>ERZ772987.181-NODE-181-length-13317-cov-3.3357_pt1 | contig 13317 bp, 11 predicted proteins | sample MGYA00511129_ERZ772987 | MGnify/ENA primary metagenome ERZ772987 (study PRJEB29015, sample SAMEA2738058) | human oral metagenome | biome: human oral; feature: human-associated habitat; material: saliva | place: China | collected 2222 ...
AGCGCAGGCTATTGAGCAGGCCCAAGCCCAGGTGGGCAAGGTGGAAACCCGCCCCTACACGCGCCGTCCGGCCCCGCCATTCACCACCTCCACCCTGCAGCAGGAGGCCTCGCGTAAACTGCGCCTGAACTCGCGCGACACTATGCGTGTAGCCCAGGGCCTGTACGAGTCCGGTTACATCACCTATATGCGTACCGACTCCACCGCGCTTTCTAGCCAGGCTGTATCTGCCGCCCGCACCCAGATCGGTGAGCTTTACGGCAGCCAGTATGTGGCCGAAAAACCGCGTGTTTACGCCACCAAAAACAAGGGGGCCCAGGAAGCGCACGAAGCTATCCGCCCTGCCGGCGACCACTTCCGTACCCCCAGTGAGGTTAAAGATTCCCTGCAGCCGGTGCAGTTCAAGCTGTATGAGCTGATTTGGAAGCGCACAGTGGCCTCACAGATGGCTAACGCCACCGGCTCCACCGCTGTGATCCATGTGCAGGCCCCTCTAAACGGGGACGCAAGCTTTAAGCAGGCTGAACTGACGGCGTCGGGAACAGTAATTACCTTTAAGGGATTCCTGGCCGCCTATGAGGAAGGCCGCGACGCTGACCGCTACGAGGGTGACGCTAAAGATGTGCGTCTGCCGGAGGTAAGCACTGGCCAGGAGCTGGAAACTCGCCAGGTGCAGGCCTCTGGGCACGAAACCACCCCGCCGCCGCGCTACACCGAAGCTTCACTGGTTAAGGCCCTGGAAGAGCGCGAAATTGGCCGCCCCTCCACCTATGCCTCGATCATGAGCGTAATTAGCGATCGTGGCTATGTGGATCACCGGGGCCAGGCGCTGGTGCCCACGTGGCTGGCTTTCGCCGTCACCCGTCTGCTGGAAGAAAACTTCGCGCAGATGGTGGATTATGACTTCACCGCCTCCATGGAGGCTGACCTGGACCGTATTGCGTTGGGTGAAGAAGAACGCGTGGCTTGGCTACGTCGCTTCTACGACGGCGATATAGCCGCTGATCCGCAAGCCAATATTCACGGTGCGGGCTTGAAAACTTTGGTGGATAACCTGGGTGAAATTGATGCTCGCGCGGTTAACTCCATGGAAATCGGTGACGGTATCACCCTGCGTGTGGGCCGCTACGGCCCCTACCTGGAGGACGCTGAAGGTAAGCGGGCTAATGTGCCCGCAGACCTGGCCCCTGACGAGCTTAGCGTGGCTAAGGCCCACGAGCTGTTTGCGGTAGCCGCTGAAGATGGCCGTGAGCTGGGTGTTGACCCAGAAACTGGACACATGATTGTGGCTAAGAGCGGGCGTTTTGGACCTTATGTTTCCGAGGTTTTGCCTGAGCCGGAACCGGAGGCAGAAACTGAGGGTAAAAAGCGTACCCGTAAGGCTGCTAAGCCTAAGCCCCGCACCGCCAGCCTGTTTAAGGATATGAGCCTATCCAGCGTCACTCTCGACGACGCCCTTAAGCTACTGAGCTTGCCGCGCGTGGTGGGCACGGACGCTGAAGGCGTAGAAATCACTGCCCAAAACGGTCGCTACGGCCCCTACCTAACCAAGGGCAAGGACTCGCGTTCGCTAGAAACCGAGGCGGAGCTGTTCACGGTGACCCTAGAGCAGGCGCTGGAGCTGTTTAGCCAGCCCAAGCGTAGGCGTGGTGCGGCTGCTCCCAAGGGCCCGCTGCGTGAACTGGGCACTGACCCTAACTCTGGGCTACCGGTGGTCATTAAGGACGGGCGTTTTGGCCCCTACTTCACTGACGGTAAAACCAATGTGACCCTGCGCCGCGACGACGACCCAGCCACCGTTACCCCGGAGCTGGCCTATGAGCGTTTGGCTGAAAAGCGCGCCAAGGGACCGGCTAAGAAGACTGCCGCCAAGAAGACCACCACCAAAAAGACGGCAACTAAGACCACAGCTAAAAAGGCCACCACTAAGAAGACCACTGCCAAGGCTGCCACCAAGGCCGCCGAGAAGAAGACTGCCACAAAGTCGACTACCGCTAAGAAGACTGCTGGTACCAAGGCTGCTGGTACCAAAACCAGCGCTGCCAAGACCACCAAGGCTGCCACCAGCAAAACCTCGACGTCCAAGGCCAGCGCAGCTAAGGCCGCTGAGGCTAGCGAGGCCTAAATGGGGCGCGGAGTTTTCATCAGCTTCGAAGGCGGCGACGGGGTTGGCAAAACCACCCAGGTAGAACTGCTTACCAACTGGCTTGAAGACCAGGGGGTAAGCGTGCGTCGCACCCGCGAGCCTGGCGCCACCGCCCTGGGTGCCCAGCTGCGCTCCCTGTTGCTGGGGACGGCGTCAGAAAATGTACAGCGGACGCAAATAACCGCCAAAGCCGAGGCGCTACTGTTCGCAGCCGACCGGGCTCAGCACGTAAATGAGCTGATTAACCCGGCTTTAGCGGCTGGTCAGGTGGTTCTAACCGACCGCTACATTGACTCCTCTGTGGCCTATCAAGGCGCCGCCAGGTGCCTGGGGGCTGAGGAAGTGCGTGACCTATCCCTGTGGGCCACCGATGAGCTGCTGCCAGACTTAACTTTGCTGCTAGACGCGGATCCCCAGCTTGCCGCAAAGCGCGTACACACCCGCAGTGGCCATGCCGATGCGATTGAAGCTGAAGGCCTGCAATTTCAGTATCGCCTGCGCGAACAGTTCCACCGCCTAGCTGAGCAGGAAAGTACGCGCATAAAAATTATTGATGCCAGCGTCGAAATTGAGCAGATAGCTGCCCAGGTGCGCGCGTTGGTTAGCGAACTGCTGAAAGAACGCGGAATTATTGACGCATGAGCGTATGGGACGAGCTGGTCGGGCAAGCACAGGTGGTGACCACATTCCAGGCCGCCGCCACGGGGGCACGCCCGCAAGTGCCCACAGCCGCCATGTCTCACGCCTGGCTAGTTACCGGCCCACCCGGATCAGGTAGATCCACCGCCGCACTAGCCTTTGCTGCCGCCCTTGAATGCAGCGGCGCTGAGCCTGGCTGCGGCCAGTGTGAGGGCTGTCGCCAAACCCTGGCCGGCACTCACCCAGATGTGGTGCGTCTAGCCACCGACCGCATGATTATCACCATCGATGAGGTTAAAAGCCTGATTGAGCAGGCCGGGCGGATGCCCTGGCAGGGGCGCTGGCGGGTAATCCTGGTGGAAGACGCCGACCGTATGGATGAGCGCACCACAAACGTGCTGCTTAAAAGTATTGAGGAGCCGCCGCCCTATACGGTGTGGCTGCTGTGCACGCCCTCCAGCGAGGACGTTTTACCCACCATTCGCTCGCGCTGTCGCCTGGTGCGGCTGTGTGTGCCCAGCGCTCAGGCAGTGGCTGATCTTTTAGTTAAGCGTGACGGCGCCGAACCCCAGCTGGCTTTGCGGGCCGCCCGGGCCAGCCAGTCCCATATCGGTTTGGCCCGGCACCTGGCCAAAGATGAGGGGGCCTGGGAGCGGCGGCGCGCGCTTATATCCTCCCCGATCTCGCTGCGCAGTGTGGGTGACGCTGTTTTTGCGGCAGCTGACCTGCTAGAACAGGCCGAAAAAGAAGCTGAAGCTGCCTCCACAGCCCGCGACGCCCAAGAAAAAGTGGCCCTGATCCGCACGCTTGGTTTAGAGGGGGAGACTCGTATTCCCCCAGCCATGCGCGGTCAGATCAAAGCCCTGGAAGACAACCAGAAACGTCGTGCTAAACGCGCTGTAACTGACGTGTTAGACCGGGCCATGGTGGATCTGCTGTCTTTCTATCGCGACGTGCTTTCGCGCCAACTAGGCAGTCAGTTAGACAGTGTCAACCTTGATCTGGAACAAGAGATTGGCCAGGTGGCAGCCGGCTCTACGGCTGAGCAGACACTGGCTAGGGTGGCCGCTGTAGAGCAGTGCCGCACCCGCCTAAAAACCTATGTTTCGCCGCTGCTAGCCCTGGAATCATTAATGGTGCAGCTGCGCCCGCAGGCCTGAGCTGGCCTGCCCTTGCCGCCTGAAGCGAGCAACGGGCGCAGCCGACGTCCTGATGTGCTCTCGTCAGCCAAGCACAGTCCCGCCCGCTAGAACGCGGCGGAGGAGAGCGGCGTCGTCGCCATCGGGGCCGGTCATAGCGCAAGAGCAACTTAACGGATGTGCAGGCGGCGGCGTCGACACTAAATAAGTAGAACAAATGTGACCTAAGTTAACCTTGCTGCGCTATAGTGGAGAAACTTCCGCTGCAGGCGCCGTGGCCTGTGGCAACTTGTAAGCAAGGAGGTTTACGTATGGGCGCACTGACGCGATTTTTTGAGCTGCGCACCGGAACTACCCAGCTAACTTTGGAGCAGCAAAAGAAAGCTTGGCTAGGGGAATTTTTAAAGACTTACGCCGTGCTCATTGTGGTTTACGGCGGTTTCTACCTGCTGCGCACCAACTTCAAGGCCGCCCAGCCGCTGCTGAAAGAACAAGCTGGCCTGAGCACTGCCGAGCTGGGCACGATCGGTTTCGCATTCTCGCTCACCTACGGCTTTGGCGGCCTGATCCTGGGCTTCCTGTGCGATGGGCGAAACACTAAACGCATCCTGGGCTTCCTGCTGGTCAGTGCCGGCGTGGTGAGCGTGCTGGTAGGTGGGGTGCTGCTGAGCGTGAACCACCCGATGGGTATCATGGTGCTGCTGTGGAGCCTAAACGGTTTAGCGCAGGCGCCGGGTGGGCCTTGCTGTAACTCCACCATGAACCGGTGGACTCCACGTAAATACCGTGGGCGCTTTATCGGCTGGTGGAATGCCTCGCACAACATTGGTGCCATGATCGCCGGTGCGCTGGCCCTGTGGGGTGCCAACACCTTCTTTGGTGGCGGCGTGGCTGGCATGTTTATTGTGCCCGCACTAATCTGTATCCCCATTGGTTTGTGGGGCATGTGGTTTGGTAAAGATGAGCCCGGCGAGCTGGGTTGGGACAAGCCTGAAGCTATTTTTGGTGAGCCTGAATCCAAGGTAGACACTGTCACCACCTCCATGTCTAAGGGGGCGATCGTGTGGAATTACGTGGTTAAAAACCCGGCCATCTGGTTCCTATGCATTGCAAACGTGGCGGCTTACTCGGTGCGTATCGGTATTGATAACTGGAACGTGCTTTACACCTCTGAGGCGCTGCACTTTAGCAAGCAGTGGGCGGTTAACTCTACGGTTGGCCTGGAGCTGGGCGGTTTGGCTGGCTCGCTACTGTGGGGTTACTTCTCTGACCGTTTGGGTGGTAGGCGCGCGCTTACTGCCGCAATTGGTTTGGGCCTGGTGATTATCCCGATTCTCACCTACTCCCAGGCCACTACGCCGACGGCGGTCTACGTGTCTTTGTTCTTTATCGGTTTCTTGATCTTTGGGCCGGTAACTCTGATTGGTATTTGCGTGATTGGCTTTGCGCCTAAGACTGCCACGGTGGTGGTTAACGCTGTGCCGCGCGCTTTTGGTTACATCTTTGGTGACTCCATGGCCAAGGTGATGCTGGGCTATATCGCTGACCCTGAGAAGGATGGGCTTAACATTTTGGGCTACAACCTGCACGGTTGGGGTTCTACCTTTACGGTGCTGATTATTTCAGCGGCGGTTGGTTTGGCCTGATTGCTGCTGGTGGCGCTGTTTGAGGAGCGCATGATCCGTGCCGACCGGGCTTTTGCTGACGCTGACGGCAAAGCCGGTAATAAAGACACCCAAGGCGAAAAGGAAGGTTAAAAATGGCGGCTGATAAAGCGAGTGAAGCTAAGGATCTGGCTTTAGAGGATTTGCTGGAGCTAGTCTGCGACTTGCTGGCTGGGGTGCGCCAGACTGTTCTAGATCCCGGTTTTGAGCTGGATGTTGAAACCAAATCTAACCGCAATGACCTGGTTACGGCGGTGGATAAGCGCATTGAGGCCTACATCAGTGAGGAGCTGGTAGCGGCCACGGGCTACCCGCTACTGGGGGAGGAAGGCCATTCTGTCAGCTCATTTGCGGGGCGGGTGTGGGTGCTTGACCCCATTGATGGCACCATGAACTACGTAACCACTCACCGCGACTACGCCATTTCTTTGGCCCTGTGTGAGGATGGGCGCCCGGTGCTGGGGGTAGTGGTCGACGTCGTCGCTGGGCTCACCTATACGGCTATCGCTGGGCAGGGGGCTTACTGTGATGGGCAGCCACTGGCGCGGGTCAATGAGACGCGTGGACGGCGTGAGGTTGTGATCATCACCGACATTAAGGAAATCGTGGCTTTGCCTCGATTGACGCGCTGCCTGGTGGAATCACGCGGACACCGCCGCTACGGCTCGGCGGCGCTTGAATGTGTGGAGGTGGCCGCTAGCAGGGCTGGCGCCTTTGTGCACATGTGGGTATCCCCCTGGGACATCGCTGCGGCATACCTGATCTGTGTAGAAAGCGGCGTGACATTTACTCGCCTGGACGGCACGCCTTTGGATGTGCGCTACCCCGGTAGCGTGCTGGTGGGCTGGCCGCAGGCGCACACTGAGCTACTCTCGGCGCTAATGCGCCAAGTGGAATGAGCTTTGCGCGATAGACTAGCCGCCAGGGCCCCCAAAGCAGGGTACCCTGGCGGCAGTTGCAATCAAACGTAATCAAATCACTTGCGAGTGCCTTGAGTGGACGGAGTGGTAGCTGATGGAACAGGAAATACCTGATAAGCAGCCCGGGGAGGCCTTAAGGGAAATGCTGGCTAGGTCGCAGCGGATAAGCGGGCAAGTGCCTCCAGTTATGCAGCAACCAATGCCCTTTGTGCCGCCGCCAAAAAAGGTGCTTTCTGCGAAGGGTAAGCGTAAGCGGCTGATTTTCTATATGTTTGCGCTTTGTTTTGCTATTCCGGCAGCAGCTCTGATCTTCGGTCCATTTATTTTATTAGGTATTATTGATGGCGTGCCGGGAGATCATGGAGATGATTTCGCTCGGATGGTTCGTTTAGTGATCGCATATATTACTCTGATAGGGTCTGTTGTATTTGCTATTTCGGCAGCAATGATGTATCTGGCTGGCAGAGTCAAAGAGTGATCTAGTTTCGAGTATGCACCGGTATTAAAGAGCTCTAATAAATGCGTGAGAGTCAGTCAGAAAAAGCGTTTAATGAAAAGCTGGCTAGGTCCGAACAAGTGGCCCCTCGATACGGTGTAAGTGAATGCGAACGTAAGCGGCAGATACTGCATATAGTTGCAGTACGTAGCGCACTGGTTGGATTTGTTTTAATAATGAGTCCATTCGCTGCTGCCTGCTTTGTGGATACTGTTCCGGGAGATCATGGTGATAGTGGCGATAGCTTGTCCTGGATGGTTGCAGGTTGCTTAATTATGATCACCCCTATAGGGCTTATTTGCGTGGGTTTTGCAGGGATTTTATTAATAATTAGAGCATTGCTGCGTTAGCTGTGTCAGCTGGTAACATTTGCTGTATGTGCTGATGTGACGCTAGTGGTATAGCTAAGGGGGTGTGGCAAATGGCTAAGAAGAGGCGGAACAGTTTAGCTTTTTGGATAAAGTGTGTTGATGCTCTTGGGGTTCTAATATTAATTAGTCCCTGGCTGGTTTCGGTGTATGTTGCCTCATTTTCTGGAATTTATGAGAATGGTGAGGGGTTGGCAAGTCCCTCGGAGTATATTAAGTCATTGATTTTTTGGCCATTGGCGGGCTTTGTTGCTACACAGATAGTGGTAGTTATTATGAAAGTGTCTGCTACCTATAAAGAGTAAGTACCACCAAACAGTGGGTAGCCTTAGTGGCTGCTAGATTTGCGCCGTCGCAACATGCTGATTTTGGTAGCAACATTTGTTCGAACCGCACGCAACCTTGAGCTAGGCTTAGCTTGCCCCTCTTTGAAGCGGCCAACACTACCAGCTCACCTCTTTTAGCGGCTTATGGCTGGCAAGTGATTGGGGTTAGAAGGGAGGTGGGCTTATGTCCGGCAAGTCCAGGACTAGTCAAGGTAAGCAAAAGGCCCGGAAGGAGAACATTGACACCGCGAATGTCACTGCTCTCATCCAGGCCTTAGCGGCTTTGATTGGAGCCCTCGCGTCACTGCTTATCGCTCTTAAGTAGCAGTGGCTGAGGCAGTCAGTCCTCTTTAAATAGGGGATTGGCTGCCTTCATTATGCCTCATGGCCATTTACTGCCTCCAGCCTTTTTTCTGGGCTGTGAGCTTAAAATGTTGCTCTAATTTTGAACCACCACTTGCCGGGGGTCTTGCTAGGCTTATTTTGCCCTCTTTTAAGCGGCCAACGTTCCCGGTACATCTTCTAGTGGCTTATGGCTGGGAAGCGATTGGGGGTTTGAGAGGAGGTGGGCTCATTGTCTGGCAAGTCCAAGACTGGTCAAGGCAAGCGAAAGGCCCGGAAGAAGAGCGTTGACATCGCGACTGTCGCTGCTCTCATCCAGGCCCTAGCGGCTTTGATTGTAGCCCTCACGCCACTGCTCAAGAACTAAAACAACAGTGGTTAGAGGCAGTCAGCCCCCTCACGGGAACTGGCTGCCTCCATTATGCCCCATGAGCCTCTAAAATCTCTAGCCTTTCATAGGCTGCTAGCGAATAGTGACCAGTTAGCTAGTTACCAGTTAGCGACGACGTGGTGGTCGCCTTTCACAAGCAACGCCGTCGTTATCGTGATCTAGTTTGCTTCGGTAACCAGGCTCGCCACGGTAAATAGGGGCAGCTCCGGCATTCCAAGCTTCAGTGCAGTTGCTGTAGTAGACAGAACTGGACTCGTCGGCGGGCGCTTCGGCTTCCTCACTGTTTTCTTCCGACTGAGATTCAGATTCTGGTGCCGGTGCGGGAGCGGGTGCAGCTTCAGATTCGGGAGTGGGAGTCGGGGTAGGTGTTGGGGTGGGAGTAGGAGTGGGGGTTGGCGTGGGAGTGGGAGTCGGGGTGCGAGTCGGTGTTGCGGTAGGAGTGGGGGTGGGGGTTGGTTTAGTTTCTGAAACCGTTAATTTAATTTTTGTGCTGCTGGGGTATCCCTTAGTGCCAGCTGGATCTTGGGCTGATACCAAATAGCCATCGTTGTATTTTGACTTGGCAATCGTGGCACCGTGCGTGTCTACAACCGTTATCTTTTTGAACCTTGCTTTTTCTAGAATCTGAATAGCTGCAGGTAGCGGCTGTCCTACTGTGGAGGGGACGGTTGGAGGTTTACAGGCTCCTACTGCGAGTAAGAGAGCAATAACGCCTATGATCAGCCTTCTGAACTTCATTAGTCCGCCTATCGTGACAAGTTCCCTACATTAGTGAAACCTTGTCGATATTAGCGAATTCAATAAAAGTATAGCAAGTTAAACTAAATTTTAACGTGTTATGTCTAGTATGTATTTTCAAACTGTTGCTTTGTATTTTATGACATAAATCAGCTTTGATATATTCTATTTATAATTGCTGATTCTGGAAAAAATAATGATTTTGGAGAAGCAAAACCCTCACCAAACCTTGGTGAGGGTGCACTGTCTGAAAAGTACCCCCTGAGGGACTCGAACCCTCGACCTGCGGATTAAAAGTCCGTAGCTCTAACCAACTGAGCTAAGGGGGCAGGCCTGCTCGCTGCTGCACGGCTAGCATCTTGCGGATGCGAGCAACGCTTAACGGGCTTTTGGAACGGCCCGCAGCGAACTGACAGCCCCCATCATAGCGGACTTGTTAGCCTACGTCTAAAAGGAGGCATGTATGACCCGCCAATTCCACCGCCCCGTCCTCATGGAACCCGCCGAAGCTGAGCGTTACACCGGCGCTGAAGACACTGCCGCCACCTCTGCTCTGGCTCACCAAAGCGCCCAGCTGCTCATTGGTGGCTACCTTGGTGCGGACACTGACACCACGCTAACCGCCGCTGGGCTGCGCAAAGTTGTGGCCTCCCACGGCGTAGATGTGATTGGCGAGCTGTGGGCCACCAGCCCTGCAGGCACCTTACCTGGCGCGCTTTGGCGCCTACTACTGCTACGCGAATGGATTGAGCGCGACCCGGCCCTGGTAGAGTCGCGTTACGCCACAGCGGTAACTATTAACGACGACGACGCTGCTGCTCAGGCCCGCTTTGAGGCCGCTTTATCCCAGGGACAGCGGGTAGACAGTGTGGCCCAGGTGCAAGCCCAATTAAACGAGCTGCTGCTAGGTGGTGGGTCCGCCGACAGCCAACGGACGTCGTCGCGCCGGTCCCAGCTGTATCCCACGCTACTAGCCAGCGCCGCACTGCTAGAGCGGCTCAGTCGCGCCAGTGAACAAGACAGCTGGATCACTGACGAAAACGACCCACTTTACGACGTGGTCACCGCCCGTGCTCGCGCCCTGGCCACCACCGCCGCCGAGCTACGTGAAGCAGCCAGCAAAGCCGCCGTCGGGAAACTGGATTAATCCCCAGGGGCATTAACACCCAAATATCAGTACAATATTGCTGAAAAGATTAACCTCTATCACTGACAGAATACGAGTATGCAAGATCACGCTGCACAGGATGTCGACGTCGAAGAAGCCAAGCGTACCGACGCAGCCATAGCCGCCGTTATTGAAACCGCAGACCCCCGAGATTTCGAGGATGACGCCGGACCCGCCTATGCGGATGAAGACTTCGAGGAGGAGGCAAGCTCTGCCACTGACGCCAGTGGCGTTGAGGCTGCTATCGAAGTGCTTGAAGCTGGCGAGACTGGCGCCGAAGAAAGCGTCAAGGCTAACGCTGGGGCAGATGCGCCGCCAGCTAAAAACACTAAGAACTCAAAGCGCGGCAAGACCGTCAAGCCCTCCAACAGCGCAAAGGCGGCTGACGCGGCTGGTTCGACTAAAGCTGGTAGCGCTAGTGCTGCTGGTGGCGCTGGGGGTAAAGCCGACGGCGCTGGCGCGGGAGCTAAAGTCGACGCCGCCGCTGGCGCCAGTGCTACTGGAACCAAGGGTGATACTGGCACTAAAGGCGCCAAGGTAGACAGTGTAAAGGCGAGCGGTAAAACCGCCGCCAATGACGCTAAAGCTGACACAGCCAAGCGTGCCGGTGAGACAAAAGATGCCAAGGTGAGCGGCGTCGTCGGCACTAAAACCGCAGGCAGCACGCAACTAGACGGTGTCAAGCCAGTAGAAGCTGTAGAGGTAGTAGACCCCTCAAGTAAGGAGTACTGGGCGGACATCGACCGCCTGCAAGAAAAACTGCCCGCGCTAGACAAATTCCCCGAGCGTTTCGTAGACCGGGAACTGACCTGGATAGATTTCAACAAGCGCGTGCTGGAACAAGCCCAAGACCGCAACCTGCCAGTACTAACTCGCGCCTGGTTCCTATCTATCTTCTCCTCCAACCTAGACGAGTTCTACATGGTGCGCGTGGCCGGGCTAAAGCGACGCATCGCCGCCGGGATCACCCCCGTACGCGCCTCAGGGCTGGATGCCAAGCAGGTGCTAGAGCTAATCACCTCGCGCGCCAAGAGACTCACTGCCGCCCAAGCTGAGCTATTCCAAAATGATGTACGCCCAGCCATGGCCCAGGCAGGCATCGAAATTACCGACTGGAAATCGCTGAGCCAGGAAGAACGCGACAAGCTCACCCGCTACTTCCGCTACCGGGTCTATCCGGTGCTGACCCCGCTAGCGGTGGACCCCTCGCACCCCTTCCCCTACATTTCCGGCCTGTCGCTGAACCTGGCGGTTATGCTGCGCAACCCGCGCAGCGGCAAAAACCACTTCGCCCGTATCAAACTGCCCGACTCCCTGCCACGATTCGTGCAGGTGCCCGGGCGCGAGCTAACCAACGCTAAACCGCGCAACCTGGCGCTCATCCCGCTTGAGGAAGTCGTGGCCTACCACCTGGACCATCTCTTCCCGGGCATGGAAATCGTGGAGCACCACGTCTTCCGCGTCACCCGCAACGAAAACCTCGAAGTTGAAGAGGACGACGCCGAAAACCTGCTCACCGCCATGGAAAAAGAGCTGGGACGCCGTCGTTTTGGGCGGGTAGTGCGTCTGGAGGTAGAAGACTCCATCAGCGACTTTGTGCGCACCTACCTGGTACGCAAGCTAAACATCACGCAAGAAGACGTGTTTGTCTCGCCCGCGCCACTGAACTTGTCTGACCTGTCCGAAATTCACGACCTGGACATTCCTGAGTTCAAATACAAGCGCTACGTGCCAGTCACCCCGGCCGGGATCAACCCGCGCGAATCGGCGCGGCCCCGCAGCATTTTCGCGGCCATCCGTGAGCACGACATTTTGCTGCACCACCCCTACGACGCCTTCTCAACCAGCGTCCAGGAGTTCATCTCCCAGGCCGCCCACGACCCCAAGGTACTGGCCATCAAGCAGACCCTGTACCGCACTAGTGGCGACTCACCCATTGTTGATGCCCTGATTGAGGCTGCTGAACTGGGCAAACAGGTTGTGGCCATTGTGGAAATCAAGGCCCGCTTTGATGAAGAAGCCAATATCGTGTGGGCACGCAAGCTTGAGCGGGCCGGTGTACACGTGGTTTACGGCATGATCGGGCTTAAAACCCACTGCAAGCTGTCACTAGTGGTGCGCCAGGAAACTGATGGCCTGCGCCGCTACTGTCACGTGGGCACGGGCAACTACCACCCCAAGACCGCCCGTGGCTATGAGGACCTGGGCCTGCTGACCTGCGACCGCGACGTCGCCCAAGACCTGACCACGCTGTTCAACCAGCTTTCAGGTTATGCTCCGCGTGCCCGCTTCCGCCGCCTGCTGGTAGCTCCGCGCGGCCTACGCAACGGATTGCTGGAACGTATCAAGCGCGAAATCGACAACCACTTGGCTGGGCGTGAAGCTTGGATCAAGATCAAGGTCAACTCCATTGTTGATGAGCGCATTATTGACGCCCTTTACCGGGCCTCGCGTGCGGGTGTACGCGTTGACCTGGTGGTTCGCGGTATTTGCGGGATCCGCTGCGGAGTTGAAGGCTTAAGCGAAAACATTCACGTCACCTCAATCCTGGGCCGCTACCTGGAGCACTCGCGCATCTACGCCTTTGCTAACGACGGCAACCCCGAGATTTTCATTGGTAGCGCTGACCTGATGCACCGTAACCTGGACCGCCGCGTGGAGGCCCTGGTTAAGATCACCCAGCCAGACCTGGTGGAGCGCCTGCATTGGCTGATTGACCTGGAAACCTCCGGCCGCATCAGCGCCTGGCACCTACTTCCTGACGGCACCTGGCAGCGGCGCACTCGTGACGACGACGGACAGGAGCTTGAGGACGTGCAAAACGTGCTTATGTCCCAGGCCCGGGCCCGGGTTAAATGAGTCTTGCAGCTAAGGCTGGTGCGCGCAGCAAGCAGCAGGCCAAGCAACAAGGCAAGCAACAGACCAGGCGCCGCAAGAAAAGCTTGCGGATCAAGGCCTCACGCCGCCCGCCGGTGCTAGC
>ERZ772987.185-NODE-185-length-13227-cov-3.00873_pt1 | contig 13227 bp, 15 predicted proteins | sample MGYA00511129_ERZ772987 | MGnify/ENA primary metagenome ERZ772987 (study PRJEB29015, sample SAMEA2738058) | human oral metagenome | biome: human oral; feature: human-associated habitat; material: saliva | place: China | collected 2222 ...
AGCTCATGTTTCGAGGATTATCCTTTTAACAATATCGTATTATCTCAGTACTATAAATTTAAATATGATGAAAATATATATGATTTTGAAAGTTTGGACAAGGCGATTTGTTTTGCAAATGAGGCTAGGAAGCAGATCCAAAATAATTATGGAGTATACATTACATATTCAGAGCTTGTTGCAATTGGACTAGAAAACAATTATTTAAGATATAGGGAACATGTACAAGAAGCTATAAAATCAATTAATAAAGCAAATCAACTAAATGAAGACTATACTAAAAATCATTATATTCATGGGAAACTTCTAGCTTTTTCTGGTGATTATACAAATGGAATTAACTTCATAAAAAGAGCAATTGATTTGGAAGACAGAGAAAATACAGACTCTTTCATTAGAATTCTCCAATATAGTACTTCAAAAGAATCAATCATTTATAAAATGGAGAATAAAAAGTTAGAAGAACGACTAAAAAGATATATCATTCTTAACAGCTTATTTCTTATAATTTTTATAATTATTTTATGTTGTTTAATTGTGTATTTTTGGTAATAAAATGAAAATTATAGATCAAATTCTTCATTTCCCAAATAAATCATGGGGTGAAGATAGAATATTTATTGGCAATAATCTTGTTGGAGTTATTGATGGTTCGAGCCCAATCAGCGTCATTCCGATTTCGCCTTATCATTCCCAAGCAGAGTGGCTTTCAGAGAATCTTGCTAAAAAAATTCCTTTATACGGTAATGCTTGCTTACCTGATATTTGTAAGAACATTACAAATCAGTTAAATGCTTCTCACTCTAGTGTTTTAAAGAAGTTTAATGAAGCAACATTGCCATGTGCTGTCTTAGCAGGAATTCAAATGATTGATGATTATCTCCATGGGTATGTAATTGGAGATTGTACTCTTATCATTCAATTTCATACAGGTGAAATAAAAATTTTAACCGATAATAGAATTAGACATTTTTCGAACTTAACAAGGATAGTTAGAAATGAGGCTTTATTATCTGGAAATGATAGTGTGAAAGCTGTCAAAAATCAAATGACACAAAACCGAAAAATGATGAATACGACTGATGGATTCTGGACAGTGGCACTAACAGGGGCATTTCAAACACAATTTCTCGAGTGCCAGTATAAAATTGAAGAAATCAATAAATGCTTGCTTTTTTCAGATGGTTTCGAACGAGTTTTCAGCAATTCTTTGTGTTCTATTTCCGATATTCTAGATAGTAAAGTGACTCTCTACTCAGCACTCCATTCTCTTAGAAATTGGGAAAAGTCATCTACAAATTTAGATGTTAAACAACATGATGATGTTAGTGCTGTGTTAATAGAATTATAAGAGGTGTATTATGCAGGAAAAAATATTACAAAATGCTAAAGTTTTATATGATTTTCATAATCAAAATAGGGCTACGATAAGTACTGACTTCATGTTAGTAATGGGCTCTCATGATCTACGTGTAGCAAATCATGCTGCAAGTCTTTTTCTTCAAGGTAAAGCTCCCTTTTTAGTCTGTAGCGGAGGATATGGGAAAATAACAAAATCGTTATGGAACAATACGGAAGCTGAAACTTATGCTCAAATATGTATTGAAAATGGTGTCCCTAAAGATAAAATCTTAATCGAAAACAAATCGACTAATTCAGGTGAAAATTTTAATTTTACAAAAAAATTACTAGAATCTCGCAATATAAAGGTTTCGACGGGGACCATTGTATGTAAAAACTACTTAAGCCGCCGAGCATTGGCAACCGCAAAAAAACAGTGGCCAGAGGTAGAATGGTTTATAGAGACTCCTAATCTTTCCTTTGAAGAATATATTAAAAACGAATCAAATATTGACAGAATGATAAATCTATTGGTAGGAGATATTCAAAGATTGATGATTTATCCTAATTTTGGATTTCAAATTCCTGTTACTATTCCACAAGAGATTTTAAATTCATATGATTTTCTTGTGAAACATGGCTATACTCAGTTTCTTATTAACGAAAACAACTCATAAAAAAGCAGACGATTATAAATCGCCTGCTTTTTGTTCACAAAAATTAGATAATATGAGAAATAAAAAATCTCACTTAACTTTTATTACTTTCTTTGAGGATGATGATATAAGGTGTAAAATCATATTCTAATATTTTTACATCTTGTTCTTTTTTTAAATGTTCCCAATTTGTAATACAATCATGTGTCTGTTTCGAACAATCTTTAATTGCATCCCATTTATAACCGCTCGATATCATGAATAGACTCCATCGACGATGTTCAATTTTCTCCAATTTTTCTTTAACACTGATATTATTTATGTCAGAAAATTCTTTTTTTGCTAGTATATAATTTCTTTTTGTAGATTGATGCATTGATTGTCTTATAGATGATTCTTTATGGAACAGTTCTAACTTATCCCATTCTACGTCGATATTATTGGAATTTTCAAGAGAAGAATCCAAATGGTTTCCTGTATTTTGGACGCAAGTATAATTGTAGTTGAAAAGTTTTGCTTGATTCAGGATATCTTCATTTCGAATGGCTTCATACGAAAATATATCTTCTTCGGGTTCTATGAATAATACATCATCTTGCAAATACAGAGATTGTCCAAAAACAATTATTTGTCCTTTAAATTCTTGAGATTGACTATTAATATTTATTTTACGTATACTTTCTAACAGTCCTACCTTATTATGATTGTTTCCTGTAGAAATTACGAAATAAGTAAAGATATCTTCCAGGTGGCAGTCGGAAAGTATTTTTCTAAATTGCACTGATTCTACATCGATATCCCAAAACCTAATTTTCATTTTTCCATCTACTTCAAACGTGCGTGAAGATTCAGTAGGGTCATCTTTACTCGATAGCGATAATGTATACTGTTTAATTTTTTCTCCTTTAATAATTTCAAGTTCTTTATAAGATACTTCATTAATAATATCCGGGTGAAAATTATTGAGAAAAATGCCTATTTTACTCTTCATATTTTTATCAAAGACATCAAATATTATTGTAGAGTCTGCAGATAAAACCGATAAAGATAATGCTTCAGTCAACGTATGTTGACCAATCTCATCAAACCCTATAATACCAATATGAACATCATCTGATGTTTGATAATCACCATTTGACTGTTGAAAAATGGGATACTTCTCAAACATATTTTCAACAGCTTTCTTTTGAATATTTAATAATTGAACATTCCTGAAATCTAAATTTTTATGACTATCATTTTGAAAAATTCTTTTTTCAAAAGCAGGATCATTGCAAGTGAAGTAAATCGTTTGGTGAGAAGAACTATTTTGGGGATGATTAGTATCCTGTTGAATTTTTTTAATATTTTTTAAATAGTCATAATTAGTATGTACATTCTCATCGCAAAGTAAAATATAATCAAATTTATCCAAGTGAATTTTTCTAAGTAGTTTCTCATATCCTTCATCTTGATATATTTGAATGATCGAAACTCCCATTTCTCTCAGGCTATTTTTAGTATCTCCTTGCAAAATTTCTTCTTCAATTAAGGTAATTTTGCACTCTTTGGATAATGATTTGACAAACTTATCTCTGTTTTCACCTTTACCTAAAATTAAAAATGATATTGATTTTTTTCTTTTCAAAAGATACATAAAATATGAATATGGGGTTCTGGCAAAAATAATTAGAGCTCCAATTGTACAAAAAGGTGCCGCTATCACTGCAAGGCAATAAATATACGTTATAACCGCTACATATATGTTTTGATTTTCATCTAAAAATTCTATAGCGTCTGCCTGACTGATATCTGAATCAAGTTTATATGCCTTTATAACATTTTGAAAATTTAGAGAAAATTGAAAAAAAAGATTATCAACTGCACTATAATAAAAACAGCCTTCAACTATAAAAATTAAAGCTACAACTACCGTTGCTATAATCAGATATTTCCTGTATTTTGTTTTTTTCATAAAATGCTCCATTAAAAATAAATGTTTAAATTATGTTTGAACTCAACTTGTTCAAAATGAATTTGCAATCCCTATACATAAAAATTTTATATGTAATCATTACAATCAAAAGTATATACAAGAATTATATCATTTTTAAGAGATAACTAGTTGAACTCTCTTAATATTATTAAAAAATATTTTAAGAGATGGTAATAACTAGGAATATGTTTTCAGCTCCATTCAAACAAAGCCAATTTAGTTTAATGTGTTGTCTTGATAATTTTATCTTAGGCATGTTTAGAAATATACCGAAGGTAGGAGTGATAATAGTTATGTTCAAAAGTTGTTTCAGTGTAAATATACTCTCTTTTACTATTGAACAAAATAATCTATTACAGTTTTTATCGTTTAGACAACTCAATATTTAATAGAGTGTTGCTTAAGATAATCATTATATTGCTTACTTAAATATGGCATTCCTATATCTACGATATATTTTTCAATTTAGTAACATGTAATTCTACTGACTATTATTTATAAACCTCAAAGAACAAATTTGTCCTCATAATAAATTCTACTAGTTAAATATAACAAAATGATTCTCCCAAACTACTCATCAAAAAACTTGTGTTTTATGATATAATTTTATAGATAATGTATTTTGCTTTTGGCCTATAATCAAGCCAATGGTTGCGATTTCAAATAATGAACATTTTAGCAATTTGATTCTTTGAAAGGCGTAAAAAAGGGGAGTTAAATGATTACATCAGAAGAAATTAAAGCACGTTTATGGAATGGTGCAAATGAATTACGTGGGTCCATGGACGCTAGTCGATATAAAGACTACATGTTGGGCCTTATGTTTTATAAATTTTTAAGTGACCAGACTCTGAAAACATTTGCGACAACCGCAGGTATTTCTAAGGAAGAAGATTGGTTTGAAGAATATAAAAATGCCCATCAAGAATATGGTACTGAACTAGAAAAAATGATTCAGGATATTTTGGGATATTTTGTGCGTCCTGAACACCTATACCAGACCTGGGTCCAAGATATGAATGGCGGGGATTTTGTCTAAAGTAGGCGTAAAAAGAATATATTTGGATGATGAAGAATTTTTAAGTAAATACAGACAAAGTATGGTAGGAAAGCCATGTCCTTATTGCGGAGAACGTATAACAGTAGTAGAGATAGATCATTTTTTACCTAAATCAAAATATCCATTGCTGTCAATTTATAGTAGCAATCTAGTTCCATCGTGTGTTGAGTGTAATAAGGAGAAGAAAGAAAAGCTACAATTGCCGATCTCGCATCCATTGAAGTTTAATCACTTAAAGCACATTAAATTTAGTTTTAACGATTATACAGCTATAGCGGTCCCGAATTTAGATGATGAAGGTGAGAGTTTACTTGTTAAAAATATGATAGAAATAACAAATTTCAATAGATTATTTAGAGAGTCGATTATAGCACCAGATTTACGCAAACTAGATTTAATAATTAGTGAAAATCCAGATGATATTGAGAGATTAATTGACTCTGTTGGATTTGAATTTATATCTGATATAAAAAAGAAATTATATAAGGATTATGTGGACAAATGTCTTGAACAGTCTATGCTCCAAGATTATTCATGTTTTTATAGTATTAGTCGGGAAATATAATTTCTTACTTATGGTATGAAATCATCACAAGTTATTATATAAAGTATTTCTGGCATTGAAATTAGAGGTTAGGTATATGATAAAATTTCAGAAAGATGGATTTTCGGAAGATTATAGGCGTACGCTAAATGGATTGGTTACCAAAGCAATATATGTTGATCCAGATAGTGTTAGGTGTATAAGAACACCTTTTTATAATCTATTAACAGAATTTCTTCAAAAAAGAGAGCAAGATTTTGGGAAAGATTTTCTTTATATACCACCACAACTAGCTAAATTATCTAATAAGAATGGTATGCAGTATGAAAGTGGTGACGACTATAAAATTGTTGTAATCGAAAATGAAGAGACCCAGTTTAGATTGACTTCTGATCAATTTGGTTTTAGTGCTGCGGAAGGAATATATGACAAACCTGAAAAGTATCCTCTTTCTAAAATTAATTTTTTATCAAAAGAAAATCCGCCAGAAGATAGTGAAGAAGTAATAAAAAAACTCATTAATTATGTAGAGAATACTAGAACTTTAGGAGGAGCATTTGTATGGCCAATTCCTAAAGCAGGTAGACGAATATGTAGTTATAATATTAGACGCGGCATTGCTAGTTATATCGAAGATAGAGTAGATTTAACGCTATTAGAAATAAAGCATGCTCTTGACGGAGACTATAAAAAAGAAAAGTATCAAAATGATGTTTTGTATACTCTTTACCAAAATAATACTCATGCTATTAGAACGTGGTTAGAACATTTTGATTCATTTGATGAGTATATTAGATATTTTATGCTTACTGATTTTGTAGAAGATGGGGTACCTATCAATATTATTACTGGTCGTCCTCTTCAGGATAAGGAGTTAAGCTCCTATCAGAAAAGTAAAACTTTTCAAGATGAAGTTTTTTCTTTAGAAGAATTATTATCAATATTGAAAAGATTAGAGTCTATGATAGCTAAAAGAACACAATGCATGGAAGACTATATAGATGAGTATATAACAGCCCATATAGAGGAAATAGAAAGTTGTAATTCATGATTTGAATGATTCACTAAACAAAATACAAAAACACCGTTGGAAGAAAGACTAGTGGTGTTTTTGTATTTTTAGAAATAGGTAATTTCTAAATAAGAACTCGAGGGGAATATAATAATTTAGTGGTTGGAATAATCATTCCAACGGAAAAATATTAATTTATCCAATCCCTTAATTCTTCTTGAAGTTTAAGTCTGATCTTATCAAATCTAACTTTAGCTGTTTTATCGCTTATACCTAGTTCGGTGGCCAATTGTCTAAATGACTTATTATTCTCCACTCGATCTGCAAAAAGTTTATATTCGCTATGGCTTAAGCTCTTTAATGCTTTATATAGCATTGAATTTCTCTCTATCTCGATTAAATTGTCCAATGGATTAAAAATTTCACTAGGAATTAATTCAATTAATTCAGTGTATTTTCCATCATCTGAAACGATTTTATTTAGACTAGTTAAATGATATCGAGAATCTTGTCTAAGTGAGTTCTCGAATTCTTGATCTAGAAGTTTCAACACTGTATCCCAGTCGTTATGCTTTTTCGCTTGAAGTATTTTTTCTTCTCGTTTATTAATAATTTTTGACATTTTCTTGTCCTTTTCATATGTGACTTAGAACGACGAAAAGAAACAAGAAAACATTGATCCTTTATGCAAACAGAGGAACAATGAATTTTACATGTCTCAATCCGTCTGCAATAGTGGGTGAAGTAATGGAAAAAGAATAGCTTAATCTTCTTTCATAAGTAAAAATCTCCTTTCTTTCAACGGTATTGAACATTAAAATTGGACACGAAAAAAAGGCCAACAATCTTTCTTTTGTTAGCCTTTTTTCCTACTTTATTGAAGATTCGAGAGCGCACTAAAAACACTTCCAATAGTTATTTTTTAATCATTGGTTTGTTGTCTTATGAGCACAATATAATATAGAAGTGATAACTCTCTATATCTTCTCTGATATTCCTCCACTCTAGTAATTAGAGATCTGTTTAAAAAAATTCCTCCTGCCCTATTACTAGAGCTTTCACTGTAAGTACATAACCTGATAATAAATTATTAAATTAAACAAAAAAAGAGCAGATAATTTTTTCTTATCTGCTCTTTTTTCCTTACTTATTTACTGTTAGAGAGTACACAAAAACACTTCCAATATTATTTTTTTAAAATGATTAGCTTGTTGTATGTACACAATATAATATAGCTGAATAGCTCTCTATATTTTCTCTAAAATTCCTCTACTCTAATAACTAGAGCTCGATCTTCTTAAAAATTCCTCCTGCTTTATCGCTAAAGCTTTCACTGTAAGTATCTTAATCTAAAAATTAGATTAGACTTAAAAAACTTAATAATATTTATTATCAGCTTTTCCTTACTTAATAAACAAAAAGAGTACGCAAAAAGAACATCCAATAGTTTGTATTTCAACGCTTAGTTGTCACATCAAATTATTAGTTGGCTTTAATGGCTCTCTATATTTCCTGGGTAGTGCTATTTAGAGCAATAGCTTCTCTATATTTCCTCCACACCTAGGTTCCCCTAGGCTCACTTATTACTATCATTATATCATAACTAATACGAATTGCAATATAAAACAGTTGCAAGCTCTATGATATAAAAAAGTAATTTAAAAAATTTTTTTCTAAACACCTCCGAATTTTATTAGAAATTGTCCCTATAGATAGGGAGGTGGTTATTATGATTGTTTAATAAAATAAATCTAAGAATATAACTGGAGTACGATAAATAAGAAAGAGGTAAATCATATGAAAACACGTAATCGAAAAAACGGCTATTCAGCTACCACTGCTAAACAATATGTTGATCAAAAACAAGCAATCCACTGCTTGAGTACTGAATTTGAAGCGCAAATTAAGTTTGAAGATGGGCAACCTACAGGCGAAATCATCGGGCACAAGGCCTGGTTCTCTCAAAAAGGTTTGCCACCATTCCAAGTCAAATTTGAATCTGAAGTTGCTCTTCCGTCTTATCTGGCGATGGTTGACTTTGATGGATTAGAAGCCTGCGAAGTAGGCTACAATGTCTATTTTCGTGCTAACAATATTAAAGAGGTCAAATAATGACTACTAAAGAGCTTGCTCAATACTTGCTCCAAGCCCTAAATATGGGACTTGGCAGTATTATGCAGGGTGAAAGTAGTTACACGAACAGCTTCTCAACGAGAATTTTGCAAGATGGTTTTCTATTTATCCCACGATTGCCAGCTGGGTACATCATTGATGATGATCTCTATCAGAAGATTTTTCTGATTGCTAACGCTGCTCTTTATCCACGATATACAGTACTTAAACAAAATTCTGCTTACTTTGTTGCTCTTGAAACTGATGATATCCACGTTCAAAGAGGATTATTTTTCCCTTGGAAAGTAGGAATTTCAGAAAGACTTGTAATTTCAGATTTAGATCAGTTTGTTTTGAAGCAAGAAATTAACACAGTACCAATAATGGAAAATCTAACTCTGGATTTTAACAAAGTAACTTCTATAGCTATCGCAGGAAATAGTGGTTCAGGGAAATCGTATGCTTTGACTTATTTTCTAAGCTTACTGAAAAATTTTTCGGACTTAATTATTGTCGACCCCAAATTTGATACACCATCAAGATGGGCTCGTGAAAATGAGATTGAAGTCATTCATCCTCAGCGCAATCGTTCAAAGTCAGACTTTGTTTCGGAGATAAATGAAAATCTTAGCTCATGTTTAAATCTCATCCAAGAAAGGCAAGAGATTCTCTATGAAAACTCTGAGGAAGAATTTAAGCATTTAACTATTGTAATAGACGAAGTTCTAGCGTTATCGGAAGGGGTCAATAAAACGATAAAAGAATCTTTCTTTTCACTACTATCCCAAGTTGTACTTCTCGGACGAGCGACCAGAGTACATCTTTTATTAGTTAGTCAGCGTTTTGACCACAATACAATCCCTATTTCTGTTCGAGAACAACTGAATGTACTTATTCAAATTGGAAATATTAATAAGAAGACAACACAATTTCTGTTTCCAGATTTTGATCCAGAAGGTATTGTCATACCAATCGGAAAGGGTACAGGCTTGATCCAAATCATTGATAATGAGCATCCTTATCAAGTTCTTCCCTTGCTATGTCCAACTTATTACACTAAGAAAGGTATTTTATGAAAGACAAAAAGAATTTCTTTCAGAGAACGTTTAATATGACAGTAATACTACTTATGTATGGCTTGTTTTTCCTTTGTTTGACAATGGGTCTCATATTGCTACAGGATTTGATAGCAAATGCTCAAAGTACATACTTATCTCATCTACTTGAGACGATAAATCAATGGGTTAGTAAAGGTGAGTACTATACAAAAATTCTAGCAATTTTATTACCGTTAATCGCAGTATTTCTCATTATAGTTGAGTTGATTTCACGTGCTATTTATGACAAACCGAGTAATTACTTTAGATTTGCTTATCAAACACTTCGCCTCATTCAGTTTTTGAGACAAGACGAGAATTCTCAACTAGCATTTTCAATTGATAACTCTTCTACTGTGACAAGGTTCAAGCCTATTTTAAGGAAATTCAATAGAGCAACATCTAAGTGTGTTGTTGACGTAAGAAAAGATTCTGTAACGATTGTGATTAAGTATCCGAAAACTCAACAGGCTCAGAAACTTCTGAGAGACATGGAAACCTACATCAAAGAAGAAATTTCTAGTCGCAATCCAGAATATTATTTTTCTGCACCAAATAGGAGAGGTAATAAGCTTTGGTTTAAGTCTACAAAAAGATAATAAAATGGCGGTGCTCGGTTCACGTAGTGAAGACCGAAAGTACTGCCTCATCATAAAATCTAATTGACAGATACAATGGGGTTACTACGACCCCCATTGTATCAGTAATCAATAATCACATGAATTGCAAATAATTTGAAAATGCTTTTTGAAGGGAGGTATTCATGGTCAAAGATAAACGTTCGAATAAATGGGCATTTCTGATTTATCAAGAAAGTGCACCGAAAAATTATTTAGACGTCCTTGAAGGAATGCATATTCCGTTTGTTTTAAGTCCCTGGCACGATAAGGACGTAAATAAATCAACAGGGGAATTAAAAAAAGCACATAAGCATGGAGTTCTATTTTTTGAATCGCTCAAAAGTTATACGCAGGTTTCAGAGCTTCTAACTGAAAAACTACATACACCTTCTCATGTAGAGGTAGTCATGTCACCAAAGGGGATGTATGACTATTTCATACACGCAGAGAATCCTGACAAAACACTTTACAATATGGATGAGATTGAATCTGGTTGTGGTTTTGAATTGGAGCAATTTCTAATTACTAACAATAATGAAGAATATCTTTCAACTGTAATTGATATCATTGAAGAACGCAACTTTACTGAGTTTAATAATCTTGTTAGATATGCGAGAGTTGAAAATCCTTCGTTGTTGAATCTCATTATTGATAAGACGTTCTTTTTCGCAAAGTATCTGGATTCGCGTAGACACTCAAGTAGCAGAAAGGAGAGTGAAAATGACGAATAATGAACTCATTAAATTGAATCAAATCGAGCAAATTTTGAATTGTTTGCTTGCTTTGATGCAGAAACAAGAGAATGTTCAAAAGCATGTAAGTATACTTACTCAGAAAGAGCTGCTCTCGATACTTAAGATTTCTCCCAATACGTTGAAGTCGTGGGAGAAGACAGGACTTAAGCGCCTAGAACCACCGATTGAGGGAACTCGAACTGTCTACTATAGAATGGAGGATGTGCTGACTTATTTAACTCCTTGATTCTAAAAAATGTGCTAAAATAGTAATATCACATGAAATATGTGAGGTTGTTATTTTAGCCTTTTATATATCCGAACGTGAAAGGCTACTATGCAGAAAGAAACACTATCATTCACAACAATCGAAAAGTCATTAAAACTACCAAGAGTAACGGAACTATTAGCTATACGCAACGTGGTGTATATATTGGTGTAGATGTTAAAACTGGTAAAAAAGTTACATCATCTATAACTGCTAAAACTCTAAAAAGTCTTGATAGGAAAATCATTCAAGCTCGACTTGAATTTGAGGCGAAGGGTTCAACTTTAAAAGAGACTTTGTTGATTAATAACTTCGAGGAGTTAGCTGAAGCCTGGTTTGTCAGTTTTGTAACTTGGGTGACTTCTCAGAACACAATCAACCGAGTTCGAAGCTATCTTGATACCTATATCATCCCTAAGTTTGGAGAATATAGGCCTGAAGAAATAAAATCTGCAGATATTCAGATTTGGGTTAACAAACTAGCTCAACAATCTAAAAAGTCTGTTGAATCAGGTGTTAAAAAATCCAAAAAGGGACACGCAAAAGATTTCGGTGCAGTTATCTATAAACTCAGTGATATTTTCGATTATGGGATTACGAATTTCGAACTTTCTCATAATCCAGCTAGGACAGTAAAAATTCCTCCAAAACCAAAGGTGGTAAAGGAGAGAATTATGGTATTGCATGGAGAGGACTTGGCTACTTGGCTAAACTATCTTGATACTCTTCCTGATACTCGAGCAAATCGAAGATTCAAAGTTATCTGTGATACACTATTAGCATCTGCACTTCGAATCAATGAACTTCTTGCTTTATCAATCCATGATCTCGATTTTGATTCCAATGAAATCATCGTTAACAAGACGCTGATGTGGAAAGTTGGAAATAAGAAACTTGGGATTAAAGGTGAGATTGTTTGTAAGAACAGTGCCAAAACTGATTCTGGTAACAGAAGAGTTGCAGTCCCGAGACAAGTCTTAGATGACTTGAAAGCTTTTCATGCTGAGATGAGTGATTACTTTGTGAGTCACGATTCACCAACTGTGGATTTAATTTTCCCGACAATTTACGGGGACTATATGTGTGACAGGAATGAACGTACAACACTTAAAAAGCGTTTAAGTTCATTAGGACTACCAGACTATGGTTTCCATATATTTAGACACACTCACGCTAGTTTGATGTTGAATGCTGGCTTGAATTGGAAGGAACTTCAAACTCGCATGGGACACAAATCAATTCAGACTACAATGAACACATACGCAGAATTAGCTCCGAAGCAACATTTTGAAGCTGTTAATGTATTTGTTGATAAAATGGCTGAATTAAGTACCTAAAATTATATCACTACCTTTTTTGAAATTTGAAAAATGAATAAGTAGAAATGTTGATTTAACAGCGTTTCTAAGGTTCTAAAATAGAAAATATTTTATCTTTACAGAAGTTAAGTAAGCATTCAATACGAATCAATACAGAAGAAAAACGCTGCTCAAGCGTTTTTTCTTTTGGTTAATTATCTTATATTTCAATTCAAACTCTACTCGTCCTACAATCTTTTTTGTAAAACTGATTTGAATCAGGTAATTTTAGCACTCTACTGCACTTTACTTAACCAATGTATAGTATTGATTTCTATCTTGCTTGCTATTGTCATGCCATTCAAGTATTCTTTTATTTGAAAGATTCTTCAATGACTTACTCGCAAAATAAAATGATCACTTAGGAAGTACCAAAACAAAAACTTGAAATATCGGGGGTAGTGTGTTAGAATGAAAGCATAAAGGGAAAATAATGCTTCTAGCATATAT
>ERZ772987.186-NODE-186-length-13170-cov-3.78079_pt1 | contig 13170 bp, 9 predicted proteins | sample MGYA00511129_ERZ772987 | MGnify/ENA primary metagenome ERZ772987 (study PRJEB29015, sample SAMEA2738058) | human oral metagenome | biome: human oral; feature: human-associated habitat; material: saliva | place: China | collected 2222 ...
CGTGGTGGCCACGGTGGGTCAGGCGGCGCGCATTGCGGGCCTGCCGGTGCCGCGTAAACCATGGCTTGATGAGCTGGCTACCGCCTATGACCTTAACCGTCTGCCGCAGCGGCGCGATACCAAACTGGTGTTGGGTGTGGTGGATGATCCGGTGCATCAAAGCCAGGTGCCCGCTTACTTCCTGCCTGAGAAAGACTCCAATATTTGTTTCTTTGGGGCTGCCGGTAGTGGTAAGTCGACGGCGCTGCGTAGTTTGGCTTTGGCGGCCTCGATTACTCCGCGCTCGGGTGCGGTAGATATTTACGGCATGGACTTTGCCGGGGCCTCTTTGAAGGTGCTGGAGAAGCTGCCCAGTGTGGGCACGATTGTTTCTGGCGATGACTCTGAAGGTGTGGAGCGTTTGCTGCGTAAGCTCAGCTCCATTATTGATGAGCGCACTGACCGGTTTACGGCGGCTAGTGCGGCCACGCTCAGCGACTATCAGCGCATTAGTGGTCACACCAATGATCACCGGATTTTGCTGCTGCTTGATGGTTTGGGGGCGATGCGTAGTGAATATGAGAAGACTGTTTACGGCGCCGCTAACCTGGATATTTTGCAGCGTATTTTGACTGATGGGCGCAGTGTGGGTGTGCACGTGGCGGCTACCTGTGACTGGACTACGCCCTATCGCGGCAATGTTTTGTCTGCTTTCTTGATGAAGGTGGTGCTGCGTCAATCCAATATGGATGACTACATCAACTTTGGTGTGGCCAAGGATGTGCTCAGCCCCGCTAGCCCGCCTGGGCGCGCCATGATTATGGGTGACGGGCGTGAAATGCAGTTGGCGATTATGGGTGACTCTTCTAATGAGATGGCCCAGGCCCAGCTCATTGAGGCTTTCGGTAAGTACCTGAGCCGTCAAGGCCGCATCAAGCCTGAAGCTATCGCTAACCTGCCTACTGAGCTTAGCGAGGCTGATCTGCCTAAGGTTTACCAGGGCTGGCCGGTGTTGGGTATGGCTTCGCAGGATCTGGATCCGGCCACGTTTGTGCCTACTGGGGCCATGATGGTGGCGGGTCCGCCTCAGGCGGCGACGACGTCGGCGCTGCTTTGGTTGGCTGGCTCCCTGAAGCAGTGGGATCCCAAGGTGCGCCGGGTGTTTATTTCTCCGCGTCGCTCGGCTTTGGCCGATGTGGCTGGGCTGTGGGATTTGACCATGGTGGGCGACGAGCAGATCAAGGAAGGCCTGGAGAAAATCAAGGATTACGTTGCCATGCAGGCCCCCGACAACCACCCGCTGCTGGTGTTGGTAGTGGAGCACTACCCCGAAGTTGTGGGCACGCCGGTTGAAAAGGACCTGTTGGCTGCGGTTAAGCAGGCTAAGCGTAGCGGTCACTTGGTGATTGCTGAGGGTGAGACTTCCGGCTGGTCTGGTTACTCGCCGATGCTGGCAGAGATTAAGAATTCGCGTACTGGTTTGCTGATTCAGCCTGATACGGGCGACGGCGAAACCCTGCTGCGCACCCCCACTCCGCGCATCCAGCGTGGGGAAATGGTGCCGGGACGCGGGTACTGGATCAGTGCTGCCAAGGCTGTCAAGGTGCAAATTGTGGCTAGTTAAAGCCCAGATAGTGGCGGTTTTGCAAGCAAAAGCTAGTTAACCCGGGTGGCAGGGGATTGGTCCCCATTGTTGGGTGTGGCGATAGGTTGCATTATTTTCTTGTCGAAAGGTTCCGGCTTGAAGCACGGAATTTAGCTACTACATGAAAGGAAATACCATGGCATTCCTAGGTATGGACATTGAGGGCGTACGGGCACTTGCGCAGCAGTTCGGTGAGAAGGCTCAGACCGTCGAGGACGTAATCTCCACCATCTCCGGCCAGGTCCAGTCCGTTGACTGGAAGGGTACTGACGCCGACCAGTTCAAGAGCGAGTGGGAAGGCACCCTGTCCTCTCAGCTGCGCAACGTTGCTGACGCCCTACGTCAGGCTCAGACCACCGCTAACAACAACGCTGACGAGCAGGAGCAGGCTTCTGGTCACTGATCGCAGCAGCCTTGATTGGCTTCTAGCGTGTTAAAAGTGGGGCCGAGGTGCTTTAAGCGCCTCGGCCCCAACTTTCGCTTAAGATTTTTTTTAAAAGAGCTTTTCTAACACTACCGTTTGAGGGGTTTCTATGGCGCTTTATGGGGCAGACGTTGAGAGTCTGCGACAGTTGGCACAGACTTTTAACAACAAATCTCAGGTTCTGGATAACGACGTTAACTTGGCTTTAAAGGCTTTGGTTTCTGCTACGGATTGGCAAGGTAGCGACGGCGATAAGTTCAAGGATGACTGGGATAGTGTTTTGGCCCCGCAACTGCGCAATGCGGCGCAGGCATTGGCGCAAGCTGGCTGGGATCTAAACCGTAACGCTGACGAGCAGGAGCAGGCTTCCGGTGGTGGCGGCGGCGCTGGTGGCGTCGTCGGGAGTAGCTATGGCGGCGGAGGTATAACCGGTTCGAGCGGTAGTTTTGGTGGCGGCAGTGGCAGTGGCAGCGCCGGCATAACCGGCTCAACTGGCAGTTTTGAGGATTCCGGTATAAGCGGTTCGAGCGGTAGCTTCGGAGATGCCGGCGTAACCGGATCGAGTGGCAGTTTTGCAGTCAGCGGGATCGCTGTGGGCGGCAAGTTTGGGCAGCAGGGCGTGCATGTTTTTGGTGATGGCGCTAGTCCCATCAATTACCTGCCTGAACTGCCCCAGCTGAGCACCCAATATCCCACCGATTTTGTGGAGATTCCTGAGCGCTCGGTAGAAAGCTAAAACCCTGCTTTTAGTGGATCTGAGTTGAGTCACTAATGGGGTTTTGCTCCCATAGACCCGCTTAAACAGGGTAATTTGGGTGCAGTTGTTATTGCGTTGCCTCAGTGGCGCGCAGTGAAATTTGTTTAGGAAGGCTTGCTCGTGGCTAGTGTTGGTGCTGATGTTGAGCAGTTACGTGCTTTAGCGCAGTTGTTTGGTGACAAGGCGACTTCACTTGAAGACGTTGTGAGCTCAATTAATGGGCAGCTACACAGCGCTGGCTGGGTGGGCGAAGACGCCGACACCTTTAAAGCTGATTGGGATTCAAACCTGACCGCTTTGGTGCGTAATGTAGTGGACTCTCTGCGTGAGCGCAACACTAACCTTAACCAGCAGGCTGATGAGCAGGAGAAAGCTTCTGCAGTTAATGGCTCTGCGAGTACGGCCGGGACAGGTTCAGCTGCTAAGGCTGCAAATGGTTCTTCTGGTTCGGATCCTTACAACGGCAAGCCGCGCGAGGGTGAAGAGGGACGCGACGCAGACTATGCGCGTCTAGCTCAGGCTGCCTATGAAGAAGGTGACCCTATCCCTGATGGTTGGCGCAAGGTTGATGCTGACGAGCTGAAGAAGCTAGGGATTGACCCCTCTGAGTTAGACACTGCGAACGGTATGCAGGCCAGTGTCTACCAAAATGCTGACGGTAAGTATGTGCTGGCTTTCCGTGGCACTGAGCCTAGTCGACAAACAGTTTTAGATATTGGCAATGATATTGCGGGCGGTGTCGCTACATCACCTCAGGTGTTGGATGCAATAAATGTGTCCACCAAATTGGCTAAAGCGGTGGGCCGTGAAAACGTTGACTTTACTGGGCATTCGCTGGGTGGTGAACTAGCCTCAGCTGGAGCGTTAGCTACCGGTGGAAAAGCGGTAACCTTCAATGCTGCGGGGCTCTCAGTTACCAGTGAAACTATCGCGCGAGCTAACTGTATAAACAACTTTGGTTTTAATGCGCAGGCCCCTATGGACGGCTCGAACGTTAAAGCCTATTGCTATGCCTACGACCCACTTAATGGAGGACAAGATTTCGCCCACAGAAATACCGTTACTGACTTTATTGCTCCACGTGCATACGGTGAACGCCATATTATTCCTGCCAGTGAAGGCGCAGATCCTCTTGATTTTGGCTATAACCATGAGATGGCACGCCTGTATGGGGCTCTAGACGCTCAGTACGAAAACCCCAGCGCGAACCATATTGCCGCCTCCGGTAGGCCCACCACCACTGTAGCTATTGGAAATGTGGGTACGGGAATCGTTAACGGTATTGGTGAAGTAGGTAACGGTATCGCTAATGGTGTCAATGACGTAGGCTCTGGCTTTAATGATGCCGGACAGCACTTTAACTCTGGTCTTGACCGTGCCGGCCAGGCCTGGAACCGTGGCGACTATGTAGGTGCCGCCACGGAAACTGCTGCAGGTACTGCACAAGCTGTGGGTGACGTTGCGGTTGGTGCGGTTAAGGGCACCGGCGATGTACTAGTTGGTACGGTCAAGGGCACTGGGGAAGCTATACACGGGCTCAAGAAAGCCATTTTCGGCGGCGAGTAGACTCAGAAAAGTTAACAACCCTACTTTCAAAGCACGCTTGGCCTGGGGGAGTAGTGGGGTTTTGTCCCCATAGGGCTACCTAACGCTAACAGGGTAATTTGAGGGCAGATGTAAGTGCACTGTGGCGACAGTGCATCGTGAATTTGTTTAGGAAGGGTTGCTTGTGGCTAGTGTTGGTGCTGATGTTGAGCAGTTACGTGCTTTAGCGCAGTTGTTTGGTGACAAGGCGACTTCACTTGAAGACGTTGTGAGCTCAATTAATGGGCAGCTACACAGCGCTGGCTGGGTAGGTGAAGACGCTGATGCGTTCAAGTCTGACTGGGATTCCAACTTAACTGTGTTGGTGCGTAATGTGGTGGACTCTCTGCGTGAGCGTAACACCAGTTTGAACCAGCAGGCTGATGAGCAGGAGAAAGCTTCTGCAGTTAATGGGTCACTTGGTGCGACTGCGGCAATGCTAGCTAAGGCTCTCCAGGTTGCGACAGGCTTGGGTAAAACCGCAAATACCGCAGGACAAGATCCTTACAATGGCAAGCCGCGTGAGGGTGAAGCTGGGCGTGATGCGGACTATGCGCGTCTGGCTCAGGCTGCTTATGAAGCTGGTGACCCTATCCCTGATGGTTGGCGCAAGGTTGATGCTGAGGAGCTGAAGAGGCTAGGGATTGACCCGTCTGAGTTAGACACTGAAAGCGGCATGCAGGCGAGTGTCTATCAGAATGCTGATGGTAAGTATGTGCTGGCTTTCCGTGGCACTGAGCCTGGTCGAGAGCTTTACAAAGATGGCTGGGCTGATCTGCAAGGTGCTACGGGTGCATCGGATCAAGTTCATGAAGCTATAGACCTATCCATCAAACTAGCTAGAGCGGTGGGCCGTGAAAACGTTGATTTTACTGGTCACTCGCTGGGCGGTGAGCTGGCCTCAGCTGCTGCCCTGGCTACTGGAGGAAACGCAGTAACCTTTAATGCTGCTGGTCTTTCAGATACTAACCAGTCAATCGCGCGAGGACACTGTATCGATGCCTTTGGTTTTGATGCCCAGGCACCTGCGGATGGATCAAATGTTAAGGCGTATAGCTTTGAGCTAGACCCGCTTAATGCAGCCCAAGATTATGTGCACGATAAACCGATATTAGGTCCGGCTGACACTTATGTCCCACGTGCATATGGCGAGCGTCATATAGTTCAGGCTGATTTCATCACAAAGATCACGCCTCATAATCCTATTGATTACCATTATATGGACCATCTATATGGGCCATTAGACGCCCAATATGAGAACCCTAAAGCAAACCATATTGCAGCCTCAGGGACACCTACTACCAACATAGGTCGTGCATATGTACAGCAAGGTAATGCAAGCGGCACTGCCTCAATGCTCAGCGGTGTAGTGCAAGGTGGTACAGATATAACTTCTGGGGTTAATGACGCCACTCAACACCTTGCTACTAGCGGTGCGCGAGCTGCTGATGCCTGGAACCGTGGCAACTATGTAGGTGCAGTGGGTGAATCCGCTGCAGGCGCTGCGCAAGCCACTGGCGACTTTGTAGGTGGCGTAGCTAAAGGTACGGGTGAAGCTGTCGGAGGCATGATCCAAGGCGGTGCAGAAATTCTGCATGGCTATAAGAGAGGCCTTGTTGGTGGCGAGTAGGCTTAGCTGCCGGTTATTAAGGCTTTGACGCGCAGGTAGGCGCGCAAAACATGGAGGATTATTCATGAAAGTTAGTTACATTGTCCCGGGTAACTGGGCTGATATTGACCTGAATGGCGATCTAGTTGAGCAGACCCGTCAGGTTGGTGACCGCTTCATGACCTACCTGGGGCAAAGCGGCAAGACGGAGCAGGTACGTGACCTAATCGACCGTCAATTCCGCTCCCAGGCTGAGGCCCTCAAGCAGGCGGGCGCCACCAACTTCCTGGTGGAAGTTGAGCCTACTGCCGGGGTGCTCACCGGTGCCTCCATGTTCGTGGTGCCGCTACCGCTCACCGACGACGTTGCCCCTATGGACGCCATGCTCGCCATCGGCCGCGACAACGGCCAAGCCGAGGTGATCGAAGGCGGACACAGCGTCGTCATGCGCACCATGTCCCTACGTGACGGCGAGGACCTGCTGCGCTCCACCGCTGAGGCTGTAAACCAGGAGCTCAACGTGCAGCTGCCCGAGGTGCCACAGAAGATGGTGTCGCGGCAGATCACCTACTTCCTGGCTAACCCGGACGTCACCGAGGCGATCGTGACCCTAACCGGTTACATCAATCTGCCCTCAAGCCCCGAGCACGACCAGCTGGCCACCTCGCTGCTGCACCTGTACGACGCCGTCGCCCGCAGCCTGAGGATGCAGTCATGAACTGGAGCGCCCAAACTGACGGCAACTGGGTTTATGTAGAGCCCGGCTGGGTGGAGCAGCTCCAGGCTGCCCCCGTCTACGCCGACGCCGAGGTACAGCAGGCGTTTATGGAGATGGTGGCCCGTATTGACCGCCTGCCGGCCGACGAGGAGGCCTTCGCGCGCTTCCTGTACCTGCCCTCGCAGCTGCTGGCTCCGGCTTTGCTGGACCTGTACGCCTACCCGTCTAAAGGTGATGAGGCCCAGGCTTTGACTCAGCTGATCACCGTGGGGGAGGACCAGCAGGGGCCAGTTCGGGCTGAGGAGCACAAACTGGCTAGCGGGAAGGTGGTTTACCGCTCGCTGGGGGCGTTTTCTGATGGCGACGACGTCGGTCACCACAGCCTGCGCCTAACTGGTTTCTACGCTTGGCGCCAGCACGGCAATGACCTGTGTGCGCGGGTGCTGTTTACTAGCTCAGCGCAGGTGCCTGAGGTGATGCCGGCACTGGAAGCTTTGGTAGATAACTTGGAACTGGAAGTCTCTGAATTGGAGGCGGCGCAATCAATGTTTGCTGCTTTCCCCAGTCAGCTCGGGTAAAAAGCTTGCAAAAGCTATGCATAATTGTGCGGTTGCGGTAATTTAATTACGGCAACCGCATTTGCTTAGGTTTCTCAAATACAGGTAATGTCCATGAAATGCCAGGCAAATGCCTAGAAACTTTTCAGTGAACTGTAATAGAACCGTGATTGAATTTTCAGCCAATGAGGGCGTTTCTGAAGTAATATTGTTATACACCGATTCTAGCTGGTGCAAATTAAATTTTTGATTTACCAAGTGTTAAATCTTGTATTGCTTTTATGTCCCATAGTTGGTTTTATTTAATCCGCAGTAGGGTGCGCATCAAGGAATTGCTGCGATAGCGTTGCAATACTGTCTGGGTTATGTCACCTAGTATCGTATTGGCACGCAGTCTGGAGGGAAGCTGGTGGCTAATCTATATATGCCATCTCGGCAATCTGAGCGCTATAGCATCGCTATCATTGGTGACTGCGAAGTATTACGTTTAGGTCTGTACGCAGCCTTAGCTAAAGTGGCGCAAACTAATCAGATTATTTATCTCAACGATATTGCGCAGCTAGGTTTAAATCAGCGTCGCATAAATGTGGCGGTCGTTGATTTAGATGCGCAGCGCGCCAATAAAGTTATTGAGCAAGTAGAACAGCTTGCAAAAGCTAAAGTACCAGTAGTGGCATATCAAAGCTCAGAACAGCCCTATTTGCTGCGTAGCGTATGTGAATTAGGTGTGCAGGCCGTGCTTACTCGGTGTGTGTCCGGATCTGAGCTGCGTCGCGCGGTACTGGAAGTGGCCACTGGCAGGCGCTTAAGCCCGGTTTCGTGGGTGCAGGTGCGCCCCTACATTGACTATGTCATCACCGATAACCTGCAGGGACGCCGCCGTGACGTGCTGCTTTCCTATGCGCAGGGGCACACCGCCAAGGAAACTTCTAACGCACTGGGCCTGACCGTGGCCACAGTGAATAGATATACATCGCTAGGGCGTCAAACCTGCGCCAACAACGGCATGGAAGAAACCAGCCGCCCGGCTCTGCTAACCCAGGCCCAGCGCGAAGGTCTACTGTGCTAAACACCTAAACATTAGGCAAACTACTAGCAAAGCAATAAAGAAGCTTTGGGTATGTAGTAAAGAAACCAAAGTGTAAGTGGGGGGTCGAAGCAAAGCTTCGACCCCCCACTTGTGCCTTAATTAATGACACTGGCCAGCATCTAGTGGCACGCTATGGCGTCAGGCCAGCGAAACGGGTGATTCGCTGGCCAACCTGACACGGGTCAGCTCAGGCGCGGCGGCGTGAGCGCAGCATAAAGGCGCCAACGCCGATCAATGCCAGTGCAGCCAGGCCCACAATACTGCTTGCGCCAGTCTTGGCCAGGCTCGGGCGGCCGCCCTCAGCCTGGTTAGCGGCGCCCTTGGGTTGCAGCGGAGCGCCAGTGCCCTTAGCTGGCAGCGGGGTGATAGTTACCGGCGCAGTTGCTGAGGTGCTGGGCTTAGCCGGGGCGGTAGGAGCTGGTGAGGCCGGAACGCTCGGCTTAGCGGTGGGGCTAGCCGGGGCGGTGGGCACCGGAGCCGCAGTTGGCGCAGCCGTGGGGTTAGCCGGGCTGGTGGGTGCAGCCGTGGGGCCGCTAGTGGGTGCGGGCACCGGGGTGGTCGGCGTCGGGGTAGCCCCCTTGCGGGCAATGCGGAAGATCTGGTTGTTGCTGGCGGCCTTATCCACTACATTCACGCTGCCGTCAGGGTTAACTGACAGGTGGTTGGGGTTAGTGCCAGCGGGCAAAATAGCCTCAACCTTCAAGCTGGAAGCGTTAATTACGCTAACTGTGCCGGCGGTGCGGTTACCCACGTAGACATAGCCGTTAGAGTAGACAGCGCCCAGGGACTGGCTGCCAGTAGGAATATCGGCAATAACCTTGCCAGTGCCCAGGTCTAGAACCACCGCATTGTTAGAGCTCTGGCTGGCCACAAACAAACGGTTGTTGGCCGGGTCGTAGGCCACGCCCGAGGCGCCATTAGCGCCAGGCAGGTTATAGCTGGTTACCTGGTTGGAGTTCTTGGTGTCAATCACGTAGGCCTTGTTCAGGTTCATATCTACCGTGAACAGGCGACCACTGGCGCTATCCACATCAAAGTCCATCGGCACGGCACCTTCGGGCAAGTCAATGGTGGTGGGAGCGGCGTCAAGCTGCTTAGCGTTGAAAACCTTAATGCCGCCGCCCTTGCCGCGAGCAGCTTCAGTTACGTAGACACTGTCACCAATTACTCGCATAGCGCGGGCGTGGGTGACGGTGTTAGCCGGGTACTGCTTAACCAGCGACAGGTCAGACTGCTTGTAAACAGCCACCGTGTTTTGGCGAGTGTTGCTAACCCACACGTAACCGTTAGCGTCGTCCACGGCCACGCCGTAAACCCCGTTAACACCCTTACCATCTGCGGCTGCGGCAGGAGTGATCTGCTTGTCAATCACAAACTTGCCAGAGGCGTCATAGTGGCCCTTAATCAGGGTGGATTCCTTAATCGGGGGGCGGCCTACGGAGGCGGTAATGAACACCTCGCCCTTAGCATTGGCGACGCTTTGGTAGTTACCGTTAGGCACCGTGGTGCTGGTGACCTGGTAAGCCTCAGTGTTTAGCGGGGTGGCGGAAGGGGTAGTGACAGCGGCGGTGACCTGAGTGGTTTCCTTACCATCAATTACGTAGGTGACGCTGATGGGCTCGCCCACCTTGGTGGAGGCAGGAATCTGCAGGTCCTTAATGGTGACCTGGTTGCCACTGGTGACGGTTACAGGGGAGGCCAGCCAGTTGGCACCGTCTACGCCCACGCCCTTAACGACGGCGCCGGTGGGCAGGTTCGAAATGGTGCCTTCTACCTTGGAGCCTACTGCGCCAGTGCCGAAGGAAGCGCCTACCCCAACCTCTACCTGGGCGGTGGCCTTTTCACCGGCGGAGCTAGTGAAAACTAGCTTGTGGCTACCAGCCAGGGCCTTGCCGGCGGCAATAGAAACCGAGCCAGAAACAGTGCCGTCAGCTTCAACCTTGACAGAGCTAACTGCCGGGCCGCGTCCAGCAGCAAAACCAGCCGGCTGACCATCAACAGTCACCGAAATGGTAGAGCCGGCGGTAAAAGCCTTGGCTGAGAAGGGTACGGAAACTGCGCCATTGGTGGCCACGGAAGCCTTAGTAGCCTCCACGGTGGGGCTGGTGGCTACCGGAGCCTGGGAGTCAACCTTGAACTTAACGGTTGCAGACACGCGCGGCTTAGGGTCAGAGCCTAGCGACCCGCCCAGCAGGGTGATGGTGTGCTCGCCGTCGGCCAGGTTAGGCAGGTTTACCTTGGCTGAGAAGGAGCCGTCAGCGTTGGGCACGCCCGAAATCGCAATATAGCCGGGGGTTACAGTTACTCCTTCAGGCTGCTTTTGTGGCCAAGCCACAGCACCGCCGTCGAGCTTGAGAGCAATGGCTGCGTCGGCTGCACGCGGGGCAAAGTCAGTGCCGTTAATGGTGATGGTGGCGCCAGGACGTACCACATTAGGGGTGAGGGTTACCTGGTTGGTGTAGTTTTGCTCGGCGCTGGCCACGCTTAGCGTGGGGGTAGGGGCGCTGGTGGCGCTAGCGACGGCGCCTGCCGGCATGGCGGCCATGGCTAGTACTGCTAGGGCTGAGAGTGTGCGTGAGCTGGCGCGCGATGCAATGGAGAAATGTGCCATGCGTGCTCCTTATGCGGTTTAGGGGCTTGCATTAGCCCGGTCAATTGTTTGCTCAAAGAAGGGATTATGTTAGGACCCCCTAAGTGAGGCTAGGCTAATAAAAACCTGTGAGGCAAGTATGAAAATTGCAAAAAACTGCGCGAATAGTGCTAATTGTGACGTAAAACTCTATTTTTACTGCGTAAAGTCGTGAAAAATATCTATGGTTGAGCTTACCTTTACTAAGGCTTAGCTACCTGACAAAATTCAGCTGACCCCAGTCGGTAACTACCCAGCGAGGCAAAAATGAAAGAACTATCGCGCCGTACCATCCTGACCGCCGTAGGCTTAGGGGGAGCTGCTGCCCTTAGCGGCTGCGGGCTAGCCAATTCTTCACGCCCGGCAGCCACCGCCACTGCCACCAGCCGCAGCGTAAAAAACGTGGACGGGTCTGTAGTTAACGTGCCCACCAACCCCAAACGGGTAGTAACCCTGTCAGAGCCCACCACCGACGCTATATTTGCGCTGGGACTAAAACCGATCGGCGTCGTCGCCGGCCGGGGCCAAAAAACCGTACCTAACTACCTAAGCGAAAAAGCTAAAAACATCCCGATCCTGGGGGCCATTGGGCAACCCAACTTTGAGGCAATCGGCGCCCAAAAACCAGACCTGATCCTGGTAGATGGCACCGGACTAAACAACAACGCCAAAGCTCTAGCCACCTTGCGGGCTATCGCCCCCACCGTATACACCGGCAATGCTGGCGGCGACTGGCGGCGCAACTTCACCAATATCGCCGCTGCCCTAAACCAGGAGCAAAAAGGCAAGCAGGTACTGGCCGCCTACGACAAGCGGATCAAAGAAATGGCTAGCGCCCTGGCGCCCAAATACTCCGGTAAAACTTTCTCTATCATCCGCTGGCAGGGCACCGCAGCATCGCTGATCCTCAAAGAGCTACCCGCCGGCGTGGCCCTAAACGATCTAGGGTTAAAACGCCCAGCCAGCCAAGACCGCAAAGGACACGGACACAGCGAACCGGTTTCCCTAGAGAACATCTCCCAGATTGATGCCGACTACATGTTCTTTGGCTTCCTTGGTGGCTCCTCAGTGTCCAACCCCAAGGCTGGCGGCAGTGCCGACACCTCCGCTTCCTCCAAAGCCTTACAGCAGGCCGCGCAGGTGCCCGGGTTTGCGCAGCTAGAGGCCTATAAAGCTGGGCATGTCTACCCGGTTGACGGCTCCGTTTGGACTTCTACCGGCTCAGCGATTTTGATGAACTCCATTCTCGACGACGTCAAGCGCTACCTGCTCAGCTAGACACAGGTGCCTTTAAAAACGGGCATGCGCCTTAAAAACTGCGGCCCACAGAAGAAATAGACTCATGAAACTACGTAAATTTACGCTCCCCCTGGCGCTACTAGCGTTAGGTTTTGGCACTATGCCGGCCTTCGCCTACCCGGTAGCCCAAACTGCTGGGGTGGCAGGCTCAGCTGCCAGGTATGTGTCTGCCCAAGGTGCCAAGGCAGCCGCCCCTGGCTCTGGGCATGTGAGCGCCCAGGGGGCTAGCTACATGGCCGGCCAGACCTCTGCGGCTGGCTCTATCCCCACCAACACCGCTGGTGAGGGTACCTTAACTGTGGAGCCGCAAACGGTTAAATCCGGCTCAGTTATCACCGTCAAAGGCACCGGCTTTGCACCCCGCGCCGAGGGTGGGTTTGTGGCCCTCAAACTAGACGATGGCAAGGGCGCAGATTCCAAACTGCCCGCCCAGGATTCGGGCCTAGAGCTAAGCGCGGACCAAACCACTATTACTGTGCCCACCACCGGCGGTGACTTCAGCGTGCAGGTAAACCTGCCGCAATTCACCACCCAAGGCACCCACTGGATTCGTCTGCTTGGTGGCAATGATGGCTCTGAGCGGGTATCTAAAGTGGCCGGGTTTGAGGTTAACGACGCCGTCGAGCCTGAGCCCGGCCCTAGCCCGCAGCCCACCAGTGAACCTACTGCGCAGCCCACCAGCGAACCTACTGCGCAGCCAGTCCCGGAGCCTACCAGCGAGCCCAGCCCGGCACCCACTACCCAGCCTACTGCTGCGCCGGAGCCCACCAGCGCCCCGCAGCCCACCAGTGAGCCCAGCCCGGTACCCAGTGTGAGCCCTACCGCCGCACCCACTCCGGCGCCGTCGTCAAGCCCGCAGCCAAGCACTGCCCCCACTGC
>ERZ772987.188-NODE-188-length-13105-cov-7.48222_pt1 | contig 13105 bp, 5 predicted proteins | sample MGYA00511129_ERZ772987 | MGnify/ENA primary metagenome ERZ772987 (study PRJEB29015, sample SAMEA2738058) | human oral metagenome | biome: human oral; feature: human-associated habitat; material: saliva | place: China | collected 2222 ...
CCACACCAGCCTGGGCGGCAAATCCCCCATCGAATACGAACTACACCAAGCGGCCTGGACAACAGCCGCATAAACAAACCGTCAACAACTTGCGCACAACCCCACACCGAGCGCCAAAAGGTGCATTAAGACCGCCCATCTCTCGCTGCTTGGTGATTTCCGACATGACCTTCGTCAGAAAGCACCGAACGCCAAAAGGTGCATTAAGACCCTCGTCAACCATGGCCCGGTAAACCTCGTGGTCCAGGTCAGAAAGCACCGAGCGCCAAAAGGTGCATTAAGACAGGTGATATCCACGGAGTCAGTCCAAGGGCCCCGCTCTTGTCAGAAAGCACCGAGCGCCAAAAGGTGCATTAAGACCGTTGCCCAGGGAGTGTTCCAGATCGCATAATCAGAGTCAGAAAGCACCGAGCGCCAAAAGGTGCATTAAGACGGATTACCCTTGATCTCAGTGCGCTTACCATTCTGAACAGTCAGAAAGCACCGAGCGCCAAAAGGTGCATTAAGACGGATTACCCTTGATCTCAGTGCGCTTACCATTCTGAACAGTCAGAAAGCACCGAGCGCCAAAAGGTGCATTAAGACACGTGGGATTGGGCTTCCTGGTATGCGTCGCGCTCAGGGTCAGAAAGCACCGAGCGCCAAAAGGCGGATTAAGACCATTGTCGAGCTCGGAGTGAGCGGTGTCGGCTTCGCCCTGTCAGAAAGCACCGAGCGCCAAAAGGTGCATTAAGACACCACCGAGCCCCTGATTTTCGCGGTCATGGTTCCTTCCAGTCAGAAAGCACCGAGCGCCAAACGGTGCATTAAGACTTAAGATCCGGATTCTGCAAGCTCAGCAAGCTCTTGTCAGAAAGCACCGAGCGCCAAAAGGTGCATTAAGACGAATCGTCGAGTAAGATACGGACATTCTCCTCCACGTCAGAAAGCACCGAGCGCCAAAAGGTGCATTAAGACGCCAATAGCCAGTCGCTCGACAGACCAGGTGCCTGCAAGTCAGAAAGCACCGAGCGCTAAACGGTGCATTAAGACCGACCGATGGCCGCTTCGATGATCTGGCGGTTGGTGCGTCAGAAAGCACCGATCGCCAAAAGGTGCATTAAGACAGCTCGGTCTCGAGCCTGTCCAAATCTCCCTCGAGAACCGTCAGAGAGCACCGAGCGCCAAAAGGTGCATTAGGACTCGCGGTCAGGAAGGTCTCCGCGTCTTCAACGAGTGCCGGTCAGAAAGCACCGAGCGCCAAAAGGTGCATTAAGACAGGGTTCCATCAGCGACGGCACTGGTGTCTATATTGCTGAGTCAGAAAGCACCGAGCGCCAAAAGGTGCATTAAGACGAGGTCAGCGTGTCTGTGACGACGAACTCTTGGTTATGTCAGATAGCACCGAGCACCATAAGTTGCATTAAGACTCTTTTCGCTGTCCAGTTGATCACGCAGCAGCTTCATACGTCAGAAAGCATTGAGCGCCATGAGGTGCATTAAGACCTCACTGAAATACCGCCTTCATGAGCGTGTTCTCTCTCGTCAGAAAGCACTGAGCGCCATAAGGTGCATTAAGACGGACGGAACGCAACCTTGTAATGGAACGTATCGACAGGTCAGAAAGCACCGAGCGCCATAAGGTGCATTAAAACGAGTCAATTGTGATCTGGGCCGTGTACAGCACCCGGTCGTCAGAAAGCACCGAGCGCCAAAAGGTGCATTAAAACTCCATATGTACCCTCCACCACGCCGATGCATGGAAGGTCAGAAAGCGCCAAGCGCCATAAGGTGCATTAAGACGGGGCCTGGTCGTCCACGTAGAACGTGTAGTTGCCTCGTCAGAAAGCACCAAGCACCATAAGGTGCATTAAGACTTTCCCGTCCGGTCAGACCACGCCTGCCAGTCGCCCCACGTCAGAAAGCACCGAACGCCATAAGGTGCATTAAGACTCCGCGTGGAAACTGTTCTGATAGTAGCCCTTGCTGGTAGTCAGAAACACCGTGCGCCATAAGGCGCATTAAGACGCGTTGTTGCTCATCGAGTAGTCGTCAGCGTAACCGGTCAGAAAGCACCGAGCGCCACAAGGTGCATTAAGACTAACCCTTTGCGCGGGCCTTATCGTCGCGGATGTCTGTGGTCAGAAAGCACCGCGCGCCATAAGGTGCATTAAGACGGGATGAAGCCACATAGGGCGTAGCCGATGATGCCGTTGAGTCAGAAAGCATCGAGCGCCATAAGGTATATTAAGACCAACCAATAGTGCCGTTGCTGTTCGTCCAACCGAACGTCAGAAAGCACCAAGCGCCAAAAGGCGCATTAAGACGGACTGCTGCAACCAACCTGAGCTTCAGCATCATATGGTCAGAAAGCACCGAGCGCCAAAAGGTGCATTAAGACGGGACAGGTACCTTCACCCACCACGTTCCCAGATTGAGGTCAGAAAGCACCGAACGCCAAAAGGCGTATTAAGACCCGTCCTCCGAGAGGTACCCCAGCTTCACGAACGCCGTGTCAGAAGGCACCGAGCACCAAAAGGTGCATTAAGACTATGGCCGATCGTGATAGATCATGCCGCAGATGAGCAGTCAGAAAGCACCGAGCGCCAAAAGGTGCATCAAGACATGACCGGTCGCGGAATCATGCGGAAAAGCCGCATTGGCGGTCAGAAAGCATCGAGCGCCATAAGGCGCATTAAGACGAGCTGATCTTCGGATCATCCCACCAACCTTCACGGCGTCAGAAAGCACCGAGCACCAAAAGGTGCATTAAGACCGGCTTCAACGACGCCGCCTCAGCATCCCAACCAGCACGCAGTCAGAAAGCACCGAGCGCCATCAGGTGCATTCAGACACGAGACAACACGCGCCGAACAGCACGCACCCCCTCGGAGTCAGAAAGCACCGAGCGTCACAGGACGCATAGCAACGGGGCCGCGCACGAGTTTTCGTGCGCGGCCCCGTTTTGTCTCAGCCGGAATCCGACAGCAAGCATCGGTCACCCGGAATCCGTCAGGCTACCGACACCTACGTCAGCAGCCGGCCCGCGGCGTCGAACACGTAGCGCGTGCCGTCAATCCAGCGCACGCCCGTCACCATGGCCCCCGAGCGCGTCAGGTAGTACCAATGGTCACCGTCCTTGAGCCAGCCGGTGTGTACCCACCCCGTGGAAGGATCCAGGTAGTACCAGGTGCCGCGGATCTTCGTCCAGCCAAAGGCTTGCGCACCGTCGGCGCCGTAGTAGGACCACTTGCCGTCCACCCGGGACCAGCCGGTCACCACGTAGCCGCGCGCATCGAAGCGATACACCTTCCCATCGATGCGCAGGCGCACGTTCCGCGGGTAGGTCCCATCGTCGTAACGCCACCACGTGCCCCGGGCAGAGGTGACCCAGCGCCCGGCCCCGGCCTCGGCCACGTCAGAGGCGTCAGAACCGGAACCTGAACCGGAACCCGACACAACCGTGAACGCGGTGGACACGGTGACGTCGTCGTCGGCGCGAGAATCGGAGTTACGCCCGAACGCCTCAACGGTCACGGACGCGGCACCAACACCGGAACCACCGGCAACGGCCTGCGACAGGTCCACGCCGTCCGCTTGCAGGGTCACGCCGGGACCGGAGAACTCACCGCTCCCCTGCCCGGTCGCGACCTCCTTGCCGCCCACGAGCAGGCGAGCAGAGGTGACAGGCCCGGTCACGGTCACGCGCAGGGACACGCGCCCGGACAGGCTCTGCCCGGCCAGAGGCGCCCACGTCGAACCGTCGGCAGAGAACTCGACGTCCCCGACGACGGGCTTCGCCTGATCCTTGAGCACCGCGTCCGAGGCGCTGAGCAGGCCCGCTCCCCGGTACTCGCGCTCACCCTCGGGAGCGGACAGGCGATCCCAATTCGCGGGAGCGCCAGCCTGCTTGCGAGCCAGCTCGAGAATCTGAGAAGAATCCATCTCGGGGTGCACCTGGCGCATTGTCGCGATCACGCCGGCGGCCACGGGAGCGGCCATCGACGAATTCTTCACAACACCGCCCGACGACCCAAAGTCCCAGGTCTGCGACGTGTACACGTTCTCGCCGGGGGATGCGAACGCGACCGTCTGCTTGCCCCAGTTCGTGGTGAATGAGGGCTCGAGCATGCCCGTCGCCGGGTCCTGCCCGTCCACCAGGCGCAGGCTGGACACGGGTACGACGTTGTCCATCATGCTCGGGATGGTCAGGCCGCTCCACGAGTCACGCTCGTAGGGCGCCCACGCATCGGTGGGCGACGAGGAGTCCTTGATCGGCGGATTATCCAGGTCAATGCCTCCGCTTCCCGCGTCCACCACGTTGATGACGTCCTTCGACGCCGCGTAGTCGATGGCGCGGCGCATGGCTTCGCGTCCCGCGGCCTGGTTGGGTTCGTGAGGCATCCAGTACTTCCACGGGTCCGCCGCGTAGGAGGTGGTCGTCACCGAAATGCCATGATCCGCGGCCCACACGTAGCCGCACACGAGGTACTCGGGGTAATGCTGCCCGTTGATGGGCGACTCCACGTCGATGGCGGCGACGCTCAGCGTCGGGTTCACGCCGGGTACGCCGCTGGAGACGCCGCGTCCGGCGATCGCGGAGGCCATCTGGGTACCCAGCGTCGCGCCCGCCTTGCCCCACACCTGGGGTGCGCGCAGCGGGACGCCGTTGACGTTGCAGGACACGGACTTGTCGAAGTCGACGCGATCGTACATGTCCACAATCGTGTGCTCTAAGCCGTCCGCCATGACACCGACCGTGACGGGCGCGCGCATGACGTCCACGCCCTGCGCGTCCAGCGCGCCGATGGCCTTCAAGTGCCACTGGTTGTCGCTGGGAGGATCGGGGAAGACGCCGCCGACGATCACCGGCGAATCCGCGCCCGTCCCAGCCCCGGCCTCGTCCGTCGCAGCGCCTGGCTGCCCCACCGTCTCAACGGGCAGCACAGCCTCGTTACCGAGCACCGGAGCCTGGCGGGTCGGCCCCACCGAGTGGAAGGAAATACCCGCGTCGGACAGCTGCCCACCCAGGTCACCCGCGAAGGTGGGCGAGCCCGACTGGACGAAGAACGTACCGAAGGCCGGGTACTGCGCGAGCACGAGCGCTCCCATGGACGAGGCCTTGGCGACCGCGCGCTCGAAGGTGGCCTCATCCGTTCCCGCGGCCAGGTTCACGGCGTAGTTGGCGGGCAGCTGATGCATCGGCAGGTCCGGCGAGATGATGCCGGGGGCGACGGGCTCGCCGGGGACGGGGTCGTCCCCGGGGCCGGGAGCCGGGTCCGGGTCGGGCACGGCGTTCGGGTCGCGCGCGACCGTGAAGGCGATCTCGCCGCTGACGTCGTCGTCGGCGTTCTTGTCGTAGTTGAGGCCTTCGGCGTACACGACGGCCCGCAGGGTCACGTACTCCTGGCCGTCGGGTATCACCTGACGCAGGTCGACCTCGTCCGCGTCCAGGACCAGGGGCTCAGCAATGTATCCCGCTTCCGAGTCGGTGGACACGGAGGTCACGCCCGCAATATCGAGGTTCATGTAGGACACCGGCGCGTGCGCCGTCACGCGCATCTGCACGACCTCGGCAGGCAGGACCGCGCGCGGAAGGTCCGTCCATTCGCCGTCGCCGACGCGGTACTGGACGCCGCGAATCATGGGTTGGGCCTGGTCGCGCAGCACGGCGCCGAGCGCGTCAGGGAAGCCCCACCCGCGGTATTCCTTGCCGTCAGCCGGGGCTCGCAGCCGCCCGTAGTCCCTGGCCGCCTGCTTGCGCATGATGTCGATGATCTGCTCGCCGGGCAGCATGGGGTGCGTCGACTTCACGAGGGCCGCGACGCCCGTAACGTGTGCGGCGGCCTTGGCCGTGCCCGACGCGGATCCGTAGATCTGGGGGACGCGCCCACTCGGGTAGGTCGAGTAGATCGACTCACCCGGCGCCGCGAAGTCGACGGATGCGCCGTAGTTCGACGTCTCCGAGCGCGTCAGCGTCGCGCGCAGCGAGTGGTCGTCCCAGTCCGCCTTGCCGACCGAGGCGACGGTGGCGACGCCGCTGACCATGGCGGGCACCATCCGGGCCCCTTCGACGGAGCGGTTCGCAATGGGGGTTGCGTCAGTGGGCGAGTCGCTGTCCGTCGTCGGATGGTCGAGGTCAACGCCTCGGTCACCGGCGGCGGCGATCACCGCGAGCCCGCGCGACTGGGCGCGGTGAATGGCGCGCTCAGCGGCCTCCAGGCCAGCGGCCTGCTCGGGATCGGTCGGGCTCCAGTAGACCCACGGGTCCATCTGGAAGGAGTTGTGGATAATGTCCACCCCGTGGCTGGTGGCCCACTCGTAGGCGCACACGAGGGCCTCGGGGTACAGCTTGTCTCTGTCGTTGACGGCCTTGATCGACACGAGAGTCGCCTCCGGCGCGATACCGTCCATGCCGATGTCGTTGTGGTTGGCCGCGATGATGCCGGCGGTGTGCGTGCCGTGGGCAGGTCCGCCCTCCATCGGACCCTCAACCGGGCTCGCGACGCCGTTGACGGCGCAGGAGACGGACCGACTCGTATCAACGCGCCCGACCAGGTCGGGCTGAGCGTCGTCAATGCGGGTGTCGATGACACCCACGGTCACCGGGGCGCGCGTCACGACGACGGCGGCCGCTTCCTTGGCGCCCATGGCCTCGGCACCCCAGTTCGTGCCGGACGAGGCAACGGGACTGTTCGGGCCGGGAATCGTCGGGGCGGCATCCGCGTCGGGGGCGTTCGCGGGCGCGGCCGCGGCGGCGGCATCCGCGTCGGGCGCGGCGGCTTCAGGCGCGGAATCCGGCGGCGGAAGCGGATTCGTGAACCGCTCGATGTCGGGCACCGCAGCGACGCGGGTCGGCCCAATCGAATGGACGCTCACCCCGGCCTTCGCCAGGGCGGCGGCCAGGTCGGGCGCGAACGAGGCCGACTCGCTTTGGGCGAAAAGGGTGCCCAACTGTGGGTAGTCCGTCATGAGGATCCCACCGACGGTGGGAATCAGGTCCATAGCAGTGGCCATCTCGCTCTCACCCACGTAGGGGTCGAGGTTGATGGCGTAGTTCATGAGGCCCGCGCTAGATCTGGCGGGCGCGACCAAGCCGACGTTGTCGTCGGCGCTGGTGGGCGGGGCGGTCGCCGTGGCCACGCTCATCGATAGAGCGAGGGCCGCGGCGAGGCCAATGCGTGCAATAGTGCGGCGCATAGTTCCTCAACTTTCGATTGTCACTGCGCGCGGACAACTTCGTCCACGCAGTAACCATGATCCACAGGTTTGTCAATACACACAAATCACAGGGGCAAGTCATCCACATACAAGTGTTTACACCGAAATACAAGCCAAATAATTACATGCATAATTCTCACACATTCACCACATGCCAAAACATAAGCACCCAAACCGTGACCATATGCCACATAAGCATCTGCACTCGCTTGACACCGCCTACTGCCCTCCCATATCCCATGCCCTCCCCCGCACGACACACTGCCCGCGGAGGCGACCCAGGCCTCGGACACGCGCGAACGAGGCCTCCCCGAAAACGCCCGGGGAGGCCTCGTCGATGATGACCGCGCAGGGAGGGCTACTCCCGCAAACGCGCCGTCCGCTTGGAGGGGTGACGGCGGTCCTCACCCTTCCACCACGGCATCCAGGCGCGGTACCCATCAGGCGGCGGGGTGGGCGAGTCGGGCTCGAAGCCCAGCTCCTCGGGCGTCTCGGGGATACGGTCGACGAGGAAGTACTTGTCCTTGTCATCGCAGTGCTCGCGCACGATGGTGCGGAACTCGCCCAGCTCGCAGTACAGGACGCCCGTGATCGGATTCCGCTTGTACACCACGATCTTGTACAGCCAGTAGGCGAACAGCGCGACGTTGGCTGCGAGCGCGGCGGCCGCGCACGCAATGTTCGCGCGCGGGTCCATGGTCGCGAAGTTGAAGATGTCCGAGGGAGGGACCAAGACCTCGGGCAGGAGGGTGTTCATGGAGATCCAGAAGACCAGGGTGAAGCAGCGGAACCAGATCCACTGGCCCTTCGCCCACGTGAACGCGGGGATCGTGCAGGCGAGCAGCAGGGCGAGCGTGCAGTACCAGGTGTAGTCGGCCAGGGAGTTGTACAAGAACGCGTGGTTCCACAGGTCGTAGGCGATCACCCACGGCCACACCATGTCCACCCAGATGAGGCCTCGAACGTCGCGCTTGCCGGGCGAGGTCACGATGATCTTGCCCAGGCCCGTGATCGTGATGATGTTGAGCAGGCCGGCTGCGGCGGACAGGAGGTTCCAGTAGCCGCCGATCGTGCGGAACCCGGTCTCCGGGTCGATGCCGACGTGGCGGGCGTCCAGGTTGGCGGCGACCTCCTGGTACCACTGGGCGGAGTGCAGCTCGGCGGTGACGCCGCGCGCCTCGGGCAGGCCGGCGATCATGTCGATGGTGTGCGCGTCGTTGACTCCCTTCAGGCACTGCCAGTCGGCGCCGCACGCGTAGTACGAATCCGCGTTGAAGTAGATCGTCAGGTCGCGGATGTTGGCCTCCATGATGTTGACGGCCAGGCCGATCCACAGGGCCACGCCCAGCCAGATCGCGTACTTGTGCGCCTTCACCGGGTTGCGTTTCGCGTACACCAGCACCGTGCCCGTCATGGTGGCGGTGAGGATCATGATCGCGTACTTGCCGAAGGGGAACCACCCCACCATGGGCGTCCCGTGGATCCACGCGTAGGGCATCAGGGCGATGCCGCCGACGGTCCACACGGCGAAGATGGTCCAGTTCCACCGGCGATTGATTTCCGCGACGGCGATCTGGGCGGCGAGCACCAGCAGCCAGATGAGAGAGACCTTGGGAGTTCCCATCTCCCACAGGAAGAGCGAGTCCACAGCATTCTCCTTTGAATGTGCAACCGGGCTAATAGTTGTCGGCTATCATAGTCCCAAACACTAACCTAGTGTGCGGGGTTCACCGTCGAATCCCATAACGCGCCGGGGCTCCCCCAAGGTCCGCACCAGCGGGAGCACCCCTCGTCAATTTCCTCAAGGAGGAGGACTCATGACACGCACCCCCCAATCCCGTCGCACCCTCTGCGCCGCCGGCCTGACCGGAACCGCCGCGCTCCTGGGCGGCATGTACGCCTTCAGCCAGCTGAGCGGAAAGGCCACGCCCGAAGAGCAGGCCTGGCACTACCCGGGCGACGACCTCATCGACGCCAACTACGACAACGGCTACTCCTCGACCTACGCGATCACGATCGATGCGCCCGCCTACGCGGTGTGGCGTCTTTTCAAGCAAATCGGCGCGGAAAAGTCCGGGTCCTTCTCCTCGGAGTTCCTCGAGCGCGTCTTCGCGCGCCTACCGTTCTTCAACTCCTACGAGATCCAGGAGGAGTTCCAGCAGCCCGACTCGATGGTGCCCGGCGACATCGCGGCCTTCGACTTCCACGGCATGTCGATGGAATGGGCGGACGTCGTGCCCGGCAAGTACATGGTCCAGTGGGTCGACACAAAGAACCCGCCCAAGGCGCCCGGCTCCTACGCGTTCCGCTTCCCCGGGATGACGAACTTCGCGGCGGCCTGGTGCTTCTACATGGTGCCCCTGTCGGGCGGGCGCACGCGCCTCATCAACCACTGGCGCATCGGCTACGAGCCCGCCTCCCCCACCATGAAGGCCCTGAACTGGGTGAACATCGAGTTCATCGGCGGGTGCATGACCCACCTGCAAAACCTCTACGTCAAGCGCGTCCTCGAGTTCAAGAAGAAGCAGCACCTGACGGGCCGATTCATGCGCGGCATGCTGGGCGGGCGCTTCTTCAACTCGGGCACGCCCGCGGGGCGCTACGACGGCACTCCCCTGTTCGAGGAGACCTTCACGCAGTGGTTCCGCTATGGCAGGTCCGCCCCGGCCGTCGCCGAGATCCGCCCGCCCGTCACCGATGACCCGTCGTGGCCGCCGACGGGCGCGGACAGCCCGTGGGCGGGTGAGGTCGACGCCTCCTACTTCGAGGGCTGGAGGGAGCCCGCCTTCTCCTGGGAGGAGCAGATCCGCCAGAAGATGGAACGCACCTACCTGCCTAATTGGGGGAAGGAGCAGCGCTGATGGGCGCCGTCACTCCCCCGGACTACCCGACGCTCTTCTTTTTCGAGGTCGGCCAGTGGTGGGACTACGCGATGCTCCTCCTCGTCGTCGCGCTCCTCGCGGGCGGGGCGTGGCTGGCTCAGCGCAACATGTGGGTGGTCCTCGCGTTCTTCGTCCTCGTGCCGATCACCCTGACGATCTTCTGGTGGCCGCACTCGACGGCGGGGACGGCCTCGGCGGGCTGGTTCCCGATCGTGAAACAGTACTCGGCGCTGGCGGGGTCCCTGTGCCTCGTCGCCCTGCAGGTCTTCCCCAAGCTGCGCTACAACCGCTGGTACCTCATCATCCCGCCCGCGATCCTCGCGATCAATATCGCCGAGGCCGTGGTGCGCGACTTCCAGTGCTACGGGATTCACGGGGTGGATCCCTCGCAGGGGATGGTCACGTGGGGCGGGCCGTGGAACATCATGAACGGCATCGCGGGCATCTTGAACCTGCTCGCAATCTCCGGGTGGGTCGGGATCTTCGTATCCAAGGGCAAGGAACGCGCCCTCATCTGGGGCGACCTGACGATCGGGTGGATCATCGCCTACGACCTGTGGAACCTCGCGTACGTGTACAACTGCCTGGCGGACCGGGCGTGGTACTCGGGCGTGGCGCTGCTGGCCTCGTGCACGATCCCCGCGCTCATGAAGTTCGGGCGCGGCGCGTGGATCCAGTACCGCGCGTACACGCTCACGCTGTGGTCGGGCGTCGTGCTCACGTTCCCGCACTTCATGCACGATTCGATGTTCGCCCACCGCAGCGCCCACAACCCCTGGGCGATGCTCATCCTCTCGGCGGCCGCCCTGGTGGCGAATGTGTGGGTGTTCGCCGCGCACATGCGCACGATCGTGTTAAAGCGGCGCAACCCGCTCACGCAGGAGGTCCACGCCGACGAGGCCACCTACGCCTCGTGGGTGCGCGACCTCGCGTCCGACGAGGACAAGGAGCTCATCGCCGCGCGCCTGGGCACGACGCCCGAGGAAGCGGGGTTCGTGGCTGCGGATCAACGATAGGTGTCCTTGACGGATGAGCCCCTCTGCGGGGAGCTTCTTGCTGGCGGAGGCCGCGCACATCGTCGGTGCGCGACCCCCGCACGTTGCACCTCTCGCGGCGTCTTCGACGGCTCTTGCCTCTCAGCGCGAGTTCTCCGCGTCCCCGCCTACCGTCGGCGTTGTGTCCGTTTGGTGGTCGGCCTTGACGGTGGGTCCGTTGGTCGCCAGTGCGTGTGTGTTTGTTGTTTGACGAGGTCGGGGCGGGGTTGGGTGGCGGCGTGCACGTTTGTGCGGGTTGGGTGGGAGAACGTGCCGTGGTGCTTACTGCATATTCTTGGTGTTTCGTGTCGGTTCTGCGCGTAATCTGATGGGAATAGGAAGTGCTTCCAGTGTCGGAAGCGCCCAGGAGGAGACCTCACAGGAGAGGTGTATGCATCATGATGGTCCCACCCCTATCTGAACGTCCCGTGACCGAGGAGGACGAGGAACAGTTCCGCCGCGAATCCGCCCCGCGCAAGTACACGCTGCGCGAGCGATGGGCCGATTATCGGGCCGATGCGAAGCGCAACCGACCCAAGGGAGCCAAGGCTCGTTTTCGGGCGTGGATGGACGCCGACGCCGTGGACTGGGGGATCCGCGTGGCGGTCGTGTTCTTGTTCATCGGTGGATCCTACTCGCTCTACATCAACGGTGTTGCTTACGGCTGGTGGCACGCCTGGGGCGAAAAGCCCACCATCGCGGCGACGACCACCCCCGCTGCTCGGCCTGCACCGTCCGCATCGAGCGAACCTGCCATGTCGGGCGGCTACGAAATCGGACCCGACGGCGTCCTCGTGCGCCCCGCCGAGCACGCCGCATCGACCTACACCAAACCAGAACTACCCGAAGAAGCCAAAGAAAACACCGAAAGAGGAGCAGAACTCGCCGCCGAATACCTCCTCGACACACTCACCTATGCATGGAACACCGGAGACACACAACCCTTTGAGAACATATCGGATCCCAATGACAGCTTTCGAAATAAGTTCATATCTGACATAAACCATGTGTATTCCGATGGGTGGACATACGACAATCGAATTACAATCGACCATATTCTACGTGTTGACCCACAACCGTCCAATGGCAAAGATATTCCCCCTAATTCGGTGCTTGTCGTTCTTCTGACTACAACGTCAGATGGAACAACTTGCAAACAGCAGAAACTCCTCTCCTCTGCAGAGGAATCACAATTTGTATTCGCCCTGCTGATGACTTGGAGAGACGGAACATGGATTGCAGTTCAAGGAGGTTCGGAGAAGACTGATGAGCATTAGAAACCTAGAACGATCTCTTTCAGCACTTCTGACCAGCATGCTCTTCTCCATAGTACTATTGCCGTCGGTCACGAACGCAATAGATGCGCCAGTTGATCCACCTCGATTCGAAGCTGAAGCGAGCGGGGCCAGTGTCGCAGTCGCTGTAGCGAAGGCTCAACAGCAAATTAACAACGGCATCACAACTCCGGCTAGTTCAACAATTTTTGATGAGCGCATTCTAACTACAGCTCAGGCAGAATACGAAGCTAAAACAAACTCGACGATCGATTGGGACCATTGCGCAATAGCAACGATTGACACAACCATGCCAATCGAAAGTCAAATGATTGCGTGCGGCTACCCACCACCGTCTCCTAATGAAGAGACCCCCGTTCATACACCCCCTACAACAGAGGAGATTCTTTATGGTGCCGCATCCGTCATCCACGCCGACGGCGCCGGGTTGTACAAACGACCGCTGAACGTCTCGTACACGAACAAATACATCCCTTCCATCGTTGCGGTCACCAGTCCCACCCAGACCCACGTCATCAACCTGCTCGGCCACGACATCACCATCACGCTCACGGCCACACAGTACGAGTGGAGTTGGGGTGATGGGACCCCGAACCTGGTCACCACATCCACCGGATCAGTATGGCAAGAGGGCATGGACCTCAACACCGACCCGAACCTCATCCGCCACTACTACACCCCACCCCAGGGCTGG
>ERZ772987.193-NODE-193-length-13059-cov-2.2084_pt1 | contig 13059 bp, 11 predicted proteins | sample MGYA00511129_ERZ772987 | MGnify/ENA primary metagenome ERZ772987 (study PRJEB29015, sample SAMEA2738058) | human oral metagenome | biome: human oral; feature: human-associated habitat; material: saliva | place: China | collected 2222 ...
CACTGACCCTTTCTGTGAAAAGGTGACCGGCGGCGTGCGTCGCTCCGGCGAAAAAATCTACAAGGCACCGGGTGAACTGTGGGACTCCACGGTGTGGATGTGCTGGGACGGCGGTTCTGAATTTGTCGAAAATCCGGTCACAGTCTGGCACGACTTCGAAGATGACGAGCTCGACCCCTGGGGTGAAATTCTTGAAGGTTCCGCCGAAGAAATCCCCGTGACTCGCGATGCTTTGGAAGACTTCGCATGTCATGCGCTGACCCGCCGCAAGGGAAGCGCGGAAGTGGTTCCGGCGCGTGAATTTCTTGCAGAGCTGGCCGCAAAGCTGGGGGCCTAAAAATGGTGCTCTTCTTGATTTTTGGGGCCTGCTTCCTCGCTGTCCTCTTTTTGGGTGCGGTAGCTTTTGAAGGTGACGAGTTTCTTCTCTTCGCCTGCGCGCTAATCCTGGTTAGTATCATTGGAAGCCTTATTATGATGAGCCTTCCCAATCACTGAAAGAAGAACGCTATGTTGGAGGATGTTTCAACTGACCTTTTATGGTTTATTGGAGCGTATTTTTTCACTCTCTTGGGTCTGGTCTGGATTGCGGCCTACTACGGGCAACCTGAGCTGATTATCAAAGGCTCCATAACTTACGCCGTGATTTGGGCTACTGTTAAAATCGCTATTCACACTGTTTTGCTAGTTTTGTAAAAGGGGCGACCCGCCTACCCTTGCAAGGGTAGGCGGGTCGCTTGTGTTCTCCTTCGGCTGCGGCTGATTTTCGGGGAAATTTTTCCCGCTTTATCTTGCTTATAGTGTTCTGAATGTGGTACACTATATATGTAAGGTTAAGCGGGGCGGGAAACCCCGAAACCCTTACCGGCGAAATCAACCCTGACAAGCCGAAACCTCCAACAGAAGGAAAAACAAATCATGGCAATCTTCGACATCAAGGCAAGCTACCGCCCCAACGCACACGGCGGCCTGGACATGAGCCTGCACCTCTCCGGCCGCGGCACCATTCCCGCCAACCTTGACAAGGTTTTGACGGACTTCAAGGCCCGCGCTCATCTCTTCGGCACCGAATCAGAGCAGCATCAAGAATTCATGCGACTGCTGGAAGAAGCCGACTTCACCATCATCACCATGGGTTCATCAAACTACCCGCGAAACGGCGAAGTTTCGAGCTGGTCGGTAATGTTCAACGGCTAACCTAAAAAAGGGGGGGCTCAGAGATAATCTCTGAGCCCCCCCTTTCTTCGTTTCCGCGGCTTCAAAAGCCGCGCCCCGAACCTTTGGTCAGACCGGATTCTGTCGCCGCCAGCTTCAACACGCAGCGCGCCGCCGCAGAGCGGATCCTGTCAATGCCCGCCGGAACCCCCAACCCCTCACAAGGCCGAACGATTCCCGTTCACTGAACCAGCACGCGGGCTTGACGGGCTCCGTGGCGCGGCTACAATGGCGCAACGCGTGAAGCTGGAAGGCGAAATGACGAACTCAGATGCACCCGCCCGCGCAAAATGTTAATCTGGAAGAGCTAAAGGGCTTGGTGCCCTGCGGCGGACATGAAAGAATCCCCTCAGCACCTCGTGCTGAGGGGATTCTCTTTTTAAGTGGTCAGCTCCAGCCCCACATCTCATCATCATCTTTGCCGCCAGCTGAACCCTGAGATTCAGCCTCCGGCTCCTGCCGCTGCTGACGCTCAGGCTCACCTGCTGGCTCGTCATCCACCGGCGGAAGTCCGGTTTTCCGCACGCTGACCACCTCGGCGTGCAGATTCGGCACGCTCCACATGGCCACGACTTCACCCGGTGCCAAAGACCGGAAAGTGTTCGGGTGAACCCTGAACTTATCCACTTCTCGAAGCGAACCCTGACCCGACGCGCGAAGCTGCGAACCCAAACCGTCCACATCCTCAAACGTCTGCGTGGTCTCCGCGAAACCCTTGCGGGTGCCAATCAGCTGAGCCAGAGCTTCGGCTTCCGCCTCGGCCCGGTGAATCAGCTTCACAGAGGTGGAGGCGCTGACCCGCTCCAAGAACCCATCGCCAACAACCGACAGGCCCGTGTAGGACTGCGCGCTGAGCATGACCGCCGCGCCGTGGCTGCGGGAACGCTCGACTGCGTCGATCAATCCCGTGGCCCCTAGTGCGGCGAACTCGTCCACCACCAAAAGGTTAAGGCGGTTCTGCTGGCCGGTTGCAGGGTCAATGTGCCAGCCTTCATGTCCAAGGCGTGCAATGGTCGAGACAAAATCAGAAATCGCCAGGTTCGCGACGAATTGGGCAGCTTCCAGGTCTTGGGCCGCGTCCAAATTGAACACCACGAAATCACCGTTCACAATGGCCTGCTCCAGGTCAAGACCGCCCGGCTCATCCACCAGCACCGCCCCGGCGGCACCCTCAGCAACAACAGCGAACCGGCTTCTCATGCCTGCTGCCCCTGATTCTGTCACTGAATCCGTGGCAACCTCGTTCAACCATTTGTTGATGCGCACTGCGGCCGGTTCCCCACCCAAAGCATTACGCACTGACTCCAACGATTCAGTGGTCATCATGCGTGCCACATGCGCAATGTCGAGCCGCCAGCGTTTGGGCTGACCATCTTCACGGTAAGTCAGCTTCGCCTGCACCGCCGCTTCCAGCGCCTCCAGAGCAACCATAGTGAACCGCAAACCCAACCGCTGATAGTGAGATTCGCTGAATCCGCCGTGCGCGGCGTTTGCTTCTGCCTCCACCAGGATATTTGCCCGCTCATGGCTTGTGCCATGCTTCAAGGGGTTGTAGGTGGTGGTTGCTCCGCGCCCGTTCTGCGTGATGACATGGAAGCCTCGCCCGGTGCGCTGAGCAACCGCCCGCATCTGCTCGGTGATGTCCGCCTCGGGCTTCATCGTCAAGAAAATGGTGCCGATTCGGAACGGCTGCGCGGCCGGGGCCAGCGTGAGCCCCTTAATCACTTCAAAAATCGTCGTCGTTTTTCCGAACCCTGACGGACCAAACACCATTGAATGCAGACGCAAAGCACTGAGCGGCACATCCACCGGCGCGCATCCTGGCTTGGACACGCCCAACCGCACGGCGACATCATCGAGCCGCTGAACCGGCTTCGGATTCGCCCATTGCGGCATCTTCTTTTTCTTCCGTTCAACGCGTGCGTTCAAAGCGCGTGCTTCGCTCGGGCTCATGGTGTGCAGCTCGGGCTCTTCATCGCGCCATTGCGCGTTGAATTTGCCACGCTTCCAAATGAGAACGCCAGCAATCAGCAATCCCACGGCAACGCCGAAAGGAATTTGTGCGCTGATCCAAGCGCTAGCGTTGTTCAGCACAAATTCCTTCATGCCACGGGCGGCCAGCAATCCCCCGTTCTCACGGAAGAAACCCCCCAACTCACGCCACGGCGTGAAATAGGCGCGAACCGCCCCGAAGAGTGAGCTGACGACAAGCAGAGCAGCACCGGCACCGCTGACCCATCGTCCCCGCAGCTTCTTCTGACCAAAACCAACGGTCAGCAGAACCACCAGCAGAACCACCGGATTGAGAACACCCAACAAAGCGGCCACGCCGCGCGCTATCGCTTTTGGGTCATCCCCTTGGTTCCGTCGTTTCACATCTTGCGCACTCAGGCGCGGATTCTGACTCATGACAGCAAACCCTCATTCTTCACTTGAACCTGTTCAATCTGAATTTTCGGCTTCCCACCGAACAAAGGCATTTCATCCTCCAACTCATTCAGCGCCGCCTGCAATCGAGGCATCACCGCAGGAACACCGTAATATTTCACCGCCGAAACTTTCTCAGAGTGCATATACGCCCTCATCAAAGATTTCAACCGCTTCTTATCCTTCACCGAGTGCTCAAACTCCAAAAAGAACCTATGACCCGCCGGACTCACCGCCACAACATCAGGAAAAACATTCACCAACCGGCCGCCACTGACCCGCTTCAACGCAAACTCCGGCTCATCCCCAGCCTCAAGCAACATTCCATCAAGCCGCCTAATCTGAGCCTCCCCAATCACCGCAAAATCCGGATTCGCCACAGCAAAATCAACAGCCAAATCCACGACCACTTTGTCATGCTCCATCTGCCCAACACGCACCCCCTTCGGCATCGACCCTTCCGCAGCAACTCCCAAAAAATTCAACCCTGCACGACTCACCCAATAAAAAAGTCTCCTAGACCCTAACACATTCTCAGCCTCCACAAACTCCATTTCAACCAACCGCTTTAACCTCCTCCTTACAATCACATCACTCACCCCTAAATACTTCGCACACTGCTCACTCACCATAAAAGAAAAACCCGACATAAACTTCAACAACTTCAAATCCCTATCCATCAACATTTCAATTTCTCCTTCTCTTTCTCAATTCCTTCACATCACAAAAACACATCAAAAAATCAAAATCAATCAATCATCAAATCAATCAATCACCCAACCTTCTACCAACCCAACCTAACCACAGCACCAACCACCCCCCGCCCATATTCCAAAACCAGAATATTAACCACCGACACCTCACACACAATGAGGGACGAAGCGTGTGTGAGGTGTCGGTGGTGTTATGGAGGTTTTGACAGAATTTTACAGGGCGGGGGGTGGTTGGTGCAAAGAATACCCAAAAATATACCTAAAAATATAGGTTTCCGGGCTTCTAGCCGCCGCTCCAGCGGCGCGGTGCGGCCTCCTCAGGCGGCGTTGCCGCCTGCTGCTCCTGCGGCTTCGGTTCCTCCGAAGCATCCGACGAAGCCTCTGCTTCGTCATTCTTTTCTGCATTATCTGCATTCTTCGGCTCGGGCTTTTTCGCAATCAATTCATCCGGCGGAACCAAATAAGCTTGTGCTGTCGAAAATGTGGGCTGGCGCTTTGAATATTTGTGACCCGGCGGTGCAAGGCCGGGGTTGTTATATTCGCTCAAAATAACTTTTCCGTCTTCTAGAACGGCATCAACCCAGGCGACATGTCCGGCTTCTCCAATGCCGGAACCACCGAAGGCACCCCACCACGCAACGCTGCCTGCAACCGGTGTTGTGGACACTCGCCAGCCGCGCGCAATCCACGCATCCCGCCACTCCGCAGCATTGCCAAGATGCGAGCCATTGCCGCCCTTGTTGTTGCCAATCGGCCAGCCGGTCGGATCATCGCCAGATGCTCCGGCCTGCTCGTTGAGCTTCCAGCCAACATAACTTGTACACTCGCCGAAGTAGAAGCCGAGGCCGTCCTCGACATAAACACCCGGGCCGGGGGTCTTAGCAAGCCACGGGTAGGTGTCGCCGCCGTTTGCGTTGCCGCCAGCACGACCCGTGCCACAGCCTCCAGAGCTGGAGCTCTGAGCAGACCCGCCGGTGCTGCCCTTCTGTTCGGTGCCGTCGTTGTAGTTCTTGCCTCCGCGGTTCACATCAATTCCGGCTTCCTTGATGACCGCATCAGCCGGGGCAACCGACGACGAATAATGCGTCGGGTCGGCGTTTCTCTGCACGGCGTGAATTGCCGCGGTTTCCGACATGTCAGCCCAGCCGGCGGTGTCTGCAAGACCGCCGCCGCCGCGCTTGGGGCCCAGAACGAACAGCTGCGCCGCGATTTTCGGATTCATCCTCTCATCACGGGTGCCCCAGCTGTCCTGCTGCTGGAGAATCCCAATGCTCGTTGCGACGCTACCATCTGGATTAATCGCGCCGTCGCCGTAATCAATGTTCTGCAAGCTGGATTCACCGAAAGCGGCAATGATGGTGAGACGTGAGACTTTGCCAGAGAAGCCAATCTCTCGGATTCCTTCGTCAATCGCTTTTGCGATTTCCACCTGTGAGGCGTGCACGGCGGTTTTCTTGCCGCCGGTGCCGCCGCTCACGGTGCAGTCACCAGCGTTTGCGGCGGTACCAGTACCGCCGAAGATGGCGGCGACGATTCCGCCAATGAGCCCGCCCACCAAGATGATGACGACGACGACCGGAAGCACGAATTTCAGCAGCACCCCGCGCAGAGCGGCCAGAGCGGCCAGCTTCAACGCTTCGCGAATCATTCCTTCACCCCTTCCCATGAGGTCATGGAAACGTCGGTGACCATCCACCGACCCGCTTCATCCTGGAGCACCGATAGCTCATAGGTCAGCACCACCTGCACGTTGCGGTGGTCGCGCACGGTGACCCGCACGACACGGGATTTCCTGAAATCCGTGTCGATTCCCTGGCTCTTGGAGCGGGGCAACACCTGCGCATCCGTGACCATAAACGGGGCCTGCACGCCGACGACCGGCTCAGCGGTGGCGAAGGCATCAGTCACGTGCACGTTGCTGAAAGGTCCGACCCATTCGGCAACGCGGGCCGATTCCTGCGGCTTCTCTCGCCAACTCCACGTGACCGCCCATGCTTTCATGACCGCTTCGGGGTCTGAACGGTCGGGATTCTGGCGCACTGGCGCTTCAATTGGGACGACAGAGGCCCGCGCCGAAGGGCGGGCCTCAACTGCGTTCGGGTTCGTGCCCAAGGTGAGCCCATCCCCAGCAGGGGACGGGGAATCAGTGGTTGATTCCCCGCCGCCCTCCACCGTCCCTTGCGCAACCGCAAGGGACGGGCTCGGGGTGCTGCCGGTCTGCTGGCCGGGAGCACCGGTCAGCAGCACTGCACCAATGGTGACCGTGGCGGTCAGCAGCAGAGCGGCACCCGCTCCGCCGCTGACCTTCCAGCCCAGCCTGCGCTGATGCGACAGGCCGGGCTTCGCCGGACGTGCCGGCTCTTCGAGTTCATCGAAAATCTCATGCATGAGATGGTCTCCTGTTTCAAATGGCTGCGCGGCGCGGCGGACGGGACGTTGCCGGGGGCCGTTCACGACGTGCCGCCTTGCTGACAGATTCTGCGCCTGCCTTGGCGGCGCGGCGGCTCATGTTGCCCGTGCGCGAGAGCGCGCGGATCATGAGCACTTGGCCAAAGCCGCCAGAGCCAACGCCTCCGGCGTTCACAATTTGCTGAATCAGACCTTTCAGTCCGAACGCGGAACCCAGGATGACGGATTCGGTGATGAGTTGCTGGTTCCATTCAACGCCGCTAATCGCCACGCTGGAGACAAGACCCATTGTGACCACCAGCAGCAACATAAGCATGGAGTTCAAGACCACCGCCCCGACAACGCGGGTTGCCCAATTCGCGGCCCAGGTGCGGGACACACCGGGAATGATGCCCAGCGGTAAGAAGAGCACACCCAAGAAAAGCAGCAACACCGCTTGGAACCAGGCCAGCAAGGCGTTCACGGTCAGAAGAAGCACGAGGACTGAGCCAATCAGAGCAATCAGAGCCCCAAAAAGCACCAGGCCAACACGGCCGCTCCAGTCGTCGCCCTTCAGAATTTTCTGAATGTGCGAGTCCTTTTCCTGTTTATTGATGACCTCATTCTCATAATATTTGTGACGTTCGTCATACTTTCCCTTTTTGAGGACGGCGGCGCCGTGTTCCTTGCACAAGCCCATATCGCCGCCAAACTCGCCCACGCACCAGGGCGTGATAATGAAAGTTCTCCAAAATCCATCTTGCACCTGCAAGGCAAAGGATTTTGTCGAATTTCCTTCTGCCCCAAGGTCATAATTTGTTTCCCATTCAAAGGGCTGTTTGCTACTGGCTGGCGAGGCTGAAATGACTGTCGAAACAACCTTCTGGCCAATGTCACGACCCATACCCAAAGCGTCAACGTAGGCCTTCGGGGTCATCATCAGTCCCAGCGCCGCCACAGTGACCAGGGCAAACGAGAGAAAGCCGCTCCAGCCCGATACCTTCTCACGCAGCATGTCAAAATAGGTGATAATCGCGCCCATCGCAATACAGCTTGGCAACAGCCAAACCGCAAGTTCTCCCATTGCTGAGGAAAGCATCGGTGAGACATCGACAGACCCTTCAAAAGCGGAAGAGCCGCCAATCATGCCGGTCATGAACCATGCCACGACCCAGGCAATGCACGCAACACCAATGAAAATCATGCCTGCAAGGCCAATCATCACGTCTGCCGGAACATTGCCGGGTGGCTCGGCGGTTTTGTCTTGCCAGAGCTGGAACGGATCAACTGAGTTCGCGAGAGTTTGTCCGGGACGCGCTGGAAAGACATTCGAGATGCCCCCCGATGACGCGGCCCAGGCCGCCCCTGCAAACCAACACAGCCAAAAGGTGATAGAAAAGACCTTTACCGCCCGCTTTGCCTTGGGCGGCAAAGTCGCCCAAAACATGCCCAGAGGCGAGGCCGCCCAGGTCACGGCCATGCCCCGCAGAATCGGGCGAGTGATGAACCCGGCGGCGGCGGTCAGCTTCTGTGTCATCAGCTGAATCTGCTGCGGAACGTGCTGTTTCATCATCAGCCTGCACATTCTGGCGCGTTCGGCCCGCTCAGAGCGGCGCACTCAGGGTTTTTTGACCCCTTGGCAATGCTGTTCAGCTCGCCGCGGGACTTCAAGACCCAGCGGCCGCCCTCATTGACCATGCCCAGCACAGCCGGGGAAGAATCGTTATCGCCTTCGGCAATGACCACGGCCCATGCGTCAGTTCCCCAACGCACGGTGCGCACCGTGTGGTAAAGGCTCGGGTCTTTCCGCGCAGGGGTGCTGTTATCGACCGTTGAGCAATCAGGTGAGTGGTAGCGATAGTTCGCCGATTCCAGTTCACACCGCACTTTTTCCGTGCCTTGAACCCATGAGAGGGCCGCGTCTGCTGCGGCGGCCTGACCATTATCAGCCACACCACCACCGCCAGCACACCCGCCAAGACCCAGCGCCAGCACACCCGCCAAGACCGCTACGGACTTCCTCATCATCATCATTTCTCCTTCATCTTCTCAGCGTTCGGGTCAGTCGAAAGCAGACGCTGAACCTGCTCTGACGGGAAGGTGAACCCGCACCAGCGCCCGCCCCTTCGCAATTTTCCGCGCGTCCGTCTCATCACGGCCAAGCTCCAGAATCCGAACTCGCATCTCAGGTGAGGGCTCCAGACCCAAAAGCTCCGCTCCCGCGTCCTGCTGCGCCTTCGTGGTCAGCTGGAACAAGCGCACGCCCTGCAACTGCTCGACCAGACCCGGATACTGCATCACTGAGGTGCAGTCCTGCGTGTCATAGACCAGTGCCGTGTTAAAAGCACGGCCCATGCGGGCGATTTGGTCAAGGAAGTTCACACCACCAGTTGCACGCAACAAAATGTGAACCTCCGGAACCGCCACAGTTTTACGCATCGCGCGCAGTTCCTTTGCCGACGACATGCGCAACGCAACACCGGTGATGCCCTGAATTAGCGCAACAGAGAGGCGCTGCTTGCCGTCCCACTCGCTCAGAGGAATCTCTGCTGAGGGAATCGACAGACCCGCCGCCTGCACAATCCACAATCCAGGGTCAGAAGGCAAGCCCGCTTCACCAGTCGGCTCGCCCATCACAATTCGACCAATCGGCGTTTTAGCCAAATCGGACAAATAATCTGCGAACTGGCGGGCGCGCGGGTCTTCTGCCTTGGCCATGCGCTGAATGACTCCCCAGGTGGAGGGATTCGCGGATTTCTCGGCTTCTTCCGTGGCGTAGCGAAGGCTGGCGCTCGGAGCAATTGCCGCAAGATGCGGTTCTTTGGCCTGCAACATCAACATGGACTGCACCGCATCCGGGGCATCCCTCAACGGCAATGAACGGAAAAGGTCAGCAGCTCCCGAATGAGCCGCGCCCAGCTCCACCACACCAGCCGGAACACCGAAGTGCTGAGCAACCAAGGACGCGCCGCCCGTATCGCCCTTCCAGTCAAACAGAGCACACCATGAGGGGCGCTCCATCATGTCAGAGAGGATTTCAAGCATCATCGCGGTCGTCTTTCCACGGCCAGAGCGGCCCGCGTAGAGAACGGAGGTTGTGTCGCCTCGTTCGCCTGCTGCGGAGATGGACGAACGGAACAACTCAACAGTGGTTCCGTGCACAAAGCCAGTCATGCCGCCGTGCTCATCCCCGCAACGCGAACCTCCCCAGAAGAAGGAGCCGAAAAAGCCATTGTCAGTCTGAATGTGGTTGAGATCCGTGACCCGGAGTGTGTCGCCGGGGAAGTTCTCAAGCCACAAGTCACGTTGTTCATTCTCGCCACGTGCCACGACGAAATCTTCGTCAGCCAGCGCGGCGGTCACCGCGTCGATGTTGTCTTCAAGTTCTTCACGGCTCGCCCCAGTGACAATCACACGCATGGACTGATTCACGAGGAAGGTTCCGCCCGTCTTGTTGATGTCAGTCAAAAGCTGCGCGTTCGCCGCTTCCGAATCAATCACATCTTCCGGCGGCTCTTCCGCCGAACCCTTTGCCGCGCTTCGCCGCTGTTCTTTTGCCAGCTTGCGGGCATCGTTCACCTCTTTGCGTGAAGTGGGCTTGCCCATCAGATTGAACCGCACCGTCACATCCGGCCGCACCGGCACGGTGATGAAATCACGCCCATAACCGGAACTGATTTCCTCAATCTTGGTGATGCGAGAAATCAGTTCTAGCCAATCGGCGTTGCCGGGTGCGCTCAGCTCTTCGGGAACTGCAACAACCGGAAGAATTGCCTTCCAGAGCACAGGCTCCCCGTGTTCATCCAACAACTGCACATGGTCCGGGTGCGGCACCATCTTTGAGGTCAAAAGATGCCCCAAAGTCGCCCCACGCACCGTGCCAGCGGCCGGAATCTTTGCCTTGGCCCGTCCCGATTCGCGAGAAAGCATCCATGCGATTGATTCGGCAGTCGCCAACTCCACCGCCAGCGGGGAAGCCCCCAGGACCTTTGACATCTTGCGGGCTTCACTCATCCACTTGGCCATTTCAGCATCTGAAACGGGGTCAGGGTTGTGGCCCGTGGCTGATTCTGCACGGAACATCAGCCGCTTGGCGGCATTGTTTCGGATTCCCAGCTTGACCCCCAACATGACGGTGCGGGCGGGAAGATGCAGCTCATCCACGCGGCCCGCGTAAGCTTTCGCCCACTCAAGGCCCTGGCCCCAGCCTTCGGTGTATCGGTCTTTAACCGATTGAAAATAGTCTTCTCCGGTGTGCTCGCTCCACATAACGCGCAACATGCAATCACGTTCACCGACGGCACCGCGCATCGCACGTTTCACGCTGTCGAGCGAGACATCCCACATGGTTTCAGGCGCGGTGTCCAGGTTCTGCACGCCCACCTTAAACCATGCTTCAACCGCTGTTTCAGTGAACAACAGGCCGTCAGTGATGAGCTGATGCCGCGGCAGCGGCGCGAAGCGTTCAGCGTTGATTCCCAGCGAACTACGCACGCTGTCTAGAAACTTCAATTGTCACCTCTTCTTCTTGCGGCGGGCGATTTCTCGCGCGCCGATTGCATCCAGCTGGTCCCCGCCAATCATCCAAACGGTCGGGGTGATGCTGACCGGGGCTTGCTCTGTGTCACCGTTGCGTTCGGCCCGCTTGAATTTCTCAATGAGCAGGCTCAGGCCGTCACCGAATCGGACAGAGAGCGGCAGATATTCGCGTCGGTCAGCTTTGCGGCGGCCCAATCTGATGACAGGTCGGTGACCTGTCAGCGCGTAGCGGGCTCGCAAAATGGCCTGCGTGAAAATCATGCGGCGGCCGTTTCCCTTGCTCTCATGTGTGCCGTAGACCATAAACAGGCTCGGCGGCACGATGTAGAGCAACATCAAATTCGGGTTGAACGCGTGGGTCAGGTTGAACACCAAGAACCACCAGATCGGGAAAACCAGGCCCGCAAGAAACAGATTCCGGCGGGCGATGCCTTCGCCCAGGTCGATGATTAAGTCATACTGGCGCGCTTCAATTTTCAGCTGTCGCGAGACGGTGCGGCCTTCACGTGCCATGGTTAACCGCCAAAGACCATCTGCGCCAGAGTCTTCATGAACGCGATTGACTCGTCATTGAACCAGACGAAGAAGCCCACCAGAATACCGGCGCAGAAGTAGGTGATGCACGCGCCCCATTCAGACTTGAGGAAGTGGACGATGAGACGCACTACGAGAATTGCGATGAGCAGATTTCCGCCGAAGCCCAAGACCCACAGCTTCAAACCGCTAAAGTCCGTGATGCCCAGCGGCAACGCCGCAACTGCAAGTTCCAACATGATTTTTAACCTCCATGAATTTCTGAGATTTTCCATTGGTCAGCAGTTCCGCTGCTGACCTTGACGATTGAGAGAGTGAAAGTCTGCTTGATTTGTGTTCCGTCCTTGTCAAAGGTGACCTCTGCGGACGCGGTGCGGCGGTCGGGGCCGCCCTCATTGACCGTCCAGGCGGTGACCGTGGCGGTGCCCCAGGCACCGCGTAGGCCTCGAATCTTCGCGCCCGGTGCGGCGACAGAATCGAGATTGTCCGATGCGGCAAAGAGGGTGAAGAAGCTCTGAGCTTCGGCCTTCGTCGCTCCGGCAAGCTGGCTGTCTGTCGAGGTGGATTCTCGCTCGGCGGTCAGGGTCGGGGCTGCGGGAACCGCAACCACGCCCGGATTGCCGACAACGACTCCTGCGCCGTCAATGACCTGCACGGTCATTTCCAGACCCGCGCTGCTGCGCTTGTCGCCGCTGATGATGTCCACCATCACCAACACACGGGCGGTCTTTTCGTCGATGACCTGAACCCTCATGACAGTTGGATTCTCGGCCTTCTGCGTCCCCTTGCCGTTCCATCCGAATTTGCCGTCAAGGTCGCCTCCACGGGTTGCGAGGAACGGTTTCAGTGCTTCGGCTCGGGCCTTCGCTCCGGCCTCGCCCTCCTGCCAGGTCAGGAACGCGACGCTGAACCGTGAAGCAACGCCTTCGGCGGTCGCGGTCGGGAACGTCGCGCTGATGGGCACGGGTGCGGCCGCTTGGCGGGTGCCGTTGCCCCAAATCATGGTGCGAATCCCAATCCAGAAGATGAGAATCAGCACCGCCCACACCGCAATGCGCAACGCGCGCTTTCCAGCGGAAGGCTTGGGCTGAACCGGGGTGAACAGCGCCGTTTCTTCGGGCTCGGGCTCTTGCGGGGTGCTGGCCTGCTCCGGCTCCGTGCTCGAAGAGCTCGGGAGCGGATCAAGGCCTGCAATTTTGCGGAAGACCGGGTTGTTCAGCCATTCGGGAAGCTTCACAGCGGGTTC
>ERZ772987.195-NODE-195-length-12857-cov-6.95735_pt1 | contig 12857 bp, 10 predicted proteins | sample MGYA00511129_ERZ772987 | MGnify/ENA primary metagenome ERZ772987 (study PRJEB29015, sample SAMEA2738058) | human oral metagenome | biome: human oral; feature: human-associated habitat; material: saliva | place: China | collected 2222 ...
ACCTCAGGGGTTGCGATAGGCACTTGGAGCCTCCTAATCGAGTGACAGTTTTGTCACGATCGATTGTCTCACATTTTGCATGATCGGGAAAGGATGGAAGTCCCGTTCGGACAGGGTCTTTTCATTCAGCGGGCGCGTGTGGTACGCGCTTGGCGAGGCCGGGCTGGCCTGCGTGTCCGCGTTTCTCGCGGGTGCTGTCACGAGGCGGGGGTGGCTCTTGTGGGTGTGGCGCGCTGGGGCGGTCGCGGGGTCAGGGGAGGGAGGGGGCGGGGTGTGCCGCAAGGCGCGAGGCGTGCGCCCACATGACGATCGCGGCGGCGTGGCCGACGTTCATGGAGCGCGTCGACCCGCGCTGGGTGATGGCGACGACAAGGCGGCAAGCGGCGAGCAGGTCCTCGCTGAGGCCCGAGGCCTCGGACCCAAAGACCAGGCAGGCGCGCTCGGGCAATACGGCCCCTTCAAGGGCGACGGAGCCGTCTACATTGTCGACGCCGACGAGGGCCAGGCCCTCACGCTCGCAGTGCTCGACGAGTTCGCTCACCTGCGCGCGGTGATCCACCGGCAGGTATCGGTCGGTCACCATGGCGCCGCGGCGGTTCCAGCGCTTGCGGCCCACGACGTGGACGCGGCGCGCGCCAAGCGCGTTGGCCGTGCGCACGATGGAACCGATGTTGAAGTCGTGGTCCAGGTTCTCCACGGCCACCTCGAAGGGAAGCGAGCGGGCGGCGACGTCCTCGCGAATCGCATCCATCGTCCAGTAGCGGTATCGGTCCTCGACGTTGCGCCGATCCCCGTGCTCCAGGAGTTCCCGGTCATAGTGCTCGCCAACCGGCCAGGCGGCCTGCCCACCCGGCCACGGGCCGACCCCCACCTGCGCGCACGAACCAGCCCCGGCCTCGTACGCCTCAGTGTCCCCAGAAACCGCGCCCTGCCGCGCGATGTCACACCCGTTTTCCAACTCGTTCACGGATCCCACCCTAGCGGGAACGTAGAATGGAGGCATGAATCCGCTGATGAACGAACCAACAGCGCTCAGTGAGTTGCCGCCTGTGAGCGCGTGGCTCTCCGACATGGACGGCGTCCTGGTCAAGGAGAACCGCGCACTGCCGGGCGCCAACGAATTCCTGGCGGCGCTGCGCGCCAACAACATTCCGTTCCTGGTCCTCACCAACAACTCGGTGTTCACCAACCGCGACCTCTCGGCGCGCCTGGCGAACTCGGGCCTGGATATTCCCGAGGAGAACATCTGGACCTCCGCCAACGCGACGGCCGCCTTCCTCCAGCAGCAGTCCCCCGGCTCGACCGCGTACGTCATCGGCGAGGCCGGCCTGACCACCGCGATCCACGCCGCCGGATACGTCATGACGGAGACGGACCCCGAGTTCGTGGTGCTCGGCGAGGTGCGTTCCTACGACTTCCGTGCCCTCACCCAGGCGATCCGCTTCATCGAGGGCGGCGCGAAGTTCATCGCCACGAACCCGGACGTGTCGGGCCCCTCCGACGAGGGAACCCTGCCCGCGTGCGGCGCGATCGCCGCGATGATCACGGCGGCCACCGGCAAGCAGCCCTACTTCGTGGGCAAGCCGAACCCGGTCATGATCCGAGCCGGCCTGAACAAGATCGGCGCCCACTCGGAGCGCGCCGCGATGGTCGGCGACCGCATGGATACCGACGTTCGCGCCGGCGTCGAGGCGGGCCTGCGCACCCACCTGGTGTTGTCCGGCTCCACGGCGCGCGAGGACATCTCCAAATACCCGTTCCGCCCCTTCGGCATCCACGAGGGCATCGGCGATCTCATCACGCTCGTCGAGGCGGCCAACTGACCCACTCCGTCCCGGAAAGGAACCCCCATGACCAACGATTCCCACAAGGCGCGCCTGGCCACCCTCGTCCAGGAGCTCTCCGTCATTCATGAGAAGGTCACCCTGGCGTCGGGCCGCGAGTCCGACTTCTACGTCGACATGCGCCGCTCGACGCTGCACCACGAGGCGGCTCCCCTCATCGGCCACGTCATGCTGGATCTCCTGGAGGAGTCTGGCTTCTCGGTGGGCGAGGAGTACGTGGCCGTCGGCGGCCTGACGATGGGTGCCGACCCCGTCGCGACCGCGATGCTGCACGCTGCTGCCTCGCGCGGCCTGGATCTGGACGCGTTCGTCGTGCGTAAGGCCGCGAAGGACCACGGCATGAAGCGCCGCATCGAGGGCCCGGATGTCGTGGGCAAGAACGTCGTGGTCCTGGAGGACACCTCCACGACGGGCGGCTCCCCGCTGGAGGCCGCGCTCACGCTGCGCGAGGCAGGCGCGAACGTCGTCGCCGTCGCGGTGATCGTGGATCGCGCGACCGGCGCGAAGGAACGCATCGAGGCCGAAGGCTTCCCGTACTTCTACGCGCTGGGCCTGGAGGATATTGGCCTGGCCTGATCCTTTCCGTCCATCGACGAGGCCGGGGCCGGGTTCTGCGTGAACCTGGCCCCGGCCTCGTTATCGTTTGAGCGCCCTCACATGTGGGGCACGGCGCGCATGGCGCGCGCGGTGACCCAGCGAGGGGCGATCTTCATGATGCCCATGGCGACCTTGTAGGTGGCTGTGGGGGTGACGTGGATGCGCCCGGCGCGCACGGCGTCGAGGGCATCGGTGACGACACGCTCGGGGCTGGCCATGAGCCAGGACGGCATGCCGCTCATATCAACGCCGACGCGGTCGAAGAAGGGCGTATCGACGGGGCCGGGGCACACGACGGTGGCGGTGATGCCCGACCCCGCGAGTTCGGCGGCCAGGCCTTCGGTGAAGGCGACGACCCAGGCCTTGTGCGCGGAGTAGGTGCCAGCCCCCGTGCGAGAGGCGACGGAGCCGACGTTGAGAATGGCGCCGCGTCCGCGCGAGCGCATGGAGATACCGGCGTGGTGGGCCAGGGTCATGACGGCGCGGACCATGACGTTCAGGCCGTTGATTTCGTCCTGGAGGTTGTTGTCGAGGAACGCGCTTCCCAGGCCGAATCCCGCGTTGTTGACGAGGAGGTCGACGGGGCGCAAGTCCGGCTTCTCGGTGTCCGCGGGGCCTCCGATGTCGAGGCGGGCGGCGACGCGCGCGCAGCCCGCCTCGGTGGACAGGTCGGCGGCGATGACCTCGGCGCGCACGCCCGCGACGTTTGCGAGCGAGGCCGCGAGCGCTGCCAGGGCGTCCTCGCGGCGCGCGACGAGCACCAGGTCGTGGCCCGCGGCGGCCAACTGCCAGCAGAATTCTTCACCAATCCCGGAGGTTGCTCCGGTCACAAGCGCGGTTCCCATGGGGGAAGTCTAGCGCGCTCGCGTGGGGGTAGCACGAAGCCGGGGCGGGCTCGCGCACGTGCCGCGAGTCCGCCCCGGCCTGCTGTTTTATCGCGTGCGGATCAGGAATACAGCTCCGCCACCGGCGAGGGCCGCCGGGATGAGGAGGAGGAGCAGCCAGTAGGGGCTCCAGCCTCCCGATCGTCCAGCGTCGGTCGCCGCCGCGATGGGCAGCGAGGCGGCCGCGTCGCTGGTGCCCACCGAGGGGGCTCCGGCGGCGCCGGACTGGGCGCTCTCACCGCTCTGGGCACCGCTTTGCGGGCTGGCACTCGCAGACGGGGTCGCGGCGGGTGCCGCCTTGGGGGCGGTGACCGGGGTGGCGCCACCCGAGGAGGTCGTGGCGCCCGATCCACCGCGCGAGGCGGCTCCGGAACTCAGGACTGCCTGCGTGCCCGGGGCGCTCGCGCCCGATGCGGAGGCTGCGGGGCGGGTTGCGCTCGAAAGCACTCCCCTGGCCACGGCCTTGTTTCCGGAAGGAGCTGCGGGTGCCACTGCCGGGGACCCTCCCGGGCGAGAGCTCGGAGCGGGCACGGGGGCAGCGCTCGGTTCGGGAGCGGGAGTCGGCTCGGGAGCGGGAGTCGGCTCAGGCGCAGGTGCCGGGTCAACGCTCGGCTCAGGAGCCGGCGTCGGCGCGGGAGCGGGCGCAGGAGTCGGTTCGGGCTCCGGCGTCGGCGCGGGGCCCGGCGAAGGCGTCGGGACCGGCTCGTCGCCCGGGGTGGGCGCGGGCTGGTCGTTGTGGTGGCCGGAGCGGACCACGACGGTGAAGGACTGCGGCTCGGCGAGGACGCGCTCGCCGCTGCGGGCGCCCACCTCGATGCGGTAGGTTCCGGGTGCGCTGAACACCCAGTTGCCGTGCATGTGCGTGGACTCGGTCGTGTGGACCGCCCCGTCGCCCGCGGCCGAGTCGAAGTGGATGCGCGCGCCGGTTCCGAAGGTGCCGCCCTGGAAGAAGGCGACGCGAGCGCCCTGGGGGGCCTCGGCCAGGTGCAGGGTCAGGTCCGCGCCCTCGGGCAGGGCGGCGTAGTCGATGCCTTCGGTGGACAGGCCGGGCCACACGATGTCGCTGTTTTGCGTTTCGGGCAGCACGTAGGTGGCGGTGCCCACCGGGCCGAGCACGTCGTAGCTCGCGTCCGACAGGGAGGCCGGGCGCACGAAGCGAGCGTTGGGGCCGACGGACAGGGTCGTGGAGGACAGGGTGCGCAGCACGGAGGTGCGCGCGTTGGTGAGCGAGTCGTCCTTGACGGCCAGCCCGTAGGTGGTGCCGTTCTCGCCGGCCGCCTGGGTCAGGCGCACGTCCAGGTGTCCGCGGGCGATCTCGACGGGGTCGGTCAGCAGTGACGAGGCCGGGGCCGGGTTGTCTCCTCCACCGGGGTTGGGCGCGGGCTCAGGGTTGGGCGCAGGATCGGGGGTCGGGTCGGGTGCGGGCTCGGGTTCGACGGGAGCCGGGGAGCCGTCACGCATCTTGAGCGTAGCGGTCAGACCCACGTGGTCGCCAACGGTGACGTCGGAGGCATCAGCAACCGTCATGACCGCGTCGGAGAGGGGGTGGGGGCGCAGGACGACGCGCATGTACATGGGGTCGGATTGGCACACGCCCAGGTCCTGGGTCTTCGTGTCCATGCCGCCGGCCCCCAGCGTGCCTTCCATCGAGCACCAGGGGCTGAAATCCCACTTGGATTCGAGGAACTCGATCTTGTAGGTGGCGCGCAGGTTGGGGTCTGCCGCCTTGACGGTGGCCGTGTACTGGTCGGTCGTGCCGGGGATCAGGTCGTAGGAGACGTCGACGCGGCGCGAGGCCACGGGCAGGCGGTCGGGGTTCCACTCGGGAGCGGGGTCGGGGTTGGAGGGGCCCAGGATCGTGTCGGATCCGCCGACGGTGACGGGCTCAGTGTCCTTCTGGGAGTAGTGCGCGGCCTGGGAGACCCAGCGGGCGGAGGCGGAATCGGAGGGGATGTAGATCGCCTGGACGGCCGCCGCGTCCGCGCCGAGCAGCTCGGAGACGGTTGCGCGACCGCCCTCAACCACGGCCTCGGTCAGGAAGTAGCCGTTGACGGTGATCCACGCGCGTCCCGTGTCGGTGGCGACGCCCGTGTCGAGCGTGATGTCGGTGAGGTAGTTGTCGCCGGGATGTTCACGCTCAGCGTGGTGGGACAGGGTGAGCGTGGGTGTGGCGGCGTTGCCGTCGGTGCGCTCTGCTCGGGCCGCGTTGTAGGCGGACACAATGTCCTTGATCGTGCCGTCGGCGGGGTTCGCACCGCCAACCTGCCAGACCAGCGGGGTGATCGGCGAGGAGTAGAGGGCGGTGCCGTCGGCGCTGCGCGCGGTCATCTTGTAGTTCGCGACGTAGCGGCCGGGCTGGGTGAAGGTCGTGTACAGGTGCGTGTGGCGGGGGTTGTAGACGGACCGGTAGGCGGTGTCATGGCTGGAGAGGAAGCGGTTAACGCTGTCACCGTTGTCGATGAACATCTCCATGCGGCCCGGGCCGTCGACGCTGATGAGGTCGAGCGTGTAGGTCTCACCCTCGAACTTGTCCATGTCTCCGATCTCGCCGGCGCCCAGGCCCGCCCAGATGGGCGTGTTGCCGGGGCCGGGGGTCTGGGGGGCGGCGTTCAGGACGCTTCCTTCGGCGCCGAGGAATGACAGGTCGGGACGCTTGGCGGGAACGACGAGCTGCGATTTGGCCTCGTCCTTCTCGCCGGTGCCGGTCCACGCCTTGGGGATCCACAGGGCGGTCTTTTCCATCGGTAGGTTGATGGTGTTGAGGCTAAAGCTGTTGGTATCGTCGTGCCAGACGGGGATGGGCGCATCCACGTGCTGTCCGGTGACGATCCAGTCCTTGTCCTGGTCGGGCCCGGCCCACGCGGTGGCGGGGGTCAGCGCCAGGAAGAGGGCCAGCGCCGCGGTGCTGACGCGTCGCAGGTATGACATAAGGGTGCCTTTTCTAGCTATGTTGTAGATGAGAATCATTATCACTATAGACAATCGGTCCGACAACCGCACGTCACCGCACGCGTTTCACACGCGTTTCACGCGCCCAGCACCCCGTCCCCCAGCTAGGCTCGACCCCATGAGATTCGCGACCTGGAACGTCAACTCCATCCGCACGCGCGTTGACCGCGTCATCGCCTTCCTCGAGCGCTCAAGCACCGACGTGCTCGCCATGCAGGAAATCAAGTGCCGCCCCGACCAGTTCCCCACCGCCCCCTTCGAGGAGGCCGGCTACCACGTCGCCATCCACGGACTCAACCAGTGGAACGGCGTCGCCATAGCCTCGCGCTTCCCGATTCTCGACATCCAGGACCACTTCCCCACCCAGCCTGCCTTCGGCGACCCGGCGGTCGTCGAGGCCCGCGCGCTCGGCGTCACCATCGACACGACCGACGCGCTCCCGCGCGAGGATGGGCAGGCCTCGTCCATGACGATCTGGAGCCTGTACGTGCCCAACGGGCGCGAGCTCACCCACGCGCACTACGCCTACAAGCTCGAGTGGCTCGCCAACCTCGCCGAGCAGGGCCGCGGCTGGCTGGCCGACCCGGAGGCGCTCATTGCGCTGGTCGGCGACTGGAACGTCGCTCCCCTGGATGAGGACGTGTGGGACATGGCCGCCTTCGAAGGCTCAACCCACGTATCCGCCCCCGAGCGCGAGGCCTTCGCTGCCTTTGCGTCCGACGGCTGGGTCGAGGTCACGCGCGAGCGCGTCACGAACTACACCTACTGGGACTACCAGAAGCTGCGTTTCCCCAAGAACGAGGGCATGCGCATCGACTTCGCCTACTGTTCCCCGGCGCTCGCCGCGCGCGTGAGCGGCGCACTGATCGATCGGGACGAACGCAAGGGCAAGGGCGCGTCCGACCACGTGCCCGTCATCATCGACGTCGACTGAGGGACCGGACGAGGCGTGGGTGAGCCCCGCAACGCGTCGAGGCCTGGGCACGTGCCCAGGCCTCGATTCGTCGTGATTAGGCACGCTCGCGCGCGAGGGACAACAACGACGCGTTGAGGGCCGACCAGTTGTCGCGGTGCCACGGCCCGAAAGGCTCGGCACCCACGAAAGCGGCGCTGGCTCCCAGGTCGCGGTCCGCCCACACGAAGGAGCCGGACTGACCGAAGTGCCCGATGGTACGCGGGGAGGCATCGGGCGCGGTCCAGTGCGGCGACTTGTCGCCGCGAATCTCCACGCCGAGGCCCCACGGGCAGGGATTGAAGCGCCCGTAGCCGGGCGTAACTCCGGCGAGCGCCGGAAACTGTGAGAGGCCCGCGAGGGCGGCCAGCGGCGCGCTCACCAGAGTCGGACGGGCGAGCTCAGCACCGAAAAGGCTGACATCGAACGCGCTGGCGACCCCCGCATGGGCGGGACTACCCGGGATGTCCGCGGAGCCCATTCCAAGCGGGTCAAACACCGTCTGGCGCACCCACTGAGCGACCCCCATTCCACTCGCCTCAGCCACGACCTCGCCGAGGATATCGAAGCCCTCGTTGGAGTAGATGCGGCGCTTCCCGGGAGCGGCGACAGGACGCCTCCCCTCGAAAGGCAGGCCCGAGGCATGGGCCAGCAGGTGACGCACCGTTGCCCCCTCGGGGCCCGCAGGATCATCGAGGGAGATCAGGCCTCGTTCGACCGCGACCAGCACCGACCACGCGACGATCGGCTTGGTAACAGACGCGAGCGGGAACACGCGATCAACATCGCCGTGCGAATAGACGACGTCGCCCCCGACACGAAGGACGAGGGCGGCATCGAAGGACGGCAGCGGTCCGATCACGCGGTGGTGGCTTCCGGAGCAGCCGCGGCCGCGGCGGCTTCTGCTGCCGCCGTGGTCTTCTCGCTGATCTTACGCAGCGTGCGTGCGTAGACTTCCGCGACCTCCTCGGGCACGGACGCGCCGAGCTGGAGGACGTAGTGCGCGGGCAGGTGCAGGAGCTGCACGCACACGGCCAGGAAGTCCGCGACGAATTCGCGGGCGTCGATGGGTTCGTCGTTGTAACGAGCCGACACGACAGAGCCGTACCAGTAGCGGATGAGGATCTTCGCCAGAGTGCGAGGGGTGGTGCCGATGTCGGCGCCCTCGTCCTCGACGAAGGCGGTGATCATCGCCGTGAGCGCCTCCTCCATCTGCTGGGTTCGGTACTTGTAGTGCGCGTGTGCGGGGTGCGTCTCCGAGGAGGATTCCGCCCACAGGACGCAGTCCAAGGCGATCGCGGCGTCTGCCCCGGGCTTCATGGCGAAACGCATCTCGCCAACCGCCCAGTCGACGAAGGAGCCGGCGGTGATGCCGCCCTCGTCGAAGCCACCCTCAGCCTCGTCATTGATGGTGACGTCGAAGAGGGCGTTCATCTCCTCGTGACGCTGGATCGCGCTGCGCAGGATCGCTTCCTTGGACGGGAAGTGATAGACGACGGCGGGGTGGGAAATACCGACTCGACGACCGAGGTCGCGCAGAGAGAAGCCGTTATAGCCTCGCTCCGCGATCAGAACCATCGCTGCCGAGAGGATGGATTCGCGCGTCGCCTGTCCTACGGAATAGGCGCCACGGGCCTTCCTCTGGGTTGTCATATCTTCTCCTGCTGTTGCGGACGTCACATACCGTTAGTCCGAAATACACACTGGTATTCAGTGTAGCGCGCAATCTTAGGGTTTATCAACATTCATGACAAGCCCGTCGAACATCGCGTTAATGTCAACTTCCACGCTACACCCATCCTGCACCTGCCCGCCGAGCAGCATAACAGCCAGCCGATCACCGATCTCGCGCTGAATCAAGCGGCGAAGCGGGCGCGCCCCGAAGGCGGGATCATAGCCCACCTGAGTCAACCAGCCGCGAGCTGGCTCACTGACTGTCAAGTTTATGCGGCGATCCTGGAGGCGCTTTTGAAGGGCAGCAACCAGCAGGTCAACGATCTGACCCAGATTTTCGCGGGTCAGGGCGTCAAACATGACAGTCTCATCCAGCCTATTGAGGAATTCTGGCCTGAAATTCGACCGCACAACAGCCATGACCGCATCCCGCTTCTCTGAGTCCGTCAAACCCTCGTCCACCAGGAACTGCGATCCGAGGTTCGAGGTGAGGATCAGGATCGTGTTGCGGAAGTCGACCGTCCGACCCTGACCGTCAGTGAGACGCCCGTCATCAAGAACCTGCAAAAGGATGTCGAAGATCTCAGGGTCAGCTTTCTCGACTTCGTCCAGGAGAACGACAGAATATGGCCGACGTCGCACCGCTTCGGTCAGCTGACCGCCCTGCTCGTAGCCGACGTACCCCGGAGGGGCACCGACCAGACGCGCGACCGAGTGCTTCTCCGAGTACTCGGACATGTCGATGCGCACGATCGCACGCTCATCGTCGAAGAGGAACTCCGCGAGAGACTTGGCCAGCTCCGTCTTGCCGACACCCGTGGGCCCCAGGAAGAGGAAGGAGCCGGTCGGGCGATTCGGATCGGACAGGCCCGCGCGCGAACGCCTCACGGCGTCCGATACCGCTCGCACCGCCTCCTTCTGTCCAATCAGACGCTTGCCGAGCTCGGCCTCCATGTGAAGAAGCTTCTCAGTCTCAGTTTGGAGGAGTTTACCCGTAGGAATTCCCGTCCAGGCCTCGATAACCTCGGCAATCTCCGTGGGGCCAACCTTCTCAGCGATCATCGGCTCCTCGGCAGCAACGGCATCCTGCTCCTCGGCGCGAGCCTCCTCGTGCGCAATCTGCCGTTCGACGGCCGGAATCTCTCCGTTTTGCAGGCGACCGGCTTCCTCCCAACGCCCCTCGCGCACGGCCAGCTCGAGCTGGGTGCGCAGCGTGTCCAGCTGGACGCGCAGGTCACCCACGCGGTTGTGGCCAGCCTTCTCGGCCTCCCAGCGCGCGGTGAGCGCACGCAGCTTCTCTTCGCGATCCGCCAGGTCCGCGCGCAGCTTGCTCAGGCGATCCTGGGTGGCGGCGTCGGCCCCGTCGGGGTCGGACTCCGCCAGGTAGGACTCCTCCATGCGCAGGCGATCCACACTGCGGCGCAGCTCGTCGATCTCGACCGGCGAGGAATCCAGCTCCATGCGCAGACGCGAGGCGGCCTCGTCGATCAGGTCAATCGCCTTATCGGGCAGCTGACGCCCCGTGATGTAGCGGTTCGACAGGGTGGCGGCGGCCACCAGCGCGCCATCGGAGATCGTCACCTTGTGGTGGGCCTCGTACTTCGGGGCGATGCCGCGCAGGATGGCGACCGTGTCCTCAACCGAGGGCTCGCCGACGAAGACCTGCTGGAAACGGCGCTCCAGGGCGGGATCCTTCTCAATGTTCTCGCGATACTCGTCGAGCGTGGTCGCACCGACCATGCGCAGCTCGCCGCGGGCGAGCATGGGCTTGAGCATGTTGCCCGCGTCCATCGCACCCTCGGAGCCACCGCCCGCGCCGACGACCGTATGCAGCTCGTCGATGAAGGTGATGACCTGACCGTCCGAGCGCGCAATCTCGGCCAGGACGGCCTTGAGGCGCTCCTCGAACTCACCGCGATACTTCGCACCGGCCACCATCGAGGACACGTCCAGCGAGATCAGGCGCTTGTCGCGCAGGGACTCGGGGACGTCGCCAGCGACAATGCGCTGGGCCAGGCCCTCGACGACGGCGGTTTTACCGACGCCGGGCTCGCCGATGAGGACAGGGTTGTTCTTCGTGCGGCGCGACAGGACCTGCACGACGCGGCGAATCTCGTTATCGCGCCCGATGACGGGGTCGAGCTTGCCCTCGCGCGCCACCTCGGTCAGGTCGCGGCCGTACTTCGCCAGGGCCTCGAACGAGCCCTCGGGGTCAGCCGTCGTGATCGGGTCGGGGCGCAGCTGGGAGAGGGCCTGCGTGAGCGCGTCAACCTGGGCACCACCCTGGGTCAGGATGCGCCCCGCCTCCGTGTCGGATGCGGCCAGCGCGATGAGCAGGTGCTCGGTGGAGATGTACTGGTCTCCCGCCCCCTGGGCGCGCTCCTCTGCATCCTGGACGACGGCGAGCAGCGCGCGCGAGGCCTGGGCTGAGCCAGCGGATGCCCCCTGGGTACTCGGCAGGGACACCAGGGCGTTGCGAGTGCGTGTGCCGATCGCGCGGGCATCCGCGCCGACGGCCTGGAGCAGGGACAGGGCAATGCCCTCGCGCTGCTCGATGAGTGCCTGGAGCAAGTGGATGGGCTCCACCTGCGGATTTCCGGCCGCCGATGCGGCCTGGAGCGCGGAGGCGATGGCCTCCTGCGCCTTCGTGGTCATCTCACGTGCCATGAGATCGTTCCTCCAAATAGTTCGAATGTGTCGCGCCGATGGTTCTCGGCGTATCTGATAGACATAACGAAGCTAAAGTTGAGTCTATTCCACTCAACTTGAAAATGGAGACAGGAACGAGGCCTGGGCTCAGTTCTCCGGGAGCCAGGTGGGTCCGCCGAAGCCGCGCTGATGACCGCCCGACGGGCCAGAATCATCGGCATCCTCGATGCCGTAGCGCTCCGCGAGCGCGCGGAAGAGCTGGAGCGTTGTGGCCAGAGCGCACATGACCTGCTGGACCAGCTGAGCATCCGTGGCGCCATACTCGTAGTCGCCGTTCACCTCGGCGACGACACGGTCGCCCTCCAGCTGCTCGGCCACGTAGGCCTTGGGCCACAGGAACTCCCCGTGCCAGGCCTGCAGAAAGTCACGCAGGTCCTCCCCATACTCGAGAGGAACGAGCTGCTTCATGAACGCGACGATCGACAGCACTTCGCGCGAATCACCGAGGAAACGGAAGCAGAACAGGTGCCCCTCCCAGAATCCACACAGGTCACTATCATCATCGATGCGCCACGCCCAGCCTTCAGAGTCGAAAAGGAGTCCCAGGCGCTCTTGCGTGATGGGACGAACCATGTCAAAGCGATTAGCTTCAAACTCCGAGTTACCCGTGGCGATTCCTTCCGCCGCTGCCGCGTTGCTTTCCTCCCATTGTCCCATATCAGAGGGCATACCGTCCGCCGATTCGGCGCGGCGAGGCGTGCCCTCACCGTCGGTCCCGCCGTCGGCATCAGCCCGCCATAGCCAGCTCATGATGACTCCCCTACTCATCTCTTTCGATCGTGACGCGCCACTGCGTCGTTGACTCGGGGGCGTGAGCGCGTCGGCCACCCCTGCGCACCATGTCCACATGCACACCCATTGGCCACCTCCTCCACTCACCGCATCTCGTCATCAGTGCGTGTATCTCGACACCTTCACAGTAGCGCAGAATCCGCGAAATACCAATGGCCGCAGGGTCTTTTCAACCCTGCGGCCAGTGATGCGACGAGCGACGAGGCACCATCGTTGCAGCTCATCCGGGGGACTCAGCCGCACCTGCCACCAATTGTCTAGTTGCTCACATTTTGGTATAGCCCTTGCAAGCAGCGTGAATTTCTATTAAATAGGGATTTTTACTCGCCCTCGGAAACACTTCCCCGCGCAGGTGTCTCACTCTCAGCGCACGGCGCGGCGGCCGCAGTCACCGCGTCAGGTGATGTCGCCGCAGCCTCTGCAGGCGCGCCCGACTGACCGGCGAGAACAGGCAAG
>ERZ772987.202-NODE-202-length-12582-cov-4.30151_pt1 | contig 12582 bp, 7 predicted proteins | sample MGYA00511129_ERZ772987 | MGnify/ENA primary metagenome ERZ772987 (study PRJEB29015, sample SAMEA2738058) | human oral metagenome | biome: human oral; feature: human-associated habitat; material: saliva | place: China | collected 2222 ...
TAATATAATAAGTATTAACAAAATAGGAGCATTTAAATAATAAAAAAATTTTTGGTCGCAACCATAACAAGTATTTTGTTGTTAATTGGAATTGTAGCCGAAAGTATTTATTATGAAAAATATAAAATAGAACATATTGAGAAAAACAATAATTATATGTATATAAAAATAAACACCACTAGTAGTGGTTTAAAATAAAAGGAGGTCTTTAGAAAATGGCGAAGAAAAAGAAAAAAAGTAAAAATATGATGGAACGCTATCATGGACCATTAATTGAAAATGAAGTGGTGTTAGGGTACATAAAGCTTGTACCATGGCTTACTCTGGTGATTTCAGGTATGATATTTTGGGGGATGACCATCGGAAATCGGACTGACGTCTATAGAACTTTGTTTGAGGTGTGCATATACTACAGTGCTTTCGCAATAGTCATTTCTTTTTTTGATAAGTTTATTTTAAAATTTAAAATTTTTGTTTATCTGCTTATTTCTTTGATTTTCGTAGTGTTAACTATTGATATTAGTTGTATAAATTTGTTGCTTATTTCTCAAGGTGGGTTATCTTCAGAAATGATGGAAGTTTGTGTTTATATAGCAATAGGTCTGTTTCTAATTTTCAGCTTTGTTTATGCATGGTATTATTTGCCGAAAAATCAAGGGAAGATTTGGGCGATTAACCAATGGGAAACTTATGAAAAACTACTTAGAAATAAGAAATTAATGAAGTTTCTAAAACCTTTACCAGTTGTTGCATTTGTGCTTATAGTGATAGCTGTTTTATCAGGACATGAGAACTATATTGAGTGTGTCTTTGGTGTTTTAAATGGAATTTTAGATTTATTCGCTTTTCCAGCCCTTGTAGTAGATGCTATTTATGGAGCTATCTATATAAGTGGAAATCCTAGCTACGATGAGTTGAAGTAGAAGGTGTGATTATATGCAAATATAACTTTAAAAAGAATAGTATCGTATAAACCGATGTTTTAATAAATAAATATAGAAATATATATGAAGTGAAGAATGTTTTCTTCGCTTTTTATTTTTTATAAAACACAGATGGTTAATATTATAATTATTTGGATAAACATAACTTACTAATTGTGATAATAGTAATAGTACAGAAAAAATATTGCCTAAATTTTATTAAACTATTTCTGAATATTGAATTGATTTTTCTGATTATTTAAGTTAAAATATAGATATTATTTTTAAAAAACCAGGAGGAGTTATTAACATGAAATTTCCGAAGAAGCCAGTAGTAAGTGTAGTGAGCTTATCTTTACTAGTGGGGAATGTTAATTTATTAACTAATAATATTAATTCAAAATTTATTTATGCACAAAATGGTGCAAAAGAACAAGCATTATCTAATGTTTCAAAAGAAGATGAGAAAAAATTTAATAATGATGATAAGGTAAAAATAATTGTTAAATTAAAAGAGGATAAGGTAAATCCTGATGATTTAAAAACAGCTGAAGGGTTGAAAAAACGTGAAGCTAGCACAAAAGAACCTCGTGAAAAAGCCTTAAAAGAAATAAAAGAAAAAGGTGTGAATTATGAAAAACTATTTGAATATGACACACTTTTAAATGGGTTTGCTTTAGAAACTACTTATGAAGATGCTAAAAAAATTCAAGCAATGAACTTCGTAGACAGTGTTGAGGTAAGTGTTGCTTACAAAAAGCCAGAAACAACTACTAATGCAGTTGAAACAAAAAAAGAAGAGGTAAATGACTTCTCCAAAGCTTTAGATAGTTATAATCTAATTAACATCCAACCACTATGGGATAAAGGTTTCCGAGGACAAGGAAGAGTGATAGCGGTACTTGATTCTGGGCTTGATCCAAATCACCCAGTTTTAAGATTAACAGATAACTCTCAATCTAAATATAAAACAAAAGAAGATGCTGAAAAAGCGATGAAAGAAGCGGGAATAGACTATGGTAAGTGGTATAGTGATAAATTACCGTTTGCTTTCAACTATAATGATTGGAACAATGATATTAAACAAAGTGGATTCAAATCACATGGTATGCATGTTGCTGGTACTGCGGTAGGTAATCCTAAAGAAAAAAGTGGAACAGGTGACTATATTACAGGTGTAGCTCCAGAAGCACAATTAATATTTATGCGTGTATTCTCAGAATCTAAAAACTCAGGAACAGAGTCTTACATTTACACTAAAGCTATAGAAGATGCTATTAAGTTAGGTGCAGATACTATTAACCTAAGTTTAGGATCACCAGCTGGTTCTGTAATGGAAGTTGGTGATGGTTTAATTAGTGCATTAGAAGTAGCTAAAAAAGCAGGAGTAAATATCGTAGCCGCTGCTGGTAACAATGCTTACTTCTCTAAAGGTGGTTTTGACTACATCACACCACGTGCGGTTAACCCAGACTACGGGACAGTAGGGCGTCCATCAGTATCTGATGATGCTATTTCTGTAGCTAATATTAGTAATAGTGTGCTTAATAGAGAGATTGCTACAGTTGCGAACTTATTAGGTAATGTAGCTTTCAACAATGGTAATGTGCCTATCTTCACATATTCAAAACTTTTTGAAAATAAAGACTATGACTATGTTTATGTAGGTGTTGGGAAAGAAGAAAATTATGAAGGTAAAGATTTAACAGGTAAAATCGCCTTAGTTCAACGTGGTGAAAACAGCTTTGAAGATAAGGTGAAAATAGCTAAAAAATATGGAGCTGCAGGGGTAATAGCGTACTTTAATGATGGAGATACTATCTATAATGTTGTCTTAAATGGTCAAGACAAAGACTTCCCGGTAGTAACGACTTATTATAACTTTGGTAATGAGCTAGCTCAACATGAAGGTGAGTATAAAATTAACTTCAACGGGAAATGGGAGAAAAAACCAAATGAAAATGTTGGTAAGTTCGATGATTCATCTAGTTGGGGATTAACAGTTGATGGATACTTAAAACCAGATGTTACAGCACCAGGTGGAGATATTATCTCTTCTTATAATGATGGAAGATACGGATTAGACAGTGGGACAAGTATGGCATCACCTCACGTAGCTGGAGCAACTGCATTAATAAAACAAGCTCTTGCGGAAAGATTCCCAAGTAAGACTGCAGAAGAACTTCAAAAATTAGTAAAACACTTATTAATGAGTACAGCTAGTATTAATGTTAATAAAGATAATGGTGTATACATTTCTCCAAGACAACAAGGTGCAGGATTAATAGATGCGTATAAAGCTGCTTATGGAGATGTTTATGTTACTGGAACAAATGACTATGGTAGTGTAAGTTTAGGTAATGTAGGTGATAAATTTGATGTAAAACTATTAGTTCATAATATTTCTGATAAACCTAAAACTTTAAAATATAAATCAACATTAATTACAGATGATGCATATGGTGAAGGTAATGGGGATTGGACAGGTTACTTAACTATGACTTCACGTTTGCTTAATGAAATAGAAGGTGAAAAAACAGTTACTGTAGGAGCAAATTCTACTTCAGAAATCACGGTATCAGTAGATGCAAGTAAATATAATGAAGAACTATTAAAATTATTTAAAAATGGTTATTATTTAGAAGGATTTGTAGAGTTTTACGGAGCTGATGGTAAATCAACAGACAAAGTAGCAAGTATACCTTTTGTAGGATTCAAAGGGGAGTTCCAAAACTTACCGGTATTAGAAAAACCAATTTATTCTATGAAAGATGGAGAAAAACCAACATATGAATATGGATTTGATTCAAATAATAATAACTGGGATTCTCTAACGGATATGAACTTCACAGGTATATTGACTACATATAAAGAAGATAAGAAAGATAAGAGAACTCTTGCGGGAGCATATATTAACCCACTAACTAATGCGAGATTCTTTACAGATAAAATATTCTTCTCTCCAAATGGGGATGAAAACTATGACGAAATAGGTATGCGTGGAGTATTCTTACGTAACTATGAAAACTTAAAATTAACAGTATATGCAAAAGATGATGTTGAACGTAAAAATCCACTTTACGAAAATGGAAATGCATCAGGGAATAAAAACTTCTTTAACAATACAGGTAAAAAATATACTGCATTATCATTAACAAACTGGAAAGGTGTAGATAAAAACGGTAACCCTCTTCCAGATGGAGAATACCAATATGTTCTTTCTTATAGTTCACAAGTGACTGGAGCTAAAATGCAAGAAACTTCATTTAATGTAGTAATCGATAGAAAAGCTCCTAAGATTACAGGTGCTAATGGTGGATATTACGATGAAGCTACACGTAAATTCACTCCTTATCCAATAATGGAAGACGGAAGCGGAGTATTCTACAAAAAATTAAGTTATGGAAAAAATGTAATCCAACCTAATGAAGATGGAAGTTACACTATTCCAGAAGGTGTAGACTTAAAAGATGTTACTTTCGAAGTAAAAGATTTCGCTGATAATAAAGATAGCATCGCTCTATCTAATATCGCAGGTAATGGTAAAGGTAGTCTTGAAGTAGAAATCAAAAAAGGTGACGGAACTGGTAATAACTCTCGTAGAGTTCGTTATAAAATCACTAATGAAAAAGGTGAAGTAGTAGGTGATGACTTCTCACGTAATAAACGAACTTACCAATCATTACCATTTGGTAAATATACTGTAGAAGTAGTGTTATTAGATGAAGATTATAGATTAAAAACACCTTCGAAAATAGAATTCGAAATAACTAAAGACACTCCAACTAAAGAAGTAGAATTCAGAGTAGATGAAATCATCAAAAATGCTGTAGAAATCAGTTTTGATAAACCAGTTCCTACAGGTACAAAAGTATATGCTGTATCTGAATCAGGAACAAAAATAGAATTACCTACAAGTCTATATGGAAAAAATGCATTCCAAAAACGTTTAGAAAATGGTAAATACACGATTCAAATAGTTACTCCAGAAGGTTATACGCTAGAAGAAAATAACTTTGAATTAGAAGTTAAAGATGGACATAATAGAAAACAAGTTGGTATAACTGAAAAAGCAGTAGAAACTCCAAAAGAGGATAAAGAGAAAGAAACACCGAAGGAAGACAAAGAGAAAGAAACACCGAAGGAAGACAAAGAGAAGGAAACACCGAAAGAGGACAAAGTAACAGAAACACCGAAAGAGGATAAGGTGACAGAAGCTCCTAAAGAAGATAAAGTAACAGAAACACCAAAAGAAGATAAAGTTGTTGAGACTCCAACTCCAAGTACACCAACGACACCAACGCCAGTGACACCGGCACCAAGTACAACGCCAACAACACCAGAAAAACAAACGCCAGTAACACCAGCGCCAAGTACAACACCAACAACACCGGCAAAACAAACACCAGTGACACCGGCACCAAGTACAACGCCAACAACACCGGCAAAACAAACGCCAGTGGCACCAGCACCAAGTACAACGCCAACAACACCGGCGAAACAAACGCCAGTGACACCAGCGCCAAGTACAACGCCAACAACACCGGCAAAACAAACGCCAGTGACACCAGCGCCAAGTACACCGGTTAAAGAGATGCCAAAAGAAGATAAAGTGACAGAAGCGCCGAAGGAAGACAAAGAGAAAGAAACACCAAAAGAAGATAAAGTGACAGAAGCGCCGAAGGAAGACAAAGAGAAAGAAACACCAAAAGATGATAAGGTGACAGAGACTCCAAAAGAAGTTAAGGAGAAAGAAACACCAAAAGAAGATAAGGTGACAGAAGCTCCGAAAGAAGATAAAGTTGTTGAGACTCCAACTCCAAGTACAACGCCAACAACACCGGCAAAACAAACACCAGTGACACCAGCGCCAAGTACACCGGTTAAAGAGATGCCAAAAGAAGATAAAGTAACAGAAACACCGAAAGAGGACAAAGTAACAGAAACACCGAAGGAAGACAAGGTGACAGAAGCTCCGAAAGAAGATAAAGTAACAGAAACACCAAAAGAGGATAAAGTTACTGAAACTCCAAAAGAAGACAAAGTCACAGAGGTACCAAAAGAGGATAAAGTTACTGAAACACCAAAAGAAGATAAGGTGACAGAAACTCCGAAAGAAAACAAAGAGAAAGAAACACCGAAGGAAGACAAGGTGACAGAAGCTCCGAAAGAAGACAAAGTAACAGAAGTGCCGAAAGAGGACAAAGCAACACCAAACCAAGGTGGAAACTCAAACGGTCAAGCTAGCAATGTAAGTAAAGACAATAAACCAAATACTAGTACTACAGCTCCTCAAGTTGATAAAAAAGAATTAACAAATCAACTTAATAATAGTAGTAAAACAGTAGGAAGTTCAAGTTTTGCTAAGGCAAGTGAAGAAAATAGACAAACATATCTAAATTCTGTAAGCAGAGCCCAAGAAGTAGTTGCTAATGGTCAATCTACTCAAGAAGATGTAAACAATGTACTAAATGCATTAAAAGAATCTGAAGAGAAAGTTACTGATAAAGCTCCTGAAAAATCTTCAGGCTCAGATGATAAAGCAAAAGATCAAGCTAAATCAGAAGAGAAAACAAATAATGATAACAAATCAGAGAAAAAAGAAGAAAAATCTTCTGATAAAGAATCAAACAATACCTTACTATATGTAGGTTCAGGATTACTAGTGTTATTACTAGCGGGCGTATTATTTAGACGTCGAGGTTAATAAATAATAAAAAAGAAGTATCTTAACTCATTATGAGTAAAGATGCTTCTTATATATATAAATAAAAGAGGAGTAAGAATTATTATCTATTTTGTATATTTTTAGCTTAGGAGATTTGTAATTTTTTTAATTAATTTTTAGTAAATGGGAGTATGATTATAGTATCAGTTTACATAAGGGTGTAATATAATAATTTAAAGATAATGGAGGATTTTCCAATGAAAAAACATAGCATTTTAAATGATCCGTTCCTTAATAAAGGAACTGCCTTTACACAAGAGGAGCGAAAGGAGTTAGACCTTATTGGGTTATTACCCCCTTATGTTCAAACCATTGAAGAACAAGCGGTACAAACCTATGCGCAAATGCAAACAAAAGTAAACGATTTAGAAAAACGTCTATTTTTGATGGAGATTTTTAATACAAATCGCACGCTTTTCTATTATTTATTCTCTCAACACTTAGAAGAGTTCAATCCAATTGTGTATGACCCAACAATTGCAGATACTATAGAGGGTTATAGCGATCTTTTTGTTGAGCCACAATATGCAGGATATCTAGATATTAATCATCCTGAAAATATAGAAGAGACCCTTAAAAATGCAGCGGATAACCATGATATACGTCTAATAGTAGTTACTGATGCAGAAGGTATATTGGGGATTGGAGATTGGGGTGTTAATGGAGTAGATATTTCTGTAGGTAAACTTATGGTCTACACAGGAGCGGCAGGAATTGATCCTTCTATGGTTCTTCCGTTAGTTATTGATGCAGGAACAAATCGTGAGGAATTACGTAATAATCCGAATTATCTAGGTAATCGTCATGAACGTGTACGAGGGGAGCGCTATTATGAGTTTATTGACCAATTCGTCCAAACTGCTGAACGTTTATTCCCTAAACTTTATTTACATTGGGAAGACTTCGGGCGAATGAATGCGGCGAATATACTGGAAAAATATCGAAAAAATATCCCAACATTTAATGATGATATTCAAGGGACAGGTATCGTAACTCTAGGAGGTATTTTTGGAGCTATGGATATTACAGGTGAAAAATTAGTTGACCAAGTATATCTTTGTTATGGTGGGGGAACTGCAGGTGCAGGAATTGCATCACGTGTACTACGTGAGATGGTAAGTCAAGGGTTATCTGAAGAAGAAGCATATGAACGTTTCTTTATGGTAGATAAACAAGGGCTTCTCTTCGATGATATGGATGACTTAACTCCTGAACAAAAACCGTTTGCTAAAAACCGTGCTAATTTTCCAAATGCTGATAAATTAACAGATTTATTAGAAGTTGTTAAAACTGTTAAACCAACTATTCTAGTAGGAACTTCGACACAGCCGAATACTTTTACTAAGGAGGTAGTCGAAGCTATGTGTCAAAATACTGAGCGCCCATGTATATTCCCGTTATCAAATCCTACTAAATTAGCAGAAGCATCTGCAGAAGATTTGATTGTTTGGTCTGATGGTAAAGCGTTTGTAGCAACAGGTATTCCTTCTGATAATGTTATATATAAAGGTGTGGAGTACATTATTGGTCAAGCTAACAATGCCCTTATATATCCAGGGTTAGGACTTGGAGTGTTAGCATCAGAAGCTAGCCTTTTAACAGATGAAATGATTGGTGCAGCGGCACACTCATTAAGTGGAATTACAGATATTACTAAACCTGGAGCTCCAGTGTTACCTCCGTTCAAATATGTTGCAGATGTTTCTATTAAAGTAGCAGAAGCGGTTGCTAAAAAAGCACAAGAACAAGGATTGGCTCGAGCTCAAGAAAAAGATATGGCGAAAGCAGTTCGAGATTTTAAATGGATTCCAAAGTATAAATAATTAAAAAGAAGTATCTTAACTCATTATGAGTAAAGATACTTCTTTTTGTTAAGTCTTAGATTTATATAATATATATAGCTTTTTTATTTAGCTCGTTGTGGAAATAACACAGCTAACCCCTGATGGTAAACTGCCTGAATTAATGATGGCCAAGCATTTTTTGTGGCTTTTGGTTCCTTTCCTTTTGCGATATTTTGCATAAGAACTTGATAATATACAATACCAAGGAGAGAGCCAAATATTTTATCTAACTTCTTAACTCCTGTTGATACACGTGTAGTTTCTACAATAGTGTAAGTTCCTTGTTTTATTTTATTAGGTATATTTGGATCAATTGTCAGTGGACGAGCAATACCTATAAAATCAGTAGTATTATCATTTAATAATGTGTTCATCGCATTAATAGAGCGGATACCGCCAGTAACGACAACAGGGATTTCAATTTTTTGTTTTAGTTTTTTGCTGTATTCTGCGAAAAATACTTGATTAGTAGATTTACTTGTAGCGCCCATCATCGCAGGTCTTTCATATGTTCCTCCTGAAATTTCAACAAAGTCTAGACCTAAGTTAGCTAATTCAATTATAGTTTTTAAAGAATCTTCTTCTGTAAGTCCATCTTCCTTAAAGTCGGTAGAGTTAATTTTTATTCCGATAGTAAAATCTTTTCCTAATTCTTCTCTCATCCCAAGGTAAATTTCTTTTAAAAATCTCATTCTATTTTCTAGAGAGCCACCATATTTATCAGTTCTTCTATTATCGTGTGGAGATAAAAATTGACTAATTAAATAACCGTGTGCGGCGTGGATTTGAACACCAGAGAAACCTGCTTCTTTTGCGACTTTCGCAGAAGTTACAAATTTTTGAACAAGTTCTTCAACTTCATTAGTCGTCAGTGCGCGTGGAGTACTAAATAATTTATTAAGGCCATTTCCTAAGGGTACAGCACTAGGTGCCACTGTCTCGTTAGCTATAGTTTTTGGGACTTGTTTACCAGGGTGATTTAATTGCACCATAACCTTAGCACCATGCTGCTGACCTTGATTTGCCCAATTTTTAAGAATTTCCATATTAGAATTTTTATCAAAAACTATATTTCCTGGTTCTGCTGTTCCTTTAGGATCAACCATAATATTTCCTGTAATAATTAATCCAGTTCCGCCTTCAGCCCAACGTTTGTATAATGTAGCAATATTCTTTTTAGGTTGAAAATTTTTTGTACCCATCCCTTCGCTCATAGCTGATTTGAAGAAACGATTTTTTATAGTAGTTCCGTTTGGCAATGTGATAGGGGTGAATAGTAAGTTTTCTATCATTATTCAATCTCCTTACTTTTATTTGTTTAAACTATTCTACTATAATAAAACATATTTAGCAATATAAAAAGTGTGTTAAAGTTATTGAAATAATTTCTAAATCAATCGCTATTAGTAACCTTAAAGTAAGGATTTTATGAATAAATATAGAGTTCTCTTGCTGAAAGATGCACAAAACTGTGTGTCTTTTTTCTTTGACAAATAATAAATTTAAGGGTAAAATAGTTCTAAATAGAACGATAAAAGAGAGAAAAGAATATGAATTTCATGGATAAACACAAAACAATAATATGTTATTATTCTAGACTTACTAGATCTATATGTGAAAAGTTTGGGTTAACTCAGATGGAATATGATATATTAATGTTTTTACATAATCATCCGCAGTTTAACACAGCTGCTGACATAGTTAAAATACGTAAAGCGACGAAATCTCACGTATCAACTACATTAAAAACACTTGAAGATAATGGATTAGTGAGAAAAATTCAGAGCCCAGATAATAAAAAACGAATTGAGGTAGAATTATTAGAACCTGCACAAAAAGTAATTCAAGAAGGACTTAATGTTCAAAAGGAATTTGTTAAGGATTTATTCCAAGGTTTAAGTGAAGAAGAGTTGAGCATGTGGCAAAGTATTTTTACGAAAGTTTGTAATAATGCGGAGAGATGTTTAAAAGAAAAGTAAGAAAGGAGAGGGGATTATGTTTAACGTAAAAAAGAGAACATTGCTATTAATAGCGGGAATAGTATGGTTTATAGCTGGATTTAATATAGTAAGATTAGGTCTTTTATCATATTTCTTAATTCAATCTCATTGGTATACATATGTTTCTTCAGTGATAATTTTTATATTATTTGGTATGATGTTTTTAAAAATGAGTACAAAACATACTAAAAGAATAGTTAGTTATGAAGATTACAGACCATTTTGGCATTTCTTTGACTTAAAAGCATATATTATTATGGCCTTTATGATGAGTATGGGGATTGGTTTTAGGATGTTAGGTATCTTTTCTAATATTTTTGTGGCTTATTTCTACTCAGGTTTAGGAAGTGCATTAGTACTAGCCGGAGTAGTGTTCATTAGAAATTATCTTTGTTATTCAGAAATATTATGACAGTAGATTACGAATATATAAAATAAACGACTCGCAAATTTTTGCGAGTCATTTTTTATATCCAAATTAATTGTAATTATTTATCTTCCGCGAAGAATTCTGTTGCACGAACAGCTCGCTTCCAACCTTTATAAAGTTTTTCGCGTTCTTCTTTTGTCATTGTAGGAACGAATAGTTTTCCTGCTGAGTTAAGGTTTTTCACTTCATCTAGATTTTTCCAATATCCAACAGAGAGACCAGCTAAGAATGCTGCCCCTAAAGCAGTAGTTTCAAGATTTTCTGCACGAGCTATTTTAACTCCTAGTATATTAGCTTGGAAATCTAGTAAATAGTCATTGTTAGCTGCACCACCATCAACTTTTAATAATGGTATTTCAGTGTTAGCATCGATTTTCATAGTATCAATAATATCTCTAACTTGGTAAGCTATTGATTGTAAAGTAGCTTTAACCAAGTCTTCTTTTGTTGTTCCTCGTGTTAATCCAAAAATTGTTCCACGTGCATTAGGATTCCAATAAGGTGCTCCTAGTCCAGTAAATGCAGGAACAAGGTATACTTCGTTGCTATTTTTTGAATCAAACGCTAATTGCTCAGTTTCAGATGATTTTTTAATTAGTCGTAAACCGTCTCTAAGCCATTGGATAGCACTTCCTGCGATAAAGATAGATCCTTCGAGTGCGTAGTATACTTTTCCGTTTATCCCATAACCTATAGTTGTTAGTAGGTTATTTTTTGATAATTCCATATTTTCACCAGTATTCATTATAATAAATGAACCAGTTCCATATGTATTTTTAATCATTCCTTTATCAAAAGCAAGTTGTCCAAAAAGGGCCGCTTGTTGGTCTCCAGCTAAACCACTGATTGTAACTTCTCCTCCATAAAAATGGTAATCAATAGTTTTACCATAAATTTCTGAATTAGATTTTACTTCTGGTAAGATTGCTTCAGGAATATTCAAAATGTCTAATATTTCTTTATCCCATACTAAATCTTTAATATTAAATAACATAGTACGGGCTGCGTTAGTGTAGTCTGTTACGTGAACTTTACCACCAGTTAATTTCCAAACTAACCAAGTATCTATGGTACCAAATAGAAGTTCTCCTTTTTCAGCTCTTTCTTGTGCGCCAGGTACATTATCTAATATCCAGCGAACTTTTGTCGCAGAAAAGTATGCATCAACTACTAAACCAGTTTTTTTATGAATCATATCTTTATATCCATCAGATACTAGTTTATTAGCGATATCCGCACTTTGGCGACTTTGCCAAACTATAGCGTTATAGATAGGTAGACCTGTGTTTTTATCCCAAATAACAGTAGTTTCACGTTGGTTTGTAATACCAATACTAGCTATTTGATTAGGTTTTATACCACTTTCGATAAATACTTCAGCTATAACTGATTGAATAGAATTCCATATTGCATTTGCATCATGTTCTACCCAGCCAGATTTTGGAAAAATCTGTGGAAATTCTTTTTGACTACTAGCGATAATTTCAGCCTTTTTATTGAATATTATAGCGCGCGAACTAGTAGTTCCTTGATCTATTGCCATTATATATTTTTTCATATTTTACCTCAAAATTTAAAAGTGTCGTTAATATTATTATAACATTTTTCACAAAAAATATCTTAAATATAATATAAGAAACATAATGTTTATTTAATA
>ERZ772987.205-NODE-205-length-12521-cov-3.32079_pt1 | contig 12521 bp, 5 predicted proteins | sample MGYA00511129_ERZ772987 | MGnify/ENA primary metagenome ERZ772987 (study PRJEB29015, sample SAMEA2738058) | human oral metagenome | biome: human oral; feature: human-associated habitat; material: saliva | place: China | collected 2222 ...
TCAGGACGAAGCGCGCGCGCTCAACCACAACTACATTGGCACAGAGCACCTGCTGCTGGGCCTCATCCACGAAGGTGAGGGAGTAGCGGCAAAAGCTCTAGAGTCAATGGACGTAACTCTAGACAAGGCACGTGCCCAGGTAGTGGAGATTATTGGTGAGGGCCAGTCTGCTCCTAGCGGTCACATCCCCTTCACCCCACGCGCCAAGAAAGTACTTGAGCTCAGCCTGCGTGAAGCCCTGCAGCTAAGCCACAACTACATTGGCACTGAGCACATCCTGCTCGGCTTGCTGCGTGAAGGCGAAGGTGTGGCAGTTCAGGCTCTGGGTAATCTCGACGTCGACCTGGCAGCCCTGCGTCAGGCGGTAATGCAGCTGCTCAGCGGCTATGACGCCAAAGAGACCGTGGGTTCTGGCGCCTCTGCGCTCAAGGAGGGGACGCCGTCGGGAAGCGCCATCCTAGACCAATTTGGCCGCAACCTGACCCAAGCCGCCCGCGAAGGCAAACTTGACCCGGTAATTGGCCGCTCCAAGGAAATGGAGCGCGTCATGCAGATCCTCTCGCGCCGCACCAAGAACAACCCGGTGCTAATCGGTGAGCCCGGTGTAGGTAAAACCGCTGTGGTGGAGGGCCTAAGCCAAGCCATCGTGCACGGCGACGTTCCTGAAACCCTGCGCGACAAGCAGCTTTACTCCCTAGATATGGGTTCACTGGTGGCCGGCTCGCGTTACCGTGGTGACTTCGAAGAGCGCCTAAAGAAGGTGCTTAAAGAAGTACGTACGCGCGGTGACATCATCTTGTTCATTGATGAGATCCACACCCTAGTTAGTGCCGGCGCGGCTGAGGGCGCCGTCGACGCGGCCTCCATCCTCAAGCCCATGCTGGCCCGTGGCGAGCTACAGACCATCGGCGCCACCACGCTAGAGGAATACCGCAAGATCGAGAAGGACGCCGCCCTAGAGCGCCGCTTCCAGCCGGTACAGGTAGACCAGCCCACCATTGAGCAGGCCATTCAGATCCTAAAGGGGCTGCGTGACCGCTACGAATCCTTCCACCGCGTCATCATCACCGATGAGGCCATTGAAGCGGCCGTTAAGTTCTCCGACCGCTACATCAACGACCGCTACCTGCCCGACAAGGCCATTGACCTGGTTGACGAGGCCGGCGCGCGCCTGCGCATCCGCCGCATGACCGCCCCGCCGGAGCTACGCGAAATTGATGAGCGCATCGCTGAAGTTAAGCGTGAAAAAGAAAGCGCCATTGACGCTCAGGACTTTGAGCGCGCCGCCGCCCTGCGTGACGACGAACGCCGCCTAGGCAGTGAGCGTGCCGCCAAAGAGCAGGCCTGGAAGAACGGTGACCTAGACCAGGTAGCCGAAGTGGATGAAAACCTGATCGCTGAAGTACTGGCCATGAGTACCGGCATTCCGGTGGTCAAGCTGACCGAGGCTGAATCCACCAAGCTACTCAACATGGAAGCCGAGCTGCACAAGCGCATTGTGGGCCAGAACAAGGCCATCGAGGCGCTGAGCAAGTCCATCCGCCGCACCCGCGCCGGACTCAAGGACCCCAAGCGCCCCGGCGGTTCCTTCATCTTCGCCGGTCCCACCGGTGTGGGTAAGACCGAGCTGGCTAAGGCCCTGGCTGAGGTCCTGTTCGACGACGAAGACGCACTAATCCAGCTGGATATGAGTGAATTCGCTGAAAAGCACACGGTTTCGCGCCTGTTTGGTGCCCCTCCCGGCTATGTCGGTTACGACGAAGGTGGCCAGCTGACCGAAAAGGTACGCCGTCGCCCCTTCTCCGTGGTGCTATTCGATGAGGTTGAAAAAGCCCACCCGGACATCTTCAACTCGCTGCTGCAGATACTTGAAGACGGACACCTCTCTGACGCTCAGGGGCGCGTGGTTGACTTCAAGAACACGGTGATCATCATGACCACCAACCTGGGCTCCAAGGACATTGGCAAGTCGGTAGCCACCGGTTTCCAGTCCACTGAGAGCGGCACCATGGACTACGAGGAAATGAAGGCCTACGTTAACCGTGAGCTCAAGCAGCACTTCCGCCCCGAGTTCCTCAACCGTGTGGATGACCTGATCGTCTTCCCGCAGCTGAGCAAGCCCGAGGTACGCCAGATCGTGGACCTGATGATTTCCCGCCTCGACAAGCGCCTGGTAGAGCAGAACCTGTCCATTGAACTGACTGACGCCGCCAAGGAGCTACTGGCTGACCGTGGCTTTGACCCGGTGCTTGGGGCTCGCCCGCTGCGCCGTGCCGTGCAGCGTGACATTGAAGACGCCCTCAGCGAGAAGATCCTGTTCGGTGAGATTGCTACCGGCAGCCACATCCTGGTCGATGCTCAGGGTGAAGGTCTGCTGGGTGAATTCACTTTCATTTCCATTCCTGGCGCCGCCCGCCTACCTAAGGTTAAGACCCAAGACGGCGAACAGGCTACACAGATTGACTCTGCCAAGGTGGAGTCTGAAGACATCTGACCTTGAAGCTGTCTGAAGCTAACGCATCAGGCCTGATGGGCCACTAATGCAACTAGGGCCGCCCCCGCTAGCGGGGGCGGCCCTAGTTATTTTGGTTGGGGGATTGTAGCGCTATTTGTAGTCTTGCGCACACAAAAAGCTTTAACATATTTACAAATATTGGCCTGTTTGGGGCATAAAAATTTGAATTTAGGCCATAAGTCACATTAGGATTTTGTCGGTGCGTGACTTCCCGTCACGCCCCGCATGGTAAGGCAAGCATCGACAAGAAGAAGGCGAAGATGCCCAAGTACGTATACATGTTCAGTGAGGGTGACAAGGACCAGAAGGATCTGCTCGGCGGTAAGGGTGCAAACCTGGCTGAGATGACTCGCCTGGGACTGCCGGTGCCTCCTGGCTTCACTATCACTACTGACGCTTGTCGCGCATACTTGCACGACGGCGCTGTTCCCCCGGAGCTAGCTGTACAGGTAACCACCGCGCTACGTCGCGTAGAAGAAGACCTAGGCCGCCAGCTAGGCGACGCCGAGGACCCGCTGCTGGTGTCGGTGCGTTCGGGCGCCAAATTCTCGATGCCGGGCATGATGGAAACCGTGCTCAACATTGGTCTAAACGACCAGTCCGTTGAGGGCCTGGCCAAGGCAAGCGGCGACGAGCGTTTCGCCTGGGACTCCTACCGCCGCCTAATCCAGATGTTCGGTAAGACCGTGCTGGACATTGAAGGCGAATTCTTCTCCTCCGCCCTAGACGCAAAGAAGCTAGAAAAGGGCGTAAAGCTGGACTACGAACTGAGCGTAGACGCTCTCAAGGAACTGGTAGACCAGTACAAGCAGATTGTTAAGGAACACGCGGGCATCGACTTCCCCCAGGACCCTCGCACCCAGCTAGACATGGCCTCCGAGGCCGTGTTCCGCTCCTGGAACACCGAGCGTGCTCACATCTACCGTCGTCGTGAGAAGATCCCGCACGACCTGGGCACCGCCGTCAACGTTTGCACCATGGTCTTCGGCAACATGGGCGAGACCTCCGGTACCGGTGTGTGCTTCACCCGCGACCCCTCCACCGGCCATTCCGGTGTCTACGGTGACTACCTGGTCAACGCTCAGGGTGAGGACGTTGTGGCCGGTATCCGCAACACCCTGGCGCTAGCTGACCTTAAGGACATTGACCCTGAGTCCTACCGTGAGCTGCGCGCCGCCATGCGCAAGCTGGAGACCCACTACCGCGACCTATGTGACATCGAGTTCACCATTGAGCGCGGCAAGCTGTGGCTGCTACAGACCCGTGTCGGTAAGCGCACCGCTGCCGCCGCCTTCCGTGTAGCCAGCCAGCTGGTTGACGAAAAGCTCATCACCCTGGACGAGGCCCTCACCCGCGTTACCGGTGAGCAGCTAACCAAGCTGATGTTCCCGCAGTTCGCCACCGATGTAGAGCGTGAGCTGCTGACCAAGGCCATGCCCGCCTCCCCGGGTGCGGCTGTAGGTGGCATCGTCTTCGACAACGAAGAGGCCGTCTCACGCGCCGCTGAAGGCCAGAGCGTCATCCTGGTTCGCCGCGAAACCAACCCCGATGACCTGCCCGGCATGGTTGCCGCTGACGGTGTGCTCACCGCCCGCGGTGGTAAGACCTCCCATGCCGCCGTCGTCGCCCGTGGCATGGGTAAGACCTGTGTCTGTGGCGCTGAAGAGCTAGAGGTCGACGCCGAAGCCCGCACCCTGACCGTTAACCGTGACGGCAAGCAGGTTGTGCTGCACTCCGGCGACGTAATCGCCGTAGACGGCACCACCGGTGAAGTATTCCTAGGTGAGGTCCCGGTAGTTGACTCCCCGGTTATGACCTACCTGCGTCGCGGTCTGGACGAGGCCCTCTACCGCGCTGAGGACGCCGACACTCGCGAGCTGGTTGCCAGCGTGCACCGCCTGATGCGTCACGCCGACGAGCGCCGTCACCTGCGTGTACGCGCCAACGCTGACAACCCCGACGACGCCCGTCACGCAATCCACCGTGGCGCCGAGGGTATCGGCCTGTGCCGCACCGAGCACATGTTCCTAGGTGAGCGCAAGCAGTTCGTACAGGACCTGATCCTGGCCCAGACTGACGAAGAGCGCGAGCAGGCCCTGGCCGCGCTGCTGCCGCTACAGAAGGGTGACTTCGTCAAGATGCTCGAAACCATGGACGGCAAGTCCATGACCGTGCGTCTGATCGACCCGCCGCTGCACGAGTTCCTGCCTGACCTAACCGAGCTGTCCGTCAAGGTGGCCCTGGACCGCGAACGCGGCACCCTGGACCCGGCTGACGAGAAGCTGCTGGCCGTGGTGCGCAAGAACCACGAAGCCAACCCCATGCTGGGTCTGCGCGGTGTGCGTCTGCTGCTGACCATGCCCGGCCTGATCGAGCTGCAGGTCCGCGCCATTGCTGAGGCCGCTGTGGAGCGCCTGCGCGCCGGTGGCAGCCCCAAGCCCGAGATCATGATCCCGCTGGTGGGCTCAGTGCGTGAGCTACAGATCGCCCGTGAGCGTGCAGAGAAGGTGCTGGCTGAGGTTAGCGAGCAGTCCGGCTACGAGCTCGACTTCCCCATCGGCTGCATGATCGAGCTGCCGCGTGCCGCCATCAGCGCCGACACCATCGCTGAGGAAGCTGACTTCTTCTCCTTCGGCACCAACGACCTGACCCAGACCACCTGGGGCTTCTCGCGTGACGACGTCGAGGGCGTGTTCTTCGGCCACTACATGGACGCCGGTATCTTCGGTACCTCCCCGTTCGAGACCATCGACGAGCGCGGCGTGGGTCGCCTAATGGAGACCGGTGCTAAGCGCGCCCGCAAGACCAAGGCTGACATGAAGCTGGGTGTATGTGGTGAGCACGGTGGTGACCCCGACTCGATCGACTTCTTCCACCGTCTGGGCATCAGCTACGTGTCCTGCTCTCCGTTCCGCGTGCCTGTGGCCCGCCTGGAGGCTGGCCGCGCCGCTGTGATCAACGGCTGAGTTTTTAACTTCAGTTAGGTGACCGTCGTCCCACGGGGCGGCGGTCACCTGTCTTTTGGTGCTAATGGCACATATTTCGCTTTAGCGCTGGCTGAACACAGGCTGCCCCAGTGTTTAGGAGTGTGAGATGATAAGGGCGGTCAGGAACCTAGAGATGAGGCAAACGTGGCGATTTTTGAAATCCGACAGGGAGCGCTAGTTCCGGCTCAGCTGGGCGGGGTTGCCGATGAGTCCGCACACCGTCAGGCCCTTGATCTGGTGCGTGAACAGGTGGCGCAGGTGCTGCGTAGGCCGCTGTTTACGGTTGCCTGGAAACAGCTGGACGCTGGCCACTCGCTAGTGGCTATTGACGGCTCTGGCCAGGTGGTGGCGGTGGAGCTACTACCTAAGTTGGATTCAACCACGGTTGTGGCCGCTATGGGCCGCCTAAACGCCACTTCTCACCTAGGCTGGGCGGAAATCGCCAGCCTATATCCGGCAGGCCCCACCGCTTTCCAGAAGGATTGGGCGGCTTTCCGCGAAACCATGCCGGCGCGTATTAACCCCGGCCCGCGTTTGAGCATTGTGTCTCCCTCGATTTCCCCTGACGTGCTTTCTTCCTTGTCGGTGCTCAGCGACTCTGGCCTAGAAGTGTTCTCGCTTTCGGTGCGTGCACTTTCTAGCGGCCGTAATTTTGTGGAAATTGACCGTATTGACTCTCACCACCTGCCTGTGACCGCTAAGCTTTTGCCCGCTGGCGACCCCATGGATGAGGGTATTGAAGTGGTTAAGTCTGAGCCTGCCACTGCCTCCGCACCTACTGCCGCTGCCCCTTCAGCTACCACCCCGTCGGCTCCTGCGCCTACTGCTGGCGCCCCGTCGGCTCCCACTCCCGCCGCTTCCCAGGCCCCGGCAGCCTCTGCGGGCGCTTCTGAGGGTGCAGCTGCCTCCCAGAGTGCTGGCACCCCTGCAGGCTCGACGACGCCGTCGTCGCCGCTTTCTCGACGTAGCCGCCGCGCTCAGCGGGCAACTAACCAGTACAGCCCCCACGCACCTACGGCAGTTTCCCCGGCCGCTGTGTCTCCGTCAGCTGTTTCTGCCCCCACCCCGGCCCCTAGCCCGGCCGTAACCCCCGGCTACCGCCAGTCTGCCCCCTCGCGTAACGGGCAGCCGGTGCGTGCTACCCGTGTACGGGCCCGGGTGACTGGTCAGGGGCGTCTATCACGACGCGACTCAGGCCAGTCCACGGTTTCGCGTTCGCACCCCAGTGGTGAGGACTCGCGTCTAGCTTTGAACGCCCTGGCCTCTATTTTGAGTGAGCCGGTGCAGATCACCTGGCAGTCAGTAAATGAAGGAATCTTCCACACCGCTCAGCTGCGTCCAGACGGCATGATTAGGGTTTCTGACGGGACCAGCTTTGACGAGCCTGGCCAGGCGGCCCGCCACTGTGAGCCGGCCAAGTCGGTTGATGGCTGGGATGTGTGGCGTTTTGGTGCCGACGGCCCCAGCCTGTATGAGTCGCTAGAAGAACTGATCGCCGCCGCCGAGCGCAGCCCGCGCCGGCCGGGACGCCCAGTGCGTTCACGGCGCCAGAGCCACTGAGCTATTTGGCCGGATTGATTAGAGCCTGCCAAATAGCTAGCAGCCGCGCGGTAAAGTGCGGTGGGCGGCTGGGCTCGCTAACCGGGGCACTAGCCGGGGTGAAATCTATAGCCGTGTAACTGGCTAACCAGTGATCTACCTGGGCCACCACCTGGTTGCGAACGCTGGGGCGTGAAAGATAAATGTCATGCACCGCGTCAGCAATGCGCAGCTGGGTGATGCATTGGCCCAGCTCATTGGCGCGTGAACGCGTGTGGCGCACGTCAATAACCGTATCTTTGTCACGTTCAGGCAGGTCCCCATAGCCAAGCGTGAGGTGCGAGCGCTTAGAAGTGAGCACTAGCAGTGGGCAGTCAATGTTTAAGCCGCGACGTACATGCTGATGGCCAGCCATGATGGCACTAGCCCAACCAGCTTGAATATTGGGTAGTTTGCGCCATTTCCAATTCCAGTTAGTTTGCCAGCCGCTGTAGTAAGGATCAGCCGGGTCAGCCCCTGCAGGTAGCGGGCCTTCTTTAGATTGATCCCAGCCGTCATAAAGTTTAAAAAATGAGTCACCTTCAACCGGCCTTAAATCATTAGCCACCTGGGTAGGAATGATTACAGCGTGCGGTGTGGCCTGGGCTAGGCGATGAATAATCGGTGCAGAAACTGAGCGGAACTGGGCTGTGGTTTGCAGTTCCAACCAGGGAGAGTTCAAAATCAGGCCAGCTAACTGACCCGGGTGGTGATGTGCCCACAGGCAGGCAATTAGGCCACCGGTTGAATGGCCCAGCATTAGCAGCGGCAGGTGAGGGTGAGCCTGCCTAATAATCTCTAGACTGGCGGCTATTTCTTCGTCATAAGTTTCTAGCCGGGTGCAGCAAAATGGGATCTGTTTTGGGCGTAGTGAACGCCCATAGCGGCGCAGATCAAGCGCATAGAAACCGCCGCCCAGACGCGCATATGAGCGAGCCATACCAGGGTTTAAAAAATAGTCATTCCAGCCGTGCAAGCTGAGTACCACAAAGCGGGTTTTATCCGGTTGCTGATGCATATGTGGATCGGCGCCCGGTTCATGGCGTACCAGGGTGGCTACGGGGCTGTCACCTTCGCCGTCGTCGGCTAAAGGCAAAGTGTAGGCGCTAAAACCGGGGCCAAACATATCCGGGCCCCACTGGTTGGCCGGTGGGGGAGTGTAAGGGGTTACCTGTAGCTGCCAGTCGATAGCAGTAGAGGAGGTGAAGGTTTCCACGACACCATTTTGCAATATCTGCCCCTGGGCCTGGTCAGCTTATGAAAATTGGCCGGTCAGTGCTTGCCGCGTTGCGGGTATTTGGCACAGAGTGACGGCGCAAATCAGCAACTAGCTCCTAAAACGCTGTTCTGCCTCGTGCGGCGGTAAAGCTTTTAATCTAAAACCGCTGGTAACAAGCAGCAAACAGGCTAGTGATGGATAATAGTAGAGACAATTGTTGCTTCTAAAAGAATAAAGGAGGTTTCATGCGATCGCTGGTTTCCCTAGCGCTAGCAGGGGCCCTCGCCTTAAGCGCTTTAGTTCCATCCGCTTTAACCCCCAAGGTGCAGGCGGCGGAACAAACCCCTGAGCAGATCCTGGCCAAAATGAACCTGGACCAAAAAGTGGGTCAGCTACTGTGGACCCACGTTTACGGTGACAGCGCAGATGACACTACTTACGCTAGTGACAACCAAGCCATTTTTGGCCCTGGCGTATCCACCCCGGCCCAGGCGGTTAAGAAATACCACTTAGGTGGCGTGCTTTACTTCAACTGGGCCCACAACTTCAGCTCTGAAAACACTGATGTAACCAAGGTGGCGGCCCTATCCAACGGTTTGCAGGCTGCCGCTAAAGCTGACGGCAACGTGCCGCTAGGCATCACTATCGATCAAGAAGGTGGCATGGTTTCGCGCGTAGGCGCCCCGGCCACAATCTTCCCCGGCAATATGGCGCTCGGTGCCACCGGCAACCAATCGCTGGCCTACGCTCAAGGCCAGGTGCTGGGCTGTGAAATGCGTTCGCTGGGGATTAACGCTGATTTCGCCCCGGTTTTGGACGTTAACACTAACCCCAACAACCCGGTTATTGGTTTGCGGGCTATCAGCGATGACCCCAACCTGGTAGCTCAGCTAGGTGGTGCCCAAATCCAAGGCATCCAAAGCCAGGGCGTCTCTGCCACCGCCAAGCATTTCCCCGGGCATGGAGATGCCGACACCGACTCCCACCTGGGCCTGCCGCGTGTAACCTACTCGCGTCAGGTGCTAAATCAGCATTTAGTGCCCTTCAAAACGGCTATTAATGGCGGCGTCGACATGATCATGACGGCCCACATCGTCGTCGACGCTATTGACCCAAACCTGCCGGCCACCCTATCTAAGCCGGTACTTACCGGGCTGCTGCGCCAAGAGCTGGGCTTTACCGGGGTGATCACGACTGACGCCCTAGACATGGAAGGGGCCCAGCTGGCTGTAATGACCCCCGCTGAGCAGGCTAAATACAAGGAGCTCAAGAACAAGGAAGACAGCGCCAAACAAAAAGCCGATAAAGACCCAACTCAGGCGGACTCGGCGCGTGAGGCCTCAACGGAGTTTAAAAACTTCCTGGCTCCTATTCGCGCACGGGTAGCGGTCAAAGCCCTGCAAGCTGGCAGTGACATTTTGCTAAATACTAAGGACGCTGCTGCAGTAGTTGACGGGATTAAAGCTGCAGTTAAAGACGGATCGCTCACTAGCGCGCAAATTGATCAGTCAGTTCTGCGCATTTTGAAGTGGAAACAAAAGCGCGGAGTGCTCAAAACTGAGCCGATCGACACCGCTAGCGTGCAAGCCAAGCTGGGCACTGCGGCTAGTAGGGACGTGGCCAGCCAGATTGCGCGTAACTCGGTTACTTTGCTGCGCAATGACGCTAACAAGGCGCCCTTGGATGCGGCCAAGGGTACGCGCGTGCTGGTGTCCGGCAGCTCCTGGGCTAACCCGGAGCTATTGCCTGATCCTCTTAAAGCTGCTGGTTTCAGTGTGGTTTTCACCCAGGACCCCGACGCTAAAGAGGATCCTTCCGACAGCGAGATTTCCGCTTGGGTGCGCCAAGCAGCCAATGTGGATACGGTGATTTTTGCTAGCTACGCCCCTGGCGCTCAGCAGTTCAAAGCCATTGACGCGCTGGTGGCCACCGGCAAGCAGGTGATCGTCATTAACACCAGCTTGCCCTACCCCCTGGCCCGTTACAGCGGCGGGGGAACAGGTCCGCAGGTGGTGGCGGAGATTTACGCCAATAACTCGGTGGCCTTGGCGGCTGCGGTAGATGTGCTTAGTGGCAAGGTTAATGCGGTCGGTAAGTTGCCAGTTAGCGTGCCCGGGGCTAGCGGGGTGGCTTATGCGCGTGGTTTCGGCCTGGGTTATGGTTCTGCCTCTGCTACCGCAACGGTGACGACGCCCGTGGCCACAGCCCTGGCGACGCCGGCTTTGGCTGCTACTTGCGGGGCGATTCCTACCGCAAAGTCCACTACTAAACCCAGCGCTAGCTTCAAGGCTGCGCCTAGCCCCTCCCAAAGTCCCAAACGTGGCTTAGCTCATAGTGGGATGGAAACGGGACTGTTTGTAGCCTTTGCGCTGACCCTGTTGGGTGGTGGCCTGGCGCTGCGTAGCCGCACCAGGCAGTGCTAGCAGCCATTTTGGGCTGTAACTAGAAAAATTTGAGGGGTGATCCGATTTTTGGGTCACCCCTCAAATTGTGCGAAACACCACTAAATAATAATTGAATCTTGAAGGAATGTTAAAACTGATAACAATGGTGATTATGTGAATTGTGATGAAACTGTTTCCTTTGGGGCTCCAGGGCATTAATCTAGGGCTAAATAAACCGGGGCTGTACCCCGCAGCCATCGCTCAATATCCCTAGTCATTGGAGTCCTCGTGAGTCAGAACAAACGATCATGCGCCTTCCGCAGCACGGTTGCTGTGGTGCTGGCGTCGATGGTGTTGTCCGCAAACCCCGTGGCCTTCGCCGATGGTCCCAGCCAAGACGACATCAACAAGTCAAAGCAGAAGGAAGCTAGCACTTCTGCTTCTATCGCTTCCCTGGAGGCACGTTTGGCCACCCTCAAGGCCAACACTGAAAACGCCACCATGAAGGCCCAGATCGCCACTGAGGACTATCTGCAATCCCTTGATGCACTAAACAAAGCCAAGGCAGCCACCGCCGCTGCGCGAGCCAAGGCCACGGCTGCCACCAAGCAGACGCACCAAGCTCGCAAAAGCCTCTCTGACGTCGTCGTACAGACCTACCAGGACGGCGGCAACCCCTTTGACATAGTCTCCCCCTACCTGACCGGGCGCTCGCTGGGAGACATTGCCAGCCAGAAGGCCGCGCTGGACCGTGCGGGTGAAAACACTGACGCAAAACTGCAAAAAGTGCAGGCTCTGCAATCGGTAGCCACCACCATGGAAGGCATTGCCGCGCAGAAAGAATCAGCTCAGCGCACCGCTACGCAAAAAACTGAAGCAACCAAGAACGCTGCCCAAGCTGCCGCTAACGCCGCTCAGGCCGCCCAAAGCCAGGCCACCAGCCAGCGTGCCAACCTGATCAGCCAACTGGCAGCTCAGCGCAACACCACTGTGGCCCTGGAAACCCAGCGCCAAGAACAACTTGAACAGGCTGAGCAAAACCGCAAGAACGAGGAAGCTCGCAAGCAGGCTCAGCAGGCCGCCGCTCAGGCCAAGGCTAAGGAAGAGCAGGAAAAGCAGAACGAGGCTAAGGCCAAGGAAACCGCTTCGCCTACCCCCGCCCAGCCGAACCCTCAGCCCAGCCAAACTGCCGCGCCTGAGCCGCAGCCGAGTCAAACCACTGCCCCTGAGCCGGCCCCCAGCCCCAGCGAAACCAGCCAGCCAGCTCCTGCTCCGGCCCCTGAGCCCGAACCTGCCCCCGCGCCCACCCCTGAGCCGGATCCGGAACCTGAACCCGACCCGACTCCTGCCCCTTCTGGGGGCGCGGATGTGGCTATCGCCAAGGCTTACACCTTCATCGGTGTGGACTATGTGTGGGGCGGCGAGTCCTACTCTGGTGTGGACTGCTCTGGTCTGGCCATGCTCTCCTGGGCGGCGGCCGGGGTGAGCCTGACCCACTCCTCGCGCGCCCAATACTGGGAGGGCACCCACGTCTCACTGGACTCCGCCCAGCCCGGTGACCTGATCTTCTGGTCTTCTGACGGCTCTGCTGGGTCGATCTATCACGTGGCCATCTACCTGGGTAATGACCAGATGATTGAGGCACCCACCTTTGGTGTGCCGGTGCGCGTAACCGGCGTGCGCTACTCGGGCATCATGCCTTACGCTGTGCGCCTGTGATCCTAACGGCGCGCTCGCGCTACGCGGATGGCGTTGAATGTGATCCTGCGGATGGCGCGGCCTCACTGCGCGGATAGGGGTTATAGGACAAAACGTGTTGGTTGAGGGGTTAGTCCCAG
>ERZ772987.213-NODE-213-length-12283-cov-7.56272_pt1 | contig 12283 bp, 7 predicted proteins | sample MGYA00511129_ERZ772987 | MGnify/ENA primary metagenome ERZ772987 (study PRJEB29015, sample SAMEA2738058) | human oral metagenome | biome: human oral; feature: human-associated habitat; material: saliva | place: China | collected 2222 ...
GTGAAGCTCCTGCCGGTGGTTGCCAACATCGGCGACGCGAAGTCCCTCGTCATCCACCCGGCCTCGACGACGCACTCGCAGCTGACCGAGGAGGAGCTGGTCAAGGCCGGCGTCGCGCCCGGCACCGTGCGTCTGTCGATCGGCCTGGAGAATATCAAGGACATCCTCGCCGACCTTGAGCTCGGCTTCGACGCGGCCCGCGCGGCCACGGCCTGAGCCCCTACTGTCGGTGGCCTCGGCGCAATACACACTCTCCTCATCCGCCGAGGCCACCGCATTCCTCCACTCCCCAGCCCGACACCGACGTCCCGTTCCAGCGAAAGAAGGCCCCCATGAGCCGCCACAACCTGCCCCCCGCTCCCGTTTCCGGCGCGTGGCGCGAAGGCGACCCGGTCGCGTTCCGAAAGTTCGCGAACCTGGGCGCCCAGCGCCTCGAAAACGGCGAGATCCTGCCCTCCGTGACGCTCGCTTACGAGACGTGGGGCGAGCTGGACGAGGCCGGCTCGAACGCGGTCCTCATCCTGCACGCCCTGACCGGCGACGCCCACGTGTACGGCGACGCCGCGCCCGGGCAGCCGACCCCCGGCTGGTGGGACCAGATCGTGGGCCCGGGGCGCATCATCGACACCGAGCGCTACTACGTGGTGGCCGCGAACGTGCTGGGCGGCTGTCAGGGCTCGACCGGCCCGGCCTCGCTGGCGCCGGACGGGGCGCCCTGGGGCTCGCGTTTCCCCGTGATCTCCACGCGCGACCAGGTTCGCGCCGAGGCCCTCCTGTCCGACCTCCTCGGCGTCCACACGTGGGACATCGTCATCGGCACATCCCTGGGCGGTCACCGCGCGATCGAGTGGGCGGTCACCTACCCTGAGCGCGTGCGCCGTCTCGTTGTCGTGGCCTCGGGCGCGCAGACGACCGCCGACCAGGCGGCGTGGACGCACACGCAGATCCGCGCGATTCAGCTGGATCCGGCGTGGCGCGGTGGCGACTACTACGCGGGCCCCGGCCCCAACGCCGGCTTGGCCCTGGCTCGCCAGATCGCGCACACGACCTACCGCTCCCCCTCGGAGCTCGACGAGCGCTTCGGCCGCATCCCCCAGAACGACGAGGATCCCCTGCACGGCGGGCGCCTGGCGGTGGAGTCCTACCTGGACTACCACGGCGAGAAGATCGTGCGTCGCTTCGATGCCGGCTCCTACGTGACGCTGTGCCGCACGATGCTCTCCCACGACGTGGGCCGCGACCGCGGCGGCGTCGCGCAGGCCCTCAAGGCCGTCACCGCGCGTACGCTCGTCGTCGCCGTGGACTCGGACCGCTTGTTCTTCCCCGAGCAGGTCTGGCAGATGGCATCCGGCATTCCTGGCGCGTTCTATCGCGAGATCCACTCCGACCACGGGCACGACGGCTTCCTCATCGAGCACGACCAGCTCACGGCCCTGCTCAACGAGTTCCTCAACGAGCGCATCCCCTCGCGCGCGTCCTCCTTCGCCTGATCAGCGCCACTTTCTCCGCGAGGCCTCCCCGGTTTCTCCTCCTCATCGACGAGGCCGGGGCGGGCTCTCGCGTTATGCTGACCACATGAGCGTTACCAGCAATCCTTCACAGGGAGGCCCGGGCTCCCCCGACGCGACCGGCCTACCCGATTTTTCCGGGGTGGAGGCCCCGGCCTCGTCGAACGAACCGACGCCCGAGCGCGACGTCATGGCCCCCTGGGGCGAGGTCGGCCCGCCCGGCCCCGACTGGCGCACCGACATCCTGGGCGAGGGGTACGAGTCGCGCACGATCGAGCTGATCGAGGACGCGGAGGGCCCCTGCGTGGCGACCCTTGTGCGCGCGACCCCGCCCACAAACGCCCGCATGACGATCCTGTACCTGCACGGGCGCAACGACTACTTCTTCCAGACGGAGATGGCCGACCACCTGCGAGAGGCCGGGGCCGCGTTCTACGCGCTGGACATGCGCAAGTACGGGCGCTCCCTGCGCCCCCACCAGACGATCGGCTACACGGACGACCTGTCCGTGTACGACGAGGAGATCGGCGAGGCCATCGAGATTATCCGCGAGGAGCGCGACGACGAGCCGATCGTTCTCATGGGGCACTCGACGGGCGGCCTGATCGCGACCCTGTGGGCGCACCGCCACCCGGGCGTCCTGGGCGGCCTCATCCTGAACTCGGGCTGGCTGGAGATGCAGTCGATGGCCACCTGGCGCGGGGCGATGGCTCCCGTCATCGGGCGCATCGCGGCGCGCAGCCCCATGTGGGAGGTGCCCTCGGGCGGGACCGGCCACTACGGTCGCTCGCTCGCGGGGCGCGCCTCCTCGGAGCTGGATATTCCCGAGGGGCTGTCGGCGCAGGACCCGTCGGTCGTCGGCTGGCCGATCATCCAGGAGTGGAAGCGCCCCGAGTCCTACCCGGTACCCGCTTCGTGGCTGGAGGCGATTATGGCCGGTCACGACACGGTCGAGAAGGACGTGCACCTGGACTGCCCGGTCCTGTCGATGGTGTCCACGTCGGCCTATGTCGAGGAGGAGTGGTGCGAGCGCGTCTTCACGTCCGACACCGTGTTGGACCCGGTCGTGATCGCGCAGCGCAGCCTGGGCTTGTCCGACCTGGTGACGATCGCTCGCTTCCCCGGCAAGCACGACCTGGTCCTGTCGGACGCGCCCGTGCGCGAGGCAGTGTACGCGACAATGCGCGGCTGGCTGGGCGCGTTCATCGGGTAGCACCCCGGGCGACGAGGCCGTGGCCGGGCACGCTCTCGTCGCGCGGCACCTCGCGCCCCGGCGGCGGACGCGCGGCGCCCTCGTCGCGGATCGCGGCGCGGTCAGGCAGCGAGCGAGGGACGCGGGCCGCATCGTTGCGTGAGACAGGGCGGCCCGGGATCGGTTGATCCCGGGCCGCCGCGTACTCTGTGGCGTATCAGTGGCGCGCGATGCGGCGTTCGCGAGGCGCTTTCGCGTATTCGCGGACGATCTCGCGGTTGACCTCGTCAAGGGCCTCGGCCAGCGTCGGGCCCAGGCGGTCGCCGATGCGCACGAGCGACCACACGTCGATGTGGCTCATGCCGCGCGCGGTCAGCATCGTGTCCAGGGACGGGTAGGTCAGGCCGGCGCCCGAAATAGCGCCGCTGGCGGCCAGCACCAGGTCATTGGGCAGGCCCAGCTCGCCGCGAGCCACAAGGGGCGTATCCTCGCCGAGGATCTGGGCCAGCGTGCGCAGGCCATCCTCGTCGCGCCCGAGGACGGGCACGCCCTCTTCGCGGGCCGCAACAACCTCCGGGGATTCCTCTTCGCGATCCACAAACGAGGCTGTGGCCGCCTCCGTCGCTCCGCCGTCGTTGAGCTCGACGGGCTCGGAGTGGCTGCGGCGCGACGCGCGGCTACCGAGGTGGGCGGGGCGCTCCCAGCGCTGCTCACCATCCACGTCGGCCTCCTCGTCGTCCAGCTCCTCGTTCATGTATACCGCGCGTTCCTCGGGATGGTCGTGTTCACAGTCGCCGATGTCATCACCGCTGTGCTCGCCCTCAGAGTCCTCGTTCTCCTCAGCGACGTGCTCATCGCCGTCCTGGCCCTGCTCGTCGAAGCGCTCAGAGGCGTCGGCGTCCTCGTGATCCTCAGCCTCGTCAGCGGACTCGTCCTCGCGGCGCTCACCCTCGTGGTCCTCAGCCTCGTCGCGCTCGTCGTCGCTGTCGCACTCGGCACCAGCCTCACCCTCGTCGGCGCGCTCGGCGTCGTCGAAGTCAGCGTCGGCATCCTCAGCGTCGTCGGTTTCCTCCTCCACGAGCTCGTCGCTGGGCGCCTCGTCGGCGTCTGCGCCGCGCTCGTCTTCCAGCTCAGCCTCGGCGGATTCCTCGGCCTGATCCTCCAGATCGGCACCGGCCTCGTCGGCCTGCTCCTCAGCGGCGTCCTGAGCCTGATCCTGGCCGTCGTCCTCGGACTTCCAGGGAGCGGGGGGCTCCTCGTCCACCGAGTAGTGGAACACGTCGCGCAGGTGCGGGGCGACCTTCGGGGTGGGGCGCGTCGTCGGCGTCTCCGACTCGGTCGCATTCTCCTCGTCGGTATCCGCCGCGGGCGGGGCGGGCGGAGCAGGAATGGCCGGGGCCTCGTCCTGCTCGGTCGCATCGGGGGTGGCCTCACACTCGGCGGACTCAGCCGAGGCCTCGGCCTCGACCGGGACGGAACCCGCGGTGATCGCGGGGGCGGCGGAGGAGGAACCGAGGAGCTGCGGGGCGTGGCCATACAGGCGCGGTCCGACCGCGTTCACGTCGAGGAAGAGGCGGCCGTTCGACATCTGGCGCAGGTTCATCAGGTGCACCTCGACGCCGGAGGTCGCCAGAATCGACAGGGCGGGACGCACCGACGGGTCGATTTCGCCAGCGACCATGATCAGGCGGGGGCCCGGGCCAACGGCAGGAGGCATCGAGTCGCGGAACTGCGCCCAGCCTGCGCGGAAACCCTCGGGGCCCGACGGGTACTCAGCCGCCAGATCCGACCAGGACAGCGACGCCACGACTGCCAGACGCGACAGTGACGTAATGAGGGTCTCGGAGTCCAGGAGCTTCAGGATCTCGACCGAGACGATTTGCCCCGTCACGTCCAGCGCCGTCAAGCGCGGCGTCTCCTCACCAACCTGTCCTGTCATGTCACGCCATGTCACCGGGAACAGCGGGCGCGACACAATCTGCAGGACCTGTTGGCAGATCGCGTCAACCAGGTCAGGACCCAGATCATGCGACACGGGGTACCCGAATTGAGCGGGTACGAGGTGTCCATCCTCGAACTCAAACAGGGCCATCGATCTATCCTTCACGTGTATGGGGCGCTCGTGGCCATTGTTTCATACGTTTCAAAAGAAAATCGGATGACACTTGGACATTGCGATAGATACCACGTAATCATATGGCGCATTGTCAACACTCACCAGACGCGGGCCCCATGGCCCACGTCGACAACGACACCCGCACCTCTCAAGATGTCGCCACCATCATCGCCGGCGGCAAGCAAACGACAGACACGGAGTGGGCCACACTCACGGCGGCCCGCTCCCGACGACGAGGCCCACACTGACACGTGTCGAATAACTACTTGAGATTCGCCCCATAGCAGTACCCCAATCGTGTAGGATGTGATTCCATGCGCGCAAATCGGACGAGGAAGCATATTCCATCCGGTTAAACTAGGGCGCAACATGCAGTACACGACAGGCAAGGCGGGTAACAATGAGCAGAAGATCCCTGCGCCTCATTGAATACTCGGCGCCAGAACCGAGGGTTCCAGCGTCCGATGAGACGCGCGACGAACTGTCCCCCTACTGCGTGAACAATAAGACAATGCCTCGCCGCTACCCCAATATTTCGCGCCCGGTCAGCCCACATATGCCGCCAGTTGAACGAATGCCCGTTCCGGTGACCCCTTTCCCCAAGTTTTTCACCGACGATCCCGAGCCTGCCTGAGGCCACATCGTGGGCGGCCGAGGCTTTATCGGTACTTGACAAACCCCATTGTGAGCCGGGCGCACCCGCCAGCCACGGCCTCGTCCCCGGTCGCACCTGTCGGCCACGGCCTCGTCCCCAGGCGCACCCGCTGGCCACGGCCTCGTCCCCGGTCGCGACTATCCGCACAGCGGGAAGACCCGCCCCGCGTGGCCAGGGCGTGACACACTGGGAATATGAGCGACAGCTTCCTGTCTGACCTGCGCGCACTCATCGACGTCGACGCCTCCGTCGGCACGCGCGCGCGATATTCCTCCGACGCCGGCCTCACGCGCATCCCGCCCCTGGCCGTCGCCTTCCCACGCACGCCCGAGCAGGCCCTCGCAGCCTTCGACCTCGCCCGCGCCCACGGCGTCCCCCTCACCGCCCGAGGAGGCGGCACCTCGTGCGCGTCCAACGCGATCGGCCCCGGCCTCGTCCTCGATTTCTCGCGCCACATGAACCGGGTCCTCTCCATCGACCCCGAGGCCCGCACCGCCACCGTCGAACCCGGCTGCGTCGGCTCCACCCTCCAGGCCGCGGCCGCCAAGCACGGCCTGCGTTTTGGCCCCGACCCCTCCTCCCAGAACCGCGCGACGATCGCCGGCATGGTCGCCAACAACGCGTGCGGCCCGCACGCAACCGCCTGGGGGCGCACCTCCGACAACATCGTCTCCCTTGACTGCGTGGACGGACAGGGGCGCCGCTTCACGGCCACGACCTCGCACGATTCGGCGCTGAACGACGTTCCGGGGCTCGCGTCCCTCATCGACTCCAACCTGGCGCCCATCCGCACGCAGCTCGGCCGCTTCAAGCGCCAGGTCTCCGGCTATTCCCTCGAACACCTCACCCCAGAGGGCGGGCGCAACCTCGCCGCCATGCTCGCGGGTACCGAAGGCACCCTCGTCCTCATCCTGTCAATCACCGTGCGCCTTGTGCCCCTGCCCGATGCGCCCGTGCTCGCCGCCCTCGGCTATCGCTCCATGATCGAGGCGGCCGACGACGTGCCCGCGCTGCTCGCCCACTCCCCCCTCGCGGTGGAAGGCATGGATCGTCGCCTCGTCGACGTCGTGCGCGCCCACAAGGGCCCCGGCGCAGTCCCCGCCCTCCCCGAGGGCGAAGGCTGGCTCCTCGTCGAAGTCGGCGCCCCCGGCGAAGACGTCACCTCCTCACTGGAGCGCGCACGCGCCCTGTGCGCCGACTCGGCCGCCATCGACACGGTCGTCTACCCGCCGGGGGCCCAGGCCTCGGCCCTGTGGAGGATCCGCGCCGACGGTGCGGGCCTGGGCGGCCGCACCCCTCCGGACGGCGCGGGCGGCGGCGACCAGCAGGCCTGGCCCGGCTTCGAGGACGCGGCCGTCCCGCCCGAGAACCTCGGCGCGTACCTGCGCGACTTCACGGCCCTCATGGAGGAGTTCGACATCGACGGCCTCCTGTACGGGCACTTCGGCGACGGCTGCGTGCACGTGCGCCTCGCCATGCCGCTCGAAACACCCGAGGGCGTCGCCCACTCGCGCGCGTTCCTGCAGTCCGCGGCCCGCGTCTGCGCCGCCCACGGTGGCTCCGTCTCCGGCGAGCACGGCGACGGGCGCGCCCGCGGCGAGCTCCTGCGTTTCATGTACTCCCCCGACATGCTCGACCTGTTCGCCCGTGTCAAGCACATCTTCGACCCCGGTAACCTCCTCAACCCCGGGGTGCTCGCCTCCCCCATGGACGAGGCCACGGCTGCCTCCCGCGCCCGGGCGCGGAATGCCGGCAGCGCGCTCGAACTCCAGCCGGGCGTCGATCCGTTGGATCTCAATCTGCGCCGCGTTGCTGCGCGTCCCATGCCCGCGGACGGCGGCTTCGCCTTCGGCCACGACGGCGGCGACTTCACCGCTGCCGTCCACCGCTGCACGGGCGTCGGCAAGTGCCGCGCCGGAGTGTCCGGCACCTTCATGTGCCCCTCCTACCTGGCCACGCGCGAGGAGAAGGACGTGACCCGAGGGCGCGCCCGCATCCTGCAGGAGGCCGCGAACTCGCAGCTCGTGAAGGCGATCGACTCCCCCGAAGTCCTCGAGGCCCTCGACCTGTGCCTCGCCTGCAAGGCCTGCTCGGCCGACTGCCCCGCCGGCGTCGACATGGCCCGCTACCGCTCCGAAGCGCTCTTCCGCACCTACCGCGGACGCATGCGCCCGCTCAGCCACTACACGCTCGGCTGGCTGCCGCGCCTCACCCGCGTCACCGCGCGCGTGCCCGGCCTGGCCGCCGTCGCAAACGCTGTCATGTCGGTGGGCCCCCTGCGCTCGCTCGCCTTCCGCCTCATCGGCCTTGATCCTCGCCGAGGCATGCCCGCCCTCCAGTCGGGCACCTTCACCGCGTGGGCTCGCAAGCGGTCGCTGCTGGCGGGTTCTGTCCCAACTGTCACGCCTGACGATGCCGTATCTTCCGGCGTTCAGACTTCCGATACTGCACCTTCCGATGCCGCGACCGGTGCCCGCGAGCGCGGCGGCACCCAGGCCTCGTCTAACTCCGCCCGCAAGCGCGAGGGGGCCACGGCCTCGTCGATGGCGGACTCCCCGATCCTGAGCGGGCCGCGCGACCCCAGCGGGCGGCCGTATGCGCTCGTGTGGGCGGACTCGTTTAGCCAGACCCTGGACGACACGGGGGCGCGCGCGGTCGTCGACGTGCTCGAGGCGAACGGGTTTGCGCCGATCGTCGCGCCGGACGCGTGCTGCGGCCTGACGTGGATTACGACGGGTCAGCTGAGCGGGGCGAAGAAGCACTTGGCGTCGTTGCTGGGCGTTCTTGCGCCTTTCGCGGCGTCGGGGATCCCGATCCTCGGCGTCGAACCGTCGTGCACGGCGGTGCTGCGCGATGACCTGCTGGACCTGTTGCCCGAGGACCCACGCTCGATGCTCGTGTCTTCCGCGACGCGCACCCTCGCCGAGGTGCTGTCGGCCCTGCCCGCCTCCGCGCGGCGCCTGCCGAGCCTGGAGGGCGTCGAGATCGTCGCCCAGCCGCACTGCCACCACTACTCCGTCATGGGGTGGGACGCGGACCAGGCGCTGCTCGAGTCGCTGGGGGCGCGCGTCACCCGGCTCGAGGGCTGCTGCGGCCTGGCCGGAAACTTCGGCATGGAGGCGGGCCACTACGACCTGTCTGTGGCCGTCGCGTCGCATTCTCTGCTGCCCTCCCTGTCGGCGAAGCCGGATGCCGTGTACCTGGCGGACGGCTTCTCGTGCCGCACCCAGGCCGCGCAGCTGGCGGGCCGCGGGGGCGTCCACCTGGCGACCCTGCTTGCGGGGAAGTAGGGGCTGATTATCGGGAAGTGAGTGCGCCATAGCCACGCCTTCTGCTCGCTACTGCTAGCAATTGCTTCACGCGCGCCCTGTCCCCAAGTAGCAATGCACTGTTTTGAGGAGCATTGCACTAGATAGGGAGGCATTGCACTACCTACTATCCAGTGCAATGCTCTGCTATCTAGTGCACTGCTACAGCAACCAGCGCAATAACTACCGACTGCGCGTATGAAAACGCCGACTCGGGCCATCACACGCTTCAGTCGGCAACGCCCACAGTGCCTCGGCATGCTCAGGGATAGCAAGTTGATGCGGCCGGAGGAGCTTGATCGCCCACGCACGTAACGCGGCGAAATCTTCATAGTCCCTCCAAGAGACCCGGTATATCGTCCACCCGGCACTACGCAGATCATTTTCTCGCTGGATCCAGTCACGCTTCGCCCGCGCGAACTCAGCATCATCCTTGCCCAGTTTTCCAATGCCATCGAACTCGAAGATGATCATGAGTCCCGGAATCGCGATATCCGCAAAGTAGCGGTGCCCGTTGACGACGATCTCGAACTGGGTCACGACCTCGAAGGCACTCACCGACTTGAGAACCCACAGCAGTGCAGCCTCGGCAGGGTTGTCGCAGCCCGGGTCAGCGGCGTCTATGATTCTCTCCGCTCGCTTGTAAGGAATGCAGGTAGCCGCCCGTCGCCGTTCTATCAGACGTACCTTCATCGAATCTTTGGTCATTTCTGCCAGGCATCTGGCTTCATCTTGAGCAAACTTCGAGAAGCCTGACTCGTGACGCAACACCATGCAGGCTGCGACAAAAGCACTCAAAGCTTCTGAATGACACGCCATACGCACAACCGCGTCGATAACAGATTCGCATCGGAGCCCATCGATGATTTCCAATGCGTCTTCTGATGGTCGACTGGTGGTCGCGTAGACATAGACCGGCGGAACGGTAGCTACCATCGTTCTAACAGGAGGCAATCGCCGCTTTCCATGTCGTACACCGAACCACGCCACAACATCCGGATTGGCCTCCCACAATGGAATTGAACGCGCAACGAGGGCACTATTACCGACGAAAACAGCCTGCCGCTTCGCTCCGACACATACCGCAAGGAGCCTGGCTTGGGCTACTGTCGCCCATGAATCCCAGATAGTCGTGAACGCATCAGGACTATCAACACGGACGTAGCAACCTTTCCGAATCCACACACACGCATCGGCACGTGGTTGCTGAACGGTACCCTCAGACTGTGAGGGCGATGTCAGGACCGTCATCGATCGAATACTCATACATTGATGATCCTCATGCGAGCCGCACTCGTCACCCGCACAACCGACACCTGTGGATAACTCGCACCATAACGAAGCCTGTGGATAATCCCTGTTCGATACTCTCATCGGGGCTACCCCAAGCCGCGCCCCATGTCAGTTCAGCCTTAGGCAGCGATGCACCACATAGGGAGGCATTGTACTATTTCGGGAAGCATTGCACTAGCTACTATCCAGTGCAATGCCGTGCTATCTAGTGCATTGCTTACTCTTCTAGCGCAATGCTCGTTCACCGCGCCGCACGCACCAGGCCCACTACCTTCGCCGAGGCCGGGGCGCCCATCGCGCGGGCCCAGCGGGCCGCGACGTCCGAAACATCGATGGACGGATCGACGAGCAGCGCGGTGGACAGCGCCTCCGCCAGCACACCCGACGAGGCCACGACACTGACCTGCCGAACGCCCGAACGCGCGGGGTAACCCGTACGCGGGTCGATGATGTGATGGTCGAAAATTCGACCGCCGCCACCGTGTGTTTCACGCGATGTTTCACGCGCGCGCAGATCGACCGCACGCTCCGCCGCACGCTCCGACACACGCTCCGACACAGGCCCCGCACAAAGCGCACGAGCATCCCCCAGCGGCCCCAGGTTGTCCCCAGACGTCGACAGGGACGCCATGCCGTCCGCAGGCAGTTCCTCGACGCCGGCAATCGCCGTGGGCGCGCCGTGAGGATCACGCAGGCCTGCGCGCCACGGCGAACCGTCGGCGCGAGTACCACTCACAGACACCGACGACGTCCCCACTGACACCAATACGCCGCGCGCTCCCATGGACACCGCCAGGTCGCGGCATGCATCAGCGGTGTCCCCCTTCGCAATGCCGCCCAGGTCGAGGCGCGGGCTGGGCGCATCTACACCACCGACGGACTCGGCGGGAACGCCCACCGCCCAGCGCCGCTCGCCGACGCGCGACAGCAAGCCCCACGACGACGCGCGCAACGCCGCCTCCACAACGCGCGAGGACGGCGCAGGAGGCAAGGGAGCGCCCGCAACATACGCGGCCCGCATCGCCTTGACGTCCCATGCGGCAACGAGCGGCCCGATCATCGGGTTGAACGCTCCCCCGGTCGCCTCCGCGAGTGCCAGCGCGCCACGCAGCAACCGGTCGGTGTCCTCGCTCACAACGAGGCCGGCGCTGGCCTCCGCGGATTCAGCCAAGTGACGGGAAACACCCTCGCCGCCCCCAGCCGAAGCGACAGCGGCATTGAGCCGCGACACCTCGGAAGAAACCCGGAAGACACTCCACAGGTCCTCGTGGCGCGCCACGACCTCGACAATGGCGTTGACGATAGCCATGCCGTTCCCGCCCCAGCCGATGACGTCGACGCGGGTGCCCATCGCAGGGAAAGACGAGCGCCACGTGGGCACAGCATCCCCAGCGTCACCAGAGCGGGCGACACCGGGGGACCCGGCCACGGCCTCGTTGCTGCCCGAGCGACCCCTGGCCTCAGTCGTCGGAGTCCCCGGTCTCGGCGTCCTTCGTGGCGTCGTTCAGGCCGGGGATGTCGATGTCGTCGGCTCCGTCGGGGGACACGCCCTGGGCGGCGGCGATGGCGCGGATGGCGGCCTGCACGAACTGCTGGTGGGCGACGGTCGCGCCGGTGATGACGTCGACCTTGGCGGGGTCGCCGACCTTGGTGAGGTTGTCGGAGTACTCCTGGTAGGAGGCGACGGCGGCCTGCGCCTTCTTGTAGTAGTCCTGGTTGAAGACCTCACCGGATGAGCTCTTGCCGTAGTCGGCGCCCTTGTCGGTGCCGTCGGCGAGCGTCGTCTCGTAGGAGGTGGCGGTGATACGCCCGCCCTCGACGGTGATGGTGATGGTGCCGATGGAACCCTGGTCGTCGGCGTTGGACTGGGCGGTCCACGTGCCGTCGCTCAGGGGCTTGGACATGTCCAGGCCGGTGTTAGGCGTGCACGCGCCCAGGATGGTCGCGCCGAGCGCGCCGAGGACAGCGAACGAGGCCGGGGCCGCCCAGCGGGATCGGCTGGCGTGGGTGGGTCGGGTGGTGGTCATCGCACTTTGTCCTTTCCGCTGCGGCCTTCGCCGTCGCGGCCGGGGAGGATGAGGCCGGAGGCTCGCGCCGAGAAGTCGTGGTCGTGCCAGGTTTCTTTGACGACCTTACCGTGGTCGAGTCGGATCTCACGCTGGCCCTGTTCGGCGACGAGCGCGTCGTGGGTGACGACCATGAGGGTCGTGC
>ERZ772987.214-NODE-214-length-12268-cov-3.55613_pt1 | contig 12268 bp, 6 predicted proteins | sample MGYA00511129_ERZ772987 | MGnify/ENA primary metagenome ERZ772987 (study PRJEB29015, sample SAMEA2738058) | human oral metagenome | biome: human oral; feature: human-associated habitat; material: saliva | place: China | collected 2222 ...
TGTGATTGCTGGTGAGCTTAATGATCGGCTGCGTAAGACGTTAGACTGGGATACGTCAAAATTGAGTCCAAAGAAGACTAAGCGCAGCATTCCGGGGAAAACTGCATGATAAGTTGTTAATAACTTATACATGAGGGTAAGACAACAGTTGCCCGGGGCGATGAAAATCGCCCCGGGCAACGCTTGTTTGGTTCAGTTTCAGCGCAGCTGCGTGCGGCCAGCCGGGTTATGGCTGCGGGCCAGCCAGCACACAGCCGCTTAGCGGCCGCACAGCTAACCGGTTTAAGCCGGTTTGGACCGCGCAGCGGGCTGGGTGGCTAGGCGGTTAGCTCGGCTGCAACTAGCTCGGCCAGCTGCACGGCGTTTAGGGCAGCGCCCTTGCGCAGGTTGTCGCCCACCGCGAAGAAGGCCAGGCCTTTACCCGGCGCGGCGGCCTGGTCAGCACGCAAACGCCCCACAAAAGTGCCGTCACGGCCCGCACCGTCCAACGGCGTGGGCACCTCCACATAGGTCACGCCCGGCGCGTTCTCCAGCAGCTGGCGGGCCTGCTCCACGCTGATTTCACGCTCAAACTCGGCGTTAATAGCTAGCGCGTGCCCACTGAAAACCGGGATACGCACACAGGTACACGACGCCGCCAAGTCCGGAATCTGCAAAATCTTACGTGACTCGTTGCGTAGCTTCTGCTCCTCATCGGTTTCACCCGAGCCATCACCGGCGTCGCCACCAGCCCAAGCCACCGCATTAAAAGCAATCGGAGCCACATAAACCTGGGGCTGGGGAAACTCCACCGCACGGCCATATAACGCTAGGCCCTCAAGGTTCTGCCCCACCACTGCACGCACCTGGCCAGCCAGCTCGCTCACGCCAGCACGCCCAGAGCCCGAAACCGCCTGGTAAGTAGACACCGTCAGGCGACGCAACCCGGCGGCGTCGTGCAGCACTTTAAGCGCAGGCATAGCGGCCATAGTGGTGCAGTTAGGGTTAGCGATAATACCCTTGGGGCGCTGCGCTAGAGCCTGCGGGTTAACCTCGGCCACTACCAGCGGCACCTGCGGGTCTTTACGCCAAGCCGAAGAGTTATCCACCACCACAGCCCCGGCGGCAGCAAACTTGGGGGCGTACTCACGTGAAGCGGTAGCGCCGGCACTAAAAATCGCCACATCAATGCCGCTCAGATCAGCCGTAGCCACATCCTCCACAGTGATGTCCTGGCCGCGCCAAGTCACCACACTGCCCGCGCTACGCACAGAAGAGAACAGGCGCAGGCTCTTAACCGGGAAGTCACGCTGATCCAGCATCGCGCACATAACCCGGCCCACCTGGCCGGTAGCGCCCACTACCGCAACGTTCACGCCGTCGGCCACAAAAGCCGGCTTAGCCGCGCAGCAACCCTGATTTAGCTCACTCATCGACCGGTACCTCCATATACCACGGCTTCAATCTGATCAGCATCCAAGTCAAAAGCGGTGTGAACAGCACGCACAGCGTCATCTAGACGGTCGTCGTCGACAACCACAGAAATACGGATCTCAGAAGAAGAAATCAGGTGAATGTTAATACCCGCCTGGAACAGGGCATCAAACAGCTTGGCACTGACCCACGGGTGCGAACGCATACCAGCACCCACCAAAGACAAGGTACCCACATTGGGGTTGAACTGTAGATCAGAGATCCCCAGCTCCTCCTTGGCGCCAGCTAGCACTTCCTGCGCGGCGGCGGCGTCACCCTCAGGGATAGTCAGCGAAATATTAGTGAAGCCGTTGCCACTGGTGGCCACGTCCTGCACGATCGTGTCAATCTGCACCCCGGCGCCAGCCAGAAGCGAGAAAATGCGGGCAGCGAAGCCAGGCTGGTCACGCACACCCACAATGGTTAGCTTGTCGTTGCTGCGGTCATGCGCAATTCCGGAGATGATAGGGGCTTCCACGGTGTCTTCCTGTTTGGAGGTGTGAATCCAGGTGCCTTCCTTGTCTGAGAAGGAAGAGCGTACGTGCAAGGGCACGTGGTAGCGCCGCGCGAACTCCACGGCGCGTAGGTGCAAGATCTTGGCGCCGTGCGCGGCCAGTTCCAAAGTCTCCTCACTGGAGATGGAGGTGATGCGCCGGGCGGTGGGAACAATGCGCGGGTCGGCGGTGAAGAGGCCGTCGACGTCGGTATAGATTTCGCAGACGTCCGCACCCAGGGAGGCTGCCAGCGCCACCGCAGTGGTGTCTGAGCCGCCGCGACCTAGCGTGTTGACATTGTCAGTGTCGTAGTCCAGGCCCTGGAAGCCGGCCACGATTGCCACGCTGCCTTCCCTCACGGCGCGCGCCACACGTTCGGGCACCACACCCACAATGGATGCCTGACCGTATTTACCGTCGGTACGCAGGCCCGCCTGGGCGCCGGTGAAAGCGGTTGCGGGAACGCCAGCCTCATTGATTGCCAGGGCCAGCAGACTCATAGAAATACGTTCGCCGGCGCTGAGCAGCAGGTCCATTTCGCGGGCGGGCGGGTTGTCTGTTAATTCCCCAGCCATATCTAACAGTTCATCTGTAGTGTCGCCCATGGCGGAAACCACTACTACCACTGTGTCGCCTGCGTTGTGGCGTTCAATCACCCGTGCGGCTACGCGGCGCATTGCCGCTAAATCCGCAACGGATGAACCTCCGTATTTTTGCACTACCAGGGCCATAAAGGTCCTTTCTGTTTTAGCCTGCGCGTAGCGTCTTTTTGGCGTTACTCAACCCGGCGCCTACCTTCAAAAGCGCGACCGAGCGTGATTTCATCAGCATATTCCAGATCGCCGCCCACCGGCAGACCGGACGCCAGACGTGAGACGGGCACGTTCATGCTGGTCAGCATACGTGCCAGGTAGGTTGCTGTGGCCTCCCCCTCGATATTTGGGTCAGTGGCAATGATTACTTCTTGCACTTGTGGGGTCAGCCGGGCCAATAGTTGGCGCACCCGCAGCTCATCTGGGCCGACGCCATTGAGAGGGTCAATGGCGCCGCCTAGCACGTGGTAAAGGCCCCGGTATTCGCGGGTTCTTTCAACGGCGACGACGTCTTTAGGCTCTTCCACCACGCAGATTAGCCCCTGGTCACGGCGCGGATCGCGGCAGATATTGCACTGCTCTTCCTCCGAAACGTTTCCGCAAGTTTCACAAAAACGTACTTTGGCTTTTACAGCGGTTAGGGCTTGGGCCAGCCGGTTTACGTCGGCGGCGTCGGCGCCAAGGATGTGGAAGGCGATGCGCTGGGCTGATTTGGGGCCGATCCCCGGCAAGGCGCCTAGTTCGTCGATCAGGTCTTGTACTGCGCCTTCGTAAATGGCGGGCACTTACGTCTCCTTGGGTTGTTATTGGCCGCTAATGGGTGTGGGGCTGTGGTTGATTGCGCGAGCCGGTGACTGGGGGCGTAAGCCGGTAGCTGGGCGCGCGGTGACGGCTGAGCGTGTGGGCCGGCGACTGGGGCGTAAGCCGGTGGCTGGGGCCGCAGGCTGACGGCTGGGGCCGCGCTAAGCCGGCAACTCGCGACAGGCATGGATTGCAGCGACGCCGCGTCTTTAACGCTCAGATACGTCTTTAGCGATCATCTGCCCGCACGGTTACTTCTTCAATTACTTTCGCACCCAGCAGGCGTTTGACTACTTCTATGCCTACAGCGCCGGATTCGTCTGCGTCCGCGTCGTCCATGGAGGGCATGTCTTCTTCATCGTCGACGACGCCGCCCGCGTTAGCTGCGGCTCTTGCAGCGGCGATGGCTTGGGCCATGCGGCTAGAGGCTCCCGGATCGGGTTGCCAGCTGTGAGCTGCCTCTGGCGCCGGGGCTGACTGTGCTCCCCCATTGGGTAGCACAGGCAGGGGGTGCAGGCGGTGGACAGTGGCCAGTTCAGGCTCTGGTGCCACTGGCGTGTAGTTGTCTGGCGTGGGAATCGGGGCGGACTCCCAGGTACTTTTCCAGGTGTTTGCACTGGCCGCGCCATTGGAGGGGTGGTTGGCGCGCGAGGCAGCCAGGGCCGCAGCGGCTGCGCTGGAACCAGCTGAAGCCATAGGAGTGGCTGGCGCTATTGGGCTAGCTGGCGCCAAGTGGGAGCTGGCTGAAGCTGCACTGGTGGCTGCAATTGCGGCGCTGCCTGCGGTTACTGTTGCTAGGCCAGGGCTTGTGCCGCCTGGCACGGCATCAAACTGGCCTCTAGCTTGCCCTTCATCCTGCGCCGGGCCACCAAAGTAGACACTGTCTTGCGCCTGATCAAACTGGCCGCCACCAGCCCAATCGTCCTGACCGCCGGCCTGTGGGGAGCCAGCGACTTGCGGGCCGCCCATGGTTTGTGGACCATCCGTGGGGCCACCAGCGGGGATGCTAGCAGGATCACCAGCCTGAGCCCCGGTAGGGACGCCGCCAGCGGGGCCACCCGTGGGAGCGCCACCATGCGAGTCACTAGGGGCCTGGTCTACCGGCACCTCAGCACCGCCTGGTCCAGCACTACCCGAGTTGGGGATTTGTACTACTTCCCAGTCTTCATCCCAACTGGCCGGAGCTGGTTGGTCCCAAGCTGAAGGGGTCGCCTCGCGCGCCGGAGTAGCTTCACGCCGAGTCGGCTTGGAGCGCTGCGCAGGGCCTGATTCTGCACGCTGAGATTCTGGGCGCTGCGCAGGGCCTGATTCTGCTCCCTGACCAGGTTGCCTAGACGCTGTCTGGCCGCCTGTCGACTCATTGCCACGGCCTTGGCGGCCACCTACATGAGTGGCACTAGCTGCACTAGGCGGGTAGGGGGCTGAGCCGGGCTCAACAACTGCCGCAGCTTCGCCGTCGCTAACTGCCTGAACCTGCAGGCGCAACCCCAAAGCTTCAAACAGCGCTCCGGCCACCACCTGCGGGTGGCGCCCAGAGTTAAAGCTGCGCACTAGGCCAGGCGAAGCGAAAATCAGCGTGAAAGTCTCGCCCGACACCTTTCCCGGCTGCGCGTTAGCGCCCACCAGGGCATTGGTCACGCGGCTAGCAGCCTTAACCTTAGCCAGCACTTCGCCCCAACGGTTACGGATCAGCTCCGACGGCGACGATGAGCCAGCCCCCACGCCCGCGCCCTGGGCAGGGCGGGCAGTCGCGCTATTTGCCGCCTGGGCAGCCGAGCGGGTTTGCGCAGCGGATCCAACAGTTGCCGGTCCAGCCGGTGCAGGCCCAGCCCCTGCGGCAGAGCGCGCCGCAGGCGCGCTGGAAGCTGCACTAGCAGCGCTAGGACCAGCCGGAACGCTGGGCGTGCCCGGAACACTGCCCGGAACACTAGGGGCAGCTGGGGCGCTGGGCGCCACCGGCACATTCATGCCAACGCCTCCCCCGACACCCGGCCCACTTGGGGCCTCAGCAAGCACTGGAATTGCCATATTTGCGCGTTGCAAAGCAGCCCGCGCCGCCTCACGGCCCGAACCCTCCGGGGCGCGGCTCGCGCGCCCCGCGCCATCTTGACCCTGGGCCCCCACCACACCCTGAGAGCCGCCACCAGGCAGGGGGCGCGGCGCCGTCGTCGGCTGAGCCAAACCCACCACCAACAGGCGGGCCATCAATAACTCAAGCTGCAAACGCGGGCTAGTGGCCCCCACCATGGTGCCCAAGGCGGCAGCACACATGTCCGCACAGCGAGACAACTGTCCAGCTCCCAAAGCGCGCGCCTGCACCTGCATACGCTCCAGCTGATCCACCGGCAGCGAACCCAAAGCCGCCTGGGCCTGATCCCCGGCCACAGCCAAAATCAGCAGGTCACGCAAACGCTGCAGTAAATCCTCCACAAACCGGCGCGGATCGTGACCAGAAGAAACCACGCGCCGCACCACCTCAAAGCAGGCGGCGCCGTCGCGGGCAGCAATCGCATCCACGCACTGATCAAGCAAAGAAGTGTCAGTAAACCCCAGCAAACCAATGGCCTGCTCATAATCAACTTTGCCGTCACAGCCACCAATTAGCTGGTCAAGCACAGACAAGGTGTCACGCACCGAACCCCCACCGGCCCGCACCACCAGCGGCAACACCCCATCTCCCACCTCAACCTTTTCGCTGTGGCAAAGCTGACGCAAATAGTCCTCCAACACCGGAGGCGGCACCAGACGGAAAGGATAGTGGTGGGTGCGCGAGCGAATAGTGCCAATCACCTTCTCAGGCTCGGTGGTGGCAAAAATGAACTTCACATGCGGCGGCGGCTCCTCCACCAGCTTCAGCAAAGCGTTAAAGCCCTGATTAGTGACCATATGGGCTTCGTCGAGAATAAAAATCTTGTAAGTATCCCGGGCCGGTGCAAACGAGGCGCGTTCACGCAGCTCACGGGCATCCTCCACGCTGTTGTGGGAGGCCGCGTCAATCTCCACCACATCCAGCGAACCACTGCCGCCGGTAGCTAAATCCACGCAGGAGGGACACACCCCGCAAGGAGTATCCGTCGGCCCCTGCTCACAGTTGAGACAACGGGCCAAAATGCGAGCACTAGTGGTTTTACCGCAGCCACGCGGCCCAGAGAACAGGTAGGCGTGGTTAACGCGGTTCGCACGCAGAGCAGCCATCAGCGGCTCAGTCACGTGCTCTTGACCAATCACCTGTTGAAAAGTGTCGGGGCGGTAGCGGCGATACAGAGCAGTGGTCACAGCTGAACTCTAAACGCTTTACTAATCCCAAGCACGCAGGCTCGACGCAATAGCGCTGCAGCGCTACCGCCTAGCGTAATCCGTCCGCTGCGATCGACGCCTAAACGGCCGGCGGGCTGGCTCGGGCTGGCTCGGGCTGGCTCGGGCTGGCGCCGGCGTGCAGGGCAGCCGGATGGCGCAGCGCTGGCACAGCCGGGTGCGGGGCGGGCGGGCCCGAGCGGGCGGCGCCGGCGGCACAAGCCGCAAAAGGGCAGCAAAAACCCCTCGCGCACCCGCCAGAGCCCGCTTACCCTTGCTACCTTCCGGTCCTGGGGGAGTTCACGAGATAACGCCACACGAGGGGCACGCACGACTATAGCCCATTAAGGCCCCATAACAAAAGTCAACTTTTTAGCGCGCCCTGCCCCGAGCGGTAACTTTAGCCAGTTAATCTAGGGCCATGACTCCAGCTTTCTTCTCTTTCGGTCGCCATCGTAGGCACAATTCCGACACGTCTGCGGAAGAGAGCTACTTCGCCACAGATTCAAGCGATACCAGCGCACCCACCGAAACTGACGCGTCCCTATCGGCGCACTCGGGCGCCTCCCACTCCGCGAGCGCTACCTCCCCCGCTTCAGTTCCCGACGCCGCCTCCGCAGCAGGTTCTGCCGGTTCTGCCGGTTTTTCTGGCTCTGGTAAGCATTCTGGCCTTGAGGTAGACCCCACAGACTTTTCGGACGGCACTGACGCGGACGACGTCGTCGCCCCTTTAAGCCTGGACGAAACCCTAGATATTGCCATTAAGTCCTGGCGGGCTGAGCTTAACGCGCTGGGGGAAGTAGCTAGCCTTGACGATGTTAGCTTCCTGGATGCGGCGGTTATTGACTTAACTGACGGTCACCCCACGGGCTTGGCGCAGCTTTACGGCGGCAGCACTACACGCCTGCGTAACCTGGTGCGCGAAAACGCCTCTCTGAGTGTGGCGCAGCGTTCCTTCAACGCCCTGGCTGCCCGCTCGCACCAGCTGCAACGCCAGTTTGGTCAGGCTGCGGTGCATTTGGCGTTGGGTGTGGCCGAGTTTAGTGAGCAGGTGGGTGACGGCCCGGTGCGCACGGTTAACGCCCCGATTTTGCTGCGCCCGGTGCGGCTGAGCACTGACACCGCCCAGAGCGCGTTGACCTTGGATTCTTCCATCGCGGTTAACCCGGTGCTGGTTAAGGCCCTTAAGGCTTATGGCTGCAAGGTGGATGTGGAAACTATTGCTCGCGCCGCTATCAGCCCTGGTGGGTTCACGCCGCGCGCGGTTTTGACCCGGATTGCCAGTTTGGGGCGCGAGTATCTGCCCGGCTTTGAGTATCACGAGCGCCTGGTTGTGGGTGCTTTTGTGCACCCGGGCCAGAGCCTGCTGGCTGACTTTGAGGCGGTTATTCCACTGCTGCGCACTAACCCGCTGATTGCCGCCGCTTTGGGGGACGATCATGCCCGCGCCGCTTTGCATGTTGATTTGCCGCCGGCGATCCGCGCGGATTTGGACCCTGACTATGAGCGTGGCATTGGGGATCTAGATACTTCCCAGGCCTATGCCATTGAGGCTGTGGGCACGGGCGCCCAGCTGCTTTTGGATGCCCCGCCCGGGGTGGATGTGCCCGCAACTTTGGCTGCTATTTTGGCCGACGCCGCCGCTAGCGGCCGCCATGTGCTGCATGTTCCAGCCTCCGGGGCTGATGGGAGGGCTGTGGCGCAGGTGCTGCGCGATGCTGGCCTGTCTGATTTGGTTTTGGATTTAACTGTCGACGGCGCTTTTAGGCGTCACGCTTCGGCCTCTATCCGTGAGGCTATGGGTGTGAAGGTGCCTGAGGTGGATGTGGAGGCTATCGCCACCACCCGCGCTCACCTGGTGTCTTTGCGTCGTCGGATGCAACGCTATGCGGACGCGCTACACAAGCGCCGTCACCCCTGGAACGTGTCGGTGTATGAGGCGCTAGATGAGCTGGTGGAGCTCACTAGCGGCGATAACCATGCGTGCACCCGCGCCCGCATCAGCTCTGCGGGCCTAGCTAACCTTGACATGCAGGGTTTAAGTAACGCCAACAAGATCCTCACCCAGGCCTATGACCTGGGGATGCTGGATAAGGATCGGCCTGCTAACCCCTGGTCGCAGGTGCCGCTAAACAGTACAATTATGGCTGAACGCACCGTCTCTAAGGTGCATGAGCTGGCCACAGAGCTACTGCCGCTGGTGCGTGAACAGATCAGCTCCGCCATCACCCAAACTGAGCTACACCGCCCCTTGAACCTGAGCCAGTGGCATGAGCAGCTAGCCATGCTTGACGGGGTACGTGAATCCCTAGACGTGTTTGTGCCCGAAGTTTTTGAACGCTCCGCCGCAGACATGGTGATCGCCACCGCCACCAAGCAGTGGCGCCGCGACAAGCACGTAGAAATGAGCGGCTCTGACCGGCGTCGTTTCATTAAACAAGCCCGCTCTCTGGTGCGCCCGGGCCGCCAAGTCGAAGACCTGTACTCTGAGCTGGTACTAGTGCAGCGCCGTCGAGAACAGTGGCAACGCTACTCCAGCGAAGGGGGCTGGCCGCGCCTACCGCTGGGGCTAGACGAAATGGAGCGCGTCGCCGCCCAAACCGAGCAGATGCTCTCTGAGCTGGCGCCGCTGCTGGAAGGGCCGGCTGAGGGCATGGACCTGATGGAAATGCCCATCATGAAACTGCACTCGATGCTGCGTGAGCTGGACACTGAAGAAGCCAGCGCCAAAGACATTCCCCGCATCAACAGCATTGAGCAGCAGCTAGAGCACTATGGCCTAACCGACCTGGTGGCGGACCTGGCCCAGCGTCAGGTGCCCAAGCAGCACCTGGAACAAGAGCTGACCTACTGCTGGTGGTCCTCCATCCTGGCCCACTGCCTGGCGGAAGACCCCGACATGGGCGGCCTAGACACCACCGCCCTCGCCAACCTGGCCTCCCAGCTGCGCCAAGCCGACATCAACCAGGTACACACCCTGGCTGCGCCGGTAGCCCAGGCCTACGCCATGCGCGTGCGCCAAGAGGTGGGGGCAGACAAGGAACAAGCCCGCGCCCTGTACCGGGCCCTGGGCCGCAGCGACAATGCCTCCCTGCGCGACGTTTTGGACACCTACCCGCTGGCCAAAATCATCAAGCCGATTTGGATTGTGCCGCCCTCGCTGGTGCCCAGCGTGCTTAAACCCACCACCCAGGTGGATCTGGTGATCATTGACGCCTCCTACCCACTGCCATTGAGCCAGGTAGTGCCGGCTTTGGCGCGCTCGCGGCAACTGGTGGTGGTGGGTGACTCCCACGCGGTTGATAACGGTGTGGCTGGGGTTTTGGCGCCGGTGCTCCAGCACGTGCAGCTGTCCACCACCCGCCACAACCTGGACCCGGAGATTGCCCGCTTCCTGGCTGCTAATGGTTACGCCGACGTGATTGACGTGATCCCCTCCCCGCCGGGGGCCCAAACCCTGACCCTGACTGCGGTTGATGGGCGCGGCACTCCCGCCCCGGGCCGCAACGAGGTGGAGACGGTACGTGCCGAGGTGGACGCCGTCGTCGATCACATTATTGACGCCGCCCTAACCCGCCCGGAGCAGTCCCTGGCTGTGGTGGCTCTCAACTCGCGTCATGCTGAGGCGATCCGCGCGGCGGTGGCGGCCGAAACTAACGGCTCTCCCGCCCTGGAGGAGTTCTTTAACGCAGACAAGTCCGAGCCGTTTGTGGTGGTGGATATCAGCCAGGCTTACCGTCTGCGCCGTGACCACATCATTATTGCGGTGGGTTACGCCAAGACCCCCAATGGCTCCCTGGTGCACTCTTTCGGGCAGCTGTCTACTCGCGACGGCGCCGGCGGGCTGGTGGCGGCGCTGTGTGCTTCGCGCGGCACTACCACTGTGGTTTCTTGCCTGAGCGCAGCCGACATTGACCCCTCACGCCTGCATGGGGCTGGGGAGCGTTTGCTGCGTCAGCTGCTTGAACGCGCCCAGGTGGGGCCGCTACCTCTCGACGACGCCGGTAAGGCCCCTGACCGCCTGCTGCTGGATCTGGCTTTGCACTGCTTCCAGATGGGCCTGTCTGTGGTGCCGCGTTACGGCACGGATGGGCCCGGGGCGATTCCGCTGGCTGTGGGCCACCCCGACTACCCCGATGAGCTGCTGGTGGCGGTGCTTACCGACGACGAGGCTTATATGGATGAGCCTTCGGTGCGTATGCGTGAGCGCTACTGGGTGGAGCGCCTGGAGCGGCGCGGCTGGACCGTGTACCGGGCCTTTAGCGCTGGCGTGTTTGTGGATCCTTCCGCTGAGGCTGAGCGCATCTGCCAGTTGGTGCTCGACATTGTTGATAAGCGTCAAACTGTCAGCGACGACGGCGAGGCGGTTCCAGAGCTAATTAGCGACGACGGCGACTCGGCGGCAGCCGGATATGGGGCTGGCGCTGGGCTCGGCAGCCGCAGTGGCTACACCACCGGGGCTGGCTCTGGCGCTACCGGAACTGGCGCGGCCGGTGAGCGGCCGGTTCCTCCCCCGCCTGGTCTCTCTTCCAGCGCCGCTGGCGTTAGCAGCGCTGGCCAGGGCGCTAGCGCGGCCAGCGCCCACAGCACGGCCGCAGCCGGGCAGGGTTCTGAAGGAGCTGGCCAGGGCGCCGTCGGCACTAATGCAGCTGGAGCCGGTGACGGTGCTGGGGACGGTGACACTGCCCGCAAGCGTGACGTGCGCCCGCCGATCGCCCAAGGCTTGCCGTTGCAGGCCTACAGCGACGATCAGCTTGATGATCTGGTGTCCTGGATTCGCTCTGACGGCGTCGAACGCAGTGAGGATGAGGAAGTGGAACAGCTACGCGAAACCCTAGCCCTCAAGCGACGCGGCACCACTGTGGACGCGGTGCTACACCACGCTGTCAAGCGTGGCCGCAACTGAGCTGCAACCGGGACACCACCAAGCGAGCTGAGAACCATAATGACCAGCCAAAACAGTGCAGACGCTGGCACGCCCGTCCCTGGCGCGCCAGCCAGCGCAGTCGTAACGGCCGATCAGGCAAACCCTACCTTTGCGGCGGCGACCAGCGCAGCCGGGCACACTGAGGCCCCACTGGCTCAGGCTTCCCCCACCCAAACCGGGCACCCCACCCAAGCCGAGCATCCCACCCAAGCCGGGCGGCGGCGTCGGCGCGTAGTGCATTTGGGGCCGAAGGACCGCGAACGGGTGGCCGAGGGCGCCAATCTTGAGCAGATTGTGCAGGAGGCGCTGGGCAAGGTGGATGCTGAGAGGCCGGTTTGGAGCCGTGAAGATTTGCGCCGCGAGGATCCGTCTGCGCACGCCAATGACGCGCGACTGCTAGGTGACGTCCCGCCGCACTACGGTAACGGCGTCTAGGCCTGGTCGTGCGGTGGCTTGTCCGGGCGACGACGTCGGCTCTGGCGGCATTTCCATCGGCCCCGGCGGCGGCAGCGTCGGCGGACCGGACGGCATTGCCATCGGCCCCGGCGACGGCAGCCCCGGAGGCGGTGTCGCCGGTTTTAGAGGCAGCCGAAAATGCCTAGAATTGGTTAAAGTATAAGTAGTTGAACTACAGATACTGACATTTCATCCCTTCCCTATAAAACCCCATGAATTTTTTATAGGGAAGGGATGATTTTGCCTGTATT
>ERZ772987.215-NODE-215-length-12265-cov-3.92719_pt1 | contig 12265 bp, 11 predicted proteins | sample MGYA00511129_ERZ772987 | MGnify/ENA primary metagenome ERZ772987 (study PRJEB29015, sample SAMEA2738058) | human oral metagenome | biome: human oral; feature: human-associated habitat; material: saliva | place: China | collected 2222 ...
GTAAAAATTAGTATATAACTAATAGGATATTCACCGCTAAGCAGGGTAAATAGGAAGTCTACGAAGTTATATATGAAAAATAGCGAACACCAGAATGCGACTAGTTTGCAAAATGCAACGAGATAAACTTCTTTTTTTATATTAAAGAGAGCCAGAGCTCTACCGTCAATTTTCATATTGCCTCCTTAAATATTAATTTATGATTGCAAACAACAACTAGATGAGGTAATATAACATTAATGAGTAAGTATAGACCATCTGTTGATATTTACTATCAATTATATCTTATTTATTATACTATATTGTACAAATAAATGAAATAGTATAAGAAAATATTACGAAAATGTTCAAAAAAAATCTATGTTTTGTAGTGAAACAACAAAAGTCAAAAAAGGTAAAAAATATAAGTTATATTTTAGGTTGCTAAAATATAATATAGGAACATTAATAGATTAGGAGGAATTTATTAAGATGAAAGTTATAAACAAATTATGGAATAAATTTCTTGGTTATTTAGAGGATAAAAAGATTTATAGAACATATGACGGCGCATTATTCGCTGGTGTATGTAGTGGAATTAGTAAAAGATTTGGAATAAGTTTAAGTTTAGTAAGAGTATTATTTTTGTTAACAGGAATAGCCTTTATTGGTAGTCCATTAATACTGTACTTCTTGCTAGTAATAGTAATGCCGGCAGAACCAAGAAAACAAAGCTATAGAAAACCAAGTTATATAGATGTAAGAGCTTGGGAAAAATAAAATAATCGTTTCTAGGATGGAAGAAGCGGAAAAAGTAAGACAGGATTGACTAAAAATCAATCCTGTTTTTTCTATGAGCTAGTTAGTTAATATAATAATGTTTAAGCTTGCGCAAAGTTACAACCTTATTGTTATAATTACTCAATAATAGTATAATAAAGATAAATAATAAAAGGTTTTAAATAAGGGAGAAATAAGTTGTTTTAAGTGTAACTAGTATACTGTAAAAAAGGGGTGGTTGAAAAATGCAAGAAGTAGAAATAGAAACTTATAAACATCATGGAATAAGTATAAGCGGTAATGAATATAGGATATTTTGGTTTAGAGGTAAAGAACATTTCAGTTATGATGCAACGGAAGAATTGGTAGAAAAATCAAGAAAATCAGATAAAGATGCATTAGAGGTAATGTTTTATTTAGAACATAAAAGATGGCCCGAAGAAGGAGAATTAGAAAACTACAATAAAACAGATGTTAAAACATATATAGGAGACGGATTTTTAATTTATGAAGAAAAAGGGAAGTATGAAATAGAAATACCAAAAGACTGTGGTGGAGCGGCTATAAGACCAGTATGTTATCCTATAACTAAAGAACTCAAAGAAAAAGCACTTAAATCTCCTAGAGATGGATACGAAGTCGTAATATATGCGGAAACTGGAAGATGGGCACCAAAAGATCCAGAAGAAAATAGAAGAGAGATTATTCGAAAACATCCGAAATTGATATTGATAAATCCTGAATTAAAACAAAAACTATTTTCCAAAGAGGAATATGAACACTTAGTAAAACTTGCAAAAGAAGAACAAGAAAAAGAAATAGAGCGTTTAGAGGTACTCGCAAAAGAAAAATGTGAAAAGAAAAAGAAAATACGATGTGGGATATTTATAGCGACAATAGTGATTTTGATAGGGAGCTTTTTTACTTATTTTAAAGTAAACAATAGAAATCCATTTGAAGAAATGTATAACTCATATTATAATTTATCTATTTACAGATCAGTAGAACATATGCCACAATTAAGCTACCATTATAGGCCGGGGCGATTTGAGTTTACTGAAGTAAATATCTCAGATGATGAAGCGAAATTAACGTATAAAGAGGATACAAAAAAAATAATCTTAGAGAAATATACAAAAGAAGTGAAAATAGTAAAACTTATTCCAATATCGGATGATGTGTCTATAGAGATAAATTATGAGTATAGTATGAATACTCAAATATTATATAACAGTATAAGGTTTGTTGGGAGAGGTGTTCCTCTTGTAGTTAATAAACAAAAACAAACAATAGAACTATTGGAAAAATATAACATCTCAAAAGGATACATAAAAGTAGTATCAGATAAATTGTTAGATAGTGTATTGACTGATTGGAAGAACTTTAGTGGTAGCCCATATTCAAAAGATAATATGGGTAAATTAACAATTGAAAAAGATGAAATATTAAAATAACAAAAACAGGATTGACTAAAAATCAATCCTGTTTGTTCTATTTTATAGCGTTTATAAATCTTGATGCTATTTCTTTTGGGCGAGTAATAGCTCCACCTACAACTACACTAAATGCTCCAGCATCATAAGCTGCTTTTGCATTTTCAGGGTAGTGGATTCTACCTTCTGCAATAATAGGTATTGAGATATTTTTTGATAAATCTGAAATAAGTTTTAAGTCAACTTCATCAGGTCTATTCACAGTATTTTCTGTGTAACCACTTAGAGTAGTACCGACAAAATCCACACCTATTTTTTCAGCGTTGATTCCTTCTTCTAGTGTTGCAATATCAGCCATAAGAATAATATCAGGGTATTTTTCTTTAATTTCTTTTACGAAATCATTTATTGTTGATCCGTCAAAACGTGGACGAAGTGTACAATCTAGAGCGATAATTTCACAACCTGTTTCTACTAGTTCATCAACTTCTTTCATAGTAGCTGTTATAAATTGTGACATACCTTCGTAGCTGCGTTTAATAATACCGATAATAGGTAAGTCTACTTGTTGTTGAATTTCTTTGATGTCACGTACTCCTTGGGCACGGATTCCTACTGCACCAGCTTCTTTAGCGGCTAAAGCCATAAGAGGCATAATGCCACCTTTTTCTGTATATAGTGGTTCACCAGGAAGAGCTTGGCAAGAAACGATGATACCACCTTTAATTTGCTCTAAAATTTCATTTTTTTTGTTCATAACAAACTCCAATCTTAACACATTAATCTTTAATTGTTAGTGTATAGTATTTATAATTTATATATATTTTTACATATTCAAAAACCTTACCATCTGCAAAGTATGTGAATCTATCAAATTCGAAGCAAGGTTCATTATCTTTAGCTATATATTTAGCAACTTTTTTCGGTGCATCTAACGTTACCTTCATAGTTTTTTTAGATTTTTCTTTGTGTATATCTATGCGATATTTTTTTCTAATCATAGTTGCTAATTCTTTAAAGTTATCTAAGTCGTCTGTATTTATATCTGGTAAGTATTTTAATGGTATGTAGTTAGTTTGATGTGCCCAAACTACATTTCCAATATATTTTACACGAACTACTTTTAGTAGTTTTTGATTTTTGATTTTTAATTTATCACAAAGTTCTTTATCTTGGATTATTTCCGCAGAGATAACTTTTGAGTGTTCATAAACTGACTCTTTAAAGTATTTATGGAAATTATTGTTTTCTGTGACATAAACTTTTTTATTAACTAATGTTTTATTAACGAAGCTACCTTTCCCTTGAACTCTGAAAATATATCCAGTAGTTTCTAGTTCGTTTAAGACACGAACAGCAGTAGTGCTACTAACGTTATAAATTTCTTTTATTTCACGTTCTGTATAAAGTTGTTCTCCCTCTTTAAACATTCCCGATTGTATCTTTAAGATGATATCATCAATAATCTTTTCGTATTTTTTCAAAAATGGCACCTCCGTCTCAGTGTTATGAAGTAAAATATTATTTGATTATAAATTTAATGTGTTAACTTATTTTTATATTATCACTTAAAGTATTGTTTGTAAAGTTAAAACTGAAGAATTTAAATAAAAAGCAAAAAAGAACCGCAAAAGCGATTCTTTTAGGTTTTATATTATTTTTTTACAAATGGACTAATTGCTCCGTAAAGTGCAGCGTCATTACCTAATGCAGCTGCTAGGAACTTAGTTTTGTTATTTTTAATTGGGTGAAGTTCACGAACTTTTGCTTCTAATTTATTTAATAAATAATCTCCTTGCGCAGATACAGCTCCACCAATAATTATGTATTTAGGATCTAAAATACATAATAGATTAACTATACCGCGAGCAACTTCATATAACCATTCATCAAGTACTTTAAGTGCAGTAGAGTCGTCACGTTTACAAAGATCGAAGAATTCAATAACGCTTAAACCTTCGTACATTTCAGCTTTAATTTTGCGATCTAAAGCTATAGTAGATGCGCGTTGTTCGTATGTAGTGTCAGTATCCGCGTCATAAACAGATTGTCCGATTTCTCCTACACCAAAGTTTGAACCAAATGGTAAGCTGGTTAAGTAATAAGCACCGCCAATACCCGTACCTAAAGCCATGCAGAACACTTCATCAAGACCTTTTGCTCCACCTAACCATTGTTCCCCAAGTAACGCACAGTTAACATCGTTATCAGCGTAAACATCAATACCTAGACGATCTCCGAAATCTTTTTTAAAGTTTGTCCCTAAATAGTTTTTAATAGTTGGAGCGGAACGGATAACTTCCATATTTACGTTATCGATTACTCCGGCTGCCGAAATACCTGCGGCAGTAAAGTTATAGTTTTCGCGAATTTTACTAGCGATTCTAAACATTTCATCTGTAATTTTTGTTGTTACATTGTCTGGTGTTTTACAAGTTTCATAGTGAACAATTTTATAATTATTATCAATAACTGCAAATTTGATACTAGTACCACCGATATCTATTCCTAAAAACATATACATACCTACCTTATTATTTTATTAAATTCATAAATTGGATAAAATCATCAACTTATGAAGATGCTGTCAACGTTATATTATCATAAAAGTGTATTTTTGGAAATAGTTTCCAAGAAAATTTTTATAAGATATTTTAAATAAGGTTTTAATAACTTTATTATTAATGTTATAAGTTATATGTTATAATGATTTGGTAAGAAATAGTTGAGTAATAAAAAATTATATAGGAGAGTGGAATGGATAAAATAGTATTTTTAGAGCCAGTATTTTGCGAAAGGATTTGGGGAGGAAGAAACTTAGAAAGTTTTAACTTTGATATTCCTGAAGGAAATATAGGAGAAGCGTGGGTTGTTGCGGCTCATGATAATGGTAGTTCAAAAATAGTTAATGGTGAACTTGCAGGCTTAACATTAAAAGAAGCTTACGCTAAAAATCCACAACTATTTACAGAGAAAAAATATGATAAATATCCTTTATTAATTAAAATTTTAGATGCAAGTGATAATTTATCGGTACAAGTTCACCCAGAAGATGATTACGCACGTGTTAATGAAAATGGTGAGCTAGGTAAGACGGAATGTTGGTACGTTCTAGATGCTAAAAAAGATTCAAAACTAATATATGGACATACTGCTAAAATAAAAGAAGAGTTTGATGCAGCAATCGATAATGAAGAGTGGGATAAGTTATTTGTGGAAGAAGATGTAAAAAAAGGTGATTTCTTCTATATTCCAGCGGGAACATTACATGCTATTGGAGAAGGTATATTAATATATGAAGTACAACAAAACTCTGATACAACATATAGAGTATACGACTATGATCGTAAAGATAGAGATGGTAATAAACGTGAATTACACATCAAAAAAACTAAAGATGTAACAAAAGTTCCGTTTGAAAAAGTAGCTACGACTAAAGAAGTAGAAAACAAAGAAGGCGCTACTATTACACGTTTAGCTGACGAAAGATATTTTGGGGTTTATAAAATAGATGTTTCAGGAAAAGTAACACTAGAGAAAAACAAAACAGGAAATCTATTTACGGTGCTAGAAGGCAGTGGAGTGGTAAGAGTAGATGGAGATAGCTTTGATGTGAAAAAAGGAGATAGTTTTATCTTAACAACAGCTTGCGACACTTTTGAGCTAGAAGGTTCTATGTTTTTAATAGGCAGCTACGACAAGTAATTACACAATAACTAAAAATAAAAGGAATTCAAAAACAAGGATTAACTATAGTTTTTGAATTTCTTTTTTTATTTTTAAAATACATAATGTGTTAAATAAATCGTAGTTATCTATACAAGTTGTTTTTAATTTTTTTTGTGGATTTCTACAACCAATTAAAGATAAATGTTGATATATCAACGTTTAACCGAGGTGAAATATTTTGTAAAATTTAAGCGTTTTCTATTGACAAAACAAAGAAAACGTTTTAAAATGAAAGTGTATTAAAATTTAATGTGTTAAATTATTTTTAAATAACGGAGGGCAAAAAAATGAAAGATTTAAAAGGTATTTATTCAGCATTACTTATTCCTTTTGATGAAAAAGGTGAAGTAAAAGAAGAGGGGTTACGCCAAGTAATTGAACACAATCTTAATGTTTGTGGAGTTGACGGTTTATACGTTAACGGAAGTAGTGGAGAAAACTTCCTACTAAACACAGCGCAAAAAAAACAAATTTTCAAATTTGTTAAAGAAGTAGTTGGAGATAGAGCAAAACTTATTGCACAAGTAGGTTCTTTAGACTTAAATGAAGCGGTAGAATTAGCAAAATACGCAACTGAGTTAGGATATGATTCATTATCTGCGGTTACACCATTCTACTATCCTTTATCATTTAAAGAAATCAAAGATTACTATGAAACAATTATCAATGCAACTGATAATAGCATGATTCTTTACTACATTCCATTCTTAACAGGAGTTAAAATTAGTTTAGATCAATTCGCTGAATTACTAGATAATGAAAAAGTTATCGGTGTTAAATACACTGCAGCAGACTTCTATCAATTAGAAAGATTCAGAAGAAGATTCCCAGACAAATTAATTTGGTCTGGATTTGATGAAATGTTAGTTCAAGCTGCTATATCTGGTGTAGATGGAGCTATCGGTTCTACATATAACGTTAATGGTAAAACAAGCAAAAAAATCTTTGAACTTGCTAAAGAAGGTAAAGTAGAAGAAGCTTATGAATTACAACACAAAGCAAATGATGTAATTGAAAAAGTATTAGAACTTGGTTTATACCAAACATTAAAAGAAATCTTAAAAGTAAAAGGTATAGATGCAGGATATTGTAAAAAACCTATGAAAGTTTTCGATCCTGAAAAATTACCAGAAGTAGAAAAATTAGTTAAAGATTATAATCTTTAATAAAAATTAGGAAAAAGGAAAAGGAAAAGTGAAGGAATATAGTCGATTTGACTAAAAGCCACATTATAAAAAATTAATAAGTAGGAGGGGAGTACCATGGATAAAATAGGATTTGGTACGCTTAACAGTATAGTTTTAGTAATTTATCTACTAGCTATGCTAGCAATAGGTGTGTATTTCACTAAGAAAGCAGGTGAAAGCACGGACGAATTCTTTAAAGCCGGAGGGAACATTCCATCTTGGGCAGTAGGATTCTCAATTTACGCAACAACATTATCTGCCATTACATTTATGGCAACACCGGAAAAAGCATTTAACGGTGACTGGACATATGCAGCAGGGAACTTCTCAATTATCGCGATTATTCCGATATTAATTCACTACTATGTTCCGTTCTTTAGAAAACTAAATGTAACAACAGCGTATGAATATTTAGAAGAACGTTTTAATCCTAGTGTACGTGTAGTAGGAAGTGTGTTATTCTCACTATTCCATATTGGACGTGTAGCTATCGTTATTTACTTACCAACAGTTGCTATTACATCAGTATCTACACTTAACCCATTCTTAGTGTGTGCGGTTATCGGATTACTTTGCGTAGTTTACTCATTCTTAGGAGGGGTAGAAGGAGTTATCTGGACAGACGTTATCCAAGGGATTATCTTACTTGGAGGAGCTATTCTAGTAATTATCTTAGGAGCTTATCACGTAGGTGGATTTGGTAACATTACTCAAGATGCTTTAGCAAATGGTAAAATCGTAACTGCTGAGAAATTCAACTGGTCATTAACTGCATCTACTATTCCGATTATCTTCATTGGATCAGTATTTAACAGTTTACAACAATATACAGCGTCTCAAGACGTAGTTCAACGTTATAGTACTACTGAATCAGTTAAAGAAACTAATAAATCACTTTGGACTAACGGATTATTAGCATTCATATCTATTCCAATTTTCTATGGAATGGGAACAGTTCTTTACAGCTTCTACAAAGGTAGCCACGCTGTAACTAAATTACCAGACTTCATGAACGCTGAAGTAGTAGGTAAAGCAGCTAACACAACAGCTTTAGTACCTTACTTCATCTTAACAGCATTACCAGCTGGTATCGCTGGATTAGTTATCGCAGCTATCTTAGCAGCTGCTCAATCAACTATTGCATCAAGTCTAAACTCAATTTCTGCTTGTATCACAGTTGATATTAAACAACGTTTCTTCGGACTAAGTAAAGATGCTAAACAAGACGTTCTATTAGCTCGTGTTATCATTATTGTAGCAGGTGTACTTGGAACAATTGCAGCATTATACTTTGTTAACACTAACCAAAAAGAAACTTGGGATTTATTCCTTAAATATATCGGACTTCTAGGAGTGCCTTTAGCTGGTACATTCGCACTTGGTATCTTTACTAAACGTGCAAACGGAGCAGGAGCACTATTAGGATTACTAGTAGCAGGTGTTGTATGTTGGTATATCCAAGATTACACAACTTATGCTAAACAAAGTCCATTTATCTTCTCAGGATTCTCATTCTTAAGTGCATTAGTATTCGGATATATCTGTAGTTTCTTCTTTAAATCTACAAAAAATATCACGGGTCTAACTATCTATTCAAAAGATCAAGAATATGTAAAAGAAGCAAAATAAAGTTAAACAACAAAAGAAGAGTAGAGTTACTAATTTGTAACTTTACTTTTTTTTTTTTTCGATTTTTAAATAGATGTATATATATGTTCAAGGTAAGGTTAATTTAGGGTGATTTTAGAGTTGAAGAATTTATTGAATGTATTAGAGACGTTAAATCTATTTTATTTATATTTTAAGTGAGTGATTTATGATGAAGGTGGATGACTTCATTCATTATCAGGATTAATATAGTATGATAATTTAGGTATAAATATTGATAATGACTAGAGAGTTGGTGGTATAAATAAAAGAATAGCGAGAGCGTTCATTAGATTATATTGCTGTATTTATTACATTATAATGAAACGCTATTTATGGCTAGGGTAGTAAATGAGGTTGAAAATAGTCTACATAAAAATGACATGTAGATGTATTTTCCAATAAAAGTAAGTATATTTGATTAAAAATAAAAAACCAAGAAAGGATGTAACTATGAAAGTTAATAAGAAAAAGTTATTTTTAGCAGTGTTAATGGCAAGTGGTTTATTTACTAGTCAACAAGCGTTAGCAAATGATACATCTCAAAAAAATATTGAAGCTAAGCTAAACAGCGCGCAGTGGAAAGGGCTAAAACCTTCTAGAACTGGTGGAGATAATATTGCGTTTGTAGATAAAGCATCGTTGAATAGTGATGAAGTAAAAGAAATTAAAACACTAGGTGAGAATGAAAAAGTAGATGGATGTACAGTTTATAAGTTAGTCTACGAAAAAAATTCGGTAGGAACTACTAACAGTACTAAAGAAAAAATTCAAAAAATCTTACCTAAAACAGGAGATGTTATTGGGTGGGGACACCTAGTAGGTGCTGGTATATTAGCTGGTTTAGCATTTTTCCTAATTAAAAATAAAAAAGGACGTAAATTCCTAGTTATTGCTTTAATCGGAGGGGGCTCACTAGTTTATGCAATGCAAGATACAGGTGCATATTCAGGAACTGAAATAAAAGAAACTACTTTTATAGCGAGTGATCAAGAGTTAAAAACACCTGAGATAGACGGTTATCATTTTGTAGGTGTAATAAAATTAGAAGATGCATGTATATTTAATACTCCATCAGATGAGACACCTGCTGACAGTCAGAAAGAAGAGAAACCAAAAACAGAAAAACCTGATAATAAAAAAGAAGAGCAGCCAAAAACAGAAAAACCTGACAACAAAAAAGAAGAAAAACCAAAATCAGATAATCCTAAAACAAATAAAGAAGAACAGACGGTTAAACCTGCTGAAATACAGTTTAACTTCACAAAAGCTTACCACGGTGGAACACTAAAAGCGGGTCAATTCAAGTTTGAAATGCGCGATAGTAGTGGCAAAGTAGTCCAAACTGCAACTAACGATGAAAAAGGAAATATCTTATTCCAATCAATTAAGTTTAAAGAAAACGAAGTAGGGACACATACGTATACTGTAAGTGAAGTAAAAGGAACTGAAGAAAATACAAAATACGACAAAATGGTATCAACAGTAACAGTTACAGTAACTAAATCTGCTGATAAACTGGTCGCAAAAATAACGAAGATTGTTTCAGCTAATGGAATAGATGGGAAGTTTAAGTCTACGAATGGACAAGCAGATACAGAGTTTGATAACAGTTATATTCAACCTATCAAAGTAGAGCCAACAGATCATTTATAAGTATAAGTTTTTAAAAATATAAAAAAGAGTTACATTTTTTTGTAACTCTTTTTTGTTTGTATTATTTAAGTTTGCTGATTTCTTCTTCAAGAGCACTTTCTGTTACAGCTCCAGAAACTTTGTTTGCGATAGTTCCATCAGAGTTGATGAAAACATGTGTTGGGAATGAACGAACAGTGTAGTTTATTAAGAATCTATCGTTCACATCGAAAAGAACAGGGTATGTAACACCAAGCTCTTTTGCTTTAGCAAGAATAGTTGCTTTGTCCTTATCTTGAGGACTTTGGTTTTTGAATTCATCATCGCTAGGAGATGTTATTGATAAGAAAACAACATCTTCTTTATCTTTTAATTTTTGATAAACTTTTTCTAATTCAGGCATTTCTCTGATACAAGGTCCACACCAAGATGCCCATACGTTGATATACACTTTTTTACCTTTGTAGTCGCTAAGTTTAACTGTTTTACCATCTTTATCTATAGCGCTGAAGTCAAAGGCTTGAGTAGTTTTTTTCTCTTCAGTAGAACTAGAAGAGCTAGAACTAGATGAACTAGAGTTATTTTGTTTGCTAGAATTTGATTGTGTCTTTGAACATGCTGTTAAGACTAATGCACCACTTAAAAGAGTGGCAGTAAGTACTGATAATTTTTTCATTAATTATACCTCCAAGGTTAGTGTAAATAATTTTTATTAACTAAAGTATCTTGCAATCGTAGTGAATGAACCACTTAAAATTAGAACACCGATAATTATAAGTATTATTCCAGAAATAATCTGTGTATATTTTAGAATATTAGTATTGCGTTTGAATACTGCAAGTAGTGTAGAAGCGAAGAAAGCTACTAAAATAAATGGCAGAATAAATCCTAAACAATATACTAATACTAAAAGAATACTCATAATACCTGTATGGCTAGAAGCGTATAAGAAAACACTAGCTAAAATAGGGCCGATACAAGGTGTCCAAGAGAAACTAAAAGTGAACCCCATAAGAAACGCAAGAAAAGGTGTAGTTTTATTACCTTTTCGTTTTACTTTATCTTTTGCAGAGAATTCTTGTTTTAAGAAACCAATTTTGAAAACTCCTAATTGAAGAAGTCCCATAAATACAATAAGAACACCACTTATAATCTGTAATGTTTTTATGTTTTCGTTTAAGAAGACACTGATAAAACTTGTTGCAAATGCCAAAATAAAGAATGTGGCACAAATACCTAGTACAAAGAATAGGGTATTAGTTATAGTGTTTTTTTTATTAAACACTAACTCTCCGTTAGCATTTTCTTCTTTTTTTCCTGCAAGAATACCGATATAAATTGGTAATATTGGTATTACACAAGGAGAAAGGAATGATAACAAGCCTTCTAAAAATAAGAGTCCCATTTTTGTAAGAGAAGCGGCACTGTTTATGTCTGTCATATTACCTCCCGTTTTTATTTAATTTTTATAATTTTAAACATTGTCAAATACTTGTATAATCAATTTTTTAAGAAAAGGACGCTACAAGTTATTTACAAAGATAATATATAACAAAATACACATTTTAGCAAAGAAAGTGTTTTGGAAATAATGTAATAAATTTAGAAAAGGTTAATGAAAGATTGGTAAATATTATAATTATAGTTTTTCCATAGTTATATATAGGATACTTAGCGCACCGAAGAAAAGATAAAAAGGTATTGTAATAAGTATGGCAAATGTTAATGAATCATTTTGTAACATAACGTCTTATGTAATAATTAAGTTAATACATTAAAAAGGTAGGGTGTTTTAAGTGTTTATTACAATAAAAAACACCAAAAAATAGGTAATTTACTGTTGTTTAAGGTGGGATTTATCGTATTAATAGTAAA
>ERZ772987.221-NODE-221-length-12081-cov-3.31839_pt1 | contig 12081 bp, 16 predicted proteins | sample MGYA00511129_ERZ772987 | MGnify/ENA primary metagenome ERZ772987 (study PRJEB29015, sample SAMEA2738058) | human oral metagenome | biome: human oral; feature: human-associated habitat; material: saliva | place: China | collected 2222 ...
AAAAATAATCAACAACCGATTTATAATCTAATTCTTTCGTCAATTCAAAAATTGTATCAACTTCATTTTTAGAACAGAATTGATAATAGGTTGAAACAAATTTATTGATCGGAACATATCGCTGTAATTGAAATTTCAACTATTTAGCGAATAATAAATTATCAATAATTGTTGATATTGCATCAAAGTTGTCCTCAACTAATAATGACTGCAATTCGCTTTCGGACAGTTTGAGCGTATCTACCTTGTTGGATATACCAACCAAGAAAACCTGTTAGCGACTGGAATAAAGCTTCCTTTGTTTGATTTTTGAATACCATTAGAGTGCTCCTTATTTATAAAGATTAATGAAATTTTGTAAGTTTATAACTTAAACTAAATAAATTTGTTATTACTTTATACTTTTAACTTATACTTGAAATACATCTCAGTACCCAACCATTGCACAGTACCGACAATAGCTCCAACTGCAAAGATAGACTCAAAGCTAAACTGTAGTTGATGTAAGAACAACCATAACAAGACTGGTGTCATTATAGCCGTCGGAACTGCATACATGAGTTGAGCAACACCATTCAAATCATGTCGATATGAACGACTGATTGATAGCCACATATAATACCTTAGTTTAGCAAGGAGTTCAACTGGTAAGAAGAACCACGTGATTGGGGAAATGATACCGTTGTAGATTGACTCTGGTAGCCAAGTTAAACCAAAATATGCGATAATGTATAAAGATGCAATAGAAATCAAGGTTCCAATTGCTGCTTTCCAAAAGACAAATTTATTGTCTTTATATGGAACAGCTTCATTTAGACCAACATTTCGAGATACATGGCTGTTTAGTAAGCCAGCCATGGAATCAACCCATCCTTCAGGCATCATCATTAGATTAGAAATCCAGTATTTGATACCTGCGAAAATAGGGTTAACTGTAATAGTTAGTCCAACACCTATGATAGCTGAAACACGTGGAGCAAGTCTTCTTACTAATTCCCATTTTACGATTATCCAATAAGATTGTATTTCTTTCCAAGAAAATTCAAATCCTTTAGAGAAGAATTGTGGTATTGGTTTCTTCCATAAAAACCAATATAGTGGGATTGCATTAGTTACCATGTTTACTATCAAAGCCGTGTTTACACCTAACTGTAATACATGAGTTGTGAAGAAAATACCAATCAACATAAACCAAGCAACTGCGTGGTCTAAAATTGTCGCTTCTTTACTTCTACCTCGTGTTCTTAAATAGGATGGGATAAAGATTGACCATGGAGCTGCTATCAAAATTGAAACAATCGACAGTTGGAAATATGGTAGATAGAATGGTAAATCTATCGAGGATACCCCTAAAATTTGTAGGAGATTAGGCAAAAACATAAAACTACCAATAGCAGATGGTAAGAGCATGAGATAAAATAGATAAATATGATTTTTAACTACTTTTGATTCTAAACTCAAACCATACTTCTCAATCAACTTAGGTAACGTTGCTGTCATAGAAATTCTAGCCGTGTAATAAGTTGAGGATAAGATTACCCAAAAAGCATCATTTACCCCAAATAAGACTGTTATTCTCTCTACTAGACTTTTATCTGCTAAAAGACTGAAACATAATACCCAACCAATTTCGATTGCATTATCAGCTAATGAGCCTATAAATGCGTGATAAAGCATTTGCGTTAGTTTTTGACGAGTCCAAGGTTTATTTTGCTGCATTGGATACCTCAGACAATTTTCTTAAACCTTTGAAATAGTCTAAGACTTCATTTAGTTTTTCTACATACGATTTATCTAACTCCTGAACTTCTTGAGATAAGAGATTAAATGGAATCATTGAGCTATGAAAATCGGTAATACCATCATTATATCTAACCATTGCCCAAGCATCGTGAACCATTTCATCATTTATTTTAGTGTTTAATGATAGAGCAGTCAAAACATTCCCAAAAGGAACTTTAGATAACAAACTAAGGACTGATTGACCTGTTTGTTTTTCAACTTCACCGACTTTATTTAATATTTTTAAATCTAACATATTATACTCCTTGTGTCGTTTTGCATCTCGTAATACTATTAACTAATTCCTTCAAACCTTTAAAATGGTTTGCTACTGTATTAAATCGACTGATAACAAAATGATTTCGATTTTTTAACTAATCTTCTTGACTGTCAGTTGCTTGCCTTTACGTAACTTCTTTAAAAACATATTTCTCATTCAAAATGAAACCTTTCTATAAAATCCAGCAGGAGTATTTAAGATTTCTCCCTGATCTATAAATCCTTGAAATACTGTCACCCAATTCCCACACTTAAAAAAATAATCAACAACCGATTTATAATCTAATTCTTTCGTCAATTCAAAAATTGTGTCAACTTCATTTTTAGAACAAAATCTATAATATGTAGTCACAATTTGAATTACAGGCACATAACGCTGCAATTGAAATTTCACAACGTATTCATCACCATCATACAATTCCAATACCGCTTCCTTAAGCAAGTAAACTTCGTCCAGCGACATGATTTTATCAACTTCCCAATCAGATATACCACAGACAAAAAAGTTACTTTTATCAATCCCTCTTTCATTCATTCTTTCAAGAACCTGTTCTTGACTGTACTTCATAATATCTAGTTCACAGAGAAATTCAAAATTGCCTTCTCTTAAAACCCTTATATTCGCTATCATTTTGATACAAAGTAACCTTTATCTACAAAGCTACCACCCTCTTCTAAGCGAACATCACGACCAAACTTTTCATAGTCAAAGTACCTTTCTAGCGTTTCCCTTGACAATTCAAAACCAATCTCATCCACAATATATTGACCTAAATCCCTATCAGTTGCGACTTCAGGATATAACCAACACTCATCAAATTCTACACTTACTAAATATTTTGGATCAGAACTTCCTGATTCAATAAATGATAGAACCAAATCTTCATCAACATCTTCTAAATTTTCAGCAAGTTCATTCGCTAAATCCAAGGTCAAGCGTTCACATTCCAAAGTAGGTAATTCTTCAATAGATTGAATTGTTATAGAAACATCTTCTACAGCATATCCAAATTCATAAGCTACATATTCAAGTTCAACAGGTAAAGAAAACTGTTTAGCATTCTTTGACCGATTATCCATAATTAAAGCTGTTAATTCCATTTCTTATCCTTTCTTAATCAACTTTCTACTTGTCTATTCAACTGTTCTTTCCCAAATATAAAGGCAAGCTAAAACAAGCCTGCCTTCCATTTTTTTGGATTCTTAATTAAAACTCTTGAAGCCATATTCAGCAACAGCCATTCTCTATTGCAAGAAGTACCAGCTATCGCCTTCATGACCTAAATAAGTGTATGATTCACTTATACGACTAGCAATTTCTTCTTCATGTTCTTCTACATAAGCAGACAAAAGATCTTCATTGACTAACTGCTCATATTCTCCATGATTCAAAATACCAGCAAAATCAATCAATACTTCCTTAGTATCAGCTTCTGTAAACGAATTGATATATACATTGTCAGGATTACAACTACCAAATTCTTCAAACTCAACACCGTCAAAATATTCATCAAGTCTAGCAATAATATGCTCTGGTTCATCTAATAACTTTTTACCATAAGCATAATTTTCACATACATCAGAAAACTTACTATAAATAACTTTAATACTCATTTATTCTTACCTCTTTTCTACGCAATAATAAATCCTTGTTTAGTAAATGCACCATTATAGGCATAATCTTTACCATAACTTTCAAAATTAAAATGACTTTCCAAAGTTTCTCTAGGAAGTTCTTCTAACGAGCCATAAACATCATAAACCATGTATTGACCTAACTGATAATTTGTTTCAACACCTTCATAAAGTTGAATATCATCAAAATTAAGTGTCAATAAATCTGATAATTTATAATCACCTTGATATTCAAGAAAAGCATAAACTTTCTTTTCTTCTTCAAGGTCATAAAGTTCATTTACATCTGAAATAGTGGAACCTTCGCAAAAAATTGATAAATCCTTAATTTCAATAACCTTGATACAATCTTCTAATTCATCAGAAAATTCATCAATAACTTCTTCGACTGAATTATATTTACCTTCTTCAATTTTCAAATACTTACAAACTAGAAACAACATTGAATCACTTTCTTCAAAAATATCATCAACTCCAAAAGGTGAATCAAATTCAAGCTGTACTCCATTTAACGTATTCTCAACAACTACTGTAAATTCCATATTTCTAACTCCTTATCAATGATCATCTTTCCATATAAAAAAGGAAGTCATATTTGACTTCCTTGACTTGCTAATTAAACTGAAGCTAATCGCTCAAAACTACAACCAATCGCAAAAGCACGTTTTGAAACCTTATTATACTCATAATTCATGGAATAATAGCTTTTCAAATCTTTCCTAATTTCCTCAACAACTTCTTCAGACAAAATTAAATCCCCTTCGCCTTTTAAAAGATAGTGCAAATCACCTGCTACCTTGTAAGCAGACTTGAAATCACCTTCTTTCAATTTTTTCGCAAGTTCACTTGCATATTCAATAACTTGCTTATCTTTTCCTTGTAATTCCATTTCATTTACCTCTTCATTCATTTTTCTATTTTTTATAATTTGTCCTTAACTAAAAGAAGGAGAACGTTTCTTAATTCTCATTTATTTTCTCCCAAACAACCAATCCAACGAAACACCAAAAAAATCAGCTATTTTTTCTAATTTTTCATAGTTAGGTTTACACTTACCATTTTCCCAATCACTATAAGAATTTTGCTTTATTCCGATTTGTTCTGCCAATTCTTCTTGACTAAATCCATGCTGTAAACGTAATTCTTTTAGTCTGACTGAAAATAAATTCTTTTTTTCTTCCTCCTTTTTTCTTTTTTTTTAAAAACTTTAAATATCTCTCTTTGGATATTTCTGAATATTCACTTAACAAATAATCAAGCGAAACATCAAATATACAAGCTAACATACTTAAATTCTCATAACTAGGTTTTCGATTCCCGCTTTCCCATTTTTGGTAAACAGGTTGTGTCATCTCCAAAAATTCAGCAACCTCTTGCTGTGTAAGTCCTTTTTTTCTTCCTTAACATTTTTAACTTTTCATGAAATTTTTCCATATCCTATATCCACTCCTCTAAATGAAATCGTTCAATCTGTGACCTCCTCAAAATAACTATGAAATTTACTTAAATTGACAATAGCGACCTCTTCAACAAAATGTTTTTCAATGTCAAAGTCTGGATCATTTTTTCCAAACTCTTCCTTTATCGCTTTTTCAGCCATCGAAGGTAAAGCGAATATACTTGCTCCGTTTTTTAATGCAAGCACTTGACCGTATTTGTTTACTACTCGATAACCTACATCAAACGGTCTGATTTTCGCAGGGATTTTTATGCGTTTGTTTTCAGTTTTTTTAGCTTGTTCAAGTGTTTGTACCATCACTCCACCTCATTTCTTTCACTTCTTGCCTTTTGCAAATAATCACCTAACAAATAATCAAGCGAAACATCAAATATACAAGCTAACATACTTAAATTCTCATAACTAGGTTTGCTATTCCCACTTTCCCATTTTGTTACATTGACCCTTTTAGTTCCAACTTTATCAGCCAATTCTTGTTGTGTAAGTCCTTTTTTCTTCCTTAACATTTTTAACTTTTCATTAAATTTCTCCATATCCTATATCCACTCCTCTAAATGAAATCGTTCAATCAATTTTAAACACTCCATTTCCATTTCTTCTTTACTCCTTCTTAACAATCCAAACCAAAGTAACTTTCTCTTAACATCTACTTGTCCTGCTAAATATGATTCATATTCTCTAATCAATCGTTTCAACTTAACCCAATCACTTCGCTTCTTTGTTTGATTATAGGTTTGAGATTGAAATTCAATATAACCTTGATAATCTCTTGCTATCTTACTATCAGTTAAACCATCATAGAAATTTCTTGCTGGAATCAAATAGACAATCTTTTCAATATCTTTGTATTCAATCATACTCTCCTGCCTAACTGACTTTGAAGAAGTTCTAATTCTTTTCGCTGTCGTGAAGTTAATTCGCCTGCTTCCATTATCTTCTTCATGTTCTCTTGTAAGAATAAGCGATCTATTTCAGATACAAATAGCAAGGAGTTAGAAACTCTTTCTACCAACCATCTAATCGTTCTATCAACTGAATATGGCTCAGGACTAACCGATAACCTAATAGCTTCATTATTGCCAAATAATTCTTGCCATTTACTATCGAACTTCCTAAATCCATGTTCATCAGTACCATCATAAATCTGTATCGCTCCTTGAAAGATTGACCTTGTTAATTCAGCAATCTCAGCACCAGCCAAAACTTCTGAAATGAATGACCTTGCCTTACCTTGTGAGAATCGAACTTCATAACGATTCCATATTCCAAATAACCTTACACTATCTGATACACTTATACCTTCTTTCTTCGCTATTTCATACCTCTTTTCATAAAAGTTAAAATACATTTCAGACTGCCGACTACCAAGATAGATTGATAACCCTTGTCTATTTTCTGTTTCCAATGGATTCTCAAAATCAAATCCTCCACCACCCACAAACGAAAAACTTTTTAAATAAGGCGAAACAATATCCTGTTTATAATACCTTGTTACTAGTGTTGATAAATCAAAATTTTCTTTCGTATCTTCTCTAGCCATTTCATCAACTGCAATATCTATTCTAGTAACACTAAAATTTTCCCCATATTTTTGTTTGAACCTTTTTATAAAATCTATCCAAGTTATATTTTCACTTTCAAGATACAGTTCTAACTGCCTGCAGCCTTGACCACTTAACTGTACCGTAATTCTGTTTTTATCTTCTCCATTATCACTAAAAGAAGAATTAAAACCAAAAAACCAAATATCACCATAGCGATACAACAATTCATATTTCATAAATGAAGTTGTTTCAGGATTCAACATAATATCAAATCCAAAAAATTCTTTAGCTACATAATAAACATCATTCTCTTTGTGAAGCGTAAACCTGAAATAGTCTATCATATACCTTGTCAATTCTGTATCACACTTTTTAAAACTAAAATGTTTTTTTATCTCTAGGAAATCTTCTTTCTTCAAAGTCCTATAACCATTCTCATAAGCCTTTATAGTAGAAACAGGAATACCAGTCTTAATTGATAACTCTTTTCTAGTCATTTTTTGCGCTATTCTAAAATCTTTTAACTCTTTTCCTTCCATTTCTCCTTTAAAACTCCATTTTTTACCAAAAGGGACACAAAAAAACTCAAAAGGGACACAAGTGTAACCCTTGTCGCTGTAAGCGTGAAGTGTATTTTGTAACTTTTGTTACCCACCTATTAGAATAGGTGGGTTAATAAATATAGTCCAGCCAAAAATGCGGTCGGTGCGGTGCATGGGTTCGCCTACGGCTTCACCCCTGCTTTGCACCTACATTTTTAGCTGGACTATACCTAATAAAAATGCCCCAAAAAGGGGCAACAACACTATTCTAATAAAAAGGAAAGGTTAATCTCCAAAGTATTCGGAAACTAACTCACTCCAACTTTTATTAGATTCTTCTCTGTCATCTATCATTTTTGAAAGTAATTCTTCTGAAGCTGAGTCTAAGAATATTTTACCTTCCTTACGCTCAAATGAATAAGTTCCTTGTTCTTCTATTTTTTGTATAACATTTCTCAAAATATTAGAACGAATACCTTTTTCTAAAGCAAAGTCTGATAGATAAACACCATCAGGACAATCTTTTTCTTCATTTTCTTTTTGTTTACTAGACAGCAATTGCTGAACCAATTCAGGACTAGCCTTCCCAACTTCTCCTTTTTCCAATTCCTCTTGTGCTTCCATTTCAGCTTGAAGATTTTCTTTTTCTTCTTCTGATAATTCAACATTCGGATTTTCCAAAGGATTGAAAAGATTTTCTCGTCGCTCAATCTTCTCATATTCATCAGTAAAGGAGAATCCCTTTTCTAACAAAGGTGAATAAAATTCTCTTGCGACTTCTCCATATACGCTAGCATACCCACGTCCATATACTCGCTTTCCACCAAGATATTTCACATATTTAAATTCCTTATTTCTATTGACTTCTCCGAAGGCTAAATCATATCCAACCTCATCCAATCGACCAACAGAAACTCGGAAATTGATATTCGCTTGCAATTTTGAACCTAAATCTTCTCTTGAAGGCTTCTGCATAGCTATTATTCCAAAACAACCAGCTTGCCTTCCAAGTAATAAGAATTGTCCCATAGCATTATCCAAGCGTTGTCTAGTTCGAAAATCAAGCATAGCACACAAAGCATTGTATTCATCACAGACTAGAAAATAAGGTTCAAGACCATACTCATAGAACTTTTTCAAATCCTTGTCGCCATTTTCTTCACGTTTTTGTCGCATATAGGCATAGCGAGCAAACATAATTTGAACAGCCCTTTCAATCATAGAAACAATATCTTCTACCTCATAAGAAATTCGACCTTCAAAAACTTCCTGCTCCGACATAGTAACAAAGTCAGCTTGTTTTGGATCACAAATATCCACCACCCCAACTTTAGCCATAGCGCGAATCAATGTTCTTAGTAATACCGTCTTACCCCCACCAGTACCACCACAAACAAGCAAATGAGGATCATCAACAGGATTCCAATAAAGATTCTTCATCAGTTGAATACCTTTATCAGTATACTCCACATCAGTCACTTTAATTCGATTCAAGAAAGCAGAATAAGCCATCTTATAGGTTTTGAACTTAATATCATCCTGAACTTCCATAAAGTCCATGAAGAAAGTAGTTTCTAAATCACTACCAATCTTCTTGAACTTATCCTGAAACTTATTTCCAGCCATTTTAAAGGCAACTTCTAAATCATACCGATTCTGTTTCAAATAAACCGTTGGAAATTTAACTTTATCAACCGTTCCCGATTCAGTTTTAACCTTTTTTGGATAGGTATATCCATTCTCTTTTAGAAAGAAAGCTAATTTAGCAAGTCTTTCTATCTTTTGAAAGAAGAATACTCTTTCTTGTGACAACCAAGTCAAATAAATACTTACACCAACTATCAGAATCAACATAACTACTGAAACAACAATGGAGAAAATATCTACATTCTTGATTTTCTCAAAATTAGAATAAACAAAAAAAGCTAGTATAGGACTAAACAACAAAAAGAAAAAAGAAAAGATAAAATATCTTAATTTCTCCATAAACGGAAAAATCCTAACTCCTCTATAAACAGGAAATAAACTCATATCTTTTCTCCTTTAAAAACTATCCTTTATGTTCTTGTTTTTGCTCAGGCTTTTGTTCCTGTTTCTGTTCTTGTTTAGGTTGATTTCCACCAACTTTTTTAAGTTTATCAACTACAAAAACGAAACGGTGCTTATTCGGCTCTACTTGATTCCTATCAGCCTTACGCATACCATGATAACCAATCAGCAAAGTGTCAAAATCAACAACTTCTTGATAACCAAAATTCAAAGCGTTAATTTCTTCTTCTGATTGTTCAGTTACTTTCAAGAAAATAAGATCTTCTTGACCTTCTGAATAAACAAGAACTTCAACTCCATCATAATCACCTTCACCAGTTTCAAGATTAATGTTTACAAATTGAGCGCCCTCATTTTTAATGAATTTACAAGTACCCAAAACTTCTTTTAGATTCAACAACAAATCATTTAAAGTACGATATTTTTTTGAAAAAATTTCTACACGATTTCCAAGTTCTAGTCCGTTTTTAGCCATTATTTGTTACCTCCTACACGTTTAAGTCCTTTAGCCAATACATTAGTTGAAGCAGAGAAATTTGTACCTTCAACATAATCTTCCAAGAAAGTTGGTTCAATAGCTTCAACTTCCTCATTTAATTTATAAGTTGCCATATCTTTTGGAGTGATAATTGAAAACATACCATGTTTTGCATTCATCACAATATGGCGAGTTCCATCAAAAGGCTTACCTTCAATAATTGCTGGTGCTTTCTCAGAACCAACATAATTTGCTTTCCCAATAGCTGCAGGATTGAATTTAAATTTTTCGATTTTCATTTTATTAATTTCCTTTTCTATTTACATTTTTTTCTTTTTTTCAAAAAACAAAAGGACAATAATTCCTGTTTTATTATCGTCCTATAGACAACATTCTTAATCTTTCTTACGCTTCACACCTACTAAACCTAGCATAGACAAAATACCAGTTCCAACAAATCCAAGCATACTAGAAGCCGTACCAGTATTCGGCAATGATGGTTTCTTAGGCTCTTGAGTTTTTTCAGGCTCAGGAGTATGAGTTGTTACTTTTGCTTCCATATCTTGACCATTGACAATGTTTACGAAAATGTTCTCTACTTGACCACTTGCGATACGCTCAACTTCGATATAAAAATCAGCATCAAATGTCCCTTGTACTCCAAGAGAGTTCAAGAACTCTTTGTCAATAGTGTAAGCCCACTTACCGTCTTTTTCATTCCAAGAAACTTTAACAATCTTCTTGATAAACTCAGAATTTGTGCTTTGGTCAAACTCAAATTGGAAGGCATAGACAGAGCCTTTAGCAATCTTGTCTCCTGCCTTAATCACTTTACCATTCTTCAGAATAACATCGTATGGCAACGTTAGATCTTTTTCTGCTGTGTACTCTGTACCACGAATAACACCAGACCAGTTACCTGTGTATCTGTCATGCTTAAAATCAAGCATATCAATACCGTCATATTGATAAAGAGTATCATGTTTAGCAGGAACAGTCACTCCGTCAAAAAGGTAACGTAGGTAGTCACCAATTTGAATTTCTTCACCATCACGAATCTTCTTATCATCCTTTTGATCCACAGCATGTTTTTCAGGTTTGATGTCTGGAACTTCAACAGTTACCAAATTAGACTTATGATCAATTCCAAAATCGATCTGATGGAAATTATTCTCAACCTTTTGACCTTCTTTTACCAACAATTTAGCAAACAAATCAAAAGTCACATTTTTACCCTTAGAAACATAGTTCTTATAGTAAGCAGCGTTGTCTTTTGGAATCCACATATAGAATTCACCTTTAGGTGACAAACCTGCTTCTTTCAAAATTTCATTAACAACATCTGTTCTTCCCTTGTCAGAAAGAACATGGAACATGTCAAAAAGTTGTTTTGCATCTTTCCCTTCGTCATCAGTTGCCTTGATTTTGGCATTATCAACGGTATAGGCACCATCTTGCACATCGTCTACAATCGCAAAACGTTTTGCGATCGACTTAGGTGACGCGGTAAATTTTGAATAAGGAGAATAGTCAGTTTTCAACGTAAACTTCACATTCTTGTCGAATGTCTTAGCACCATCAATGTTGTGACCATAATTATCAGTAATAGCCTTCTTAGGTTTTGGAGTTGAAGGAGTAACACGCAAACGTGAATAATTCACTTTCACAGTAGGAACTAAAGGCATTTCAGGAATTTTTTTCTTATCTGGTGGAGTTGGAGCTGGTGGAATTGGGAGTGTTGTACGAGGTACAAACTCTTTTGGTTTCTCCAATTTAGGCTTAGGAATTTCTTTAGTATCCTTTTGCTTCAATTCAGGCTTAACAAGAGGTTTAGTTAAAATAGTAACAGGAACAGTTGCACTTGCTTTACCAAAAATACCAACAGCCCAACCATCTTGATAGAAAATATCTTCATCTTTCAGATTACTTCCTGCCGAACCAAGCTGTCTTTTAACTTCGGCTCGTTTTGATTCAATTTCTTTTTCACTACCAATCCCTCTTCCGTTGTAGTAAGCAAAGTTTACGCTAGAGCCATATCCTACAGAAAGAAACGAACCAAGTGGAATATCACTTTCATCACCTACATTAGCATAATACAAATCACCTTTTTTAACCCCAATTGAAGGATGATCACTTTCATAAGCCAATTTATATTCGCCCTTGTAATATTCTTTACCATCACGAGTGATTTTCTTAACTTCTGAACCATTCGGATTCAATACAATCCCTTCTGTTCCATCTTGATAAGTGAAGCGCAATTCTTGTCCGTAGTCAATATCATTAAACATTGAAGCAATAGTCAAGATAGCTTTT
>ERZ772987.226-NODE-226-length-11890-cov-3.18302_pt1 | contig 11890 bp, 19 predicted proteins | sample MGYA00511129_ERZ772987 | MGnify/ENA primary metagenome ERZ772987 (study PRJEB29015, sample SAMEA2738058) | human oral metagenome | biome: human oral; feature: human-associated habitat; material: saliva | place: China | collected 2222 ...
GAAAGAAAACGGCCAGACCCAGCAGGAGCGCGATATTTTCCGCCTCGACTGCTGGACGGACAAATCCGACCAGCGCACTTCCGAACTGATCGCACTGGAAAAACAATTGCTGCCGCAGATTCAGAAAGCCCAAAAAGAGCAAATGGAGAAAAGCGCGGCGGTTGCCGTTGCGGAAATCGAAAAAGTGCAGGCCGCATGGTCGGAAGTCCCCGACGACATCAAACAGCAGCTTGAAGGCGACTTTGCCGGATGGAAAGACGAGGTAACGTCCACCTGCTTCCCCGAAGGCAAAGACAGCGTGCAGGATGTAATTAAGGGCAACGAATGCGTCACGAAAGCGGCGCAGAAGAAGTTGAAAGAAATAAACGGATACAAAATATGATGATGAGGCCGTCTGAATTTCAGACGGCCTTTCGGTTCGCCGCCTACGGTTTTTTGGGAAACCCCTTGCATTCGCAGGGGGTTTGTTTTATATTCCCACACACGAGGCGTCGAAACCTCCCAAAGCGGAATCGCACCGTTACTGCGATATTTTTACGTCCATAGTTTCCTTGATGTTTTGTTTCGATAAAGGTTTCCTATGGCCGCGAGGGCTGTGAATACAATACCCGCAAGGGGAATAAGCACGGCTCACTTTGGGAGTTTTCGAACCTCGCGGCCGCCCGTTTCGGGCAATTTCGAAAATAACCAAAGGAAACTATCATGAATGCAATCGCAATCTCTAATGTGGCTATCCGCCAAACCGAAAACAACCTTTACAATTTGAATGACTTGCACAAAGCCAGCGGCGGCGAAGACAGGCACGCGCCGCGCCGTTGGCTTCAAAATCAGCAAACTACTGAATTGATTGAAGAACTCTCCAAAGACGGAAATCCGTCTTTGGAAGAAAATCAACAAGTTATCCAAGTTGTTAAAGGCGGCAACAAACGTGGCACTTACGCCTGCAAAGAATTGGTGTATGCCTACGCTACTTGGATTAGTGCCAAATTCTTTTTACAGGTTATCCGCACTTTCGATGCAGTAATTTCAGGCCGTCTGAAACCGCAAGCCCCGCGCAAAGCCCTGCCGTCAGGCCTGACCCATGAGCAACAGGCGGAAGTCAAAGCCCTGCACAACATCCTGATCCAATCCGTGCCATTCGAGAAACAAAAGGCCTTGGCGATTACCTTGTGGAGCGCGGTCAAGTCCAAATTCAAGGTCGGCTACAAAGACGTGCCGCCCGAACAGTTTCCCGAAGTGCTGAGCCTGATGGCGCGGGTGGCGGTGGAAAAAGGGGCGCAATACCGCGAAGCCGAAGCCGTGAATCTGGAAACCGTGCCGAAGCTGTTTGAGCGTCAGGCCAATATCCCGTTCGACCTGAAACGGGATGCGCACTACGCCGTTACGGTGCGGAACGGGCAAATATACCGCCACGCCCTGCGTTATGCCTCGATGCCGCACGAAGACGGCCTGATTCCGTGCCTCGCGCATCAGAATAATTTTTAACCCCCGCAATACTGCCGAAATGGCAGTCAGACCGCCGCGCCGCAAGGTTCGGCGGCCTTTGTGCTGGAAAAACAATAGGAAGGTTGATTATGGCTTGGAACTCAATCGGCATACCGAATATCCCCAAATTGCCGACGAATATAAGCGGTGCGCTGATACAGTTCGGCGGCGCGGCATTGATTAACGCCGTTTTCGGCAATTATTGGGGGATATTCGGCCAAAACGGCATCCCGCTGCTGTTGGCGGACAATGTAACCGCCATCAAACACACTTCCGCTTCCAAAGTGGCCAATGCGCCCGTAGAACAAGGGTCGTTTGCCAGTTACAACAAGGTGGACGACCCGTTCACAATGACCGTGCAGATGACCAAAGGCAGCGGCGGCGTCGTGATGCGCGGCGCGTTCCTCGCCTTGGTGGATGCGCTGGCTAAAAGCAACGACCTGTACATGGTTATTACGCCGGAGGCCGTCTATCCGAATATGGCGATTACGGGCTATGACTACGCCCGCGAGGCTTCGGACGGGGCGCGTCTGTTGAAGGTCAATATCCATCTTGCGGAAGTGCGTCAGGTTAAGGTCAAGTACACTAAAACCAAAGCACCGGAAGCGCAGAAGATGCAGGACAACGGCAAGCAGGCGGCGAAGCCTGCGCAAAATCAACCCGGCCAATCCTTCCTATCCAAGATTGGGGACTTTGCCAAGGGCGGCTTGGATAAAGTCAAAGGCTGGTTCAAATAGGCTGTCTGAAAATGATTTATGAAATTCCTTTAAGACCCGTCCCCTCCCAGCAAACGACCGTCGGTATCGAAGGGCGGGATATTACCGTGGCCGTCCGGCTGCGGCTTGGCCGTCTGTATGCGGACGTGAAGGCGGACGGGGAGTATTTGATTCAAAACCGCGTCTGTCTGGACGGCGTGCCGCTGGTGAACGAAGTTTGGCGCGGACTGCCCGGCGATTTGTACTTTATCGACAAGCAGGGCGCGGACGACCCGCAATGGCCGGAGTTGGGCGGCCGCTTTATTTTGGTGTATCACGATGGGCATTAAGGAAAAAATCCTGCGGATCAGCATCAAGCTCGGGCAGGAAAAAGATGTATGGGATGCGAAAGGAAACGATACGCTGGTGGCGGAGTGGTTGCGCGCGTCCTGCCAAATCAATTACGGCAACGGCTCGCTGATGCCGTCGGCCAGAATCAAGGTTTACGGCTTGAGGCTGGAAACCATGATGAAGTTGTTGCGTGTGCGCTGGAATACGGAGCAGGCAATGATGAACTTGGTGCAGGTCGAAGCGGGGGAGCAGGGCAATATGGGTGTGGTTTACACCGGCAACATCACGTTTGCCTATCCCGATATGGGCGGCGCGCCCGATGTGGCCTTGGTTATCGAGAGCCATACCGCCGTTTTGTGGCAGCTGAAACCTGCCGAAGCAGTCAGCAACGAAGGGGAAACCGATGTTGCCGCCGTGATTGAATCATTGTGCGCGAAAATGGGGCGGAAATTTGAAAACAACGGCGTAAACGCGAAAATCAGCAATCAGTATTTGAGTGGCACGGAGTTGGACAAAATCCGCCAGATTGCAGCACATGCGGGAGTAGACGTTTATATCGACAATGAGACGATTGCGATCGCGCCGAAGGGGCAGCCCCGAATGATTGATGTTCCGGTTTTAAGCCCGAAAACGGGGCTGATAGGCTATCCCGTACCCGATTTGCAGGGCGTCAAACTGCGCTGCCTGTACGACAAGGCTTTGCGTTTCGGCGGCTTGTTGGAAGTCGAAGGCAGCCAGATAGAAAGCTGCAACGGCAAATGGCGCGTTTTCGGCATGTCGCTGGATTTGGAGTGCAAAACGCCGAACGGCAAATGGTTTGCCGACATCAAAGCCGCCGATGTGGAGGATATGAATGTCAAAGTCGCAAAATAACTGGGCGCAATATGGCGCGGAACAGGCGCAGGGCGGCGCGGGCGAAATCGGCGCAATCGTCTCGGGCATTGTCTCGCGCATCCAAACCGTCACGCTGGTGCGGGTGGTGAAAACCAAAGCGGGCGGACTGGCCCCCGTCGGGCTGGTGGACGTGCAGCCGTTGGTTGCCCAAGTCAGCGGCAGCGGGGAAATTACGCCGCACGGCATTATCTACAATATCCCGTATTTCCGCCTGCAAGGGGGCGGGAACGCCGTGATTATCGACCCCGAGCCGGGGGATATAGGCATGTGCGGGTTTTGCAGCAGGGATATTTCCGCCGTCAAACAGAATAAAACGCCGTCTGCGCCGCAAAGCCTGCGGCGTTTTGATTTTTCAGACGGCCTGTATTTCGGCGGTTTCCTGAACGGCGCGCCCAATCAATACATCATGTTTTCCAAAGGCGGCATCAAACTGTTTTCGCCCGGCGATATTGAGATGGAGGCGGGTAATATCCGCCTGAAAGCGCAAGGCGGCGTGAGCAGTACCTCGCAAACCTTTCAGGCCAACACCCAAACCACGGCGCAATTCACGGGCGGCGGCGGGATTTCCGCCGATGGAGATGTGAAAGCGAATGATGTCAGCCTGCTGAACCACGTCCACAAAGGCGTGCAGCCCGGCGGCGGCAACACGGGAGAACCGCAATGAACACCCTCTATCTTGACCCGCAAAGCTGGGATTTGGTTTTAGACGCGGCGGGCAATATCGCGATGGCGAAAGACCCTTACGCCAAAGCACAGGATGTGGCCTCGGCGTGCCGCCTTTTTTCGGGCGAACTGTATTACGACACGGAGAAGGGAATCCCCTATTTTGAAGAAACGCTGGGCAAAAAGCAGTCGTTCGCGCTGTACCGGCACCGCCTGATACAGGCGGCAATGACTGTCCCCGGCGTGGTGGCGGCAGATGTGGAGATGGAGCAGATGAATGACCGCGTCCTGTCAGGCCGTCTGAAATTTACCGACGACACGCAGAAACAATATGAGATAACGCTATGACGAACGTACCTAAAATACAGATTACCGACAGCGGCCTGAAGCTGCCGACCCATCAGGAAATTTTATCGGGCGTGCTGGCCGACATCAATGCCGCATTCGGCGGCGGGCTGAATACTGAAAGTCTGGAAACGCCGCAAGGGCAGCTTGCTTCGTCGCTGGCCGCTGTGATTGCCGACAAAAATGATTTGATAGCCGAACTGGTCAATCAAATCAATCCCGATTACGCAGACGGCATCATGCAGGATGCGATTGCCAAAATCTATTTTTTGGAGCGGAAAAAAGCCGTGGATTCGTCTGTCGAATGTGAATTTATCGGCCTTGCCGGAACAATCATTCCTAAAGGCTTTGCCGTATTGGATACACGCGGCGTGCAATGGATATTGAGGGATGAATCCTCTATTTTGGAAGGCGGCAGGGGGACGGGGATTTTTACCGCCGCCGGCGTGGTGTCGGCCGCCGCCAATACGGTAAACCAGCCTATCAGGACAATTACCGGGCTTGACCGCGTCAATAATCCACGTCCCGCCGTCCCGGGAAGGGAATTGGAAAGCCGCGCGGATTTCCGCCGCCGCCGGCAGCAGTCGGTGGCCGCAAATGCACACGGAACGCCTCAGTCCGTGTATTCCAACGTCGCACAGCTTGACGGGGTGAGTGATGTGTATGTGGTTGATAACCCGAAATCGGTAGTGGAAACGCACAACGGGCAGGCCATCAAACCCCACAGTATCTATGTTGCCGTTGTCGGCGGTGACGACAGGCAGATAGCTGAAACCATCTTGCGCTTTGCAGGTTGCGGATGTGATTTCACAGGCAATACAACCTTGACCGTGCATGATGAAACGTACACAGACCCGAAACCGGCTTACGAGGTCAGTTTTACACGTCCCGCCCCTGTGCCTGTTTATTTTCGCGTCAGAGTTGGGAAAGATGCAGTCATCGGCTATCAGGATGTAGTCAGAAAGGCTGTTGTAGAAGCATTTAACGGGGCGGAAAAGACGGGTATCGGCGGGCGGATTTATGCCATGCGTTATGTCTGCCACATTGCGCGCGCCTTAACGTCGGCACAGGTAACCGATATAGAGGTCGGGCTGGCAAGGGGCAGTATGGGTAATAGCGCACAAGTCGGAATCCATCAGTACCCGACTATCGAGGCGGAGAATATAGAGGTTGTATCCGATGCGTAATCTTCAGCAAACCATCATCAGTCAATACGCCAACAGCCCGATTATTTGTGGGATGATTGAGCAGTTTAACCAGTGTATTGATCCGCGTGCCGATGCGATGGAGTTTTACCGTGATATTTGGGACATCGAAACGGCAAAGGGTTACGGCTTGGATATTTGGGGGCGGATAGTCGGTATCGAACGAGAAGTCATGATTAGCGCACAAGACGAATACATCGGCTTTGCGCAGGGCTGTACTCCGTTTGATAACGGTGTATGGAGTGTAGGCGAAGGTTTGGAGCGGCGATACCGCTTGGACGATGATGCCTACCGTCGCGTGATTATGCTTAAAGCCATGAGCAATATCACTTACGCTTCCGCCCCCAATATCAACCGGCTGCTCAGTATCATGTTTGAGAAACGCGGCAGGGCATATTTTGTCAAAAACGGCACAATGGCCGCCCGTTATGTTTTTGAGTTCTTCTTGCTGCCGACGGAGCGGGCGATTATCCGGCAAAGCGATTTATTGCCCCGCCCCAGTGGGGTATTACTGGATTTTTACGAACCGGAGGCAGATAAAACCTTCGGCTATATCGAAGCCAATTTGGCACCCTTCGGCGAGGGTGCTTTTTTTATGGGAGTTTAAACCATGCCGCAACCAAAATTGTTAAGCAAAGCCTGGGCTTCAGACGGCCTGAAAAACAGCATTCCAAATACTCGAAGCGGTGGGATGCCGCTGGAGGGGGCCACCTATGCCGACGGCTTCCCCAGTATCACAATGACGCCAATCTCGACGGGCGGGAAACCGCCGAGCGGGAAAGACATGAACGGCGTGCTGTATGAAATCAGCGCACATACCGTTTGGCAAAACCAAGGCGGGCGTTACCGTTTCGACCAAGCTTTTTGCGACGCCATCGGCGGTTACCCTAAAGGCTCGGTGCTCATCAGCGACACGCTGGATACCGAATACATCAGCTTGTTAGATGCCAACACCCACAATCCAAACAGTGGCAACAACACAGGGAAATGGGCAATACACGCAGGCAAAGGGCTGAAAGCCAGCACCACGCAGGCCGGCATTGTGCAACTCTCGTCCGCTACCAACAGCGCGGACGAGGACAAAGCGGCAACGCCGAAGGCGGTGAAGGCGGCTTACGACAAGGCTACTGCTGCTAAAGAAGCAGCAGATGAAGCAGTTAAAACCAGCGGCAACCAAACCATCGGTGGCGACAAAACCTTTACCGGCCTCACCACCCTGAAAAAAGGCGCGTTTGTGGCCGACAGTGTGGCCGACTTTGACGCCAACCAATACCTGCAAATCGGTTCGAACAACGTAAATTCTTATTTTTACAACAAGCGCAGCGGCAAATATTTGTCCATGCGCAACGACGGCGAGCTGCGCTATGACGGCAAACGGCTGCTCAATACGGACGATCTGTCGGGCATGGTGCCCAGCGGCGCGGTGCTGTATTTTGCCGGTCAAAGCGCGCCCGCAGGCTGGCTCAAGGCCAACGGTGCCGCCGTATCCCGCACCGCCTATGCCGCCCTGTTTGCCGCCATCGGCACCACCTACGGCGCGGGCGACGGCAGCACCACATTTAATTTACCCGACCTGCGCGGCGAATTTATGCGCGGCTGGGATGACGGGCGCGGCATCGACCACGGCCGCGCGTTCGGCTCGGCGCAAGGCGACGCCATCCGCAACATCACAGGATCGATCGACACAGGCAGCAACGGCGGGTATCAACTCTTTGACGAGGCCACCGCCAAGGGCGCACTAGCTATCAGCCAGCGGCGGTGGAAAGCATGGACCCACGATGCCCAAGACGGCAGAAACAACCCGGCAGCGTTTGATTTCGACGCCTCCAGGGTCGTCCCGACCGCGCCCGAAAACCGCCCGCGCAACATCGCATTGTTGGCCTGCATCAAAATTTAAGGCCGTCTGAAAGGAAAAATCATGAGCGAAAACCAATACCCGCCAACCAAGCCCGTCTGCCAGTTGGATGCCGACAACCTCTACCTGCACCAAACCGTGGCCGACCTCGACCCGCTGGCCGAAGACGGCGGCTACCTGCTGCCCGCAGGCTGCGTGGACACTCAGCCGCCCGAAGCCCGCGCAGGCTTTGCCGCCCGCTGGCAGTCCGAAAAAAACGCCTGGCAATACCTGCCTGACCATCGCGGCAAAACCGCCTATCAGACCAGCGATGGTGCGGAAGTGCAGGTAGTACAGGTGGGCGAATTGCCCGCCGGGCTGACCCTGCTGCCACGAGAGAACGAATATCAGACGTGGGATGCCAAAGCTAAGGCTTGGATATTGCCTCCGGACGTTGCCGCCCGGCTCAAAGCCGAGCAGCAGGATGAGATGTGGGAGCGCATTAAGGCCAAACGCTACGACAACCTGCGCCACGGGGTGTACGCCAAATCGGTCGGCAAGTGGTTCCAGACCGACGACGCGACCCGCCTGCAATATCTGGCACTGGCACTGGAAAGCGTAACGGGCGGCTTTAAAAAGCCCATCAACTGGAAGACGATGGACAACAGCTTTTTGATGCTCACCCCCGAACTGCTGCGCGAAATCATGCAGACCATGCACGATGATGAGGAGGCGGATTTTATCAATGCCGAGAAGCATAAAGCCGCTATGTTAAAGGCCGAAAATCCGCTGGAATACGACTACAGCGACGGCTGGACGGAAAACTTTGATGAGCAGCCCGCCGCCGAGCTGGAGGAGGCGTAATCATGAAACCACGATACTACCTAGCTCTATATAAAGGCCATCGGGATGGCTCCGGATGGCGCGTATGGTGTGCCCGAGCCACCGACTGGCTGACCCGCAATCTCACTCGTGGCCAATACAGCCACGCCGAGATTGCCTACGGCCCAGCTGAAGGCGGCGGGTACGACTGCATTTCCTCTTCCGTACGCGACGGCGGCGTGCGCGCCAAAACCATGCCGCTGCCCGCCGATAAGTGGGATCTAATCCCGTTGCCCGACAGCATCAATGAGCACGGTCAGATCGACCGCCTATACCGCAATACCGTCAGCCAGCCCTACGACTGGTTAGGCGCCGTCGGCGTAGTATTCAAAACCCGCCAGCGCGGCGATAAGTGGTTTTGTTCCGAATGGTGTGCCGCCGCATTGGGGCTGCCTGACGGCTGGAGATGGTCGCCGAACGATCTTGCCGCCATCGCGCCCGCCCTGAAAAGAGGAGGAAACCATGCCACTTGAGACATCTGCCGCCGCCGGCGGCTATCTGGTCAATATCGGTGTAGTCGGCATCGCCGGTACGTTGTTCGGCCTGCCGCTGGACGCGCTGATATTGGGCGGCCTGACGGGTGCGGTGGTGCAGGGTTTGCGCCCCGCATCCACCCGCCGTGCAGGCTTTTTTTCCATCATGCTGTCCATGCTGTTGGCGGGTGCGGTTGCCCCCCTATTGATGGGCTGGACGGCGAAACACATCGGCCTGTCGGACGGCGGCGCGGAACTGCTGCGCCCGCTATTGCCCGTCGCCATCGGCGGCGGCTGGCCGTGGCTGATGCCGCTGCTGCGCGATTACGTGCTGTCGTGGGTCAAGAAAAAAACGGAGGGATGAATATGTTTATGAGCAGTATCAACATACTCGCATCGTTGGCGATTATCGCCCATTGCGGCTGCCGCCTGAGCGTGCAGCAATGGAAGATGAAGCAGCCTGAGTTATGGATACACGCCCTGCTGCTGGCCGCATCTATCGGCGTGGCCGCATCCAACCTGTCGGGGCAGACGCGCAACCCGCACGAGGTTTTTTTAAACGTAGGCATCGCATCCTACTTCATGGCGCAGACATGGCGGCTGCGCCATCGGGACGCGAAAGATTGGTAACACTTTGGAGGATAAAGAAATGACTGAATTACCGTGGATGGCGGAAGCCAAGAAGCACATCGGCCTGAAAGAAATCGTCGGCGCGAAGCATAACCCGAAGATTGTCGAATGGCTGAAGGAGATGGGGAATTTCCCGGGCGCGGCGAAGTCTTGGTACTTTGAAGACGAAACGCCGTGGTGTGGCCTGTTTGTCGGCCATTGCCTGGGCAAGAGCGGACGAGCCGTCATCAAAGACTGGTACCGCGCGAAGGCGTGGGCGGAAGCAGGACTGACCAAGTTGTCTAAACCTGCCTACGGCTGCATCGCCGTCAAATCGCGCAAGGGCGGCGGCCATGTGTTTTTCGTGGTCGGCAAAGACAAACAGGGGCGCATCTTGGGCTTGGGCGGCAATCAGGGCAATGCCGTGTCTATCGTGCCTTTTAATCCCGCAGATATTGACGGCTACTACTGGCCGTCTAAATTGGTTGACGGCAAACCCGTCCCCTCGATGCCGTCGCCCGAACGCTACGACCTGCCCGTTACCACCGCCACAGCGGCGGCAGGTGTAAGCGAGGCGTAGTGTGATGAATGAACTGAAATATTGGAAACCGCTTGTCGCACTGGCGGTGGTCGCCCTGTTGTTTGGCGCATGGCAGGCTGACCGCACCCTACAATACCGAAAGGGCAGGGGGGACGAAGCGGCCAAAATCAGCCTTGCATTGGCCGAAGCCGCCAACAAACAGGCGGCAGCCGCGCGCGAGAAAGAACGCCGTGCCGCCGCCGAACTGGCCGAAAGGCAAACCGAACTGGAAAAGGAAAGACAAGATGCTGAAAAATCTATTGGTGCTATGCGCCTTGAGCTTGACCGCCTGCGCCAACACGCCGCCCGTCAAAGTGGCCGCCGAAACCTGCCCGCAACCGCTGCAACCGCCACCGCACCTGATGGCGCGGCAAGTGCCGAAGGCTGGGAGCTACTCGGAAAATGCGCTGCGGAATATGCGGGACTGGCAGAAACAGCCGACAGCCAAGCCGCCGATTTGAGGGAATGGCAGGCATACGGCGGGGCGGTGTCGCAGTGAAATAAACAAAAGGCCGTCTGAATTTCAGACGGCCTATCATCTAAATTAAAGAAAGAACAGCCAAATAGCTACCGGCATGGCGATCAACGTAAATATCCACCCTACACCGTAGGCGCGTTGCCTGGCTTCGGCGCGCCCGTAGATCTGGGTATAGAAGTGCAAGCAAGTCCGATAGATGACAAAATCAATGGTAAGGATGATACCAACCACAAGGATAAAATTTACAAGATTAGATAGTTGCGCCTCAATGCCCGCAGTGAATTTGCTCATAGTGCTACCTTTCTTGGTTGTTTGCTTGACGGGATGACAGTTCGTCCAGCAGCTTTAGCCATTTGGTGTGTGGCATGTCTGCGTGATGTGCCGCCTCAATCGGAGCTTCCCAGCGGTTTACAGGATGCCAAGTTTTTAGTCCTGTTATTTCGGCCACCTGTTTTTGCGTCAGGCCGTATTTAGCACGGACGGAACGCAAGTTGTTTGGCGTGTAGCCTAGTTCGGGCGCGTCAATCATATAAATCCCCGTCAGGCTCTGACAACATAATGTCGTCGGCCGTTATTTTATCGCAGACAGCTTTAAGCTTTCCAAGCCATTCCGCCGTCACTTCGGGACGGTTATTGTCTAAAAAAATAAAATCGGACAGCCAAAGCCCAATGCCCGAACAGTAGGCTAAGCCGCGCGGCTCGCCAGCCTGTACCAATTCACCGGAAATTTCCCCAAACGGCAATTCACCCGTAAAGCTATCATCAAAGGACTTCCGCGCAAGAAAGCGCGGGTAACGGGTGTGAACCACAAATTCGTCATTTTCGGCACGGGCTTCGCCATGAATAACAGGCGGGTACTTGTTGAAGATATTATTTTTGCTCATTTTATTCTCTCGAAAAAGCCGCCATGTTTCAGGCGGCCTGTCTTTATTCTTCGTCGTCTAGTTCAATTTCTTCTGTTTCGATAACTAAATTTTCAGCAATGTAGCTATCACATTCAGAAACTTGGTTTTCAAACCAGCTTTGGTATTGGCTCAATTCGTCATCATTCATCGCGGTAGAGAAACCGTTACTCATCGCAAGGCTGTTGATGTAGTCGGCTGCTTCGCGTGCAATGTTGGTTTGAGCGGTCAAGTAGATGTTAGTTGCTTTCATTTTGATTTCCTTTCGATTTATCCTTGAGGCCGTCAAGGTGGCGGTGGTTGGCTTGTTGCCTGTCCATGTGTGTATACTACTACTTTAAAAGTAGTAATGCAAGTATTATTTGAGATGTTTTTATATCATGCTGTTTTAAAATGAAAAATATTTTATACTAAGATAAAGCAAATAGATTGAGGTATAGATTGTCCATTAAGAAACACTTTGGCAAAAGTTTGCCACTGTCTAACTGTTTTAG
>ERZ772987.227-NODE-227-length-11881-cov-5.34069_pt1 | contig 11881 bp, 15 predicted proteins | sample MGYA00511129_ERZ772987 | MGnify/ENA primary metagenome ERZ772987 (study PRJEB29015, sample SAMEA2738058) | human oral metagenome | biome: human oral; feature: human-associated habitat; material: saliva | place: China | collected 2222 ...
ATGAGGAAATCAGAGATTTTTTTAATCAACTAGGATAACAACTATTTTTACTACTCTACCATTCACTCTACCTTTTATTATGTAGCATTCTAAAAACATTGATGTACCAACGTTTCTAACAGCTAAAATAGAAATTATTTAATCTTTTATAGAAGTGAAGTAAGCATTCAATACGAATCAATATATAAGAAAAACGCCGATTTTAAGCGTTTTTTCTTTTTTCCAAATTCAAAGTATTTCAAAGATAATCAACCGAATAACTACATTTTTTGTGTTGTTTTAAAAAATAGACATTTTATTAAAGCATATACTCGTGAGCATATAATTTGTGTGCGCTCTCATATTATGATATACTGAATGCAATCAAAAGATATTTTGTGAATACAAAAGACAGTTTTTTGGTTAAAAGAAGAAAGGAGGCTCGTTATGCTGTGGTCCATTATTGTAGGAGGCTTTATTGGTCTCGCTGCAGGAGCAATTACTAAAAAAGGTGGTTCAATGGGAATCATTGCAAATATTTTTGCTGGTTTAATTGGGTCATCCGTCGGCCAATCGCTTTTTGGAACATGGGGACCTTCTCTAGCGGGAATGTCACTTATTCCATCGATTGCTGGTGCGGTGATTGTTGTCGCTGTAGTATCATTCTTTTTGGGTAAAAAAGGTTAACTTTTTACTCAATCATAAACTATAGATTTAAATTTAGTATTGACGGGTAAACCTATAGTTTAGTGCTTTAATTGAAAGGATTCTAGATGTCAAAATCAAAGAAAATAGTATTACTTATTTTCTGTATTTTAATCTTGACAATTTTCCTTCCTATTTTGATAGATTACCACCAGGTTAGTGATTTAGGGATTCAATTGACTAGCTGGAGACAGACATCATTTGAATATTATCTCGCTAGATATGTATTTTGGGGGCTTCTAGGCCTGTCTATCTTAGTTTTATTATGGATGTTAGTAATCCTGTTTTATCCTAGACAATATCTGGAAATAAAACTTGGAACTAAAGACGATAAATTAAAACTAAAAAATTCAGCTATTGAAGGGTTTGTTCGATGTTTATTGGATGAACACAAGATAGTCAAAAATCCCAAAATTCAGGTACATACTCGGAAAAAGAAATGTTTCGTTTATGTAGAAGGTACAGCTGTTCTTTCAGATAACATTGCTAACAAATTTGAAGTAGTTCAAAACGAAATCACTCAAGGATTGAAAGAATTCTTTGGTATTGATCGAGAGGTTAAACTGGAAGTTTCAGTGAAAGAATATAACCCTCAAAAAGCAGCTAAGAAAATTGTTAGTCGTGTAAAGTAAGGAAGTAAAAAATGGAATGGTTTAAAAAATATCAATACCCAATTCTATGTGGTGTAGTAGGTATTATTCTAGCCTGCTTCATCCTATCCTTCGGTTTCTTTAAAACATTGTTCGTTTTAATCTGTGGAGCCTTAGGAATTTGGTTGGGATACTATGTTCAGAAGAATTATTTAAATAAATAAAGGAGTTTTATATGTCAAACGTAGAAAAAAATGTAAATGTAGATACTGAAAAGAAAGATGTCGTTGTTTCTAAAGATGTTCGAGGAGAATTAACTTACGAAAATAAAGTTATTCAAAAAATTATCGGTCTTTCACTAGATAGAGTCCCAGGACTATTACATGTTGACGGTGGATTCTTCTCAAATCTTACAGAAAAACTTGTTAATACTAACGATGTAACACACGGTGTTAACGTTGAAGTTGGTAAAGAACAAGTAGCAGTTGACTTGAACGTTATCGTAGAGTACAGAAAAAACGTTCCAACTCTATACAAGGAAATCAAAGACGTTATCGTATCAGAAGTTGCGAAAATGACTGATCTAGAAGTAGTTGAAGTTAACGTTAATGTTGTTGATATTAAAACTAAAGAACAACATGAAGCAGACTCAGTTAGCCTTCAAGATCGTGTAACTGACGTGGCAGAATCAACAGGCGAGTTCGCGTCAGAACAATTTTCTAGAGTGAAATCTGGAATCGGTTCAGGTGTTGAAAAACTTGGCGAAGGCGCTGAATTCGTTCAAGAAAAAGTTGGCCAAGGCGTTGAAACTGTTAAAGACGCTGCAGCCAAAGCAGAACCACGTGTTCACTAATTACTAATTTAGAAAAAAATAAAAGGAGGACATACTTATGTCTACAGAAGAAAAATTAAACCAAGCAGCAGGATCTGTTAAAGAAGGCGTTGGCAAATTGATCGGCGATAAAGAACTTGAAAAAGAAGGAGCAACAGAAAAAGTTGTTTCTAAAGTTAAAGAAGTTGCTGAAGATGCAAAAGATGCTGTAGAAGGTGTCGTTCAAGGTGTAAAAAACATCCTTCATAAAGACGATGCTAAATAATTAAATTTAGGTAATCTTGCTATTTTTCTCGAAAACACTCCCAGTTAGGGGGTGTTTTTGTTATTTATTTTTATCAATCTACATTTGTCAGAGACAATATCGTAGCTAATATGGATTCCAATTTTACTAATTTAAACATCTTATAATAGAAAAAGGTAGTAAGGGAAAATCTTACTACCTTTTTTGAACTATAAACCTAGTTTACTAAACTAATTCAAGCAATGTTAACCTCTCTTATCTTTTTCAACTGATTTTAATAGTTTACTTGCTAGATAGGCTAAAAGAATAGAGAAAGCAATGAGTAGAATCCAAGCAACTAATAAATTTACTTGTACCTTGCTTGAGGTACTGAAAAATGTTCCTCCTTCTTTAAAGCCAGCTAAGTTTAACAGCCCATCAAAACTATAACGACTAAGTGTAAAATAAGATAAGAACTGCAAAAAGCCATTTAAGGGGATATTTCCTGCAAAGAGAAATTGAAGGAGAATGACAAAGGGCATAACAGTCATTGCCTTTTCGACATTTTTAACGATTGAAGAGACAAATAGACCCAAAGCATCTGCCGAATAAATAGTTAAAAATAAGGTTAAAAAATAAGAGATGAATCGTAAACTATCGTTATCAAAGATAGTCTTATAATCTGAAATCGAGTGGTGATAGAAGAGGAATAAAATACTTGAAAAGATAAGGGCTTGAATTAGAGAAACAAGGGCTTGGAATAACATGTGGGCGAACATATAAGATGACAGGTTCATTCCCCCTCGGTATTCGTGCTTGATAATATCTCTTTCTTTACAAATCAATGTAATAGAATTAAAAACTCCTATCCAAATACAAGCACAAACAATAATGAATGAAGTGGATTTCACTTCTGAACTTAAGCCAGTTGAGAAGCCGTTTTCTCCAGCAACAATACATGTAACCAGGGCAATGATGGCAGTACTTATAAAAGAATACCATCCGTTAGAATTTAAAAAATTTCGTTTAAATTTACCCAAATAAATCAAAATTTGTTCTTTGTTCGATGCATAATTCATCTTAATCTCCTTTATATTCTCTATATTTTTCGATGTAGTAATCTGGAGTTTGCTCTACTTCCGATACAACAAGTTCAAGTTGGTTGACATCAAAGAATTCTAGGGTATCTTCTACGGAGCCATAAAAGGCCAGTTTACCACAGGCTTCTTCCTCACTTTTAGCGAGAACTAATACTTTATCAAATAATTCTGGGGTTCGATCTGGACTATGTGAGATAACAAAGACAATCTTATTGTCATCTGCGATACTCCTTAAGCTAGCCATAATTGAACGAGCATTACTACCGTCTACTCCAGAATCTGGCTCATCTAAAACAAATACAACGGGATCTGCAATATACTCAGTTGCAATGCTCAATCTTTTTTTCTCTCCGCCGCTTAATTCAGATACCAAGGCATCTTTTTTCTTTGTTAGTTTGACTGTTTCTAGTACTTTTGAAATTTTTTCTTCTAATAAAGCGGGATCCTTGGTAAAGTCTCGCACGAGTTTCATCTCGGCTGCATTTTTCAGAGTCATATAAACACTATCTTTTTCACGATGAAGACTAAATTGAGGAACATTAGCAATCATTCTTCGAACTTTGTCAAATTGATTATAGATGTTTATATTTCCTAATAAGATATCAGCATCCGCTTTTTCTATGCCCATGATTGCATTGATTAGTGTGGTTTTACCTGCTCCTGAACCACCTAAAATGAGTACGATTTCCCCAGAGGAAACTTGAAAGTCAATCTCTGATAATAAAAGCTTATCTCCTGCGAGACGTTTTCGAATTAGAACAGATAACTGAGTATCTTGTGCAATCCTGTTGATATTGTCTGCGAGACTCTTTTCTTGAGCTTCAGTTAATTCTGGTTGAAAAACTAAGCAATTATTATAAAGGACGAAGAGTCGATGATTTATGGATACTAAATCATAATTATTTAGGTATACTTTATCCTTAAGTAGACTATTATTCAAATAAACCGTGTCCCCGAGGGGGTGGACATATATATTACCGTTGTCTATGACTTCGAAATGACTGCTGCTTTTTTCCCCTAGACTTGTGTTGATTTCCTCATGCTTCCATTCGATGTTCTTCTGGTTCATGAGACTAAAAATATAAATAGTATCATCAATGCGGAGAGTATCTCGATTGTTTAGGTAGTGTTTTTTACCAATATCAATTTTTCTATTGTTTACAGAGATGATTTTCGTATCACTCTGTAAATAGTAACCAATATGATCTTTTTCTAATAAAATATTCTCATCATCATTCAAAATTTCAGTTATTTCCTTGGTCACAACACTAGATTCTTTGAGAACGAAGGTAAAAAAGGAAATTGTATGATCTTGAACTTCCTCTCCTTTGTCTAATTTTTCAGAGATCGTTTCTTTTATCCTATCACCCATATGTTTGAGAGTTGATGGCATTTTGAAAGGAATGTTTTTGTTTTCTTGATCATTGTCTCTATAAATTTTATCGACATACTTTAAGTCCACCTTGGGTTTTATATTATCTACATATTCTCCACAAAAAGGACAGAACTTCCAACCGATTCCAATATTTTTGAAACAGCTAGGACATTTTGATTTTACAATATAATCCTTCATTTCGACTCTACTTTACTACTTTTCCACAATTGATACAAAATTCGAAGGTTTTTGATAGACTTGTTCCGCAATGGGGGCAAGAAACTAAATCTTGACTAGATGAATCAATAGATTTTTGAAGAGAAATCTGCTCCTGAAAGAGCTTAGTGATTTCAGCAATTTCAGTTGAATAGAGAGGATTTTCCTTTATTTCTTTTAAATGTTCTTCAACAAATTTGATACCTATTAACCGATACAAGTCATTAATTTGATTTTGTAGTACTTGAATTTCCTTTTTCTTGCGAAGGTTTTCTGCATTTTGCTTTCCTTCTGAAATGACAGTACTAGTTGTCTCTTTAACAAGTCTAGCTCCATCTTTCAACTGATCTAAAAAAGCCATCTTTTCTCCTCATCTATGCTTGTTTTTGGTATATATTTCATTTGATTCCAGTATAACACATATGATAATATTATCAAAATTTCTCTATGTTCTACAATGTAATTTACAGACTCTTATTTTCCAATCTTAGAATCCTCTTCTTATTTTTGAGAGCGCTTGAAATATGTTATAATAGGACTAGCTTATTTTTAGGAGGCAAACCGTGGGAAATTTTCTTGAGCTAGTCTTTCATCGTTTCTTTTTAGGAATGATTGTAGCTGCATATTTTTGGCTATTGACCTTGGCAGGAGGTGTGATCTTTGGCGTGGCACCAGCTAGCGCAACAATCATGAGTTTATACGCAGAACATGGCTACTCTTATCGTTCTTACCGTTTTAAAGAAACCTGGTCTCTTTATAAGAACAATTTTATAAAAAGCAATCTGACTTTCTATACATTTTTAATTTTTGGATTAGTTCTAGTTTATGGTCTTTATCTTATGGTTCAATTGCCTAATCAAACCATCTTACATTTAGCAGCAACTTTTCTGAATTTATTTATCTTGGCAATGGTGTTTTTGGCTTATACAGTGTCCTTGAAATTACAGGTTTATTTTGATCTGTCCTACCAAAACACTCTAAAGTTAGCTTTTATTGGAATTTTTATGAGTCTATCTGCCGTGGTAAAGGTGCTATTGGGCAGTGTTTTGCTCGGAGTTATTACCTATTACATGCCGGCCCTGTTCTTCTTTGTAGGGATTGGAATGTGGCATTTCTTTATTAGTGATATATTGGAGCCTGTTTATGAAAGCATTCATGAAAAAATGGCAAGCAAATAATACAAAACAGTTTCGTCTTCACTCGCTTCTTAGAATCTATAGTTTAGTGATGATTGCCATCATTTCCAGTTTTGCTCTATTACTAGCCTATGCAGACTGGGATGCTCGTGAGAAGGAAGCTGATCGAGTCGGGCAGCGAGTTCTAGCAAGGACCATTAGTGAGGTTGAGTACTATTATCGAGAGTCGGCACGCCTTGCTCAGGCTTTGGTAGAGAATCAAGCTAGGATTGAGGGGATTTATAAATACTTTAGTCTCAGTACACCAGATTATTTCTACTGGCAGTTGGAACGTAAGGCATCGCCGTATATTTCAGTGTCTATTTATGAAAATATCGATGATCTCTATGTACGTAATGACTTTGTGACAGGTGTTTCGATTGTCTTACAAGATTCGACGGAAGTCTTTGTATCGAAAAGAGATAACAGGGGTGGCTACAAAGTTTTAGCAGAAGATTTCAAACCGGATGCAGATAGCTTCGCCATTCCTGTATCCGACCCTGTATCCGACCAAGCTTTAGGTGTTATTTATATTTCCATTCAGTCTGAAGTTTTATACAAAGCTGTTGATAATACAAGAGGCACAGTTCCCATAGCTGTAACAATCACCTCACCTTTTGAAACTGACATGTTTCATCTGGGTGAAAAGGGCCCTAATGAAGACTGGTTAGTGGGGATCACCTCTCATGGCTATCAAGTCCAAGTGGCGGTTCCCCAAAGTTATGTCTTAAAGGGAAGTCTAGCAAGTTCAGCTTTTATATTGGGATTAAGCGCGCTTTTTATCGTTATTTTACACATAACTTTGAAAAGAACTTTTTCAAATTATCAAGATCAGGTAGTTGATTTAGTGGATTCGATTCAAGCCATTGCCAAAGGTGAGCAGACCAAGAGAATTGATACGTCCAAAAAGGATCAAGAATTGCTTTTGATTGCAGAGACAACAAATGATATGTTGGATCGTCTGGAAAAAAATATCCACGATATTTATCAATTGGAACTGAGTCAGAAGGATGCAAACATGCGAGCTCTCCAAGCTCAGATAAATCCGCATTTTATGTATAACACTCTTGAATTTTTAAGAATGTATGCGGTCATGGAGAGTCAAAATGAACTGGCAGATATTATTTATGAATTTAGCAGTTTACTTCGGAATAATATTTCTAATGAGCGTGAGACCACACTTGAAAAGGAAGTAGAATTTTGTCGGAAATACAGTTATCTCTGTATGGTTCGCTATCCTAAATCAATTGCCTATGGATTTAAAATTGATTCGGGTATTGAGGAGATGAGAATTCCAAAATTTACCTTACAACCATTGGTGGAAAATTATTTCGCTCATGGAGTGGACCATCGAAGATCCGACAATGTCATTAGTATTAAAGCCTTGAGAAAAGACGGTCATGTTGAAATTCTAGTGGTGGATAATGGACGTGGGATGTCTGTTGAGAAGTTAGCTGAAATCCAAGCTAAATTAGCCAAACGAACTTTCGAACCTACTGAGGATTATAGTAACGGACGGAAGTCTATCGGTATTGTCAATGTACATGAGCGTTTTGTGCTTTACTTTGGGGAACGATACCAGATTAGTGTAGAATCTGGTGAACAAGAAGGTGTACAATATCGAATCACCATTCAAGATGAGGAGAAAGGTTAAACATTAAACATGTATAAAGTACTATTAGTAGACGATGAGTACATGATAACAGAAGGGCTTAAGCGTTTAATTCCTTTTGAGAAGTGGGACATGGAAGTCGTTGCAACTGCTAACCATGCTGACGAAGCTTTAGACTATGTTAGAGAACATCCTGTGGATATTGTTATTTCTGATGTCAATATGCCTGACAAAACGGGCCTCGAAATGATACAGGAGATGAAGAACATTCTACCAGATAGCTATTATATCCTTCTATCTGGGTATCAGGAATTTGACTATGTAAAAAAAGCGATGAATCTCAGCGTGGTCGATTATCTGGTTAAACCAGTGGATAAAGTCGAATTAGGTAATATACTTGAAAAAATTGCCAATCAACTAGGTGAAAAAATCGAAGAACCCTTAATTTTAAGTCAGAAACTAGATGAGGAGACTCTTCTTGCTCACTTATCTCATAAAGAAAACTGGTGGATTGGACTATCAAAAGATAAGCAGGGTGATTTCCTTATTCCATATTATGTGCTCGGACAGGATTGGCAAATTGTATTTGCTGATAGAGAGTTTGAGGGCTTGCTTGTTATACCTTTTGAGAAACCGTATCAAGAGAACTTTGAAAAATGGAAGTTGGATGTAGAGAAGGCTCTCTTCTATGGTTCAGTTAACCTGAATCAATCTGAAAGTCTATTTTCTTATTATGAACCAATCTACCGAGTTATTATCCAAGGAAATCTCCAACAGATTATTGATGAATTGACCTTGCTTGAACAGATTGTTTTAGAGAATACGCCAAGAGTTTCGATTACTAAGCAGCTGTTTACCCAATTTATTATGGATGTTTTCCATCTTTTTGAACATCTGAAAGCAGATGATATGACGGATATTGTCAAGAGAATACATGCTATTGTTGATTTTGAGGAATTAGTTGCTTTTACCAAGGAAACCTTGACGTCCTTCTTTGGACAATATCGAATGAATGAAAATGTAGTTAGTGTCTTAGAAGTAATTGGTAGAGATTATCAAAAAGAGCTATCTCTAAAGGATATTAGTAAGGATCTCTTTATTAATCCAGTTTATCTAGGACAGTTGATTAAAAAGGAAACCAATTCTACATTTGCAGAGCTCCTAAATAAGCAACGGATTAAAGCAGCTCAGCAACTCTTGCTATCAACCAATGATAGTATTGAGGATATTTGCTATACAGTTGGTTATAGTAACGTAGGTTATTTTTATAAAGTGTTTCGAAAACTTTGTGGCAAGTCTCCAAAGGCCTATCGAAAACAGATTGAGGTAACTGTATAAGAATTGTCTTGCATCTGTAAAAATGCTATAATACTAGTAATCATTTTAGGAGGTTATCCTTATGCAAAAGAAACCAATTTATCTTTGGGTTTTACTAATTTTATCAGCCGTGCTTTCGGCTTTATCACTATTTGGAGTTTTGTCACCAGTTCCTACTGCAGATAGCATGGCTGGATTTGAAACATCAGGAGTAGACGCAACTTATGCTCAGGAATTAGTTGCATATACGATTAAAGTGACGGAACATTCCCACTCTGTTTTCAACATTATCTTAGTTATTTTGTCAGCTATCTTGGTTACTGTAGCTTTGGTTTTCTTAGTTCGTCAAAATATCCAATTAGCAAATTATACTTATGTAGCTTATGTTTTGGTTGCTATTGTTGGTTCTATTTATAATTTTATGGGAGTACAGGATGCGATTTTACTGTTTACTGAACCAAACGTTCGATTCGGCGCAGAACTTGGTGCAAAAGGGGCTACAATTTTGGGAATTGTCATTAATGTTATTTTTCTAGGCCTTGTATTTTATAAGATATGGCAGCAACAAAAAGAAGTAACAGAATCTCAAGAAGAAGAACTCGTCTAAGAGTTGACAAAGGATGACTATCAAGATACAATCTTGGTAGTTATTTTTTTGGATTCGAGAAAGAGGGAGGGAAAGATGAAAAAAATTTCCTTAGTTTATATCAGTTTGAGTGGGAATACTGAAAGTTTCGTAACACGTTTAAAAACTTATTTGATGGAGCAGTATAAGAATATTGATGTTGAGAAGATTGACATCAAAGAGTTGGTCAAGGAAGAACGAGGATTCTATGAAATGTCAAATCCTTTTGTCACTTTTTTACCAACTTATTTAGAAGGTGGGAATGGTGTTGACAATGGAGATGTAGAAATCCTAACGACTCCTGTAGGTGATTTTATCGCCTATGGTGACAATGCTAGTAAGTGTTTTGGTGTTGTAGGGTCAGGGAATCGAAACTTCAATAACCAATACTGTCTAACTGCAAGACAATACAGTCAACGCTTTGGATTTCCTGTACTAGCTGATTTTGAAATGCGTGGTATGCTGGGAGATATCAAGAAGGTTGCAGGCATTATTGCAGAGCTCTACGAACTTGAGGTTTAATAAGAGGTAGACTTTCTAAGCTAGAATTTTAGCCTATGGATCGTAGAATTATTTCAAAAGAGAACAGTTCAAATGAGTAAATTACAGAGATCATTTTTAAAGTATATAAAACGCAAACCAAGCTTCAAGGATATTATGCTATGCAGTGCTTTGCTACTATTAGCGCTTGCTCTGCTACTGTTCTCTGAGAAAATTTTTGATGAAAATGTAGCACCAGTTGGAACCATGGTATCCTTAGGGATTGTTATCCTGGTAGGAATCTTAGCTGTCAGAAATAAATAAAAAGACTCGAGAAATGTCATCTCGAGTCTTTTTGTTATTTGCGAATTTCGTCAACGATTTCTTTTGAAATGGGAATCCCTAAACGGTAACCTTTGTTGATGTAGTCAATGACATCATTGATATTTTCTATCGTTCGGATTTTTTCTTTGATAGTTGCACGAAAATCTTGATCTTTCAATAGTTGGTCCTGAAGCAGTCTTTGAAGTTTCTCTTTTTCATATTTGTTGACAAGAAAGAGAAAAAGAAGACTGATAACAACTAGAATATAAGCATACTGGCTCATAAAAATTCTCCCTAGGTGATAAAGAAGTAGGTGGTAAGATAAAAGTAATTTTTTTATTTTTCGAGTGATAGTACTGTAAGCGCCTAGCCAAAGTCCGAATAGGATTTGGCGTTAGTTACTTAGCTTATTTAGCAATAAATTAATTTAATAGATCATGACATGCATCCAAATAAGTCGATATTATTTATTTGGATGCATTAGTAAGGCGCTTAGGCAAGTCGCCTCATTTACGACATCGTGGCCCCTAAATCGATTATATTTAGGGAGCATGACTAGTGAGGCGTCTGGTCAGAGTCCGAATGGATTTGGCGTTAGTTACTTAGATTGCTTTGCAATCAAGTAACTTTGGTGAATTACATCTTCTCTGGCGCCTCTACACCCAACAGACGAAGCGCTTCTTTGAGGACGACTGCTGTTGCATAGCTAAGGGCTAGACGACTGTCACGTTCTGGACTTTCATCTAAGATACGAGTGTGGGCATAGTATTTGTTAAAGGCTTGAGCTAAGCTGATTGCAAATTTAGCGATGATAGAAGGTTCGTAATTATCAGCTGCACGTTTAATAATGCGTGGGAAGTCTTGAATTAGCTTAATGATTTCCCAGCTTTCAGCATCGTTCAAGCTATAGTTGGCACCTACTTCAGGTTTGAAATCGGCTTTACGCAAGATCGATTGGATACGAGCGTAGGCGTATTGAACATAAGGGCCAGTCTCCCCTTCGAAGGATACCATAGCTTCAAGGTCGAAGTCATATCCATTTGTACGGTCAGTTTTAAGGTCATAGAATTTAATGGCCCCAACTCCAACAGCATGAGCGACCTGGTCTTTGTTTTCAAGTTCTGGATTTTTGGCTTCAATCTGCGCTTTAGCACGGCTGATGGCTTCTGCAACAGTTGGTTCTAGCAAGATAACATTCCCTTTACGAGTAGAAAGTTTTTTTCCTTCTTTTGTAACCAAGCCAAACGGAACATGGACAATATCTTGGCTCCAATCGTAACCCATCTCTTGAAGAACTGCCTTGAGTTGTTTAAAGTGAGCAGATTGTT
>ERZ772987.228-NODE-228-length-11880-cov-4.63729_pt1 | contig 11880 bp, 16 predicted proteins | sample MGYA00511129_ERZ772987 | MGnify/ENA primary metagenome ERZ772987 (study PRJEB29015, sample SAMEA2738058) | human oral metagenome | biome: human oral; feature: human-associated habitat; material: saliva | place: China | collected 2222 ...
AAAAAATCTATATTTTATTTTTTAAAAATAAAAAAATCTATTCCTCATTTCACCATTTATTGTCTAACCACTTGCAAATATAATGAACCAAAATCTCAACTTCAATAGCAATTAGAATATTAAAAATAATATCCATCTTTATATCCTCCTTTTTTGATAGATTTGCAGAAAGGCCCTCTACATCTATGATCGTATCATGACAAAAACGGGACTTTTTACGGATTTCACGACAGCTTTAAATTTAAGACCCCCTCAGACCTCTTATTTTGACCGTTAAGGAGTCTTTAGCTGAAGAACCGAATATTTCCACCTTTGACGACCTAAGGGGCAAATACGAGCTTATATGGCCTTAAACAAGTGTCTGTTTTTTTATTTAGTACTCACTGATGGCAGCAAGAAAATAAATCAAGATAAAAAATGATTCTACATTATGACAACAGAAGAAAAATTAAATCAAGCTGCAGGAACTATCAAAGAAGGTGTAACATCCCCCCTTCATAAAAAAATTTCATGATTTTAATACATATTACACGTGTAGAACTGTATAGAATATGCTACAATTGTTCTATACAAAGCGTTTTTTATCGTATAGCACATGAGTGTAGTAGAGGAGAAGGAATGAGTGTCCAAATAAGTATCCGAGTTTCTAAGGAACAGAAAGAGAAACTTGTAGAACTGGCTAAAAATGAAAACAAGACAATCACGCAATACATACTTAATCGTTGCATTATAGAAAACAGCTATACAGAATCTAGCAGTGTAGATAATGATAGCAATCGTGTAGAAAGTGTGTTGCAGGAGCAAATTAAGCAACTTCGCGCTGATTTTGATAATGAACGACGTTTTTATATTTCTCAGATTGATGAAAAAGATGGGCAAATTGCAGATATCTTGGAAACTAACAACAATCAACTCCAACTTATTGGAGCACTGACTATCAAAAATGAAACATTACTTTTAGAAACAAAACAAAGCTGGTGGCAACGTTTGTTTTCAAAAAGATAACTAATTAGTTGTATATGAGTGAGGATTTGGTTTTGCAAAATTTAAAAGAACAAAAGAAAAATGCCCAGGCGTTTACTAAACGTTGGGAAGGCCGTGGGAATGAGCGCCAGGATAGTCAATCTTTCTGGCTAGATTTGCTTCAGTCTGTATATGGTATTGAAAAACCTTCGAAGATAAAGTTATGCTTGATCATACCAGTTTCATCGATGGATTTATTGATACTACAAAAGTATTGATTGAACAAAAGGGCTCAGATAAAGATCTAAATAAAGCTATAAAACAGTCTGACGTAACCTTCTTGACTCCGTTCCAACAGGCTAAACGTTATTCGGCTAATCTTCCATACTCTAAACGTCCCCGTTGGATTGTAACGTGTAATTTCAAACTTTCGTATGGGAATCTTATTAACCAAAGTCCTAGATCCCCAGCGATTTACGCAAATTCTACTCTACAACTTTCCGAAAAAGACCAATTTTTCGGAAAAATACTTGCTTTAAAGAAAGTATCTAAAAAACGCCGAAACTCCTTGCGCCTGTAGGAGTTTCTAGTGATGTGTTGTGCGCAAAAAAGTCTGAAAAACTCTCAGAATCGCCGTCTCAGCACCAAAAATGCGCCTTTTTTGCATGAAAAAAACAAATTTCAGCCTTTTCTATACAAAATGAGGTGCAAAAAAAAGAGGGTTCTAGAGACCTCTTTTTTAGTATAGATAGATTGGACCAAGCCAATTCCAATATGATGCATTGACAGATACTTGGTTATCTTCTTCATCTTCCCAAACGTCTGTAACATTCAACAAGTATTCTAGTTCGTTGTTTTCTGCTAACATATCTACCACTCCTTTTTTAGATATTATATCACAACATCTCACTTTTTATCAGCCTACCTCCTGTAAAACATTGATTTGCTTGGCTTCGATAGCTCCTGCAAGGTCGCCATTGATGATTTCGGCATCTCTACGCTTCGCCCACTTTTCTTCAGGTGTCCACGTGAAAACATAAGCCTTGACGGGTGTTCCTTTCGTTTTCGCCTTGACTTTTTTAACCTTTAGGTCTTTAAAAAACGGGGAAAGTTGCTCGGTAATTGGCTTCACAACTGCCCTATCAATTTCAGACGTTTTATAAAAAAGTCCTCTAATCACATATCACAGACTTCTCAGTCCTGCCATGCCTTCGCACCGATTTTCGCGAACAACACGAAAAAGTCTTGCCAACTCATAGTCAAAAAAATATGATATACTTTATATAGAACTATTACAGGAGTGTTTTTATGGCTATTAAGCAAAGTGAGGAACGAAATTCTTTAAAAGAAAAACTACGGACTCGTGGATTGAAATTTGAAGATGCAAAACTTGATGATGCGCTTGTGAAATATAATTATTTCAATTTGTTCAATGGCATCGAAAGTATTTTTCTATCTAATACTAAACCCAAAAAATTCAATAAAGTAACGTTGGATGACTTCGTTGCAGTTTATAAATTTAATAAAAAATTAGCAGCTGTAATACTAGATCTACTAAATAATATTGAGTCAAAATTAAAAAATTCAATTTCATACCATTTCACTCAAACTTATTGTTCAACAATAAATGACACTATGAACTACACATTAAAGTCTAACTATGAAAATCCTCAAACTAGTAGTATTTCTAGTAGTTATCCCTTTGTACAATACCAGAATAGTAAAGTTTATAGTGAATTTGACGATTTCGTCTTATTTAAGCCTTACTACCTTACAAATTTAATAAATAAAAATGATCATATCGATTATAATTTCTATTCAAGTACAAATTATAACCCTCCAAGTGGAGTAGCGATTTTTAGAAAAGGTCGTGTAAACTATACTGATGTCGCAGTCCCTTTCTGGGTCGCAATTGAAACAATGACGTTAGGGGAATTATGTAGATTGTTACATTATCTCAAGAGTGACGTATTAAGAAAGGTAATGGAAGATTTCAATATTGACACCCAAAAATATCCTCGTAGTGAATTTTTGAATGCGCTCGATATCATTTTATCGTTGAGGAATTACTGCGCTCACGGGAAATTGGTGTATCGCTATCAATCTTCCAAAGGCATTAAATTAAATAATGGTTTGATAAAGTCATTTGATCTAAAAACATCTGAAACAGGGACACCAGCTTCTGTAATTTCTTTATTTGATGCTCTAAAAATTGTAAATTACTTTGAAAATACAAAACCATTGAAAAAAGTTATAAACTCCATAGTTTATCGTAACAATAAGCATTTTAAATCTCCAGATTTTGATTTAAACTCTCGCTTATTAACCAAAATGGGAGAACCAAGTTTAAAAGAATGGAAAAAATTTATTTTTACAGAATCACAGTATAAGTTTAAATAAATTAAATTTTCTATTGACATTCTCATTTAAATGTAATAGAATTGTTATCAGTAAATAAATTTGCTCTTAAGAGCGTTGGAGAATATCACTTTTTATATTTTCCTCGATAAAGATCCTCGGTATACATACCGAGGATCTTTTGGTTGTAGAGATTGATTTAAGAAGATAATATTTAAATAATACTTTTTCCGAAAAACTCCAATTTTTCGGAAAGTGGTCTATTTGTCAAAATATGGCAGAACTCGTGATTGTAACTCTTTTAAAAGGAGTACATACTCTTCAAGCTGGTCAGATGTGTAGTTTTTAATAACCCAATAATCACGTGAATACTTTTTGTCAGTAAAGTCATTTCTCCAAATTTCTTTTAGACTATCTGGAGCTAAATCAATTGTAGTCGCACCTTGTCCAATCTCTTCAAGTGCTTTTTCTGTTTCTTTTTTTGTCCAAGTTTTCTGAACATGATAACGCCAACTTGTCTGACCGCAATCTGCAAATATGGAGACTTTTAATTTCTCTACCTTTTTAAGTAGTTGTTCTTTTGTTGTCATAAATACGACCTATCAGGCTGTTCAGCCTGCCTTTCTTCTTTTATGCTTATATTATACGAAACCACGAATTAAAAAACTAACTATTTTTTAATTTATCCATTTAACCCAAAACGTCTTAAAACGTTGATATTAGCGAGTTTTTGTTATATCATTTTTTTACAAATAATTAGCAAACTAACTTTTTTAGGAGTTTTATATGGAAATTACTTTTAATTTAGACAAGCTACGGGGGATAGACTTCATACGACCATTAGATTGGAAAAGTCTCGAAAAACTACATAACGATGTAAACAGAGAAAATTGGGAGATGTTTTTTAGACCCTCTGAACTAGAAAAAGTATTTACAAGCACTTTAAAAATCACATCTAGAGATTTAAGAGAATTCCTTGATGATGTTTTTGGAATAAGCATGTCAGTAGATTCCACTAATAATCGTAATCAGCTGAATGCTATAATTAAAAAATATGCTCCAACAAAAAGAGGCCACCGAACTATATTAAATTACTATCAATTTCGTGATTTAATCTTATCAGATGATTTTAATAGGTTTGTACTAAGAAAACAAGATGAATCAAAATCAAATAATAAACGCTTAATGTACGAGGAACTTATGTACTTACAAGTGAATAAGTTCAAGGAATCGAACTTGTATCAAGAACAAAAAAAGAAAGATACTATATACTATGCGAGCGCATTGTCTCTTGTAGAAGGATTTGACCAAGTTCTAAAACAATACTACTCAATGTTTTTAGACCTCTGGCATATTCAACAAGTTGATTATAGATATATAGAAGCTCCAGCTGAAACAAAACAAATGTTAGATATTATATCCTATCGATTTAGACAAAAATCTCCGTTAGTTTATAAGTTTGATTCCCGTGACGACGTGTACAATACAGACAAAAATCAAATTATTGAATGGTTCTTAAGAGACGTGGAAAGATGGGCAAATAATGAAATAAAATAGTCTACTTCACCAATTTTCTGCATGTTTCATGATATAATATAAACATGCAGAAAATCACGGAAGTAGGGAAATTCTCCCAAGAAATCATTACTGAGTTTGGTCTCTCATATAATGAAAATGACCCAATTATTTTGGCGAAAAATCGTAAAAAGCATATGCTGAAACGACACGGGGACGAGTTCGCCGATTTTGAAAAAACGTACAGTCAAATTCCAGATATTTTAACAACCCCAGATTATGTAGGGTTACACCCTGACGGAAAATCCTTACAATTTGTAAAATTGCTCGAAGAGAATACTCTAGTTGCTGTTCGTCTTGACCCTAAAAATGGAAATGTTCGCACCATGTACCCATTAACGGACAATAAACTCAAGAATTATCTGGACGCCAAAAGAATGCGGGAAATGTAGATTTTCTTGATAAAAAATACAAAAAAAAGTTAACTTTTTTTTTGTATTTTTTATATCTCTGTGATATACTTTAAGTAAGTGAGAAAAAGGAAAATAATAAGGACGGAACAGGCAGCCGTCACGCCCTCGTGGTCTTAAAGAGATGTGGGAAGGTCACCCCACTATTATTTTCTTTTAATAAAAAAGCCCCTACCGCCGTAGGGGTTATTTTTTTATTATGGCTTCAAGCCATAATCGCTTGCTTTTTATCTAGATGTATGCTAGAATATATATAACTAGGATATATTTAGGGATAACTACTACGATTTAGTATGTTGCTAGCATATCTGAAAATAAATATTTATTTACTGGAGGTCAAATTTATGGCTGTTACGTATAGCGTCGCTCTCCCTGTAGTCGGGATTGATATTTGCTCAGCAAAAGAAGTTCTGGATGCTCACTTAGAGAAAGCTAACGAGGTCGGTTCTGTATACTTCAGCACGAGTAACAGAATGGATCCTAAAAAACTTACGAAAGTAAGTAATATATTGCTTGTGAGTAAAGAATTTACTTATATTGCGGATTTGGTACTTTACCAATATTTTAATAAAAAATCAGCTCCTTTGGATGCTGCTATTTATGCTCCAAGCCTGTTTGCAGACGACCAAGATTATCACTGGCTGAAACTTAAAAATATCAGAGAAATTAGCTTGGATGAATTGAATACTTTTCAAATGATCAACAAGGAAGCCCAAGAAAAATACAATGGTGTTGGGAACTATGTTGAAAATACAGGACGCTTGCAAGTGTTCTATGCAAAAAAATAAGCTAATTGTAACCAACAACTAGAAAAGAGCATTTCGTATAGACGAGATGCTCTTTTGTATGTACACTTTGTAGCACATAAAATTTTTAAAAACAATTTTTGAAACTGGAAAATAGTTTTCCCTATCATACTTTGATTTGCCCATGTTTTTCTGTTACTCTAGTAATAGATAAAAATTATAGGATGAAATTATGACAAAATTAGACGAAAAATATGAAGAATTAGAGAGTTCTTTGGGCCATGATGTTCAGTTATATATAGACTATTTTTTTACTACAAATAAAAGGGACTTGTACAGTTATCGCAAATTAAATAGTTTGAAAAAATTCCTCGATTTCTACGCAGGTAACCATCTTAAAAAGTCTACTAATGAATTAACCATGGACGATTTAGAGCAAACACCTGTAGAAGTTGTTGCAGATTATGTCAACTCTTTAGAGCAAACACCTGTAGAAGTTGTTGCAGATTATGTCAACTCTTTAGAGCTAAAACCAGACGGTAAAAAACGATTTATTAGTGTCTTAAACTCATTCTGGAACTACTACACTGTTGTATCATTCTCAGGTGATAGAAAAGCCCCACACTTCTACCGCAATGTTATGAACGAATGGATCAATGAGTATGGCATACTTTCTCTTTTTACATCAAAAAGAGGAGCAGGGAACACAGTACGAGTAGTTCATTATGATTTGCCATATATGCTATACTTTTTTGATGAAATTGATAAGAATGAGAAACCTACGAGTCCCTATGACTTCTTCCTTGATGAAGAAGCAGGCTCATCTAAATTGCTGAAAAATAAAGACAGAGATTTAGCAATCATCGCTTTACTTGCTGGAACTGGAGTTGATCTTGAACAATTAGCGCAAACTACTTATAGAGATATTGACTTACACAAACAGACGCTAATAGTTACATCTCCTAAAGGTGAACGAATTAAGAAACCGATTTTAAGTGAATTTATCCACTATATCTCACCGTACATCAAAGAAAGAGAGAAAATAGTATCTACTAATGCTAGTGATTCTCTATTTCTCGACTTCAAAAGAAGACCACTAACTGCTCCAAAAATATCAGGAGTAATAAGTAGGATAGAGCGCATTTTTGGAAAAGCTTTATCCGCAGCCATTTTAAAACAGACTCATTCGTGCATTCTACTTGAGAAAAACAAGGATTTTTTGGATCTAATCTAAAGAGAAAAGTAAGATGCAGCCAAATTCATGCACTTTTTTCTCATGTATTCCGAACTTTTTATGTTTTGGTAGCTATGCTGCTACTTTTAAATCAAAAAAACTACATTTCTGCTACCTTTAAAAATAAAAGCCTATACCTATACGATTTATGGACTAAAAAACCGTCCTACTATTACTATTAAAAAGAGGAAATAAAAATATTTTATGAATAAATTAGAACAGAATTATCAAGAATTGGAGAGCATTCTTTCTCCAGATATTCATTTATACCTAGATTACTTTTTCACTACGAATAAAAGGAACACCTCTAGCTACTATAAGCTAGTTGAGTTGAGAAAGTTTCTGGACTTCTATGCGACTGAATATCTAAAGAAATCTATCATCGAGATCACTATGGACGACCTAGAGCAGATACCTCTTGATGCAGTCGTTGATTATGTAGGCTCACTAAGGCTCAAACCAAATGGCAAGAAACTAGTCATTAAGATTTTGAGTGCCTTCTGGAACTACTACACCGTAGCATCTTTCACAATCGAGAAACAAGCGCCTCACTTCTATCGTAACGTGATGAACGAGTGGGAGGTTGTTTATGGTGCTGCTACTCTTTCCTCACAAGGCAAACCAAAGGAAAATACAGACTATATCGAAAGTTACAATCTTCAAGAAATCCTTGACTATCTGGATATGATAGACAATTATCTTGTAACATACCTTACCAAAACAAAAGCACGAAATTGGGAGCGAAACAAGGAACGTGATTTAGCGATTGTTGCCTTGCTTGCTGGAGCTGGAGTTGATATTGAACAACTCGCACAAGCTACGTATCGAGATATAGACCTACGAAAGAAAACTTTGACGGTTGTTAATCATAGAGGAGAGCTTGTCCAAAAATCAATCATTAAGGAATTTATCCCTTATATCGCTCCTTACGTTAAGGAACGAAAAAAATGGTATAGTGCTGATGCTACTATCGGCTCACTCTTCTTGAACTACAAGAAACAACCACTATCTTCACAAGGTATTGCATCCGTGATCCATAGAATTTCCACGGTTGCTAAGAAACCTTTATCAGCTCTCATTCTAAAGCAGACACACAAGGATCTTTTGGAACTAGTCCAAAGACAAAAATAATATGTAACCACGTACTTTTTTCTCATATATGAGAGTTTTTGTAGATTTTCGTACCTTTTTCTCATGTATTACAAGATCCTCTATCCCCCTTTTGTTATTTTTAATTCAATTTTTCAATAAATAAAAAAGAGAGACTTAAATAGTACTCTCTTTTTTTACTTTGATTATCGGATATAAAGACTCATGAAAAAATCATTGTGAGGTATCTTGTAGTATTGTTTAGTAATCTCTGAAGAGAATACTAAGCCAATTCTTCCGTATTTATCCTTGTGTCTCTCGTAGAGTTTTTCAAAATAATCATGGTTGCTAACGTCGCCATAGTTCAATTTTACAAGGGGCATTTTTTCTTCATCAAAATAATCATCTATGTAATCCACGAATAAATGAAAAGGATTATCTTTATCTTCTAATCGGTAAACATTTACAACTTCATAAGGCATGATACGTTCATTCTTAATCAACTTCTCCATCAATCTTTTGTTTTCTTGGATATCATCTATCACTATATCGTGCATGATAGCCTCTGATATCTGAGATAATGCATTGACCTCTGGTAATGCAAACAAGATCAAGTTACTCTCTTGTGTTTTCTCGTAGTAAGAAAAGCCACTATCTCCAAAAGGTACGGTATATAAATTATCAATAAAATTCATAATACGCATATGCAGGCGGTTGTCTTTTGGCTCTGAAATATTATCAAAGACAAAGAAGATTGTATCTCCTCGATAATACTTCTCTTCAAAATATCCCAATATCTTTCCGAGCAGCTTGAAGTGAGGCTCTGTATTCCTGTCATACTCAATAAAATACCTCTGACCTCGAACGAAGATCACTGCATCTGGTACAAGTGATATAAGTTTTCTATTAAACGGGAAAAAGTAAGTGATGTTCAATTCTCTAGGTGATAAATCTGTGCACTGTTCAACGATTCGTCTTCCGATTTTCAGCGCTAATCTTCTTGTATGATAATCATGTAGATGTATTTTTCTGATGCCATCTTTTCCGCCAGACATTTTGTTTATCTTGAGGCTATAATGCGAACCTTTAAATTCTGTTACCTTTGTCAATTCAATAAGGCCTGGGATCTCATGCATGATATCTAACAACCATTCAGCAAATCCTTTAGTAACATACATAAATTTAGTCTTGCCGATTCTGTAGTTGTCTTCAAAATGACTCAGTGGCATATTTCTATTTCCTATGAACGAATATAGTGTTCTGTTATTTAATTCTTTACCTGTGAGAATGAAGTACTGATCCAGGACCATTTCTCTTGAAAAATACTTTAAGCGAATTAAATGATACATGAGTAAGATTGTATCTCTTGTAAAATATATCCTTTCACTATTGGGGGTTGGCAAATAATAAGCTACCGCATTTTTTGGGATATTCTCTATTTTTTCTTTGCTTTTTCTTTGTTTTCTTTTATCGTTCATAGATCATTTTCTCTTCTCTATTTTTTCAAGTATGCTTCTTTCACTTTTCATATACCTGTATTTCAGACCAATCTTCTTTGCTAAATAAATCAGCAATTCTTCTTTCCTCCTCGATAATATTCCCATTTTTGTCTAGCTTTTCATCTTGATAGACTGTTTCTGATATATAAACTGTTAATTCTTGATCGGTGTTATCCACCGTGAATTGCGGGAAAATGGGATAATCATAAAAGCCACTATCCTTTTTTTTCATAAGGGCCTAAAAACTGTTTATATGAGACTACTCTGAGTTTGATTTGAATACTCTCTATAAAACATTCAAACTGATTATTAGTACTATTCTCGTAAAGTTCAGTTGCATATTCTGATATAGCTGCAATATCTGAATACGAGATAGTTACGCTCTCTTGTGAGTATCTATCATGTATTATCTCTAATATTCCAAAAATAATCTCTACTTCATTATCAGATAAAGTGCCTAGATAGAAATGAGCTGGTAAATCGCTATTATGATGTATAACTGCTATATACTCTTTTTGATCTTTTTTTAATTTTGACATTGATTATACGATCCTTTTTGTTTCTTATATATATTTTATCACGCCTCATTTCACATTTAAAGCTATCATAGCCCAAATCGGACTATGATAGCCGAAAACGATTTCTTCTCAAAAATCAACTCATTTTTAGCAGCTACAGCACGTTCAATTTATAGTTCAAATTTTAGTCATATTCTAAAACATAGTGAAAGTAGAGGTGATACCCCTATAAAGTCACTTTGTTTTAAAATCGACTCTACACTTACAGGTCCGTGGGTTTTCGGTTCTTCTTTTGAGCCACTATGTTTCTCGACCTAAAAAACAATTAACCACCTCATTCCTATTTCATTATAAATCAAGCAATATCAAGGAGTTACAACAACATTTTTTTCCTAAGATGTTTCTCAACCTAGAAAATAATTAACCACCTCAGTGCAATATTGCTATAAAGCTAGTAGCACCAATGAGTTAATAAACTCTTTTTTAATCTCTATATTTCTCAAAGAAAAAGGGCTGCATACGCAAGCCCCAACTCTTAATATAGGTTCAAAAATTAGCTACTTTTACAAAAAATCGTAGATATCTGTCTGATGTGACCTTTTCTCTGCCTCTACGATTATATCTACAGTGGTTGGCTTACGTCTATCCCTAATTACCATCTCATACCCGATAACTTTTCGTCCTTTTTTTACAGTTGTTAGCTCTATGTCAGCATTGAATTTCATTTCTAATTCTTCGCATGCGACTAGGAGAGCATTTCTCTTAAATAAACCTGCCGGCCATGACTTCTCTTCACCTAAGAACCAATCCTGCCATTCCTCTAAACTCCCTTTAATGGTCGTATACTCTCGATTCCCTAAACGATAAGCTTCCCAAAGTTTCATCAAGATCAAAGAATACTTAGATTTTACATTCCCTAACTCATCCAAATGGAAAGAATAGTAATTTCTTTTCAACTCAAAAACTAAAGGTCCTGCATCTTCGGAGAATTTAAACTCTACAAGCCCATCTTCAATAAATCTTATTCTGCTGAAAAGTTGAGTCATGATTATTGATCGTCTACCGTCAGGCAATGTTTCAGGGATATATAGAGCTGTATTCTCATTAAGTCTTGAAAAAGCTTCTGCAATTCGTCTATAATTCTGACCATTTTTGGTTAATCCGAAGTGCTTCATAATGTCAAGGCTATGAACTGTAAAGACATCACCAACTTTACTATCCTTCGTTACAGATGAAAAACAAAAGTCTAAAACCTTGTGTTCAAAAGCTTTTAAATTACCAAACGCTTTAGCTAAGTCATTCGCCTGGACGACTAAATAATTTTGACGAGAAGCTAGTTCTTCGTAGATTTTACTAGATTTTCTATTTGATACCATCTTGTTTACCTTTTACTACATTTCTTATTATGCTACATTCTATCAATTTTTAATTTTATAGTCAATAATGGGGTACAAAATAGTCAATAATGGGGTACAAAATAGTCAATAA
>ERZ772987.229-NODE-229-length-11843-cov-2.8775_pt1 | contig 11843 bp, 10 predicted proteins | sample MGYA00511129_ERZ772987 | MGnify/ENA primary metagenome ERZ772987 (study PRJEB29015, sample SAMEA2738058) | human oral metagenome | biome: human oral; feature: human-associated habitat; material: saliva | place: China | collected 2222 ...
AACCGCTAGGCGGTTAGCGTAAGAATGCTCCCCCACTGCCGTGACACGGATACGGGCGCTACCACCAATGACGGTAGTGCCGCTTAGAACCTGATCATTTTCGTGCTTACGCACCGCCACTGATTCGCCGGTAAGAATCGACTCATCAATTTCACAGCCATTAGAACTAAGCACCTGGCCATCTGCCGGCACCTGATCACCGCTGCGTAGCTGCAGCAGCTCCCCCAGCACTACCTGGGAAACTTCAATGTCTTTAGCTTCCCCATCGCGAATAACATGCGCCGTAGGGGCCGCTAACACCGCCAAATTATCCAGGGCGCGCTTAGCTCGCAGCTCCGCGATAGTGCCGGTAAGCGTATTTAGCAGCAGCACAAAACCAAATACGGCATCCTTCCACGAGCCCACCGCCAGCACCACCACCACGGCGCTAGCCAAGATCGCATTAAAAATCGTAAATACGTTCGCCCGCAAAATCGCGACTATAGAGCGCGAAGAAGAGTTATCAAACTCGTTGGTTTCGCCTGCGGCGCGCGCCTGGGCCACCTGTTTAAAACTAAGCCCTTGAGCTAAATAAAGCTCGTCTACTGCAGGCGGCGTATAGGAAGCGTGACCCACTCGCGCACTCATATTTTTCCTCTCTGTCAGCTTCAGCTGGCTTCTAGCCTCAGCCAGTTAGCTTTTAGCCTCAGCCAGCCAGCACCCTCAGCCAGTTGGCTTTTAGCCTCAGTCAGCCAGCACCCTCAGCCAGTTAGCTTTTAGACTCAGTCCGCTTCAGGAATGTGACGGCGGCCAGAGTCGGCGCTAACTGCCTGGCTTAGCGGGCTTTGCTTACGCTGCATAGCGCGCGTGGCCAGCAGCGACGCCGTCGCCGTCACCGCTAGCGTCACCACAATCACCGCCAGGGAAAGCAGGTTCGAAGGCTCGGGCACAACCTCAATGGGCTTGCCGGAGTTAAGGAAAGACAGGTCGTTTTCGTGTAGGGCGTGGTTGATCAGCTTGAAACCAATGAAGCTCAAAATCACGGCCAAACCGTAAGACAGGTAAATCAGGCGCTCCAGTAGACCGTCAATCAAGAAGAACAACTGACGCAAGCCCAGCAGCGAAAAAGCGTTAGCAGCCATCACCAGGTAGGGCTCCTGGGTTAAACCAAAAATCGCAGGGATAGAGTCAAAAGCGAACATCAAATCCGCGCTACCCAAAGCGATAATCACCAGCAGCAGCGGGGTGATCATCAGCCGGCCCCCGTGTCTAATAACCAGGCGGTTACCTACAAAACCCTCAGTGGTGGGCACCAGCTTACGCACCCAAGCGGTGAAGGTGTTTTCGTGGTACTCCTCGTCTTCACCCTCATCCTTTTTGTGTGCGCCTTCGCGTACCTGGTTGATAGCGGTGTAAATCAAGAACGCGCCAAACAGGTAGAAAACCCAGCTGAACTGAGAGATCAGCACCGCACCCAAGGCAATAAAGACAAAGCGCAGCACCAGGGCAATGATAATGCCGTACATCAGGGCTTTTTGCTGGTATTCACGCGGCACCCTGAAGGCACCCAAGATAATGATGAAAACAAACAGGTTGTCTACACTCAAAGACCACTCGGTGAGCCAACCGGCATAGAACTGGCCCGCATATTGGCCCCCGTAGATGGCCCACACCAGCACCCCAAACAGCACTGCCAGGCTGATATAGCCAATAGACCAGGTGGTGGCTTCTTTCATGGTGGGGGCGTGCGGCTTGCGCACATGGCCTACAATGTCCACCGTAATCAGCGCAACGATGATGGTGATTAGGCCAATCCAGCCAAGCAAATGGACGTGCACTTAGGTGCTCCTCCGGTACGTGTCGCAGGTATCGAAGGTCTCCTCCCGCCCGCTTAGCTGGGCCCGCGACGCCGGGTTTGCCTGCTGCAAACCGTGATGACGACGTCGTTGTTAGTGGAAGTACTCCCCTTATGGTCACTGTTAACTATACCGCGAGCGCGGGTGGGTTTTGGTGGTGGGTGTCTGTGGGGTTTGTTTGTGGTTTGGGTTACTTTTTTGGGTTTTGGTTTGTGGTGGGGTGTGTTTGGGGGTGGGTTTAGCTGACTTGGTTTATGGTGCGGAGTTCTTTTTTGAGGTCTTTTAGTTCGTCGCGTAGGCGGGCGGCGAGTTCGAATTGGAGGTTGGTGGCGGCGGTGTGCATTTGTTGGGTGAGTTCTTCGATGAGGTTGGTTAGGTCTGTGGTGGCGGCGGCGTTGAGTTTGGGGGTGGTTTGGGGTGTGTCGCAGCGGGTTTTGGTGTTTTTGGTTTGGGTGTTTTTGTGGTTGTTGCGGTAGCCGGTGGCGAGGAGGTCTTGGGTGTCGATGTCTTCGCGGGCGAGCATGTCGGTGACGTCGGCGATTTTTTTGCGTAGGGGTTGGGGGTTGATGCCGTGTTTTTTGTTGTAGGCGATTTGTTTGGTGCGGCGGCGTTGGGTTTCGTCGATGGCTTGTTTCATGGCGGGGGTGATTTTGTCGGCGTACATGTGTACTTCGCCGCTGACGTTGCGGGCGGCGCGGCCGATGGTTTGGATGAGGGAGGTGGTTGAGCGTAGGAAGCCTTCTTTGTCGGCGTCGAGGATGGCGACTAGGGAGACTTCGGGTAGGTCTAGGCCTTCGCGTAGGAGGTTGATGCCTACTAGTACGTCGTAGGTGCCTTGGCGTAGTTCGCGTAGGAGTTCTACGCGGCGTAGGGTGTCTACGTCTGAGTGTAGGTATTCGACGCGGATGCCTCGATCGGCCATGTAGGTGGTTAGGTCTTCGGCCATGCGTTTGGTGAGGGTGGTGATGAGGATTCTTTCGTTTTTGTTTACGCGTTGGCGGACTTGGTTGAGGATGTCGTCGATTTGGCCTTGGGTGGGTTTGACGATGATTTTGGGGTCTACGAGTCCGGTGGGGCGGATGATTTGTTCTACTGGGGTGTCGGTGCGTTGTAGTTCGTATTTGCCGGGGGTGGCTGATAGGTAGAGGGTTTGGCCGATGCGTTGTTCGAATTCGTTGAATTTGAGGGGGCGGTTGTCGGCGGCTGAGGGTAGGCGGAAGCCGTGGTCGATGAGGATGCGTTTGCGTGAGGCGTCGCCTTCGTACATGGCGCCGATTTGGGGGATGGTGACGTGGGATTCGTCGATTACTAGTAGGAAGTCGTCTGGGAAGTAGTCGAGGAGGGTGTGGGGTGGTTGGCCGGGTTGGCGGCCGTCGATGTGCATGGAGTAGTTTTCGATGCCTGAGCAGATGCCTACTTGTTGGAGCATTTCGAGGTCGTAGGTGGTGCGCATTTTGAGGCGTTGGGCTTCGAGGAGTTTGTTTTGTTTTTGGAGTTCTTTGAGGCGTTGGGTGAGTTCGGTTTCGATGCCTTGGATGGCTTGTTTCATGCGTTGTTCGCCGGCTACGTAGTGGGAGGCGGGGAAGATGTAGACGTTGTTGGTTTGGTTGATTACGTTGCCGGTGATGGGGTGGAGGGTGGCTAGGTTTTCGATTTCGTCGCCGAACATTTCGATGCGGATGGCGAGTTCTTCGTACATGGGGATGATTTCGATGGTGTCGCCGCGTACTCTGAAGGTGCCTCGGGTGAAGTCGATGTCGTTGCGGGTGTATTGCATGGCGACGAATTTGTGTAGGAGGGTGTCGCGGTCGATTTCTTGGCCTACTTGGAGGGGTACCATGCGGGCTACGTATTCTTCGGGGGTGCCTAGGCCGTAGATGCAGGAGACTGAGGCTACGACTACTGTGTCGCGGCGGGTTAGTAGGGAGTTGGTGGCGCTGTGGCGTAGGCGTTCTACTTCGTCGTTGATGGAGGAGTCTTTTTCGATGAAGGTGTCGGTTTGGGGGACGTAGGCTTCGGGTTGGTAGTAGTCGTAGTAGGAGACGAAGTATTCGACGGCGTTGTTGGGTAGGAGTTGGCGGAATTCTGCTGCCATTTGGGCGGCGAGGGTTTTGTTGGGTTCGAGGATGAGGGTGGGGCGTTGGATTTGTTCGATTAGCCAGGCGGTGGTGGCTGATTTGCCGGTGCCGGTGGCGCCTAGGAGGATGATGTCTTTTTCGCCTGCGTTTAGGCGTTGGGTGATTTCGGCGATGGCTTGGGGTTGGTCGCCGCTGGGTTGGTAGGGGCTGATTACTTTGAAGGGGTTTTGGGCGCGGCGCAGGTCTGGCATGGCCCTATTTTATGGGGGGTTTGGGTGGGGGTGGTGGTTTTATTCTGGGCGCGCAGTTTTTGTGGGGGTGGTTAGGGTTTGGGGGTGGTTTGGGTTAGGGCGTTGATGGCTTGCCAGACTTGTTTGGTTTGGGTTTGTAGGTCGCTGGGGGTGGTGTTGTTGGTGATGATCCAGTGGTGGGGTGCTTGGGCGGCTATGCGGCGGCGTTGGGTGTCGCTGGCTTGGTTGTTGATGCGGGCTTTGGCTTGGGTGGGGTTTAGGCCGCGTTGGTTTAGGCGTTGCAGGCGGGTGTTTAGTTCGGTTTCTACTACGACGACGCCGTCGTAGGGCGGTAGGTGGCCGGCTAGGGCTTGTTCGGCTAGTAGGGGCACGTCATAGATGGCTATGGGGGTGTTTGCTTGGGTTAGCTTGTTCCAGGCTTGGGCGGCGATTAGGGGGTGGGTGATGGCTTCTAGATCGGCGCGGGCGGTGGGGTTAGTGAAGACGATTTTAGCTAGGGCGGCCCGGTTTAGTTGGCCGTCGTGGTCGATAATGGCGGAGCCGAAACGCTTAGCTACCTGGGTTAGGGCATCGCTGCCTGGGGCTAGTAGGTTGTGGGCGATCTGGTCGGCGTCCACAACGGTGGCGCCCCAGGTGGCGAAGAGTTTAGCGACGCTAGATTTTCCGCTACCGATCCCCCCGGTGAGGCCCACAATGAAAACCATTAGTTTTCTTCCACCCAGGCGGCAAGCGTGGCAGCTAGTTTAGGTACGTCCACGTCGGTGGGTACATGTAAAAACCCGGCTTTAGCCCCATAGGTTTTGGTGGCTTGGATGGCGCTGTAAAGCGTGGTGTTACAAACATAGGTGCCCGCATGCCAGGAGATAGCGGCGTCAAAACCAGCATTTTTTAGCTTGCCTAGCAGGGCGGCGGTGTCGATGGTGGCGAACAGGCCGTCGGCGTCGGCAGGGTCTACCGCAGAGCGGGTGGGGCTAAAACCACTGTTGTCTTGGCCTTCTTGCTCGTTAACGGCGATGCGTTCAACATGCAGCTGGCTGGCTGCGGCGTAAAGCCCGCAAGATAAAACAATCTGTGGGCGTTTAGCTTCAATTAGGGCCTGGATACGTCCGCGAGCGCCGGTGAAGGTTACTGGTAGTAGCTGTGCTTCTAGGCCGGTGGTGGCGTATTGGGTTTGTAGTAGCTCAACTAGGGCCTGGGTGGGGTTGACCGGGTTGGGCCCAAAGGGTTCAAATCCGGTGATAAGCGCGCGCGTCATGGTTTCACCCTAGCACCGCTTAGTTAACTAGCTGTAGTGGTTAGACTGGTTGTGGTTTCACCTGGCTATAAGTGCTTACCCTTTTGATCTAGATGCTCCCCCGGGTGTGGTTTAGCTGTTTTGGGTTAGTTGGGTGACGAAGTTTTTGATTAGCGCCTGTACTTGGCTCCAGGTTTTAGTGTTTGGGGCGCTAAGCAAGCCGTGTACTGTGCCCGCCAGCATGTGTAGTTCTACCTTTGCGCCGCCGTCGACTAACTCAAAAGCCCAAGCCTGGCCCTCATCACGCAACGGGTCCACAGGGTTAATAAACACGATCACTGGCGGCATTTTTTCAGCCAGTGCCCGCGCGTAGGGGTAGGGGGCAAGGCTGGGGGCGCTGGGGGCGTAGTGGTTCCAGGCGTGGGTGGCGGCGGTTTTAGTCCATACTGGCCCGCGCGAGTATTGGTTGTAGGAGGCGGTTTTTAGGCGCGGGTCTAGGCAGGGTTCTAAAGCAATAAAGCCACTTACCTCAAGCGGTTTTTGGGCCTGGATGCGGCGGGCGAGTGTTTGGTAGCCAAGGCCGGCCCCGGCTGAGTCGCCGTAAATAAACACGGGCACACCGTAGGTGGCGGCGCGTTCTAAAACCGTTTCGCATTGAGCGGCAGCGATGGGGTATTTAGCTTCTGGCGCTAGGGTGTAGTTAGGGCTTAGCACCACGGCGTCAAGCAGATCAGCTAGCTCTAAGTTACGGGCGTCGTCGAACCTGGCCCGGCCGCAAACATAGCCGCCCCCATGCAGTGAAATAACTACGCAGCGCGGGGCGCGGCCTTTACGTGACAATATGCGCAGCTCAATTGTTTCGCCGCTATTTTCATCTGCCAGTGTTTCATCCCCTACCGGCAGTTGGGTTACCTCAACTAGGTGGCCTGGCTCTAGCTGGGCCTGGGCACCTAGTAGTTTGTCGCCGCGTTCACGTAGCGCCTTAACCTGCCAGGTGGTTTGGGCTGGAATACCTTCCACCAGGGCCGCTATTTCAGGGGCAATATAGGGGGCCGGGGCCGGCTTGGGTAGCGCGGTGAGGAAAGAGTTAACTGCCTGCTGGAATTTTTCGCTTTTATCGCGCCGCACGCAGTGGGTGGCGCCGCTGATCAAGGCGGTATGCAGGTGGGGGTTAGCGTATGTGGCCAGCTGCTCTAGGCCCGCTTGGCCGAGCAAAACGTCGGGGCCGTCACCGGTTAACACCAAGGTGGGTACTTGTAGCTCTTTGATTATTTCGCGCCCAGCCAGGCCCACCACCCCGGTGGCGATAAAGTCACGATCCACCTGGGTTTTAGCCTGCGCCCAGGGCCCGTATTCGCTTAGCGGCCAGCTGCGATAAGCCTGCTTGGCTAGCAGTAGGTTAGCGATGGCGCCGCTTTGGTCGGCACTCATCTGCTCCAGGCCGCCCACAGACTCCCCCGCATTGTTTTTGTAGGTTGTCTCCTGGGTGGGGGTGAGCAGGGCGGGGTCTTCTAGCACCACTGCCCGCACCAGCTGGGGGTGGTCCCTGGCCACGCCGGCTGCTATTGCCCCGCCCATAGAATGCCCAAAAAGCACCACCTGGCCGCCAATACTTTGGCTCGCCTCGACTCGAACCGTCTCAGCGGCGGCTTGCAGAGCGCTTTGGAAAGGGGCCTGTAACTGTTGGGGGCTAAAACGCGGCGAGAGGCCGTGACCCAAACTGTCTACCAACACTACCCGCCACTGCTCACCCCAGCGCGTGGCAATATCGGCTAGTGAGGCGCCGTTGTCACTAACCCCATGAAACGCCACGATAGTGCCTTTAGGGTTAGCGGCCCGGTCAACGATAGTGCGGGACAAAACCTTGGGGTAGTCGCCGTCGCCTAGCTGCGGCTCCCGGCCATTTAGGCGCGGGTCCTGACCCTTTAGACGTGGGTCCTGACCCTTTAGACGTGGGTCCTGACCCTTTAGGCGCGACTCGCCGGGGGTATTAGGCATATCAGGCTCCATTGCAAACACCTACAAACACATACAAACACATACAAAATCATCTCTTCCCTATAATTATTACATGGGGTTTTAAACGGACGAAATGTCAGTATCTGTAAGGCCACACTCCACACTAGGCAGCCGACAACCAGCCCCACCCAGTGGAAACACTCATCTGTAGGGCCACACCTATAGGTAGTTTCCTGACCGGTGATTCCAGGCAGAAATACCCATGCCTGCATAGGAAACCATCCAGGCTCTAGGCCCCCGGACTGTCCCCCAGCTAGCCTCTCCCCCTGGCCTTAGGGGATAAACTTTCCCAGCCTTTGCTGCCATAACAGTCAAGTAGTCCTTGCGAGCCACTCTTAACGACGACGACGCTCACCCTTGGCTGGGACGTTAGCTTTCGTGAGCTAGAGAAACTACCTGCTTTTCTAGATCAAAATAGATAACCAATAGCTCATCAGTTAGTTCTGGATTAAAGCTCAGATCAAGGACGAAAGCTTGCTGGCCTGTTTCTTCATCAAGCAAACTACCAAAACGCATGATTTTCAAGAAATCTACCATTTGCGCAAAAGACATTGCCTCCGTGTCACATGAAGGGAACAATTGCCGCAGATCGTCTGGGTCTAGCTGATCCAGGTGGTACTCCATGAAATATGCCACGGTCCCATAGTGACTGGCACCCTTACTTGACAGCGTCTGTTTCAAGAATTCTTTGGCAGTTGTAAGCAATGCATCTACGTCATCCAAAGTTGAGGCAACTAAAGCCATTGCTGCGTCATTAGAGGTTAACTCTTCGTCAACATCGAAATAGAATGAAGTGCCAGCTTCTTGCGGGGAAAGAAAAATTTCTTCCCCCGCTTCATATTCAATACCAGGATATTTGCTGCTCTTTAAAAACATTAGACCCTCCATGTCAACCAGGACTCCCTTAGCCTCGCACTCGAAGCGCTTTACACTCTAACATAGCCAACTAGTATTTTTAAGGCAAATGCTCCCTACAGTAATTAGCGCAAACTCTATTGTGGCACACCATAGATCTCCTCAACCTGCCAGCCACTACCGTTATATGACAAAGTAACTAATGCCGCCCATTTACTTTGTTTAACATCAACTTTTGATCCGTCACCGAGATATTCAATGCCACCAGTTTGGTAATACCAAAGCTCGACAACAACTTTATCTTTAACATCTTTACGCACCCAAGCATCCGTAAACGTTACATGCATTTCATCAACCCAGCCACCATCAGCATGTAATTTCTGTATAGCTGCCGGAGTTGTGGCACAAGATTTATGAGTCCCTTTACACAGAGTCTTATATTCTTCAACTTTTCCCGTAGAAAATGCGTAATTATATAAGTCAACCGCATACTTAGCCGTGGCCACAGCTCCTTCATCAGTGTTTTGCGTGATTTCGTCAGGCCTGATTGGGGCTTGCATTTTCAAAGCCTCACTACGTTTCTTCGCCTCCTGTGGCGTAGGTATCCATTTCACCGAAACAGAAGGCGCCGGCGTTGATGTCGGATTCACTGGAGCCGCGCCTCTCACCCCTGCACGGCTCGCACTTGTTGCACTTGCACTGGCCACACCGACCAAAACCTGCCCAGTATGAGTCTCTCTGAGGTTATAGAAAATTGCACCACACAAAGTCACACTGACGCAAAGCATAAAAACTACCGTCACCCGCATAGGCAGCCAACTGATTTTCAATCGTTTCATTAAGGTCAGCCCCATTAACAAGCTAAAAGCTTTTAGTGTTTTTCTTCAACATAAATCTCCTGCACTTTCCATTCAACACCATCAAATTTCAAGGTAACTAAAGAGGCGAACTTACCAGCAGAAATATTTTGAAGCTCACCTTGACCAGAGTGCTCTTGACTAGCATTACGGTAAAACCAAAGCTGTACAACTACATTCTTAGTAACATCTTTGCGAACCCAACCGCTAACAAAAGTCACCTGTATTGGATCTACCCAACCACCATTTTGATGCATCTTAAGTGCGTCCACCGGAACCTTAACGCACGATTTCCTATCGCTAATGCACAGAGCTTTATACTCATCTACATTTCCCGTAGCAAATGTATAGTTATATAACTCAATCGCATACTTGGCCGTGGCCACAGCTCCTTCATCAGTGTTTTGCGCGATTTCTTTAGGCCTGACCGGTGCCTGCATTTTCAAAGCCTCAGCGCGCTTCTTGGCCTCCTGGGCCGTAGATATCCACTTAACCGAAGCAGAAGACGTTGATGTTGATGTTGGCGAAATCGTGACACTCACACTAGCCACACTGCCACCACCAGGTAAAGCTTGCCCAGCATGAACCTCCTTGAGGCTATAGAAAACCACACCACACAAAGTCACACTGACACAGAACACTAAAACAATCACTATCCGCACAGGCAGACAAGTAATTTTCAAGTTTTTCACTGAAATCGCCTTAGATAGGCTAACAGCTTTTACTTATCGTCTTCAATGTAAATTACCTCTACTTTCCATTCAGTTCCATCATATTTGAGGGTTAGCAGCGCTACGCATTTTGTTGAAGCAATTAACTTTCTTTCACCAGTTCCACTATATTCAATGGCTTCTGGCTGATAATAGCGTAGTTGAACAACTACATCTTTAGCATCTTTCCTAACGTAACCTTCAGTGAAGACTACATTTATTGGTGACACCCAGCCACCTTTACTATGCAATCGTTGAACACTAGCTACGGTTTTAACACAAGACCTTTTTTCACTAACACACAGTGACTTATATTCATTAACATTCCCAGTCGCATAGGTGTAGTTATATAGCTCAATCGCATACTTGGCAGTAGCCACAGCACCATCATCGGTATTCTGCGTAATCCCTTCCGGCTTAGCCGGAAGCGACATGCTCAAAGCCTCAGCGCGCTTCTTGGCCTCCTGGGCCGTAGGCGTCCACTTCACCGAAGCAGAAGACGCCGGCATTGATGTCGGCGTCGGTGAAAGCGTAGCGCTCACCCCTGCACGGCTCGCACTTGCGCTGGCCGCACCCCCGCCAGGCAAATCCTGCCCAGCCTGGGCGTCTTTACCACCATAAAAGTCCACAAAGTACCAGCCGGCGCTGATACACAGCACCACTACCAGCGCTACTCGCACCAGCGGCCAGCGGTCTTGCGGTTTAATGCGCAGCCAGGGTGGCAGCCCACTTCCAGCCCGCTTTTTCTTGTGGCCCGCAATGCCAGTCTCACCGCTGCCCTTAGCGCCGCCCTCAAGGTGAGCCTCACCGCGAGTCTCAGGCGCAGCCTCATCTTCACCCGATTTGGCCGCGCTAGGTTCAGCCGCCGGCAAGACGGCTGGCTTATTTTTAAATCCCTTCATTGGGATCGCCCCCGTGTTTCAGCTGGTGAACAGGGCTGAAACACGACTTAGTGCGCCAGCCAGTTCAAAACAAAGTTGAATCAGAGTAGCGCACATCACTTTAGTTACACAAGGGAATCTGACAATCTGTGGATATTGCATGTAGTTCTGACATGCATCTACCCCTTGCTCAAGAACCTGACGGCCCCCCTGCGCCCCTTTTCAATCTTTTCCAGTTCGCGCCCCTCTACTGCGCTTGCCGACACCCACCGCTTAGAAAACAGCTCCTGCGCCGCCTGGATCATGACCCCACAGGCATAGGGATCTTTTTCCTCGCTAATCGCCTTGGCAAACACCGCCTTGGTTTTTAGCCTAAGCTCCTCCCCTTGAGCGCGGTGGAAGGACATTTGCATGAGACTAGCCGCGCCCCAAGCCCGGCACAGTGCGTCGTCGTCGTTAAAAAGCACCTGAGCCAAAACGTCAATCTCACCTTCTCCCCCAATCCAGCCCAAAGCGATAACCACCTTGCGGCGAAGCTGAACGTCCCCGGTAGCAAGCAGGGCGCAAAGCGGGCCCACAAGCCTGTCACAGTAGGGCGCATAGAAATCTAGGTGCCTTAGTTTGGACAGCACCTCAGCTGCCAGGGCGGCGGTAAGCACCCGGATTTTCTCCTCACCTCCTCCAGACAGCTGCGCCAACAGGAAGTCGAGCCCCGCCTGCCCGTGCTTGTCGAAACGGGCGGCCAAATAGACTTCTTTGCCCGCCCGCCAATCTGCACAAATAAGCTGTCCTGGATTTTGTCGCCCCTCTGCTCCATGACCCCCTCCTTACGTCATTGGTGCCGACGGCGCACCCAGCCAGTATTTATCGCCAGCCTAACGCATAGGCGTAAGAGACATACTCATTGCGGGCCTTAGCTGCGTGCCTGCCCTAGTATGAGCCCAGGTATAGACTCAGAAAGGATTTAGACATGTCCATTGAAATGAGCCTAGCTAAACTCAGTCAGCGCCTAGTGCCACCAATTCTTAACTCGCAGGCGGCCACGCGCTTCGCTGCTCTGCACCCTCTGGCACCCGCCCCTGCCCCGTTTTGGATGCGCCGGCGTTTTTGCCTGCGCACCCAC
>ERZ772987.233-NODE-233-length-11719-cov-7.94384_pt1 | contig 11719 bp, 9 predicted proteins | sample MGYA00511129_ERZ772987 | MGnify/ENA primary metagenome ERZ772987 (study PRJEB29015, sample SAMEA2738058) | human oral metagenome | biome: human oral; feature: human-associated habitat; material: saliva | place: China | collected 2222 ...
AGCAGGCCGTTGTCGGAGAAGACGGGCTCGGTGCCGGTGTTCATGAGCATGAAGCAGCCGGTGCCGTAGGTGTTCTTCGCCATGCCCTTCTCGAAGCAGGCCTGGCCGAAGGTGGCCGCCTGCTGGTCGCCGAGGATGCCGGCAATCGGGGTGTCGACGAGCAGACCGTTCTTGCGGCCGTAGCCGTAGATCTCGGAGGAGGACTTGATCTCGGGGAGCATCGACATCGGGATGCCGAAGATCTCGCAGACATCCTCACGCCACTGAAGGGTGCGGATATCCATGAGCATGGTGCGCGAGGCATTGGTGACGTCCGTGCAGTGCACACCACCGTTAATGCCACCCGTCAGGTTCCACAGGACCCAGCAGTCGGTGTTGCCGAAGAGCAGGTCGTCGGCCTCGGCGCGCTCGCGAGCGCCCTCAACGTTGTCGAGGATCCACTTGATCTTGGAACCGGAGAAGTAGGGGGACAGACCGAGGCCACAGATCTGGCGGAAGCGGTCCGGGCCCTCGTCGCCCTCGAGTTCCTTGACGATGTCGGAGGTACGCATGTCCTGCCAGACGATCGCGTTGTAGACGGGCTCGCCGGTGTTCTTGTCCCACACGACCGTGGTCTCACGCTGGTTGGTGATACCGACGGCGGCGAGGCTGTGGCGGTTAATCTCCGCCTTCTGCAGGGCCTCGGCGACGACGGTGCGGGTGGTCTCCCAGATTTCGATGGGGTTGTGCTCCACCCAGCCCGGGTTCGGGAAGATCTGGGTGAATTCCTTCTGTCCGACGGAGACGATCTCGCCGGAGTGGTTGAAGATGATCGCGCGGGTCGAGGTCGTGCCCTGATCGATGGCGAGAACGAACTTTTCAGTGGGGTTCATGAGTGTCCTTTCGGAGGCGTTATCACGTCGTTGTGTGTGCCGCGCCGGGCCACCTGCGCGGCTTGAGGGGCATCAGCGCCCCTGCAAACTTGTTATTCCCCAGCGCTGGGGATGGTGCGGGCGAGGCCACCGCGGCCTCGCCCGCACGCTCACTCTCAGGCGAGAACGAGGTAGTAGAGAACGGTGCCGACGACGGCGCCGACGATCGGGCCGACGACGGGAACCCAGGAGTAACCCCAGTCGGAGCCGCCCTTGCCCTTGATCGGCAGGATCGCGTGGGCGATACGGGGGCCGAGGTCACGAGCCGGGTTGATGGCGTAACCGGTGGGGCCACCGAGCGAGTTACCGATGACAACGATAATCAGCGCGACGCCGAGGGGGCCGACTGCGGTCTCGGTGTAGCCGGAGACGAAGACCCACAGGATCAGGACGGCGGTGCCGATGGCCTCAGTGAGGCAGTTCCAGCCGTAGGAACGGATCTCGGGGCCGGTGGAGAAGACGCCGAGCTTGAGGGCGGGGTCGCAATCCTCGTCGAAGTGCTTCTTGAAGGTCAGCCAGCACAGAACGGCGCCGGCGAAGGCACCGAGGAACTGAGCGACGATGTAGACCGCGACATTGGTGCCGGTGACGGGAATGTCACCCGCCAGGGTGACCTTGGGGTCGAACATGTGGGCGACGACCTTGGCGATCGTCACCGCGGGGTTCAGGTGGCCACCGGTGCGGAACGCGACGTAGACGCCGGCGAAGACCGCCAGGCCCCATCCCCAGTTAATGAGCAACCAGCCGCCGCCCTTACCCTTGGACTTGGGCAGCAGGTTCGTGGCGACAACGCCGCCACCGAGGAGCAGCAGGATCGTGGTGCCGAGGAACTCAGACCAGAAAATCTGGCCCGTGGTAGGGACAGCCGCCTCTGCGGCTGCCGGGAGCAGTGTTGAGAGCATGTTTCCTATCTTTCTCCGACGCGCCTTCACGTCGGGTCACGGTGGTATTCCGCCGATAACTGTGTGCCATCGAACAGTATCCACGCGGATATTGTTGACGGATCACACCAAGTATTGCACTACATGCACGTTAGCCCAAACTGAATGCACATTCGTTCAATACCCAATATGTGACCCTGACCATCTGTCGCACTAAATGTAGCTTCATCGCGACACGGATGAATACTCAAAATCACACATCTGCACGCTTGTGCATGGCACACTAGAAAACGTGACAATACGTGACGAACAGGCGCACGAGGCAGCCTCGATGTACTACCTGCAGGGGCAGACGATGGAGACAATCGCCCGCCACCTGCAGATATCGCGCTCTTCCGTATCCCGTCTGCTCGCACACGCGCGAGAGGTCGGGCTCGTTCGCATCTCCGTGTCCGCTTCCCCGGGCACGAAGGGCACGCTCGCTGGGCAGATCGCCGACCTGTTCGGCGTGCAAGTCTCCGTCGTCCCCGTCCACGACGTCCACACCGAGGTCAACCGCCTCCACAACGTCGCCCTCGTCGCCGCCGAACACCTCGTCGACATGCTCTTCCCCGGGGTCACCCTGGGCATCGCCTGGGGCAACACAACCGCGGAAGTCACCCAGGCCATGCCACACGTGTCCTTCGCGGGTTCGACGGTCGTCCAGCTCAACGGCGCCTCGACGGCCACGGAATCTGGCATGCCCTACGCCGAGGCCATCATCTCCCGCGCCGCCAAAGCCATCGGCGGGCGGATCGTCAACTTCCCGGTGCCCGCCTTCTTCGACTACGCCGACACCAAGAAAGCACTGTGGCGCGAGCGCTCCGTCCAATCCGTCCTCGACACGATCGACAATACGGACGTCGCCCTCTTCGGCGTCGGATCTATGTCCGCGCGCCTGCCCTCCCACGTCTACTCGGGAGGCTTCCTCGAGCCCATCGAAATCGCCTCCGCCCAAAACGATGGGGTCGTCGGCGACGTGTGTACCGTCCTCATCCGTGAAGACGGCTCCACCAACATGCCCCTCAACGAGCGAGCCTCCGGCCCCACACCCGACACCCTCAAGAAGATCCCCCGACGCCTGTGCGTTGTGTCCGGCGCCTCCAAGGCCCTTCCCCTCCTGGGTGCCCTGCGCGCCGGAGTGGCCACCGACCTCGTTCTCGACGACGGTGCAGCCCACGAGCTCCTCGACCTCGTCCACACGCGCACCCTGCACTCCCGGACGCGCCTCTAACGCCCGCGCGCACCTGACAGCGAGAAGGGCCCCAGCCTCGTCCATGGAAGGAACGAGGCCGGGGCCCTCACAGCGGAAGAATCAGCCCAGGCGCTTGACCAGCGGGAACGGAATCGTCTCGCGGATGCCCTGGCCGGTCAGGACCATAAGCAGGCGGTCGATGCCCATGCCCATGCCGCCGCACGGCGGGAAGCCCTGCTCCATGGCAATGAGGAAGTCCTCGTCCATGACCATGGCCTCGGGGTCGCCGTTGGCGGCCGCGAGGGCCTGCGCCTCGAAGCGCTCGCGCTGGACGACCGGGTCGGCCAGCTCGGAGTAGGCGGTGCCCGTCTCGAAGCCGCGCACGTACAGGTCCCACTTTTCGGTGAGGCCGGGGCGCGAGCGGTGGTAGCGGGTCAGCGGGGAGGTATCCTCCGGGAAGTCGTAGACGAAGGTCGGCGCCCACAGCTTGGAGGCGACGAGCTCCTCGAAGATGTCTTCCACGATCTTGCCGGACACGGCGTAGTCGTCGACCTCCAGGCCGATGCGCTCGGCGTACTTGACGAGGGTCTCGCGCGGCGTCTCCACCGTGATCTCCTCGCCCAGGGCCTCGGAGGTGGAGCCGTACAGGTCGATGCGGTCCCACTGCCCCGACAGGTCGTACTCGGTGCCGTCGGCCAGACGCACGATCTCCTCACCCTCGGACAGATCGAAGGCGTCGCGCGCGGCCTGCTGGATGAGGTCACGGGTCAGGTCGGCCATGCCGTTGTAGTCCGAGTAGGCCTCGTAGGCCTCCAGGGAGGTGAACTCGGGGCTGTGCGAGGAATCCATGCCCTCGTTACGGAAGTTGCGGTTCATCTCGAAGACGCGGTCCACGCCGCCGACGACCGCGCGCTTGAGGTAAATCTCCGTGGCGATGCGCAGGTAGAGATCGGTATCGAGCGCGTTCATGTGCGTGATGAAGGGGCGGGCAGCCGCGCCGCCGTGAATCATCTGCAGCATCGGCGTCTCGAGCTCGATGTAGTCGCGGCGGAAGAAGTTCTCGCGGATCGAGCGGTTGACGGCCGCGCGGATGCGGACCATGTCGCGCGCGGCGGGGCGCGTGATCAGGTCGAGTTCGCGGCGGCGGATGCGCTGGTCCTCGGACAGGGTGATCTCTTCGCCGTCCTCGGTGGTCCACGTCTTGGGAAGGGGGCGCAGCGCCTTGGAGGCGATGGCCCACGACGCGTCGGGGGCGGGCAGGGCGCTCGAGGCGGCCTCGTAGGCGGCCTGGGCTTCGGGGGTGACCTCGGCGGGGGCCGCGAAGATCGAGAGCTCGCCGCGGCGCGAGGAGATCACGCGGCCGTGAACGAAGAGGTGGTCGCCCAGGTCGACGTCGTTCTTGTAGGCGGCCAGGGACTCGGCGCCGACGGAGGCGGCGGAGAGCATGACCTGGATCTTGTTGCCTTCGCCGTCCATGAGGGTCGCGAAGCACAGCTTGCCGCCGTTGCGCGCGAGAATCACGCGGCCCGCCAGGCCCACGTAGTCCTCGGTCTCTTCGCCGGCCTCAAGGTGGGCGTACTTCTCGCGCACCTTCTTAATGGTGGTCGTGATCGGCAGGAGTACGGGGTAGGCGGGGATGCCAGCCTCCATGAGGCGGGCGCGCTTGGCCGCACGAACCTTGACCTGCTCGGGGGTGTCGTCGGCGGGGGCTTGCGTGGGGGTGGAAGAAGAATCGGTCATGCGCCCTATCGTAGCGGGTTATGAGGACGCGACGAGGCAGTGGCCCGGTTGGGCAGATCACGAAGTGTCCGGCCCGTTTCCTTCTCGCGCTGTCAGTGGGACTCCCCGACGTTCGTTCATTAGGCGGTGAGAGCGGCCAGTGAGAACGTGGTAACCCCACCCCCGAGCGTCATCGTTGGACCATCAGCCGTCACGACAGCAGCGAAGGAAGGCACCCCCATGCGCTCAACGTCAACCACCTCAAGGAACCGCATCAGACTCTTGGCTCCAGCAGGTATCGCGGGTTGTCCGAGCTTTACCTCAATCACTCCCCATCGACCGTCAGGGAGCTCGACAACCACATCGACCTCGCGTCCCGCCTTATCTCGGTAGTGCATAACATGCCCCCCAAGCTCCTGCACGTAGGTGCGCAGGTGCTGGACAACCATCGATTCGAACCAGAGTCCCGCCGTGTTCAAGTCCGCGAGCAGCTGACGCGAGGATGCTCCCAAGGCCGCAGCAGCCAGCGCCGGATCGACAAAGTGAACCTTAGAGGCGGAGCGAATAGCAGTCTTCGAGCGTATCTGCGGAGACCACGCGTCTTGTTCCTCGACAAGGAAGATACGTTCCAACGAACCGATGTACCCGCTCACGGTACGCGGCTGAATATCACCCACGCCTCGCATATCCGCCGCGATCGTTGTCAGCTTCAGCTCGGACGACAGGTTGCGCGCCAGCGAGCGCAGCAAGGCTGTCACTGTTCGTGGGTTACGGCGAGGTTCATCATCCAGGCGCGCAATGTCACTGACAGCAACATCCTCAAGGTACGCGCGCAGATTACGCTGGGCGTCCTTCTCTACCACATCAAGGTCTGCGGGCCACCCTCCATGCACGAGGGCAGAGAGCATTGTGGGAACATCCATCGGCGAGGTGAGAGCAGGGGTAGGCAGATCACCGTCAAAGAGGCCCCCGAGCGAGACAGTTCCAACTCCGAGCCCACGCTCTTCGAGAGTCATAGGGCGCATCCGCAGACGCACGAATCTGTGTGCACCGGAGTGTCGCATCGCATCCTGAGCGGGAACCGATGACCCGGTGAAGATGAACTGCCCCTTCATGCCACGCCGGTCAATCTCATGCCTCGCCGTATTCCACAGCTCGGGCGCCAGCTGCCACTCATCAACGAGGCGCGGAGTCTCGCCCTCGAGCAGCAAGCGCGGATCCACCTGGAGAGCAGCTGCAACACTAGGCGAACCATCATCGAGGATCACGACCGATGCGGCGTGGTGGCGCCCCGTCTGTGTCTTGCCGGACGCACGGACACCATCGATCAGCACACCACCCGAGGCTCGCAATGCAGATTCGACGCTGCGATCAAGAATACGCGACCGGTACATTGTCCCTCTCTTTCAAGGAAAAAGTAGCACATAAAGCTGTTGTAGCGCATGTTTTGGCTGCATTTTAGCGCGCGTTTCGGACGTACAGGTGCGCATGTTGTGCCTCCCTTGGCTCTGGTGTCACCTCTTCACGGCAGCTGGGCCCGACTGGTGGCAGTGGTAACCCCTCTCTGCGCAGCTGGGCCCTATAGGTGGAGCATGGGCGACCCCGCCCACACTGCCACCTATCGGGTTAACGTGCGCATGAAGGGGCCCAGGCACCCACCTATCAGGCGTTCCCGACTATCGGGTTGCCGCGCTCTCATGAGCGCGACTCACGGCGTCGCGGGTCCCCACGATCCGTACTGCATCGACATTCCGGAGCAGAAAGGGCCCCAGATACGCGAAGCGCCCACTGTCACCAGTGGGCGCTTCCCCGTGCTGTCAAGCGTTGGTTAGACGCCGGAGCTCTTCAGGCCCAGCTCGCGGGCGCGGGGCGAGTCCTCGGGGACGGTTCCCGCGTGGTCGCCAGCGCTCACGATTTTGTTGGCCTCGTCAACGAAGACGACGGCGGGCTTAATCGTACGTACCAGGGATTCGGGCACCTGGGCGTAGGCCATGATGATGACGAGGTCGCCGACATTCACCTTGTGGGCGGCCGCACCGTTGAGCTGAATGGTGCCGCTGCCTCGTTCGCCCGCGATCGTGTAGGTCGAGAGTCGCTCGCCGTTGTTGACGTCGACGATGTCGACCTTCTGGCCGGGCACGATGTTCGCGGCGTCCAGCAGGTCCTCATCCACCGTGATCGAGCCGACGTAGTGCAGGTCGGCGCCGGTGACGACGGCGCGGTGGATCTTGCCGATGGCCATCTCGCGGGTCATTTCCATCACGCGTTCTCCCCCGCGTGCTCGGAACAGGCGCAGGCCTCGGCGTGCAGCGCGACCTCCATGTTGTCGATGAGGCGGGTCGTGCCCACCTTGGCGGCGATGAGAATGCGTCCCTCGCGCGAGCCGTCAGACAGGATCGTGGGTGCGGCCGCGCCTTCGCCGACGGGCACGGACTCGGTGCCGGCCAGGATCTCGAAGGTGCCCGCGTCCACGAGCGCGATGTAGTCCAGGTCGATGCCGCCCTCGGCGTCAATCACCGAGCGGCACTGCGCCACGATGTCCGCGGGCTTGGCGCCGGCCTCGGCGGCCTCGGCGCCGCGACGAAGCGCGCGCGAGAGGGCACGGGCACGGATGCGCTCATCGTCGCTCAGGTACTGGTTGCGGCTGGACAGGGCCACGCCGTCCTCGGCGCGCACAATCGGGACAGGGTAGACGCGCACGGGGATGTCCAGCTGCGAGAAGACGGTGCGCAGGACGGCCAGCTGCTGGGCATCCTTCTGTCCGTACAGGGCCACGTCGGGGCGCACGAGGTTGACGACCTTGGTGCACACGAGGGCGACGCCCGCGAAGTGCGTGGGGCGCGTCTTGCCTTCGAGAACGCGCGCGATGGGGCCCGGGTCGATTGTCACGGTCGCGGGCGTGGGGTACACGTCCTGGGGCGCGGGCGCCCACACGAGGTCCGCCCCCACCGTCTCGAGCGCGTCCATATCCGCGTCCAGGGTGCGCGGGTAGGCATCGAAGTCCTCGCCGGGCGCGAACTGCGTCGGGTTGACGAAGATCGTGACGATCACGTGATCGGCCAGTTCGCGGGCTTCGCGCACGAGCTGCAGGTGCCCGTTGTGCAGGGCGCCCATGGTCATGACGAGGGCCTTCGTGCCGGGCAGACGCGTCAGGGCGTCGGCCAGCTCGGCGCGCGTGTGGGTAAGGATGGGACGATGGGTCATGTTTCTATTCTTGCAAATCGTGACCCTTCGGTGCGAAATAGAGTCGCTATCCTCACGCCTGACGCCAATCGACGAGGCCGGGGCGCAGTCGCGCGGGATCGTTCCCACAGGGGGAGGTTACGCGCCAGGGTCGAGGAGGGCGGCTTCGACGGCGGTCGCGGCGCGTTCGTCGAGGAGGCGAGCCTCGCGCAGCAGCCGAGTCAGGGCCCGAGTCATATCGGCGTAGGTGTCGCGCTCACCCGCGAGCGCGTCGCGGGCACTCAGGCAGCGGGCGTGCGCGGCGATTGTTCCGGCGTCGCCTCGGGCGGCGGGTCCGGAAATGCCGGCGGTTCCTTCGGTGAGGGCCCGGTCGAGGGCGGCCTCCAGGAGGGGGCGGGCGTACAGGGCGGGGTCGGAGATGCCCGCTTCGGTCAGGATCCGCATGGTCTGCACGGTGATTCCGGCGATGAAGTTGGCGCCGTGGGACAGGCCCGCGTGGTAGAGGGGGCGGTCCTCCTCGGCGACGACGACGGGTTCGCCGCCCATTTCCACGACGAGGGCCTGCGCGATCGGCAGGAAGGGGGCGGCTGCCGTGACCGCGAAGGGCGTGCCGACTAGGCGCGCGACGTCCACGCTGGTGCCTGTGAAGGTCATGGCCGGGTGGATGGCCAGGGGAATCGCCCCGGCGCCCGCGGCCGCGCTGAGCAGCCCGACGCCCGAGGCCCCCGACAGGTGGATGACGATGTGGCCACTCTGCCAGGCGCCGAGGTCGGCCAGCCCGGAGGCGAGAGGGCCGATCTGGTCGTCGGGGACAGCCAGGATAACGACCTCGGAGCGTCGGACCACCTCCTCTGGGGAAGCGAGGGGCACCCCGGGCAGCATCGCGTCAGCCCGCTCGCGCGAGGCGTCCGAGGAGGCGCAGACGGCGACAATCTGATGTCCGACGGCGCGCAGGGCTGAGCCGATGACGGGGCCGACGTGGCCCATGCCGATGATGCCGATGCCGAGGCGTCCGGGGGTACTCATGGTGTCATTGTCGCCGATCCGCGCCTCACGCGCCGCTCGCCGTCGGCCGAGAGGTTGCCTCGACAATCTCGGTGACGCGCGAGAGCCATCGCTCGGGTGCCTCGGCCTCGCGTCGAATCTTCGAGGCCTCGGACAGCTGCGTGAACAGGCGCAGTGTGCGGCCGTCCTCGACGTGCTCGGCCGTGGAGGCGACCCGGCCGGGGACCAGCTCGGCGCGCACAGTGGCGACACGGCGCCAGCGCTGGATGGGGCCCTGGCGCACGGACACGGACTGGATGCGCGTGAGCGGGATGATCGAGAACCGCAGGTTGAAGAAACCGTCGCGAATCGCGAACACAGCGTCGGTCAGGGCGAAGGCGCGCCGACTGTAGACGATGGGGTCCAGGATGCGCGCGCTGGGCGGAATCGGGGTCATCCAGCGATCCTCGCGCGTGCCCGCACGCAGCGACGTCAGGAAGCCGTCGGGATCGTCAACCCCCAGGTCGGGAATCGCGATCGCGATGGCCTGGCGGACCTCGGCGAGGCTTCCGACGGGCAGCAAAACGTCGGAGGCGACGTCCACCCGCATGCGATCCTTGTTGTTCGACTCATCGTTGGTCGTCTTGGCGTTGCCCGCCTGCGTGATCTCGACACGATACCAGCCGAAGATGCGCCAGATAAGAGGCTGGGTGACCTCCAGTGCATGGATGCGCCCTGGCGGGATCGTCACGTGACGACGCGCCGTCAGGCCTCGCTTGATATGCACACCGTCGGCCGCGATCGAGGCCGTGAAGCCGAACTCACGGTCGAAGCGCGCCCAGACGGCCTTCAGGAGGCTCAACGATCCGGCGAGAATACCGAAGAAGCTCATGAGCGAGGTCACGCCCACGTAGACCACCAGGAACCCGTTGAGGAACAGCAGGAAAATACCGGAGAACAGTGCCACCGCGTTGTCGAAGGTCGCCAGCATGGAGGCCAGCAGCTTGACGAAACCGACCTTGAACACGCGACGCTCGGGGGCTTCCAGCGGGGAGGCGCCGCTTCGGTGGCCCACGGTCGAGGCCACGGCATCGGCAGACGGGTCCACGACCTCGTCAATCGCGCCCGAGGCCAGGGCGAGCAGGAGGGCACGCAGCTCCTCCAGGCGGCGGGCACGCAGCAGGCCGAGCTTGATGCTCGAATCCGCCCCGCCGGCGACCTCAATATCAAGGAAGCCGAGGCCGATGATGCGCCCCAGCAGCGAATACGACACATTGACGGACTGGATGCGCGACAGGCGCGCGTGGCGCTGGGTGCGCTTGAGAATACCGGCGCGATACCACACGGCGGTCGAGGTCACCGCATAGCGCGTCATCTTCCACGACAGGTAGCAATACAGGCACGACACTGCAGCGACGATCACAGCGACCGCCACGAGGCCCAGGAAGATAGCCCCAACATTGAACTCCGAGGCAACCTCGTCGCCCGCCAGCCAGGAGCCGATCGCCGCGGCATTGGCCACGGTCGCCAGACCCACGGCGCCAACAACCGAGCCCACCACGCGCCGCGCATAGGTCAGCGGATGGAGATAGTGCCAGTCCTCGGGGGCAATCCCGTGCGCGGACAGGTCCTTGCTCATAGGCCCATCAGCTCCGCGGAACCACGCTGGGCCAGCACGTCACGCAGGCGGGCCGCCTCGTCGACCGGCACGCCCTCAAGCTTCGCGTCGGTGTGCGCGCTCGCGGTCGAAAGCTTGATCGTCGCGATACCCATGAAGCGCAGGACGGGGCCCTGGTAGATGTCAACATACTGGATACGGCCGTAGGGAACCGTCGTCAGCTTGCGGTTGATGACGCCTCGGCGGATCACGAAGTCAGTATCGGCCAGGGCGTAGCGCAGGGCTCGCACCTGGGCGGGGATCAGCCACAGGCAGAACAGGGCGATGAACGCCGGGATGAGCATGAGCCACCACAGTGCGGGGATGTCGACGACGAGGACGAGGCCCGAGATCGCACCACACAGGGCGCCACACAGGGCAAACGCATTGCCGAGGCGCAAGGCCGCGAGCTTGGGGGAGACATGTTGAAATTCGACACCCTCGGGGGAAAGGATGTCCACTGCGCTTCGAGATGACATGTTTCAATTCTTGCATAACCTATCCGCGCTTTTTCTTGTTGGCAGGAATGAGCCTCTGCAAAGCCTGTGACCAAGCAAACACCCAACCTCCCATCATTCACACCCAACTATCAGGAAACACCCAGGCTCGTCCGGGACACTACAACCATGAGCACCACCGGAACAGAGGCAAAACTGCTCGTCGTCGACGACGAGCCCAACATCCGCGACCTCCTCGCCTCCTCTCTGCGCTTCGCCGGCTTCGACGTCGTCACCGCCGAGGACGGAAGCGGCGCATTTCACGAAGCCCAGGCCTCGCGCCCCGACCTGATCGTCCTCGACGTCATGCTCCCCGACATGGACGGCTTCACCGTCACGCGCCGCCTGCGCGACGCCGGCATCACCACCCCCGTCCTCTTCCTCACCGCGCGCGACGACATGCGCGACAAGATCCAGGGCCTGACCGTCGGCGGCGACGACTACGTCACCAAGCCCTTCGGACTCGAAGAGGTCGTCGCCCGCATCCGCGCTATCCTGCGCCGCACCATGGGCTCCGAAGAAGATGATGCCTTCCTGCGCGTCGGCGACCTGGTCATCGACGAGGACGCGCACGAAGTCACGCGCGCCGGCATCCAAATCGACCTGTCCCCCACCGAGTTCAAGCTCCTGCGCTACCTCGTCATCAACGCGGG
>ERZ772987.234-NODE-234-length-11706-cov-3.73899_pt1 | contig 11706 bp, 7 predicted proteins | sample MGYA00511129_ERZ772987 | MGnify/ENA primary metagenome ERZ772987 (study PRJEB29015, sample SAMEA2738058) | human oral metagenome | biome: human oral; feature: human-associated habitat; material: saliva | place: China | collected 2222 ...
ATTGGTTTTGTTTTAGGGGTTATTCCCCCGGCCTTGTTGGCGCTGGTGACTGATGGGCCGTGGACTGCATTGTGGGTGGTTGTGGCTTACTCGGTCCTGAATTTTGTAATTCAGTCCCTGGTGCAGCCTAAGTTCACCGGTGACGCGGTGGGGCTGAACACCACCACTTCGTTCTTGTCACTGGCTTTTTGGACCATGGTTATTGGTGGCCTAGGCTCGATCCTGGCAGTGCCGCTAACCCTGTTTGCCAAGTGCGTCCTGATTGACTCTGACCCGCGTTCACGCTGGCTAAGCGTGTTTTTGACGGCAGGCGATGAGCCCTTTAGCGAGCCCGACCGGGTAGAGCAAGATCTATTGTCGGCCACCAAGTAAAACTCCCGGGCTTTGCCGCGTGCTTGCGCTTGCGCGGATGCGGTACATGGCCTCGCCGCCAGACGCTGTGCGCGGCCCTGGGGCACGCTCCCGCGCTTGCGCGGCCCGCTTGGGTGCCTAGAGCGCTACCAGCACCTGCACCATCACGATTTTGACGATAATCGCCAAAGCGAACAAGGTGGCGTAACCAGCCTCGATGCGTTCGTCGTCGGCTTTAGACAGGGCGAAAGCCAAAATAGCCGGCTGCCCCACCAAACCGGCCAAACCACCGGCGCTGCGCTGAGCGCTATAGCCAAACACTCGCCCACCAGCCAACACCACGCCGCCACTGATAGCCACAATCAGGGCCGCCAGTACCCCCACCTTCACGCCGGTGGCTGAGAAAGCTGCGGCCGCAAATGCCTGGCCTGAATCCAGCCCAATTGCCGCCAAGAACAGCAGCAAACCCAACTGGCGGATAGTTGAGTTGGCGGCGTGCGGCAGGCCCCAAATGAAGGGGCCGGTGCGTCCAATCCAACCTAGCACCATACCCACCACCAGTGGGCCTGCGGCCACACCTAGCTTCAGGGTGATTCCGCCCGGCAGTGGCACCTCGATCAGCCCCACCAGCACGCCTAGGGCCATACCTAAGCCCACGGTGAAGGCGTCGATTTGGGCTACGCGCCGCTCAGAGTCACCAAACCAGTTGGCGGCCTCTTCCAGTTTTTCGCTGGGCACCACCGCCATGACCCGGTCACCTAGTTCCAGCACCATTTCGAGGCTGGCTAGTAGATCCAGGTCGCCGCGCCGCACCCGGGTGATCACCCCGTTAAAACGCCCAGGGAAGTCCAGCTCTCCAATGGTGCGCCCGGCCACGGCGGTAGAAGACACTGTCAGGCGCCGGTAATCCACGCGGGAACGGTCGTGGGCCAGGCAGTAGTCCAGGCTGCTTCCCAGCATCTCAACTGCGGCGCTTAACGACGACGGCGTACCCACTACCACCACGCGGTCACCTGGCAGCAGCTGTTCAGTGGGGTTAATTACGCGGGTTTGGTTCTCGCGCTCTAAATAGGACAGGCGGAACTGGGCGCTTTGAAACTCCGGCAGGGTAGCTAAATCAATGCGATGTTTAACCTCCACACTGGTGGCCACAATCCCATCCGCGCTGGCTGGGCGGGGGTCTTTGCTGGAGGGCCAGTTACGGCGCACCACCAGGGCCACCATGATGATCGCTACGGCTACACCCACCGGATAGCTCAATGCGTAACCCACCGCCGGGTCTTGGTTTCCTGCCGCCTCAATTGCCGAGTCCAGCACCGGTGAGGTTAATGCACCTGCGAAAGCACCGGCGTCGTAGGCGCTCGAAACCCCCACCAGATGGCAGTAGCCGGCCCCCGCAAACCCAGCCAAAACCAGGCCCACTACGCACAGCACCATCAGTGGCAGTTGGCGGCGCAGGTCCCTGAAAAAGGTGTTACCGGCGGCAATACCGACCGTGTAGCAAAACAGCCCCAAGCCCAGGGCACGCAGCAAGGTCAGGTCATGGCCCAGGCCAGGAACTATTGCCGACAGGGCCAGGCCCGCAAATAGGGCGCCAGCTGCCCCAAAGCGGATGGGTCCGAAGGGAATTTGCCCAACCGCCGTTCCCAAACCGATTACCAGGAATACCGTCAAAATCGGGGCCTGGCTAAGAATCTGCGAGATCGCGTGCATCACCCTTACAGGCTAGCCGACGCCGCCCCTAGTGCTAAGGCGCCGGGCCGGTGCGCGGGCGCGGCTACGCGGCAGAGCAGGCCGGCCACAGGGCCGCCACCGGCGCGCAGACCAAGCCAAGCCCGGCAGCCCCACGGGCCGGGGCAGACCGTGCCTGGGCTGGGGAGAATCAGGGGCAGGGACCACCACCGCCGCGCGGCCCGGACAGCGTGAAATTACAAATCACGCGCCCACCACCCGTGAGTATTAATACTCAACCTCTAGACTTCCTATATGTCCCAATCTCCCCTCTCGTCCTCTAAATTTGCCTCCCCGGGCGCCCCAGAAGCCTCCCCCGGCACCTCCCCGAACCGCTCTATGAGCGTCCAAGACGCCCCTGCGAGCGCCCAAAACGCCGCGCAAGCATTGCAAATTGATAACAAAAAATCTGCTTCCACTCGGTTAAAAACCACCCTACCCAGCCGCCTGACCTGGGATGACCAGGGTGCCATGTCGCGCCTGGCCCGATTTTTAACCCCACCCATGCTGCTGGCGGTGATTGTGGCCGTGACCTGGCCCAGCGGCGCACAAGTGGCCGAATTAAAGGAAAATGTGGGCCCCTGGTTCCTAAACGCGATCGGCAAAGACGTGGTTTTGAACCTGGTTATGCTGCTACCCCTGGGCTGCCTGGTGATGGGCGGTTGGCCCAAAGTCAGCCCCTGGAAGTGGTGTTTAGGCGGCTTCGCCCTAGGCGCCCTAGCCGAAACCATCCAGTGGCTTTTCCCCGCCCTGCACCGGCGCGCACTGATAGACAATGTCTTTCAAAACGGCATTGGGGCCTGCCTGGGCGTGGGTTTAGCGCTGGTAATTATGTGGGCATTGCAGCGTAAATCCCGCTAATTTCAACGACGACGTCGCCCACGCACCCTGCTTTTCTTACCTCCCAAGTGGGGTGCGACGTCGTCGAAAACAAAGCAAACACAGGCAAAACCAGCCCAAGCAGCCCGGGCAAGGAAACAAAAAACCGGGCCAGTTTCCTGACCCGGTCTTACCGGTGCGCGAGGGGGGACTCGAACCCCCATGATCGTTAGATCACACGGACCTGAACCGTGCGCGTCTACCAATTCCGCCACCCGCGCGGCGCTCTGAAAGATTAGCACGAACCCACCCCTAAAAATCCAATCGAAAGCAGCAAATTAGACTATGATCTCTGCCACATGGGGATATGTCCTTCCAGATGCATCACAGCATTAACCGGTATCATGACCCTTGTATTGGACGTACCACTGCTCTCATAGTCCACAAAGGCCACGCCAGTAGCTAGACTTATGAGCTACCGGTTTAACCTGGATAGTTGAGAGCGCGTTAAGTTTAATAGGCCAGCCCGGCCTGAATACTGTAGGAGGTGTGGCAAATGGGGCTGTTCGACCGTATCGAAAGAAGCGGGGAAGCTGTTGCTAACCGTCTAGTTCACAAAGATGCCCAGCCTTTAGACACGATCGAGATCACCTCCAAGCTAATTGAAACCATGGATAAGAAGGCCACGGCCTTCTCACGTGACCGCACTGTTGCCCCCAACGTGTTCCAGGTTTCTTTAGCGCCGATCAACTTTGACCAGATAAACGCTTGGGGCTCAAGCGTACTGGCTTCCGAGATGAGCCAGGAGCTCATCCGCCACGCCCACACCCAGGGCTATTCCTTCATTGGCCAAATCGCCATCAGCTTTGCTGCGGAACCCTCCCTTAATCCGCACGCTATCCACGTAAACGCTTTTACACGTAAGGACGCTTCGGCACCCGTGACTCGCCCAACTATTACCTCTCCCATCCTGGACATTAACGGCCAGCGCTATATGCTCACCGGCCCCGTTACCATCATTGGTCGCGGCAGTGAGTCAGACATTATCGTTGACGATTCCGGGGTTTCCCGCCGTCACCTGGAAATTCGCCTAACCGCAGGACATACGGTCGCCACTGACCTAGGCTCCACCAACGGTACCTTCGTTGAGGGGGTGCGTATGGATGCGGCCACCCTCGTCAACGGCAACACCATCACCATTGGTCACACCACCATTATGTTCTGGGACGGTAGTGACGAGGTTTCCGGGTGAACGAATTAGCATTCACTCTCCTACGGCTTTCCTACCTGGTCTTACTGTGGGTCTTTATTTGGGCTTCGCTGCGCATTTTGCGCCGTGACGTCTTGGTGACGGCTGCGTCGTCGTCAACCACTGACCGACGCCGCCGCATGGCCCGCACCCGCCAGGCAGACGGCATGGTGGAAGGCCGCCAACGCGGAGCCACCCGGCTAGTAATCACAGAAGGTCCGCTAGCAGGCTCAACTGTGCCACTAACCCCCAGTTCAATCATTATTGGCCGCTCCCCTGCGGCCACCTTAGTGCTTGACGACGACTATGCTTCGGGCCGTCACGCCCGTATTTTCCCGCAGGACGGTATTTGGTGGTTGGAGGATCTAGGATCCACCAACGGCACTTTGCTAGGGGGTAATCCCGTCACCGGCACCGTCCAACTTCCCATGAACACCCCGGTACGTATCGGCCAGACCACCCTGGAGCTGAGGCCGTGATCTCTCTACGCTACGCAGCGCGCTCTGATGTTGGCTTAGTGCGCTCTTCCAACCAAGACTCCGGCTATGCCGGCCCGCACCTGTGCGTCCTATGTGACGGCATGGGTGGCCCTGCTGGTGGCGACATCGCCTCTGCAGTTGCCGTCAGCCACCTGGCGCCCCTAGACAATGACACGCACGGCGCTGAAGACCTGCTAGCCCTACTACGTGGGGCCGTGGCAGACACTCACGCTGAGCTGGCTGCCCTGTCTGCTGCCGACCCGGCCCTATCGGGCCTGGGCACCACCTGTATTGCCGTTATGCGTAGCGGCAACAAGTTGGCCATGGTGCACGTGGGTGACTCACGCGCCTACCAGCTACGCGACGGCAACCTGGAGCAAGTCACCCGCGACCACACTTTCGTGGAGTACCTGGTTGAAACCGGCCGGCTAACCCGCGAGGAAGCCTCACACCACCCCCAGCGCTCAGTGCTGCTGCGTGTGCTTGGCGACGCCCAAGGCGACGTCATGCTGGATGAATCCATCCGTGAAGCCAAGGTGGGAGACCGCTGGCTGCTGTGTTCAGATGGTCTATCCGGGCTGGTCAGCAAGGAAACCATTGAATCCATCTTGAACAAGGTGGAAGACCCGGGTGAGGCCGCTGAAGAGCTGATCGCCCTGGCCCGCAAGGCTGGCGGCCCTGACAACATCACCGCCGTCATCTTTGACATCGTTGACTCCACTACCGTGCAAACTGAGCCGCAGGTAGTGGGCTCTGCTGCCTCCGAAACTGTGGTGCAGCCGCGTACTGTTGCCTCCCCGCCGGCCCCTGAACCGGACTCTCCGGCCGCTAAGGCCGCTGCTTTGCTGCCTAACTTCCCCGCTGAGGAAGAAGAAGACGAAGAACTCGTTGACACCACCCCGCATGTAACCAAACGCTGGAGTTGGCCGCGTCGCATCCTGACCGTGCTGCTGACACTGGCCCTGCTAGGTGGCTTGGGCGCAATCGCCTGGCGCTGGACCCAAAACCAGTACTACGTGACTATCAGTGGCGATTCCATCGTCATTTACCAGGGCATTCCGCAAACCCTGGGCCCAGTTAAGCTTTCCAAACCCGTAGAAAAGGTTGCCTCTCCCAAACCCAGCCAGTTGGACCAGCAGATGCGGGCCCGCCTGAGCGAAAATGTGCTGCTGCCATCCCTAAGTTCAGCGCGCAACTATGTCTCTAAGACAGTCACTTCCCACCTGAACGACCCCACGCCGACGTCGTCGTCCACCCTGCCGCCTGCAGGTTCGGCCTCCTCCCCGGCCCCCCCTAAACCCGGCACCAGCTCGGACACAACGCCTACAGCGGGGTCAAAACGGTGAATTTAATTAAACCGAGTTCTGGACGCTGGTCTGAGGTTCTGCTACTAGTAATCGCCCTGGTCATTGGCCTGGGCGGCTTCTTGCTGACCATCCTCAACCGCACCGGCTCAGCCCCCACCTCGATCTGGCAGTTAGCCGGCTCGCTTCTGGGTATTTCCATTGCCGTGCACCTGTGGGTGCGTTGGCGCGCCCCCTACGCTGACCCGGTGCTACTGCCCACTGCAGTGGCCCTGAACGGCCTGGGACTGGCCATGATCAGCCGCCTAGACATTGCCTACCGCAAGCTTGAGCAGACTGAATACATTGTAGGTTTCAAGCAGGTAGCTTGGACTTCCATTGGCGTGATTTTGTGCTGCGCGGCGCTGTTCTTCATCCGCGACTACCGCCAACTGCGCCGCTGGGACACCTGGTGCATGTGGCTGGGTATTGTCTGTCTAATTTTGCCTTTCATCCCCGGCTTGGGGCGTGAAATCAACGGTTCCCAGATTTGGATTGTGGTTCCCGGTCTGGGCATGAGCTTCCAGCCGGCAGAGCTAACCAAGGTGCTGCTGTCGATTTTCTTCGCCTCCTACCTGGTAGCTAACCGCGACAACCTAGCGCTGTCTGGGCGGCGTATCCTGGGCATCCACTTCCCGCGTTGGCGTCACCTGATGCCGATGATGGTGGTGTGGGCAGCCAGCATTGGGGTGCTGGTGATGCAGAAGGACCTGGGCACATCAGTAATGATCTTCGGGATGTTCGTGGTGGTGCTGTATGTGGCCACCAACCGTCCTTCCTGGCTGATCATTGGCGCCACCCTAGCCATTGTGGGTTTGGCGTTGCTATGGCTGCTGTTTGAGCCAATTTTGTCCTCGCACCTGACCCACGTAACTGGCCGTGTTAACGCTTGGCGTTTCGCCATGGATGACAAGGTCTACAGTTCCATTGGCGGCTCCTGGCAGCTGGTTATGGGCCTGTTTGGGATGGCTTCTGGCGGCCTGTTTGGTACCGGCTGGGGTAAGGGCTACCCCAACCTGGTTACTTTCGCTAACTCTGACTTCATTACCTCCTCTTTCGGTGAGGAGCTGGGGCTGACTGGTCTAACCGCAATCTTGCTGATGTACCTGGTTTTCATTGAGCGCGGCCTGCGTACTGCGGTGGCGCTGCGTGATGGCTTTGGCAAGCTGCTGGCTACGGCCCTGTCTTTCACCATGGCCTTGCAGGTGTTTGTGGTGGTTGGTGGCGTCACCCGCCTGATTCCGCTAACCGGTTTGACCATGCCGTTCTTGGCTTATGGTGGCTCGTCTTTGGTGGCTAACTGGGTGATTTTGGCTTTGCTGCTGCGTCTTTCCGACGCCGCCCGTCGCCCCACTGTGCGCGCCCCGCAGATCATTGATACTACTGAGCTGCCTGAGTCGCTGCGGCGCCAGATTGCCCAGGAAAACGCGGAGGCTGATAAGACTGCCGCTGCTAGCGCGGGTACTCCCGACGCCGCCGCTGCTGGCTACGGCCCCGCCGGCCCCCAGGTTGGTGGCGTCCCGCAAGGCAGCCCCCAAGGCCCGGTGCCTTATGGCCCTGGCCCGGCTGGACCTGGCCCGCAGGGCGGCCCTGGCCCGTACGGCCCGCAAGGGCCGACTGGTGGCCCGCAGGGGACCGCTCCTCAGGGAATACCGATGGGTGGCCCCCAAGGCGCCCCAGCTGCGCAGCCGGCCCCAGCAGCCACCCCTGGCCGCGCTCACGGCCGCCGCGCCGCCCAGCCGGTGCAGCAGGTACAACCAGTGCAGCCCGTACAGCCAGGCAGGCCCAAGCCGCCGTCGGCCCAAGACCACCAGAACACGGAAGTAATCAGAGGAGCTTTTGAATGAACCCTCAGATTCGCCACGTTTCTTTGCTTGTCACGGGCATGTTTTTGGCCCTGCTCATCTCCCTGACTTCACTGCAGGGATTTGCGCGTCCTGCCCTGTGGGAATCTAGCTCGCAGTATGGCTCACTAACTGAAGACTCACGTAACGCACGCACCATTTACCAGGAGTACGGTAAGGCGCGCGGAGCCATTATGGTTAACGGCACAGCTGTGGCCTCCTCAGTTAAATCCTCCGACTCCCTGGGCTACCAACGCGTTTACTCTAACGGTCCGCTATATGCGCCAGTGACCGGCTACTACTCCACTATTTTCTCCAACATGACCGGCATTGAGAATGCCGAGAACACGGTGCTAAACGGCTCTTCGCCGTCGCTGTGGCGCAGCCGCATCCAGAACCTGTTCACCGGAGACCAGCCCCAGGGTGGCTCAGTTGAGCTAACCATCAACCCCACTTTGCAAAAGGTCGCCTACCAGGCCCTGGGCAACAAGCGGGGGGCTGTGGTGGCCCTCAACCCTAAGACCGGCGCCATTTTGGCAATGGTCTCCACCCCCTCTTTTGACCCCAACCTGCTAGCCAGCCACGACGGCACCACTGCCGACACCGCCTGGAAACAGCTCAACTCTGACAGCGCCACCCCGCTGATCAACCGCGCCATTGGCGGTGACCTGTACCCACCTGGTTCTACCTTCAAGGTAATTACCGCCTCAGCCGCACTGCGCCTGGGTAAGGTCACCCCTGATTCCCAAGTTGACGCCCCTGACACCGTCACCCTTCCGGGCACCACCCACCAGTTGCAAAACTATGCGGGTGAGTCCTGCGGTAACGGTAAAGTCACCCTGACTTACGCCTTCGCCGAGTCCTGCAACACCACCTTCGCTCAGCTAGCTATGAACGTAGGCGAGCAGGAACTCACCCGCGAGGCTGAAGCCTGGGGCTTCAACACGTCGTCGTCGATCCCCTTGACGGTTACCCCCTCCAGCTTCCCGCCAGTCAAGTCACAAGCTGAGTTGGCAATGGCGGGTATCGGGCAGCAGTCCGTACGTGTAACTCCTCTGCAAATGGCCCAAGTTGCTGCCACGGTGGCAAACGACGGTAACCAGATGCAGCCCTACCTGGTTAAGCGTACTTTGGACGACAAGCTTTCGGTCATTTCCACCACCAGCCCAAAGGTGGCACGCTCCCCCATTTCTTCGACGGTTGCGGGACAGCTTAAAACCATGATGATCCAGGTGGTTGCTTCGGGAACCGGCACCTCGGCTCAGGTTGATGGCATGGATGTAGCGGGTAAGACTGGTACAGCTGAAACCGGTAGTGACGGCGGCCCCGTCACCTGGTTTATTGGCTACGCTGGTCCTTCCGGACAGGCTCCGACCATTGCCATCGCTGTCGTACTCGATGGCGGCGATCAGACCGCTGACACGGGTACTGGCGGTAGTGAAGCTGCCCCTATCGCAGCCACTGTCTTTAAGGCAACGCAGCAATGATTAAACCAGAAGCTGGACTAGTACTTCAGGACCGCTACCGCCTGATCGAACGCATCGCCATGGGCGGCATGGGTGAAGTTTGGCGTGCTCAAGATCTACGATCTGGACGTGTTGTAGCCGCCAAAGTAATGCGCCCGGAATTAGCCGGTGACGAGCTGTTTTTGCAACGTCTACGCACCGAAGCCAAAAATGCTCGCGGCCTGCGCCACCCCAACCTAGCCATGGTGCTTGACTATGGTGAGGCTGACGGCTCTGGCTGGATCATTATGGAGCTAGTGCAGGGTAAGCCCTTGTCAGAGCTGATCGCTGAGAAGGGCACCCTACCCCCCAGCGTGATTTTGCCGTTGCTAGCCCAAACCGCCCGCGCCCTGCAGGTGGTGCACGAGGCTGGCGTGGTACACCGCGACGTTAAGCCCTCCAACATCCTGGTTAACCAGGAGGGACTAGCTAAGCTGCTGGATTTTGGTATTTCCTCTGGAGCCAACCAGCTGCCCATGACCGCCACCGGCATGGTTATGGGTACTGCCCAGTATCTTGCCCCTGAGCAGGCTACCGGCGCCGCCGCTACCGCCGCTGGCGACCTGTACTCACTGGGTGTTATCGCTTATGAGGCACTAGCTGGGACGCGTCCTTTCACCGGCGCCACCGCAGTGGATATTGCCTATGCACACGTTAACGACCCGGTCCCTGAGCTACCTGAACAGGTGCCGGCAAATGTGCGTGAATTGATTTACACACTACTGTCTAAGAAGCCCGCTGACCGGCCCACTACCGCCCAGGATTTGGCCCGCCGTCTAGACCGCATCATTATTGCTCTGCCTAGCGACGACGCCGTCACCTGGAACGCTAACCCGCCGCAGAACTGGGCTCAGGTTCAGCATGAGCCCAAGACAGCAGCTAAGGGCACTCCGATTAGTAACAAGCCTCATTCGCGAATGCCTAAATCTAACCCGGGTGCCAATTCCTTGTGGGATCTGCTGCAAAGCTCTAATCCCACGAATTTGTCCACGGGTACCTATGCCATTGTTCTCGTGGCAGTATTGTTCTTGGTGTTACTTCTAATTGGACTGGCTGCAAGCGCTTTTGCGGTTCCGGTACGCGCATTAGACGGTGGTGACATGCCGCCTGCTAGTGCGCACAGTGTTTCGAATATTGCAGAGTTTGCCTCTAGCGAGGCTGGCGCTCCCTCCATATCTATTGCCCAGGAGGCATTGTGACAGCACGTATCTCTAAAGTCTTGGCAGGACGCTATGAGGTGCTTGAACTGATCGGCCGTGGCGGCATGGCTGAGGTGTACCTCGGTCGCGATAAGCGTCTATCTCGCACTGTGGCAATCAAGCTACTACGTAGCGATATTGCTGAAGACCCTACTTTTCAGGCGCGTTTCCGTCGTGAAGCGCAAAGTGCTGCTGCTTTGAACCACCCTGCGATTGTGGGCGTGTATGACTTTGGTGAAGAGGTAGTTACTCGCGCCGATGGCTCCACCCAGACTGTGCCCTACCTTGTTATGGAGTATGTGCAGGGCCACACGGTACGTGAGCTACTAAGCGAGGGTGAAGCAGTACCGATTGATGAGGCTGGCGAGATTGTTTCTGGCGTGCTGCAGGCGCTGGGCTACTCGCACCGTAACGGCATTGTGCACCGTGATATTAAGCCTGGAAACATCATGTTGACCAACACCGGCGAGGTGAAGGTCATGGACTTCGGTATTGCGCGCGCTATTGAAGATAGTGCGGTTACGGTAACCCAGACCCATGCGGTGGTGGGTACCGCCCAGTACCTGTCTCCTGAGCAGGCGCGCGGCGAGGTGGTTGATGCCCGCTCGGATATTTATTCCTGCGGTTGCCTGCTGTATGAGCTGCTAACTGGCCGTCCGCCCTTTAAGGGTGACTCGGCGGTGGCCATTGCCTACCAGCATGTGCGTGAGTTGCCGGTGCCGCCGTCGCAAATTGCCCCGGACGTGCCCGAATCCATGGACCGCGTGGTGATGAAGGCGCTGGCTAAGCACCGTGAGGATCGCTACCAGAACGCTGACCAGATGCGTGCAGATTTGCAGGCAGCTATCCGTGGTTTGCAGGTTAACGCCCCGGCTACTGAGACTTGGCAGCAGCAGGCGACGACGGTTATCGCCCCCACTCCGGGGGTTCCTGCTGCTCCTACGACTACTAACACCGGCTCTATCCCTAAGGTTAAGGATGAGGAAGCCGCCCGTCAGGCTGAGGAAGAGGCTGCTAAGCGTAAGAAGAAGCAGCTGCTGATTATTGGCCTAATTACCCTGGTGGCGCTATTGGCGCTGGTGGGGGCGTTGGCTGCGGCCGGCGTGTTTGGGGGTAGCCCATCTAAGGAAGTTACTGCCTCCCCCACCCAATCGGCGGTGTCTGTGCCCGACCTTACCGGTAAGGA
>ERZ772987.238-NODE-238-length-11635-cov-7.42772_pt1 | contig 11635 bp, 12 predicted proteins | sample MGYA00511129_ERZ772987 | MGnify/ENA primary metagenome ERZ772987 (study PRJEB29015, sample SAMEA2738058) | human oral metagenome | biome: human oral; feature: human-associated habitat; material: saliva | place: China | collected 2222 ...
TAGGTGGAGCGTGGGCGGGGCCGCCCACGCTCCACCTATAGGGCCCAGCTGTGCAGGAAGGGGTTACCACTACCAGTAAAAGGGCCCACGCGCCCAGCCACTGGCCCGCGCGCACATTCCCGGACAGGTGGATGCCTGGGCCCCTTTACTGTGCAGGTTAACCCGATAGGTGGAGCGTGGGCGGGGCCGCCCACGCTCCACCTATCGGGCCCAGCTGTGCATCATCGGGCTAGTACTGCCACATCTCGGGCCCAGTGACACCGGCAGTCAGCACAGAACCACCCGCCCAGCGACAAGTCGTTCGACCAACACGTTTTGCCCACGCCCCACATTGGTCACCACGATCTTCAATACCAACTTTGGCGCACCACCACGCCGAAAAGTCACCCTGCTAGCAACACGATTTGTCCATCCTCATAGTTGGTCCCAGCCAACTAAAACACCGACTTTCCCGCACCAACACACCGAAAAGTCACCCCACCAGCAACACGTAGTGTCCTATAACCCGTGTCTTCTAATCACTGATCGGAGCACGATCAGCCAAGCCCGCACACAACAAACTCGAAGGGGCCAGCCTCACGGCTGACCCCTTCGAGCATCCCATCAACACAGTGCAAGTCTCCCGATGCATTCCCTTTCCCGGATCGCTCCTGTAAGCGATTCCTTTAGCTTGATGACTATTAATGTAGAGCGCTCACCTGTGGGAAGCATTGAACGAACCTGATAGTTTCCTGTGAGTTATTCATTCCTCGGTTCCGGCGCGCGCTCGCGCGCGTATCTCGAGCGACACTCCCATGACGGTCGCGGACCCACTCACGACGACGCGGCAGTCGGTTCCGAGCACTTCGCAGGACTCGACGCTCACCCCATTCGCGGCCGCGACCTCGCTGGCGGCCTCGCAGGGGCGCGAGCCAACATCCTCCCAGGGAGCGGTCGCGGAGCGCTCGGCCCCAGCCAACGCCGCCAGGTCCGCGACGGCTTGAAGCCGCACCGACGCGGTGCGAGCGCCGCCGACTCCCGCGAGGAGAATCGCGAGGGTGAGCGCCAAGGCTATGAGCCCGACGCTGTTGACCGTCCCGGACCCTTCCTCACCCATCCTCGCGGGAGCCGCGCCCGACCGCCTCACGGCAGGTCCGCCTCGTCGATGGTCGTGACCGCGCAGCGCGCCTGTCCCCCGATCCACCCGGCGGCGCCGCGGTAGGGGGCGGTTCCGGTGACGGTCACGAGTCCGTCTCCGCGCGCGACCGTGTAGGAGCCTTGGGGGTACGAGGCCGTGGCTGCCTCCTGCGGATTCCCCTCCCCGATCGAGGCGGCGCGGGCACCTTCGCGTACGGCTTGGCACAGGGAGGATCCCGTCAGGCCTGCCTGGGCGGCTGCGGCGATGACGCCGACGACGAGGGTGACTGCGGCGAAACACACGGCGTGCTCGACGGTCACGTATCCGGCTTCGTCGCGTCTCATCGGGTGTTGAGCGCTTCCTGAATAACGGATTCGAGGGTTGAGCGCACCGCGTCCGATTTGAGGATCACGATGAGCAGCCCGGCGAATCCGGCGGCGGCGATGGTGCCGATCGCGTATTCGACGGTGGTTGCGCCTTCCTCGGGGTCGCCCGAGGAGGGGTCGTCCTTGGCCGCCTGGAGGCGTTGGGCGGCCTCGCACAGGGTCCCCATGGCAGCGAGCTGCGCCCTGGTCGCGGCGCAGTCGATGCGTTCGATAATCGTCATTGGTCTGTCCTTTCGTCGTGCGCGCGGGGTGCGCGCAGGGCCAGTGTGCGCGCCTCGCGTAGCCGCGCTCCAGGTGGATTTGTTCCCCTGTGGATAGCGGCGCGACACGAGGAGGGGCTGTGGATAAGTGGGATCGAGCGCGCCCCTGTGGATATCGAGTGACCAGGTCTGCGATGCCCCGACGAGCATCACCCCAGCGTTGCACCACCTCCACCATCACCCCGATTGTGCGGTCGGCACCGCGGAACCTCAGCACCCCGGTATCGTGGCGTCAGGGCCCCGACGCGCATCACCCCTACCTCGCGATCTTCCCCGCGACGACATGTCCCGCGCGACGCTTCCTACCCCGTGACGGTGCCCATGAGGTGCGCCAGGAGGGGCGCGATACCGAGGAGGAGGAACGCGGGCAGGAAGAACGCGCCGAGCGGGCCGACCAGGCGCACGGAGAGTTCTTCGGCGCGTGTCTTCGCGTCGACTAGGCGCGCGCGTCGCTCCCACGAGGCGCAGCGCGCGAGCATTCCTTCGGGCGCGGTGCCGGCGGTCCACGAGGCCTCGAGGGCGTCACGGAGCGGATCGGCCCACGCGGGCGCCTCCTCCCACGCTTGCTCCCACGTCGCCCCCAGGCGCAGGGAGGAGGCGGTCCACGCGAGGGGTTCCTGCGCGCAGGCGTCGGCGAGGGCGTCCAGGGCTCGGGGAATCGAGGCCCCACACGCGAGGGCCGAGGCGATCAGGTCGCACGCCAGCGCCGCGTCCGTGTCGCCGCCGCTCGCATCCGCACGTCGGCATCGGGCGAGAATGCGTCGGCACGAGGCGACGCCCGCCACCCACGCGAGAACGCCGAGGCTCGCGCAGACAACCCCCGGTGTGCCGCTCGTGTAGAAGCCCCACGGCGAGGCTCCGAGCGCCAGCGCGGCCGTGACACCCACGAGGGGCAGCCCCGCGAGCACGCGCGCGGACATGAGCGGCCCGGCGGAGGCGACGCGGCGGGCCTCCTCGACGTCCTGGGAGTCGTCGATCGCGTCCCCGATCGCGTCGAGGACGTCGGCCAGGGGCGCGCCGAGGCCGTGGCTGAATCGGCAGGCGACGACCACCGAGGCGGCGCTGGCCCGGGCGGCTGCCGCGTCCGGGCTGCGTGCGCGCATCAGGAGGGAGCGCCACCGCGGCGGCTCGCGTGCCCACTCGTCGAGGGCGCGCGGATATACGTCGTCGGTCCCGACCGCGCTGCCCACCCCGATGCGTTCCAGGGCTCGCTCCCACGCGGACGAGGCCGGGGCGCCGGCGCGCAGTCGCGTAGAGACCTCGGCGGTCAGGAGGGCGAGTTCGCGCGTTGAGGGAGGTCCCTGTGCGCGTCCTCGGTGGTGGGCAGCCTCGCCTCGGTGAGTGGCGGAGGCACAGCACGAAAGGATGGCACAGCGCGAAAGAGCAGCGAAGCGAGCGCGGGGGCGCGGCGACGTCCCGCCCCGACCGGAAGCCCGACCGGAAGCCTCACCGGAAGCCTCACCGGAAGCGCGTTCGGGAGCACACTCGGGAGCCCGCCCAGAAGCCCGCCCAGAAGCCCCGCGGGAGCCCGCCCAGGCGCGCACGACGCGGCGTTCCCGGCGTGCGCGCAGGAGCCGTGCGAGGATTCCTGCTGCAATCCGCGCCGCACTAACCGCGAGCGCGACGGCGACAAGGACGCAGAGCAGGCGGTGGCTCCCTGCTCCTGCGGCGAGGTTAACCGGTGCGAGGCCATCCCCGACTGGTCCGCCAGCTACCCACTCGCCCCACGATGGTGGAAGGACACGCGCAGCAAGCAGGCATGGCCCCCGCGCGCCGTCCCCGGCGGGGACCCCCGCCGACGCAATCCACACCCACCTCATAGCCCCGCCCGTTCGGCGAGGCCGGCCCAGGCCTCGTGCTTGATGACGCGCCCATCGGAGGTGACGCGAAGCGCGGGCGCGCACTCCAGGGGGCCGCGGTCCTTGGTGAGGACGCCGACTTCACAGACCCAGCGCTGACCTGACGGGGATCGTCGCATGTGCAGGACGGAGTCGAGGGCGGCGCAGGCCTGGGCGGCGAGCGCCGCCTCGCTCATGCCCGCGAGCGCGCCGAGTGCCGCGAGCCGGGCGGGCACGTCCGCCGCGCTGTTGGCGTGCAGGGTGGCCCAGCCGCCGTCATGCCCGGTATTGAGGGCGGTGAGGACGTCTCGCACTTCGGGGCCGCGGCATTCGCCCAGGACGAGCCGGTCGGGGCGCATGCGCATGGCCGCTCGCACGAGGTCGGGCAGGGTGATGGCGCCTCGGCCCTCGATGTTGGGTTTGCGTTCGACGAGGTGGACGCAGTGCGGGTGGGCGGGCGCGATCTCGGGGACTTCCTCGATGCACACGATCCGCTCATCCGCCCCCACAAGCGAGAGCGCGGCACTGAGAAGGGTCGTTTTGCCGCTGCCGGTGGCCCCGGAGATGAGGACGTTCGCGCGCGCGGCGACGAGGCCTCGCAGGAGGGGGCCGACCGGGCCGGGCAGGGTGCCGCGCGCCTCGAGGTCGGCGACGCCCAGGCGGCGGGTGCCCAGCACGCGCAGGGAGATGAGGGTGCCCGAGCCGGACACGGGCGCGAGGACCGCGTGCAGGCGCACGCCGCCGGGCAGCGTTCCGTCGGCGATGGGGCTCGCGTCGTCCAGGCGCACCCCGCACGCGCTGGCCATGCGGATCGCCGCGCGCCGGGCGTCGACCTCGCCGCGGATGCCGACGTCGACGCGCGCCAGGCCCCCGCCGCGGTCGACCCACGCCTGGCCCCCATTAATGAGGACGTCGGTGACTCCGGGCGCCTCTATGACCGAGGCCAGGGCGGGGTTCATGCCGCGCGTCCTGGCCCTCAGGTCGTCGAGGGTGCGCGCGGCTTCGGAGGCCCCACAGCCGGGCCGGGCGGCGCGCGAGACGGCGCGGGCGGGCGGGTCGCCACGCGCCAAGAACCGATGGGCGTCACGCATGGGAGGCCTCCAGCGCACGCAGCCAGTCGGGGCCCTCGGGCTCATCGAAGGAGGCGTTGACCCGTCCGCTCGCGCTCGCAGACCCGCACGCGTGCAGGGCTCGCAGTAGCGCGCGCAGGTCTCGCCCCCTGCGGGTGGGCGCGCGCAGGATGGGAGTGGGAGCGCACTCGACGAGGCCGGGGCTGCGCCGCGCTCGTTCCCCGACCACGGCCGTGAGCGCGGGGACGGGGGCGGGAGCGATCGCCAGGGAGGCGGCGACAGATGCAGCCCCCTCGAGGTCGCCGTGGGTCAGGAGGATGATGGCGTCGGCGCGTATTACCTCGGCGAGGCGAGCGGCCCGGGAGTCCCACCGGCCGGCATCGACGATGAGTGGCGCCCCAATCGAACGGCACGCGCTCGCCACGCGCGGGTCGTCGGCGCTGGCTCCCCCGCGGCAGTCCCCGACGAGGGCCCGCACGCCGCCGATGATGGGGAGGTGGTCACGCAGGGAAGGCAGGTAGGAGTCCTCGCTCGCCTCCAGGTCCGCCCAGCGTACGCCCGGCAGGTCGTAATCGCCGGACCTGGCAAAGCCCGGCACGGACCCGGAGGCGTCGATGACGACGGGGGCGTCATCCGCGACAGATTCTCTGGGCGCACCACAGCCTTCCTCGGCACTGCGCCCGCTGTCGGCGGACAACGACCGACCGGGCCCAGGCCTCGTCCACGGCAGCACGCGCCCAATCCACCCAGCGACGCGCCCCCACCACGGACGCCGCGCGCCGCTCCTGGCGAGCAGGCGCACGAGCGACGTGACCCCTACTCCCCCGGCGATCCCGGCCACCATCCAGACGGGACCGGATCGGGAGGAACGCCAGGAGGCCTCGGCGATAAGAGAGACGAGCAAGGCAGTGTCCCCGGGCAAGCTCACCTGTCCGCCCTCGCCGACGCGCACGCACGGAACCAGCGCGGGGACGGGCGCGCCCGGGGCGGCGAGCACCAGGGCAGCGCGCGAAGGCTCAGAGCACGCGCGTGCGCCCGCCAGCGTGAGGGCATCGCGGGCGTAGGACAGATCGGCAGAGGTCAGGCCCACAAGGGCGACCGGGCCACGGACACATTCGACGATTGCGTTCATCCCTCAACGGTGCGCCGCCACACGCGCGAGCGTCTACCGGCACGCGCGCCCCTGTGGACAACGCCGACACGAAATGCCACCCTGTGCATAGAGCGGTCCGATGGCGGACCCTGTGGATAATCCCGACGCTGGAGTAAACAAATGGTACGCGCGGCATTTTTTGACTTGGACAAGACGGTCCTGGATACCTCGTCGAACGTGGCGCTGTCGCGCCCCTTTATCGAGGCGGGCCTCATGAATCGCCGTACCGCGATCACCTCCTTCCTCGTGCAGCTGCCGTACCTCCTGTCGGGCGCGGACGAGTCACGCATGGAACAAATGGCCGAGGCCATGGGCCGCATGGCCCGCGGCTGGAACGCGGCGTTCCTGGAGGCGACCGTCGAGGACGCGCTCGAACGCACGATCGAACCGGTCTGTTACGCGCAGGCCCTGCGCCGCATCGCCTACCACAAGAGCATCGGCGACGTCGTCGTCATCGCGTCGGCATCGGTGGAGCAGGTGGTGCGCCCGATCGCCAAGATGCTCGGCGCGGACGAGGTCCTGGCTTCCAAAGCCGCCACGGATGAGGATGGGTGCTTCACGGGCGAGGTCACGCACTTCAACCAGGCGCAGGGCAAGGCGGACGCCTGCGAGGCCCTGGCCCGCGCTCGCGGCTGGGACCTGTCGGAGTGCTCGGCGTATTCGGATTCGGTCTCAGACGCGCCGCTGTTGCGCCTGGTCGGGCACCCGTACGCGGTCAACCCGGACCGCGCCCTGCGCGAGATGGCCGAGCGCGAGGGCTGGCCGACCCTGACGTTCCTATCCACTGTTCGGGTGCTGCCGCGCCGGGTGCCCACGCCCGCGAAGGTCGCCGTGCCGTTCATGGCCGGGGTGGCCGTGGGGGCGGCGGCCTGCGCGCTGTTGCGGCGCTGAGCGACGCCGCCTACGAGAGTCTGCCCGCCTGCACGTGGCGGGCAACGTCGCGCCCGACCTGGGCGCCGTAGACGATCCCCGCGCAGTAGTGGGTGATCCACCGGGCCAGGCCGGCCTCGTCGGCGCTGACCCACCCGGCCAGGGCACGCCCCGCGCGCGCCGGGTCGAGCGCGTCGTAGGCGCCGGGCACACACACGCCGGTCGGGTCCACGCCCCGCGTGACCAGGATCCACCGGGCCAGCCCCGCGCCGACGACGGACGAGGCCGGGGCGAAGACGCGCCGGAATCGGAAGTGGGCGGTGAGCGCGGCGGCGACGGCCAGGGCGGGTGCGTCGCAGCGCGCGTAGTCGAGCGCGGGCGCCAGCGCGGCGGGGTCGGTGGGCACGGCGATCGCGCGAGGCTCAACGAGGCCGGCGGCGACCAACCCCGAACACGCGTCCCTGTGCAGTCCCGCGATGAGGGCGGGCAGGGGCGTGGGGGCCACGCGAGGCCCGCCCGGGGAGCGCGTGTTGAGGGCCGGGAAGCGCGAGGCGAGATTCCACTGGGAGCGCCAGATCCCCAGCGCGAGCGCGGCCCCCGGATCCGAGGCCGCTCCACCCGCGTCAGCCATGGACAGGGCGCGCACGTCGTCGACGGTGGTGCGCGCGCCCTCCACGATGGACAGGGCGGCGGCCTCTCGGACTGCAGCCTCGGCGCGGGCTTCCTCCCAGCCTCGGCGCAGGCCCTCGGCGAAGCGCAGATCCGCGAGGGCGGCGTGGGCCTCGTCCATAGCGGCGGCGACATCGGGGCGCACGGCGGCGGCGCGTAACACGGAGGGCGCGGGGTCGATGAGGGCTTCGATACTCACACCTCTACACTAGGGGCATGACGCTTTTGCAGCATCGAAACTTCTCCGCGCGCCTGCGCTCGGGCCTCTTCGCGTTCGTTTTCGCCCCCATTGCGCTGGTGTTCCTGGGCTCCTCGATGGTGGACGTGCAGGCGCTCGCAGCCGTCGGGCAGCCCCTGGCCTCGGTCGAAGGCCTCATCGGCCTGGCGCTGGCTTCCCTCCTCCTGGCGCTGATCGCGCTGAACTGCGAGGAGTCCAGCGTGGGCATGGTCGTCACCTTCGCGTGGTCGCTCGTCGTTGGTGCGGCACAGTTCCTGGGTGTCGCACGCATCCCCTTCCTCATGAAGTCCTCGGTCGAGCCCGACGACATGTTCGCCGGCGTCGTGTGGGGCCTGTATCCGGTGTGCCTGTCGCTGATGCTAGGCGCGTGCGCGCTGACGATTAAGTCGGTGCGCGTGCGCGCCGGTCAGACGACACGCATGCCGCTCGCGCGGGTACACCGCCACGCTTTCGGCACGACGATCGCGGTCCCTGCGGCGCTCGCCGTCGCGGTGCTGATCATCGCGGCGTCCCCCTCGGATACGACGAACGTGGCCGCGCTCGGGCTTGAGGGCGTCCTGGTGAGGCACGGGATGGGCCACGGATTGGCGTTGTCGGCAGGCGTGGCCTTGGCCGTTCTGGTGGTCAGCGCCCGATGGTCGATTACGGGCGCGCAGCTGGCGACGTGGCTGATCCTGGTGCTGCCCAGCTATGTGATTCTTCCCGTGTGGGAGTCGCTGACCGGGAACGTGATTGTTCCAGGTTCGTCGATCCTGACGAAGGTGGCGCTGGCCTCGCCGATGCTGGCGGCCCTGGGTATGGCGACCGGGTGCGCGTCGCTGGGCATCCTGTGGGCACGGCTGCGCGCGGTGCGCCGACTCGATTCGGTCGAGGATTCGACTCACATTGAGGGGCCTGCCGCGGTCTAATGCGCGCGCAGGGGCGCTTAAAACGTAATATGTGGGCAGATATAAGGAGGAAGCATGTCCGAGAACGAGTTTGACGTCCACCGCGGCAACGAGAAGGATGCCCGCGACAACGTGGTCCTGACCGGCGAAGAGATTGAGCTGCCCGGTGACGGTTCCGACGCGGCGGCGATCATCGGCGAGGCCAGCGAGCCCATCAACACCGGCGAGATCGAGTCGGTGGCGATCGGCGGTTTGACGGGCCGCGTCCCTGGCGCCGCGCCGCTCAAGCCCACGATCGAGGACAAGATTTCCACGGGCGAGCTGCCCGTCGTCTCCGCGCCGAGCGTTCCCTCCGACGAGGCCGACGTCGCTTCCGCTTCCGAGGTTGAGCCTGTAGATACGTCCGTTGAGGCCCCCCAGGCGGACGCTGTCTCCGAGCATGAGGCCGACGCTGAGCCGGTCGCCGAGGAGCCTTCGGAGGTGGAGGCGCCCGCGGTTGAGGAAAGCGCGGTTGAGGAAAGCGCGGTTGAGGCAGCCGCCGAGGAGAGCGTCGTCGAGGAGAGCGCCGTCGCGGAGCCCTCGCAGGTGGACGTTCCCACCGCCAAGGCACGCGTCATCGAGGAGCCCTCGCAGGTGGACGTTCCCACCGCCAAGGCTCACGTCATCAAGGAGCCTGCCGACGAGGCGCCCGTCGCCGAGGAGGAGTTCTCCTCGTCTGAGCCCGTGCGCTCCCCCATCATGACGCCCGCCCAGGCAGCGGCAGCCCTTGGCCTGAACCTGGACTCGGTGCGCGAGGATCGCGTTGAGCCGCAGGCAGCGGCACCCGTCGCCGCCGAGGAACCCGCCCCCATCGAGGACGCCCCCGAGCACTCCGCCGAGGCCTCGTCCCACGGCGACGAGCGCGCTTCCGCGGTCGGTGGCGCTGCCGCCGAGGTCACCCCCTCGCTGCCCTCGCGCCGTTCCATGATTTTCGGCGACGACGAGCCCTTCTCTCCCTCCATCCCCGCGCTGAGCCCTGCCGCGCAGGAAGCGCGCGCCGCCGAGAGCGCGCAGGAGGCCGTGGACGAGGCGCAGGCCTCCTCCACTGTTGACGTGCCCACCAAGAAGCTGCCCAACTACACGGATGCGGAGGAGTCCGCCTACACCGACGTGCCCACGCGCAAGCTGTCCACACGCCTGGCTGAGCGCATGGCCACCACGCCCTCGTACTCCTTCGACGAGCAGGACGAGGCGAGCGCGCAGACCGAGTCCGGCGATGGCGCTGCGGCCGCGGTCGGCCTTGCCGCGGCAGGAGCTGCCGCCGCGGCTGGCGCGTCGGCGCTGGCCGAGGAGGAGCGTCCCCAGCGCCGCTCTGTGCTGGGCACCGACGAGGATGATCGCGACGCCGCCACCCTGGCCGCGATCGCCAGCCAGGGCCGCGACCGCGGCGACAAGGCACCCGCTTCCCGGCTGGACGACGAGCTGTTTAGCGCCACGCCCGAGATCACCGAGATGCCCTCGCGCAGCGGCGCCCACTTCCTGTCGTTCCTCCTGTTCCTCATCCTCGTCCCGGTCGGCTGGTACCTGGCTGCCGACGCGGGCTCGCGCATGACGCTGTCCGAGGCCGCCCCCATGTTCACGGGCGTCGCCTCGATCCTGGCGCTCGGCGAGCTCCTCGGCGCGATCGTCATCACCGTGATCCTGTGCGCCATGGCGCGCCGCTCCTCGCTGGGCGCGTGGTTCATGGGCATCATCACGCTGCTCGTGGGCCTGCCGTGGGTTCTTACTCCCGGCATCACGGCCTCGACCCTGCTGGATCCCCTCACGGTCCTGGCCAACACCAGCTCCCTCGGCTCGAACCTCGCACACCACCTGCAGGCCTCCGGCTACTCCGGCCGCTTCGCGCTGCTGGCCATCGTCCTGATGGGCGTGGGCTACGTGTCCCACTCCGCGCGCCGCAAGGGCCGCGCAGAGGAGGCGCTGCGTACCTCCATCGAGGCCATCAACCCAGCGGGCGCTTTCTACTCCAAGGGCGCGCGCAAGAAGGCCGCGAAGGATCTGAAGCGCAAGTGAACACCCTCATCCCCGCCAGCGCGATCGAGCTCGAGGGTCCGTGGACCCACCGGCACGTGAGCGCTGGCGGAGCTGCATTCCACGTCGCAGACATGGGCCAGGGCATGGACCATGCCCTGGTCTTGCTGCACGGTTTCCCCGAGCACTGGTGGTCCTGGCGCGAGGTCTTGCCCCTCTTGGCTGAGTCGACGTCGCGCGTGTTCGCCCTCGATTTACGAGGCTTTGGCACCTCAGACCTGACGCGCGGAGACTGCGATCTGCAACAGATGGCTCTCGACGTCATTGGCGTCGTGCGCGCGCTCGGCGTTGCCTCTTTCTCGGTGGCCGGGCTTGGCGTGGGCGGGAGTGTCGCGTGGATGATTGGCGCTTTAGCGCCGCTCGAACTTCGCTCGGTCGCCGTCCTGTCGGCGCCCCACCCCCTGGGCACGCAGCCCGTCATCGGACGCGTCCCCTGGGCGGGTGGGCGCGTCCTCCAGGGTCGCCTCGCCCTGCCGACGGGCAGGGAACATGCCCTGCGTTCCGGCTCGCTCGTGACGACCGTGTTCCGCGCGTGGGCCTCGCCCGGGTCCGTGGACGCTCTTGTTTCCCAGTCTGGCCCCTATCGCGCAGCGCTGCGGCGTCCTTTCGCCGCGCACACGGCGCTGCGCGGGCTGACCGCCACCCGATCGCTGTCCCGGGAACTGCGCCGCACCCTGGCTGAGCCGGTGCAGGTCCCCGTCCTATCTCTTGTCGGCCGCGACGACGGCGCGTGGTCCACCCTCGATCACGCAGCTGACGCACAGTTTGTCGACGCACCCCTGACGCAGATTGTCATTCGCGAGGCCGGGCACTTTCTGGCCGAGGAAGCACCCTCCACAGTCGCCGACGCCCTGGCTGAGCACGTCGCAGCGCACGCAATTTAGCTTGTATTTCATTAGACAGCTCACACAAATCGCAGAATGAAACATGTTTCACCTGATAGATAGGGCATAATGGTGTGATACGCGGTACCCCCTAGTGATCGGTCTAACGCATGGGACTCGCCGCGCAGCCTCAATCGGAACGCCCGAGCAATCGGGCACGAGCGGAAGGAGCTCCGCACCATGATCGGTGACG
>ERZ772987.241-NODE-241-length-11619-cov-6.71256_pt1 | contig 11619 bp, 9 predicted proteins | sample MGYA00511129_ERZ772987 | MGnify/ENA primary metagenome ERZ772987 (study PRJEB29015, sample SAMEA2738058) | human oral metagenome | biome: human oral; feature: human-associated habitat; material: saliva | place: China | collected 2222 ...
GGGAGACGGCGGTGAAGGTGACGCCCTGGATGAGGGGGAGCTTCACGCCGATGAAACGACCGATGCCTGCGGACTGGATGATTGTGGCGATGCCACAGGTGAGCAGGTCGGCGTTGATGAGGTGAACCAGCGTGTGGTTATCGAGCCCGAGCCCGGAGGCGATGACGAGCGGGACGACCACGGCGCCCGCGTAGAACGCGAGGACGTGCTGGATGCCGAGAACTGTTAGTTTTCCGATGGGGGGAACTTGGTCGACGGGATGGGGAGCGGACGAGAGGCGAGATGCCATGCGTGTCTCCTGAGCCTATATTCATGTGTGAAGGGATGCCTTCAGCGTCGGTATCGAGAAGGCATGCTTATCGTAAAACATTACGTAGGGGAGTGGGGCGTATACCCAGATGAGGGACTCGTGTGGTCCCGAGGCCGTGGCTGGCTCGTCGGGATGAGCGTCGGGTGGGAGCCAGGTTTGTCATCGCTGTGCCGACGGCGCAAACGCGGGGTCCGTGCACGCCTGGCGTTACCGAAAAATATGCCGGTAATGGCGTGTTTGAGGATGTGCGGGTGCTGAACAGGTGGAAAGTTTGTGTGATCTACATAACAGAAATGGACGTATTTGGGCTGAAAATCGGGAATTTTTCGTGAAATCCGCGAAATATGGCCCTAAACTCGGCGAAATCGCCAGAGATTTCGTACTGTTTCATTCGTGGCCACGAAAGTGGTAACCAAAGAACGAACAGGAATGAGGTTTCTCAATGTCCGTGAACCGTACCGAGCTTGTCGCTCAGATTGCCGAACGTGCCGACCTGACCAAGGCGAAGGCTGACGAGGCCCTGGCCGCCTTCCAGGCCGTCCTCGTTGAGTCCCTGGCTAAGGGCGAGGCCGTCAAGGTCACCGGTCTCCTCTCCGTCGAGCGCGTCGAGCGCGCCGCCCGCACCGGCCGCAACCCCCGCACCGGCGAAGAGATCAAGATTCCCGCGGGCTACGGCGTGAAGCTCTCCGCCGGCTCCACGCTGAAGAAGGCCGTCTCCAAGTGACGCGCTGACCCACAGCAACACTGCGGGGCACGACCGATCGGTCGTGCCCCGCACGCATGCGCGCTCCTTCGCGCGTACACGTTGCCCCCGGCCCGAAGACTCGGGCCGGGGGCGTCCCTTGGAGTTCGCATGAAGGACTATCTGCTTACGCTCCCACCTCTTCCTTCGGTCGGATCTGAAGCAGCGGGTGGTGGCAGGCCACGCGATGACGCTCATCCGTCAGGACTGGCTGGACCTTGCACTCCTCGCCGGCGAAGGGGCAGCGCGGACGGAAACGGCACCCCTCGGGCGGGTTGACGGCGCTAGGAGGCTCGCCCTCCAGCTTGATTGTCCGCTCGTCGTGGGAGTGCTCGGGGTCGGGCACGGGGATCGAGTCGATGAGCGCCTTCGTGTAGGGATGCTTCGGGTTCTTGACGACCTCGTGAGCGGGGCCCTCCTCGACGATGCGACCCAGGTACATGACGCCGATACGGTCCGCCATGTACTGAACCACCGCCAGGTCGTGGCTGATGAACAGGTAGGACAGCCCGAGCTCAGCCTGCAAATCCTTCATGAGGTTGAGGACCTGCGCCTGGACGGACACGTCCAGGGCCGAGACCGGCTCGTCGGCGACGATCAGGTCCGGCGCCAGAGTCAGCGAACGAGCAAAACCGATGCGCTGGAGCTGGCCGCCCGAGAACTCGTGCGGGTAGCGATCCAGGATCTCCTCGGTCAGGCCAACCTGCTCGATGATGTCCATGATGCGCTCGGCGATCTGCCGCTTACTACCTGTCTTTTGGATGCTCATGGGCTCGGCCAGAATCTGGTCGATGCGCATGCGCGGATCCATCGCCGCGTAGGAGTCCTGGAACATCATCTGCACGTCGCGGTGGATGCGCACTGCGTCGCGGCCCTTGAGCGTGGCCAGGTCGCGCCCTTCCAGCTCAATGGCACCGCCCGAGGGCGGCTCGAGACCCGCGATGAGGCGACCCATCGTCGACTTGCCACAACCGGACTCGCCCACCAGGCCGTAGGTCTCGCCCTTGCGCACCGTGATGGACACACGGTCCACGGCGGAGACGACGCCCTTGTCACGCTTGAAGAAGCCGGACCCCGCCGACTCGTACTCGCGCGAGGCCTCCTTGACGTCCAGCAGAACATGGGAGGACACCGTCGGGACGGTCTGTGCCACGGCCTCGTCCCCGGCCTTGTCCGCGTCAAGCTTGGCCTGCAGATCCGCAGGGGACTCGTCGCCATCCTGGACGGGGTGGAAGCACGAGAATGAGTGCGTGCCTTCCACGGTCAGGTCCGGGTAGCGCTCCAGGCACTCCGGGGTGGCCCACAGGCAGCGCTTGGCGAAGCGGCAGCCCACCGGCAAGTTCGTCAGCGACGGGGGAGCACCCGGAATCGAGAAGAGCTTGGTGCCCGCTGCCAAAGCACGCTCGGGCAGGGCAGCCATGAGCGAGCTCGTGTAGCGGTGCCTGGGCTCCGTGAAGAGAGTCTTCGTCGGGGCTGTCTCCACGATGCGCCCGGCGTACATGACGGCCACGCGATCCGTGTGACCGGCGACGACGCCCAGGTCGTGGGTGATGAGGATGACGCCCATCTGGTACTCGTCGCGCAGCTCGTCGATGAGATCGAGGATCTGCATCTGCGTCGTCACGTCCAGAGCCGTCGTGGGCTCGTCCGCGATCAGGATGCGCGGCTTGCACACGAGAGCCATGGCGATCATGACGCGCTGACGCATACCGCCCGAGAGCTGGTGCGGGTAGTTGTTGATGACCACCTCGGGGCGGGGCATTCCCACGCGTCGAAGAATCTCAACGGCGCGCTCAAGCGCCTCCTTCTTCGAGAGCCCCTCGTGCACGCGCAGCGGCTCGCACACCTGCAGGCCGATCTTCATGGTCGGGTTCAGCGAGGTCAGCGGATCCTGGAAGATCATGCCGACCTTTGTGCCGCGCAGCTTGCGCTTGTCCTTCAGGGGCAGTTTCGTCAGGTCCTGACCGTCCAGGATGATCTGTCCGGAGGAGACCCGGCCCCCTTGGGGAAGCAGTCCCATGAGGGACAGCGCGGTCATCGTCTTGCCGGAGCCAGACTCGCCCACGATGCCCAGGGTTTCGCCCGGGTTCACGTGCAGGTCGACGCCGGAGAGTGCGTGGACCACGCCGGAGCGGATCTCAATGTCGGTGTGGAGGTCCCGGATGTCCAGGAGCGGAGTGTTAGCCATAGTTCTTCTCACCTCTTGCGCAGTCGAACTTCGAAGGCGTCACGCAGGCCGTCGCCAATGAAGTTGAACGACAAGACCAGGATGATGATGAGGACGCCCGGCGGGTAGAGCAGCCACCAGTTGCCCGAGTACACGTGCGACTGGCTGTTGGAGAGCATGGCTCCCCAGTCGGTAGCGGGAGGTTGCGCGCCCAGGCCAAGGAAGGACAGGTAGGCGACGTAGAGGACTGCGTCGGCGACCTGGAAGGTCGCGTTGACAATGACGGTACCAATTGTGTTACGCACGATGTGCGTGCGGATCGCACGGGGCATCGACCCGCCCATACCGCGCATCGCGACGACGTACTCGCGGGTGCGCAGGGACAGGGCTTCGCCTCGAATCAGTCGGGACGTGCCCAGCCAGGACAGCGCCGACATGATGATGATCAGGACGGGGACCGTCGGGGGGACCATCGTGGCGATGAGCATGAAGAGGAACAGGACGGGCACGGACATGAGCGCGTCAACGATACGCATCATGACTGCGTCGACCCAGCCTCCAATAAAGCCAGCGATCGCGCCGTACAGGGTACCGATCGTGGTCGCGATAATGCCGGCGAAGAGGCCGACGATGATCGAGGTCTGTCCGCCCTTCATGAGGCGGCCGAGCTGGTCGTATCCGACCATATCGGTGCCCAGCGGATGCTCGGATGAGGGAGGCAGTGCCGAGATCGACAGGTCGGTGTGAACCTGATCGGTCACGTAGAACATGGGGCCGATGAAGGAGAAGGCCAGCAGGATCAGCAGCAGGAACACGCCGAAGACGGCGAGCCTGTTCTCCATGAAAACCTGCAGGCCCTGGAGCTTCGTCGACTTGCGGGCTGTGCGCGCCTTCGCCGGCGCGGCGGGGGTTGCGGTTGCTGTGGTCATTTCGATCGTCCTGCCAGTCGGATGCGGGGATCAGCCAGGGCGTAGAGGAAGTCCGCCAGGAGTGCGCCGATGACCGTTGCGAAGGAGACGATCAGGGCCACGCCCAGGAGGATCGGGTAGTCGCGTCGGCCGGTCGCCTGGTAGTAGAGGTAGCCCATGCCGTTGAAGTTAAACAGCGTCTCGATAACGAGGGCGCCACAGAACATCGCGGGAATGTACAGGCCGATCATGGTGATGACGGGGAACATGGCGTTGCGCAGGGTGTGCACGAAGACCACGCGGAACTCCGACAGGCCCTTGGCGCGCGCGGTGCGCACGTACTGCTCGTTGAGGTTGTCCACCATGGAGGAGCGTACGTAGCGGGCGTAGGCGGCGATCGTGCCGACCGAGAGCGCGCAGACGGGCAAAACCAGGTGATCCCACTGCTCCCACATAACGGACAGGTTCTGGCCCTGCGGAGCGTCATTGGGAAGGATCGGCCACACCTGAGAGAAGAGGACGATGAGGATCAGGCCTGCGAAGAAGATTGGCGTCGAGTAGGCCAGCAGACACGCGATCGTCACGATGTAGTCCGGTGGTTTGTTTCTCTTCACCGCCTGCCACACACCCAGGGGAATAGCGATGATCAGGGCGAGGATGGTGGACAGCAGGGAGAGGAAGATGGTGCGCGGGAGGCGGGCGGCCAGTAGCTCGTTAACGGACTGGTTGTGCTGGTAGGAGTAGCCGAAATCGCCATGCGCGATCTTGTTGAGGTAGGTGACGTACTGCTCGGGGATCGGTCGATCGTATCCGTTTTCGCGGTCGAAGGCTGCGAGCTGTTCTTTCGTCGCGTCCTTGCCCAGGGCCGCACGGGCGGCACCGCCCGGCTGGGACTGGAGAAGGACGAAGGTGATGATGGTGACCAGGAAGACGACGACGACTGCCTGGCCGAGGCGTTTGAGGATGAATTGCAACATTGCGAACTCCACAGTAAGGGGGCAGGCGCCCGCGCGCGAGAGCGGGTGCGGGCGCCTGCCCCGTGAGGCGGTGGGATGAGCGCTTACTTAGCCTCGTCGGTCTTCCACGACCAATCCTCGGGCCAGGTGTCGCCCGTTGCGTCGAGCTCGCCCAGGTTGAGCGTATTCTTCACAGCGGTGATCTGGTAGTACGGGTTGGGCATCCACAGAACGGGGAGGTCCTCCGCGAGGAAGTCGTTGTAGGCCTGGAGAGCGTCAGGCTCGGAGGAGCGGGTCGACTCGACGATCAGCTTGTCGGCCTCGGGGTTGGAGTACTGGCCGAGGTTGACGGGGGCGTCAGTGGCGAAGAGGCGCTCGCCGGAGGCGTAGATCGGGAAGCCCCACGAGGTCTGGGAGCCGAAGAAGGACAGGTCCCAGGTGCAGGGGGACTCGTCACTGCATGCCTGCGAGGCGCCGACCGAGTCGGGGACCTCACTCATGTCGATCTTGATGCCAAGCTTGCCGAACTGGGAGATGATCTCCTCGAACATCTGGTGCGTGGAGACGAAGCCAGACTGGGAGACGAGCTTGAAGCTCAGCTTGTCGCCGGCCTCGATGCCCTCGCCGCACTGGCCCTCGCCGGTGCCGGGGTTCTCGCAGGTGCTCTCACCGTCGGGCACGACCTTCCAGCCGTGGTCCTCCAGGAGCTTCTTGGCGGCATCGGGGTTGAAGGAGTAGACGCACCCCTCGGTGGTGCCGACCTTATCAGCTGCCATGGGCACGGGGCCACACGTCGGGGAGGCGGTGCCGGACCAGATCTTCTGAGACAGGGTCGGCTGGTCGATGAGCTGCTGCATCGCCTGGCGGATGTACTTCTGGTTGATGTACTTCGAGGCGGGAGCCTGGGGGGCGAAGTTCAGCGCCAGGTAGGTGATGGAGTTGCCGGGCCACAGGAAGACGTTGTAGCCCTTGCCTTCGACGGTGGAGCGCTGGTTGTACTGCGCGGCGGGGATGTAGCCGAAGTCGATGGAGCCCGAGCGCACGGAGTTGAACTCGGCGTCGTCACCGGTGAAGGACTTGTAGATCAGAGCGTCGATCTGGGGTTTGTCCTTGCCCCAGTAGTTCTCGTTGGGGACGAGAGTCAGGCCCTGTTCGGGGGTGAATTCCTTGAGCTTCCAGGGGCCGTTGACGGTCTGCCACAGCGGGTTCTCGGCGTAGGAGGACAGCTTCTTGGCCTCGCCCTGCAGGTAGGCGAAGACAGCCTGGGCGCCCTCGGGGGTGCGGTCCATGTCGGAGACGGCCTCGTCCGCGCTCGACTTGTCCCAGGCGTGCTGGGGGAGCAGGGCGACCTTGTTGATCTGGTTGTCAATGAACCAGGCGGGGGCGAAGGAGTCTTCGGTCGTAATGGAGAAGGTGTGCTCGTCCTTGATGTCGAGCGTGGCGCCATCGGGGAAGAAGCCCTCCTTGTAGGAGGCCCACTCGTCCTTGTTGTTGGTCACCAGGTTCCACCAGAACTCGATGTCGCGCGTGGAGACGGGGGTGCCGTCGGACCACTTGGCGTCATCGCGCAGCTTGATGGTGTAGGTCTTACCGTCCTCGGAGACCTCGGGAACAGTGCCCAGAGACTTGTCCAGGTTGATCTTGTAGGGGGTCTCGGAGGTGGACTTGTAGGCGAAGAGAGGGCGGTACATCGCCTGGATGAACTGGCCGTTCTCGCCCTGGGTGTAGCCCTTGGCTGAGATCGGGAAGATCCAGTTCGGAGTGCGCGAGGCCATGGTGACCTCGTTCTTTCCAGTCTCTGAGGTGAGGGTGCCGCGGTTGGTGCTACAGGCGGACAGGCCCATGGTCGCAACCATGGCGAGAGTCGCGCCCGCGGTGATCCACCGCTTCGTGCTGAGCTTCATGACTACTCCAAATCAACGTTGATCAGGGACTCTGAGGGAGTGTGGTCCCACCAGATGGTGTCCATCATATGACAGTTTCGCACACTGTGTCGCCATAATGAGAAAAATATTGAATGTTACGAAAAAATAACGGCGACTTTCGAAAAAAGAAGTACGAAACTTTCGTTATTGAGGCATAATTGTTTCTGTCCTCAACGCTGAGCACAGGTAACACAGCGGTTACTAAGAATCTAACTGGGAGGTGTCATGGCGACCATGGATGTCGATGAGACCGTGTTGACGCTGATTGGCTCCGGTCAGGCGGACACTCGGCCCGCCATTGTCAAACACACTGGCCTGGCAGCTTCGACCGTGTCTGCCTCCGTCTCACGTCTCGTCGAGGCCGGGGTCATCGCGGAGGCAGACGAATCGGTGTCCACCGGTGGGCGCCGCGCGCGCCGCCTTGTGACCTCGGAAGGCGTCGGTGCGCTTGCTCTTGTTGAGCTGGGAGCCCACCACGGCCTCGTCGCCCTGACCGACCCGACCCTGGGTATCGGCAAGGCCACCAGCCTTCTCGTCGACATCGCCAGCGGCCCCGAGGCCGTCCTCGCGACCGTCATGGAGGAAATCTCCCGCCAGGAGGGCGCAGCCAACGTGCGCGTTGGTGGCCTCGCCATGGCCGTGCCCGGACCCGTCGACGCCGAGCGTAGCCGCGTCATCCGCCCCGCCCGCATGCCCGGATGGGATGGGATTAACGTCGCCGAGGCCGTGGCCAAGCACTGCGGTCTGCCCGCGATCATCGAAAACGACGCGCGCGCCGGAGCCATCGGCGAGTCGGTGTACCGGCGCCGGCTCGAGGGGGTGGCCGACATCGACACCCTTATATACGTCAAGGCTGGGTCGGCGATCGGCGGCGCCTACCTCGTCGACGGGGTTCCCCTCGTCGGACGAGGCGGCCTGGCCGGGGACATCTCACATATCCCCGTCGACGAAGCCGCCGGCAGACCCTGCAAATGCGGCAACGTCGGGTGCCTGGAGACAATCGCCTCAGCGGACTCGATCCGCGTCGACCTGGCCCAGGCCGGCCTCGTCTACGAGAACAATGCCCAGCTCCTGGCCGCCGCGCGCGACGGCATCCCCGAAGTGGCCACCGCCATCCGCCAGGCGGGCACCCTGCTCGGCCACAGCCTCGCACACCTCGTGTCCTTCCTGGCCCCCCAGGGAGTCATCCTCGGCGGGGCCCTGTCCGCCGTCGACGCCTTCACCGCCGGCGTGCGCGCTGCCCTCCACCAGTCCTGCCTGCCCTCCATCATGGAGGCACTTGTCATCGAATCATCCCGCTCCGGGCGTGACGCCGCGCTCTGGGGCCTGTCGACCCTCACCCCCCAAAAGATCTCAAAGGAGAATCGCTCATGACGAAGCCCCGCATCGCGGTCGCCGGAATTCACATCGAATCCTCGACGTTCACGCCCTACGTCTCGACCGCCGACGACTTTATCGTCACGCGCGGCGAGGAACTCATGGATCGCTTCTATTGGCGCGACGAGGACTGGGCGACCCAGATCGAATGGATCCCCATCCTGCACTCACGCGCCCTGCCCGGCGGCGTCGTCGAGCGCGGCGCCTACGACGCGTGGAAGGCCGAGATCCTCGAGGGCCTCGCGGCCGCCGGCCCCCTCGATGGCCTCTTCTTCGACATCCACGGCGCGATGAGCGTGGAGGGCATGGACGACGCCGAAGGCGACCTCATCAACGCCATCCGCGCGGTCATCGGCCCAGAGCCCATGGTCAGCGCCTCCATGGACCTGCACGGCAACGTCTCCCAGGACCTCTTCGATGGCTGCGACATCCTGACCTGCTACCGCCTGGCACCCCACGAGGACGCCCTCGAATCGCGCCGCCGCGCCGCCTACAACCTGGGCATGCGCCTGCTCAACGGAGCGCCCAAGCCCGTCAAGGCCCTCGTCCACGTCCCCGTCCTGCTGCCCGGTGAAAAGACCTCGACCCGCATCGAACCCGCCAAGTCCCTCTACAAGATGATCGACCCCATCGAAGAAATGGACGGCATCTTGGACGCGGCCATCTGGATCGGCTTCGCGTGGGCCGACCAGCCCCGCTGCAAGGGCGCCGTCGTCGTCACGGGCGACGACGCAGAACTGGTCAAGGAGCAGGCCGAGCACATCGGCCGCGCCTTCTGGGCCGCCCACGACCGCTTTGAGTTCGTCGCCCCCGTCGCCTCCATGGAGGAGTGCCTGGCGGCCGCCGAGGAAGGCCCCAAGCCCTTCTTCATCTCCGACTCCGGCGACAACCCGGGCGCCGGCGGCGCAGACGACGTCACGGTCGCGCTCGCGGCCCTGCTCGCGTGGAAGCCCGTCCAGGAGGCGACCCTCGACGTCGTGTACGCATCCATCATCGACCCCGCTGCGGCGGACGTCGCCTGGCAGGCCGGCGTCGGGGCAGAGGTCGACCTCGAGGTGGGCGGACACATCGACACCCGCGAGCCCGGCCCGCTCGCCGTGACCGCGACCGTCGAGGCCCTGGCCGACGACCCGATGGGCGGGCATACTGCGCTGCTGCGCACCGGCGGCCTGCGCTTCATCGTGACCACCAACCGCAACCAGTACACGATGTTCAGCCAGTTCGAGCTGCTCGGCGTCGACATCACCGCCGCCGACGTGGTCGTCGTCAAGATCGGCTACCTCGAGCCTGACCTGTACGACACGCAGAAGGGCTGGCTCATGGCCCTGACCCCCGGCGGCGTCGATCAGGATCTGATCCGCCTGGGCCACCACAAGATCGAACGCCCGATGTACCCCTTCGATCCAGATATGGACGAGCCCGATCTGCACGCGCAGGTGGTCGTCCCATGAGTGCCGTCAAGGACGCCGCCGGCCCCGTCTTCGCGGGCATCGACATCGGCGGCACGTCCATCAAGTGGATGATCGTCGACGAGGTCGGAGCAATCCTCACGCAGGGGAGTGAACCCACAAGGTGCGAGGCCGTGGCCGAGCAGGTGGGCGGCATCGGCTCCCGGTTGGCTCATGCCCATCCGGGACTGGTGGGTGTCGGACTGATCTGCCCCGGCCTCGTCGATGAGGAGAAAGGAACGGTCGTCTACGCGGCGAACCTCGAGCTGCGTGGCGTCCAGCTGGCGCGCGCGGTCGAGGAAGCAACGGGTGTGCCCGCCGCCCTCATGCACGACGGACGCGCCGCCGGCCTGGCCGAGGGACTCCTCGGCGCGGGTCGCGGGGCCTCCTCCTTCCTCATGATGCCCATCGGCACGGGCATCTCCGTGGCCCTCATGCTCGGGAACCAGCTGTGGAGCGGAGCGACATGTAGCGCCGGTGAAGTCGGGCACGCCCCCATCTTCCCCGGGGGAGAGCCCTGCCGGTGCGGATCACGCGGCTGCCTGGAGGTCTACGCCTCCGCCAAGGGGATCGCCCGCCGCTACGCGCAGGCCACCGGCGAGGACATCGGCACCAAAGCCATCGAGAAAGCGATCGGCACCGACCCTGTGGCCACCGAGGTGTGGGAAACCGCCGTGCGTGCCCTGGCCCTGTCTTTAACCCACATGACGCTCACCGTCGACGTCGAGCGCATCATCATCGGCGGCGGACTGTCCCATGCGGGCGAGAACCTGCTGGCACCGCTGCGCGAGGAACTGGCATCGATGCTGACATTCCGCGATGCTCCGACGATCGTGCGCGCGTCCCTGGGAGGGTCGGGCGGTCGCTGGGGCGCCGCGATCCTGGCCGCCCGCGTGGGTGGATCGACCTGCTATGAAAGGTGGCAGCCGTGACTATCGTGGAAATCTGCGTCGAGGACGCCGTGGGTGTGCGCCGCGCCCGCGATGGGGGAGCGGACCGCATTGAGATCTGCACCGACCTGTCGTGCGGGGGCCTGACCCCAGCCTTCGACGAGGTGGTGGCCGCCCTCGAGGTGGCGCCCACCGGAGGCGTTCAGGTGCTTGTGCGTCCGCGCCCCGGCAACTTCGTCCATACGCGCGAAGAGGTCGACCGCATCGCCTCCGACATCGTGACTCTCAGCGCCATCGGCGAGGGTGCGCCCGTGCGGCTGGGCTTCGTCGTCGGCGTCTTGAATGGCGACGGAACCATCAACGTGGACGCGGCCGCGCGCCTGCGCGACACCGCCGAAGATGCGCCCCTGACCTTCCACCGCGGATTCGACCAGGTTGCGGACCAGGATCGAGGCCTCGACATCCTCATGGAGCTCGGCTACGACCGCGTCCTGACGACCGGTGGGCACCCGGCCGTCGCTCAGCCCGAGGCCTTGGCTCGCCTCGTGCAGCGCGGGGGAGACGACATCATCATCCTGGTCTCGGGCGGGCTGCGCGCACACAACGTCGCCGAGGTCGTGGCGGCCTGCGGCGCGCGCGAAGTCCACATGCGGGCGCCCGGCATGTCGGGAACCGACCGCGCCGAGGTCGAGCGGATCGTCGCGGCGCTCCACGGGTAGCCACGATCACATATTTTGGGAAAACATCGTCGATTCGTCTGATGAATCAATGATGGGAGTGTAAGCTTAACCACATGAGAATTGGAATTTTCAACGACGAAGATCAGATTGCATCCCTGGCGGCGGACCGCATCCTCGAGGTGTACCGCGCTAAGCCGAACTTCGTGCTCGGCCTGG
>ERZ772987.243-NODE-243-length-11574-cov-4.46671_pt1 | contig 11574 bp, 7 predicted proteins | sample MGYA00511129_ERZ772987 | MGnify/ENA primary metagenome ERZ772987 (study PRJEB29015, sample SAMEA2738058) | human oral metagenome | biome: human oral; feature: human-associated habitat; material: saliva | place: China | collected 2222 ...
GGCGTGTACAAGGCGTACCGCCTGACCGGCGCGAAGCCCTCGGAAGCGTAGGCTCTTTAGAAATATCCTTCATAGGTTGATTCGAGGTGCTGGTTTTTGTACGCTTAAGTTAACCGTTCGGCCCGCTACTCTCGCTGGAGTAGACGGGCCGGATTTCTATGTGGAAGGTCATATAGCATGGGTGCACAGGTTAAAAACGCTACGACTCTGAACGAACAGATAACGCTACTGCGTAATCGCGGTATGGCGGTTGATGACCGACTCGCTAGACAATGGTTGTCTAATATTTCTTACTACCGACTGTCTGGGTATTCTTATCCTTATCGTGTTTTACAGCCTACAGATGACCCGAAGAAACCGGTTCGCGAGGACAGATTTGTTCAAGGTACTTCTTTTGAAGAAGTTGCTCAGCTATACGAATTCGACCGGAAATTACGTTCCTTAATTCATGATGCAATCGAGCGTATAGAAATAGCTTTACGCACACGTATCGGTGAATGGATTGTTTCTCACGGACCGCTGGCTTACCAGGACTCTGATTTGTTCCGCCCTGATTTTGACCATGTCGCGTGGCTTGATAGAGCAATGGGGCGTGTAGAACGTGCTAAAAAGAGTAACGCTGCAATTCGTCACTACTCAGAGAACTATGATGGTTACCCTTTCTGGGTGCTTGCTGAGACGCTAGATTTCTCAGATATATCTATTTTGTATGGTGGGTTGTCTGTACCCGTCCAGCATGAGATTTCGACTGCCTTCGGGTTTAAAGTTGATGCTACAGCTTTGCTGGCTCGACACAAGAGAACATACTATCGGCAGGATCCGTTAGCGAGATGGTGTGAACAGCTGAGCATTGTGCGCAATGTGTGTGCACATCATGGGCGTTTGTTTAATAGGCGTTTTACTCCTGCTTCGACTAACGTGTTTCGTACTATCCATGGGCTGTCTTCACTTCCGCGAGGACAGAGTGAAAGATTGTATGGAGCTCTCTTAGTAATAGCGTTTATGCTGAGAGGTGTTTCCCCAGGTACGACGTGGACGAACAAGCTCATCACCCTGATTAAGTCTGACTACATGCCGCTTAGACTACGTCATGTGAGCGAGATGGGGTTCCCTGAAGATTGGGAGACTCATTTGAGAATGATGATGTCCGGTCAAGAATAACTCCGCCCCAGAAGCCACATGTGTTTCGAAAAGCCACTTCTTTGGTGGCTTCTCGAAACACATGTGGCTTTTCGCCGTTTAGGGGAGGGGCCCCTAATGACGAGCCGGTACGCACATGTTGTTCTCATTGGGCATAATGAATGTGGTGGCAATGGTCGCCGCTACACATACAACGAAATGGTTTTTATATGTCTATTGAAAAGGCAAACGCTCACATTTCCTCGTGCCTGTATTATCTGAGCCGTGAGCTTGACCCTCTGCTGACTAAGTTGTTGGCTCAGAAGGAGTTCATGCCTCAGAAGGTTCTTGAAGAGCGTGGTTGGACCATCATTTTGAAGATTCATGATGAGAATCGTGACCGCCTCCGTCATCCTGATCTCTACAACCCGAAGGACCTTCAGGTTCAGCTTCGTATGTTTACTGAACCTGTGGGGCCCCCGAACAATAAGTTCCCTTTTGAGCCTGACGGTGCTCGTAAGGTGCGTACTTATGCGCAGGATTTGCGTATTTTCCGTAATAAGAGCGCGCATTATGTTGATTTGGACCGCAACGATGCGGTGCGTATCTACGATTCGGCGGCTCGTCTTTTTGAGGCGCTGGGTGCGCCGGAGCAGCAGGCGTGGTGTGAGAGCCAGCTGGACCGTGTGCATGCTGATTTGTTTGGTGTTGGTGAGGCGGCACCGGTTCGTCGTGAGCTAGATGATGAGGTTCGTCAGGCTACGTCGGCTGCCCGTGAGGTGAAGACTGAGGTGTCTGCGCCTCGTGGTGCGTTTACTCGCCCGGCACCGGTTTCTCGACCCGCTCAGTCGACGGCTCCTTCTTCGACTTCTCAGCCGACCCCGGCATCTGATTCCTCGGTTCCTCCGCTGTGTCTTGCGGTGGGGGAGGGCCGTTACCCGTTTGAGCCGTGGGAGCCGATTTCGCTGGGTGACCGTGATATTTTCGATTCGCTACGCAGTAAGCGTTCTAAGGAGCAGATGTCTGCTGCTCTTGAAGAGATCGTGTCTGCTGAGGGTCCGGTTCAGGCGGATCGTTTGGCGACTTTGGCGGCGCAGTGCTTTGGTGTGAGCCGTTTGGCGAAGAAGAACCGCGACTGGATTATCCGTTTGGCGGACCGCATGCCTGAGCTGCAGGTGGATGAGCATAAGTTCGTGTGGCATGTTGAAGAGCCGCGCGAGGAGTATGGCGAGTTCCGTCCTTCGGTTGATGGTGCGGTGCGCGAGTTTGACCAGATTAGCCCGGTTGAGATTGCGAATGCTTGGCGCTTCTATGAGCAGAATCCTGAGCTGATGGATGAGGGTCAGGATGTTGAGTCGGCTGTGTTGGCGACTTTTGGCCGTAAGCGTCGTACTGCGAAGGTTAAGGCTCAGTTGGAGCTGGCTAAGGCGCTGTTGGCTGCCTAGTTTTTTCACTCACTTTTTAATCACTCACAAGTAAAGGTTATTTTCATGGCTGAAATTTACGATAATCTTGGTTACCTTCCGCAGGGGGAAGGTAAAGGCGCGAAGCTTGCTGACGCGTTGCATCGCACGATGGAGTACTATGACCGTCTGGATATTGCGACGGGTTATATGAACTTGAGTGCGTGGGATGAGTTTGCTGATGAGATTGGTCAGGCTCCGTTTGAGCCGGGCACTCCGGTGGCTCGTATTTTGCTGGGTATGGTGCCTCGTTCGATTACGGAGCAGATGCATCGTGAGGCGCAGGCGGAGATGCGCGGCGAGTCGGTGTCTTCGGTGCCGAAGAATGATGAGCGTGCTGGTTATCGTGATGAGCTGGTTCAGCATTTGCGTGGTCAGCTGATGGCTGGTGGTACGAGTTCTTCGCGTCGTCAGGCTTTGTTGACCCTGAAGAAGCATTTGGAGTCTGGTCGTGTGCAGATGAAGGTGTATACGAAGCAGGCGTTGCACGGTAAGACGTATGTTGCGCACACTCCAAAGCCGGGCAATATGCATCCGGTGATGAGTTTTGTTGGTTCTTCGAACTTTACTCGTCCGGGTTTGCACACGAATTTGGAGCTCAATGTTGAGTTGACTGATTCGGATCATGCGGCGAAGTTGAAGAATTGGTTTGAGAAGCTGTGGCGTGAGCGTACGTCGTTTGATATTACCCGCGAGATTATTGATTTGATTGACCAGTCGTGGGTTGAGCCGGCTGACCCGTATGACGTGTATATGAAGGTCTGCTACGAGCTGTCTGAGGATGCTCGTTTTGGTGAGCAGGAGTATGCGCTTTCTCCGCGTTTGGAGCATATGCTGATGGATTACCAGAAGTCGGCTGCTCATACGTTGGCGCGCCGTTTGATGCGCCGTGGCGGCACGATGCTGGGTGACGTGGTGGGTCTGGGTAAGACTTTGACTGCGATTGCTGTGGCGTCGATGTTGCAGAACGAAGAGAATATGCGCGTTCTGGTGTTGTGCCCTAAGAACTTGGAGCAGATGTGGGATAAGCATCTGAGTGAGTATGACGTGGTGGGCAAGGTGGTTCGCTATTCGATGGCGGCTGCTGAGTTGCCTGATTTGGCGCGTTATCAGCTGGTGATTTGCGATGAGTCGCATAATCTGCGTAATGAGAATACGCAGGTGTGGCGTGCCATTAAGGAGTATGTCTCGCGTAATGAGTCGCGTGTTCTGCTTCTGACCGCGACCCCGTTTAACTTGTCGTTTAGCGATGTAAAGGCGCAGCTGGCTCTGTACCTTGATGAGGACGCTGACCTGGGCATCATTCCTGAGGCAGGTTTGAAGGAGTACCCGAGGAAGTTCGACAAGCTGGAGGGTAACCTGTCGACCCTGCGTGCTTTTGAGATTTCTGAGGAGCCGGAGGATTGGCGCACGCTGATGAGTGACCATCTGGTGCGTCGTACTCGTGCGTACACGAAGCGTCAGGCGCCGACGGAGATGTGGACTTCTCCTGATGGTTTGGTGACGAAGGAGCGTAGCTACCTGGAGCTGTCGACGGGTAAGTTCTATTATCCGGATTGGGTGTCGCAGCCGGTGAGCCATAGTTTTAAGGCTGATGACCCTGCTCGTTTTATGGAGGATGACCAGACCCTTGATGATTTGAGGGATTTGCGTTTGCCTCGTTATGACATTTCTGGGTATGACAACCCGAGCGCGCACCATTCTCCGGAGGATAGGGCGGTTATTGAGGCGGCTCGTTCGGGTCGTGGTAATGTGCGTGGCTTTGTGCTTTCGGGCTTGTATAAGCGTTTGAGCTCTTCGGGTTATTCGTTTATTCAGTCGTTGACTCGTCAGTTGATTCGTAATGAGTTGTGGATTTATGCGATTGATCATCAGCTGAGCGTTCCGACGGGTAGTTTCTCGGATGACCAGTTGGGTCTGGAGGGTTCTGACGCGGCTGACTTTGAGTCTGTGGATGGCCTGCAGGTTCAGGACCTGGGCGGAAACCTGGAGCAGATGTATGAGAGCCTGGTTCAGAGTGCACCGGCTCAGACGAAGTGGGTTTCCTCGAAGGTGTTTACGTCTCGTCTGCGTGATGATTTGCAGCATGATAGCGAGCTGATTAAGGCTATGCTGAGGCGCTTTGGTACGTGGCAGGTTGAGACTGACTCGAAACTGCATGCTCTGCGTGATTTGATTGAGCAGAAGCACGCGAATGATAAGGTGCTGGTGTTCACGGAGTATAAGGACACTGCGTACTACATTGCTGAGGGCCTGCGGAAGTTGGGTGTTGAGAATGTGGCTGCGGTGGCTGGTGATACTGATGATCCGGCTTCGTATGCTCGTCGTTTCTCACCGGTGTCGAACCGTGTGCCGACGGAGCAGGCATCTGACGCGGAGGCTCCTGCCTTGAATGGTCCTGAGCTGCGGGTGCTGGTAGCGACCGACGTGCTGTCTGAGGGTCAGAACCTTCAGGATGCTCACGTGGTGGTGAACTATGACTTGCCGTGGGCGATTATTCGTCTGATTCAGCGTGCGGGTCGTGTGGACCGTGTGGGTCAGGTTCATCATGAGGTGAACGTGTATCTGATTTCGCATCAGACGGTGGAGAAGACTTTGAAGTTGCGTTCTCGTATTCGTGAGCGTTTGGAGTCTGCCGCTGAGGCTTTTGGTGCTGATCAGGCGTTCTTTACTGATATGTCTTCTGATGATGCTGCGGCTCGTACTCTTGAGGATTTCTACTCGGGCAATCTGGATAGTTCGGAGCCTGATGAAGAGGGTATTGACGCGGTGTCTGAGGCTGCGGAGCGTTGGGCTGATTTTGCGAAGAAGTATCCTGAGGATGCTGAGCGGATTATGAAGATGCAGGATAAGCGTTTGGCTACTCGTGCGTTGCGTGGTGAGTCGGCTGTTCATCCGGCGGATGATAATGCTTTGATGGTGTCGTATGTGCGCACGAACTCTGAGATTGACCTGTTTGCGGTGAGGTCGTATGACCCGGATACGGACAGCACTACGGAGAGCATGGTGCCGCCGGCGAAGGCTCTGGGCTTGTTCTATGCGGAGTATTCGACTCCGAGTCAGGAAACTGACCCGAAGGATTATGACCTGCAGCAGAAGTTGACTCAGTATGTTTTGCGGCAGGAGGGCACTACGCACGGTAATCTGCGTGGTGTGCGCCGTCAGGTGTTCCGTCGTTTCTACGGGGCTGATAACACGGCTTCCGTGGATACTTTAGAGCTGCAGGATCGGGAGCGGAAGGTGCTGGATAAGCTGTACCATTACCCGTTGCGTCGTCAGGCTGAGTCTGAGCTTCGCCGTATGTTGCGCCGTAAGGCGGATAACCGCTCTTTGCTGGATGCGTTGTTGCGCATGCAGCAGGATGATGAGTTGTTGGTGAAGGAATCTGAGATGCAGATGGCACGTGTGGTGTGTTCGTTGGCGATTGCAAATCCTGATTTTGAGGGTAAGGAACCCGTGCGTTAGTGCGCCCTGGTGGGTGCTATGGCCTGTGCTGCGGGGCGCGGTGAAGCGTCTCGCACTGCGGGGCTGTGTGTAGTTTTTCTGTGAATCGGTTGGTTCACTATTCTCTTGTGAAGGAGTATTTTTATGGCCGTTGTATGGCCTGATGATGACCTGGACCAGGCGCGTTCGTACCTGGTGGAGGGTCGCCTGGGTGATTTCTTTAGGGAATCTCTGGGCTGGGATGAGTCGGATTTGGGAGATTCCTCGTTTCAGACTGTGAAGGTGGATGACCCGCTGGTTCCTTCTGGCGTGTTGAACGTGGAGTGTGTGGCGGCGCAGTCGGGCATTCCGGTGTGGGTGTGCCGTGTGGACCGTATTCCGTCGAACACTTCGCAGCTTGAGGTTGACCGTACGTTGCGTGCGTTGAGCATGCACCGCCTGTGCATTTTTGTGCAGGAGGGCGTTGGTTTTACGCCGCGTCAGGTGTGGCGTTGGCCGAGTGCTTCGTCGTCGCGTTTGACTCGTCATGAGCTGTTGGTGACGGATGAGGCTCAGGTTGAGGCGCTGTTGGAGCGTTGTGCTCTGCTCTATCTGACTTCTGACGACATTGCGAATGGCGTGTCGATTCTGGATCTTTTGGACCGTATGCGTCGTGGTTTTGACGTTGAGACGGTGAATGAGACTCGTGTTGCGTCGAATCAGATGGCGGGTCTTTTTGAGTCGTTGGCGAAGGCTGGCATGTCTGAGGATCAGATTTCGACGGTGATGGCGCGCCTGCTGTTCTTGCTGTTCGCTGATGATACGCAGATGTGGTCTGAGTCTGAGGATTCGAACTCGTTTGAGCGGATGGTTCGTGGTACCCATCAGGAGGGCACGGATCTGGCGCAGCGCCTGAATGAGCTTTTTGACTTGTTGAATACGAAGCCTTCGGGTGCTTCTGCGGTGGCGGATGCTCCGGAGTATCTGTCTGGCTTTAAGTACGTGAACGGTGGCATGTTTGCGGACGCGGTGCCGCTTCCTGCTGAGATGAGCGGTGCGGTGGCGAAGACGTTCCGTCAGCAGCTGTTGGCGACTTCGGAGCGTGATTGGTCGAAGGTTTCTCCGGCTATTTTCGGTTCGATGTTCCAGTCGGTGCGTGACGCGAAGACTCGTCGTGAGATGGGTGAGCACTATACCTCGGAGGAGGATGTGCTGAAGACCTTGAACCCGCTGTTCTTGGATGAGTTGCGTGATAAGCTCACGGGTGCAGAGGGTAAGTCGGATGAGCCGACTCGTCTGCGTAACCTGCGCCGTGAACTGGCGAATATCCGCTTCATGGACCCTGCGTGTGGCTGCGGTAACTTCATCATTATTGCCTACCGCGAGCTGCGTAAGCTGGAGCTCGACATTCTGGTACGTATGCGTGATTTGAATGAGCTGGACACGAAGTTCGCATACAACAAGCACGGAGAATCTTCGCTCATGTTGGGTGAAGCGGGAACACGTCAGGGCCCTATTAACCGTGTACGTTCATTAGAACCGCTAGTGTCGATTGATAACTTCTATGGTCTTGAGCTCGACCCGTGGCCCGCGTCGATTGCGCGCACCGCTATGTTCTTGGTGGAACGTCAGATGGACCAGAAGATGATGGAGGAGTTTGGTTATGCTCCGGTTCGTCTTCCTCTGGCTCATAGTGCCCATATTCTTGAGGGTGATGCACTCACCGAGATTGATGAGGTCTCGGGCGAGCAAGTGGACCGTGACTGGTCGAAGGTTCTGCCGGTGACCGCGCAGGACGTGGCTGATGGCGTGCGCGTCTACATTGCGGGTAACCCGCCTTTTGTGGGTCAGGCGAAGAAGGGTGATGCTCAGGACCAGGGTATGCGCTTGGCGTGGGGCGATGACTATGCCGGTTATCTGGATTTCGCAACGGCGTGGTTGGCTAAGGCCGCTCGCTACCTGAAGACCCTGCAGGAGCAGACTGAAGCGCTGGACGTGAAGGTGGTTCCTGGTGATTTTGCCTTCGTGTCTACGAATTCGATTGTTCAGGGTCAGCCGGTTGCTTCGCTGTTTGCACCCTTGTTCCGTGATGGCTGGCGTATTAAGTTTGCGTATCGTACGTTCCCGTGGGTTTCTGAGGCTGCGGGTAAGGCTGCTGTGCACTGCGTGATTACGGGCTTTACTCGCTCGGAGGCTCCGGAGAGGCGTAGCGTACGTGTCTTTGACTATGATTGGTCGACCCGCCGAACGGTAGAGCAGGAACCTGTACACGCTCTGAACGCCTACCTGGTGGAGGGCCCGAACGTCTTGGTGGAGAAACGATCTAAGCCTCTGTCTTCTCAGCTTCCGCTAACGTATTTTGGATCTAAGCCGGTAGACGGTGGAAATCTAATCGTTGAGGTGGAGGACTACCCGGTGGTCGCCGCTGACCCTATGGCGGCTCGCTATCTTCGTCCTTTCGTTGGTGCTAAGGAGCTAGTACAGGGACTGGAACGCTGGTGCTTGTGGCTGGATGATGCCTCGGAAGAGGAAATTGCTTCGAGCCCCGTGCTGAGTGCTCGCGTGGAGGCAGTGGCACACATGCGTATGCAGAGCACAAAGAAAGCAACGCAGGAGTTAGCACAAACTCCTCACCTATTTGGTGAAATGCGTCAACCCCTGGAAGCGTATGTGTGCATTCCGTCTGTGGTGTCTGAGAAGCGTCCGTTCTTCACCGTAAAACACTTTTCCCCTGAAACAATTACGAGCAACCTTGCATTTACTGCCATCGACCCAGATGGCTTCCTGTTTGCTCTCCTCTCCTCTTCTATGCTTATCACGTGGCAACGTGCCATTGGTGGGCAGCTGGAGTCTCGCTTGAGGTTCTCGAATACGGTGGTGTGGAATAACCTTCCGTTGCCGCAGATTTCTGAGGAGCAGCGTCGTAAGGTGATTGCTGCGGGCCGTAAGGTGTTGGCTGCGCGTGAGGCGATTGAGGAGCGTGCGGGTAAGCCGGTGTCGCTGGCTGATATGTATGCTTCGTTGGCGACGATGGATCCGGCGTTGCGTGCGGCGCATGATGAGCTGGATTCTGCGGTGGATGTCGCCTTTGGCGCGTCGCGTCGTTGCTCTTCTGATGAAGCGCGTTTGAAGATTCTTTTTGAGCGTTATCAGGAGCTGACTGCGGCTGAGGAAGCATCCAAGCCGGCTAAGAAGCCTCGCGCTCGCAGGCGAACCGCTAAGTAGCTGGTTCGATAGGTGAGGGCTGTGTGCTGGCTGAGTTATTCTCGGCGTGCACGCAGCCCTCCCGCATACCTGCACAATTTGACCGATTCAGGGGCAGAAATTTTGTGAGGAATCTATACTGAGGTTTGAGGGCGGATAGCACTCAGAATCTATGGGTATTTCCTCTTTTGATAAGGAGCTCTAATGTTTACACCCATTCACCGCGCCCTGGGCTTGGAGCCTGGGAATCTCACTCTTGAGATTATTCAAAAGGCCATTGAGGAAGGCCTGGAAGAGACCAGCGACCTTGACTGGAAAAAGGATCCGTACAACCCTCTAAAACCGGCATGGTTTGATGAAGTCGCAAAGGATATCGCAGCTATGGCGAATAGTGGCGGTGGCTGGATTGTCTTCGGCGTGGCAGAAGAAGAGGGCAGTAAAAATAATGGGGCCTTCTCAATAAATCCCATTCAATGGTCCGCCGCTGATGAACAGCGCATTCTTCAAACGGCATACGGTAAAATTGGTCCGCCGGTCACTGGTCTTGAATTCTTTAAAATCCCTTGCGGAGAAAAACCCGATGAAGGGTATATCGTGCTCATGCATATTCCTGATTCAGCGGATGCTCCTCATTTTGCGAAGAAGGGTGATGATGCCTTTGTAGCACCACAACGTAACGGACCGCATACCGTGTTCATGACTGATAGAGATATTGAGCGTGGTTTCCGTGAACGGTTCCAGCGTGGCGTGGAGCAGGAAAAGACCCTACAGGGATACTTTGAACAGGCGGCAGAAGCACTCAACCCTGAACAAGGCGTATTCCTAGCAATCGCAGCTGTTCCTGTAACCCCTAGAATTTCAGCTACTCCAGTTTCGGAAGAAACTATGTATCAATACGCGAATCAAATGTTAAATCCTGAATTTCTCCACAACTTTGAACGCACAATGCATGAAATAGGTTTTCCTCCAAGTCCTGAAGTGAAGAAGGGGTATCGGCGATGGTTAATTAGAACCAATGTTAACAGCAAGGTCCAATACCGAAAATATTTTTGTGACAATGGTTCAATGTTGGCTTCATATCAACTTGGACATATTAGACGGGGTAAAAAACTATCCTATGATGAAAGCAAGAAAAACCACTGTCTTTCGACGCATATTGAATTTGTTATAGCTGATTTTATGTCTTTACTTCGTTCTTATAGTCAGGCATATAAAGTGTATGGAACGTATAGAATTCGTGCTGGCCTAGTAGGGTCTTCAGATGCTCCCATTACTATTAGGACTATCAGTAACTTTGACCAGGTTCTTGAGGAAAGTTACTCTGAACCCATTAAGCGTTTTCAGCCGGTGTCTACATTTGTTGATCCGCTGGCGCCGATTGAGGATATCCTGCCGCCGCTGCGTACCCTGGCCCTAGATATCGTGAATCAGGGCGGTATTCAGAACTTGCAGGTTATTGCTGGGGAAGAGTCTTAGCCGGATTCATATCCCGCCCAGAAGCCACATGTGTTTCGAAAAGCCACTTCTTTGGTGGCTTCTCGAAACACATGTGGCTTTTCGTCGTTCATAGGGGAGGGGCGGGGGAACTTTCGATTGGTTAGTGTCTTCACTACGGGTTAAAGACCCACGGCGAAGACACTAACCTATCGAAACAGCCAGCTACCCGCCGTGTAATCTACCCCCTCTGCACAGCGCCGATTTTCGGCCATGGGTTAGTGACTTCTGTCGCAGTTAAAAACCATGGCAGAAGTCCGTAACCCATGACCGAATTTCCCGCCCGGTGTGTGGGGGGTGGGGCAACGCCGCACGGGGGGCAAGCCCGTCCGCGCCTAATCTTCCGCACGGCGGGGGAGTTTGGCGGGGGAGTGGGCCTCCAGAAAACCCCTCGTCGCACAATATTTTCTGTTTTTTCTCCGGCACGGGCGGTGTGGCCCCTTATCGTGTCAGGGGCGCCCCGTACCTTGGTGGTAGAGAACAACGATGCGTTCTCACCCACTCCGCCGAGCAACCAAAGGAGCCCCTCATGTACACGGTTGGTTACTACAATGACGAAGACTTCCGCGCCTTCTACTCCGGTCAGGACGCCGCCAACATTGACGATTTCTTCACTGACAACGGCGAATACCTCATGGTGTACCTGCCGGAGGTGACCGACCGTGAGTTCCTCGCCGGCCTCCGCTACGGTAACGGCTGCGACGCGCTCTGCCAGAGCGGATACGCCCTCGACGAGGCGGAAGAGGCCCTCCGCGACATGTATGCGCTCGCCGTATAGTCCACCCGCTCACCTGTCACAGATGGGGATCCGGTAACGGGTTACGGATTTGTGCCATAGGTTAGTGTCTTTGGTCGTAGTTAAAAACCATGG
>ERZ772987.245-NODE-245-length-11562-cov-3.27114_pt1 | contig 11562 bp, 10 predicted proteins | sample MGYA00511129_ERZ772987 | MGnify/ENA primary metagenome ERZ772987 (study PRJEB29015, sample SAMEA2738058) | human oral metagenome | biome: human oral; feature: human-associated habitat; material: saliva | place: China | collected 2222 ...
CTCCCTCTTGGGGGAAGGAATGGATATGCAAGGGTGTTCCCAATTTGTTTTGGGGCACCCTCTTTCTTTTTCTCAAGGCGAAGATGGGGAATTCCTTGTCTGTTGGAGCCGGATGGATGGGGGTAAATTGCATCCCTGATGGCGGACTTATTAATTCGTTGTCCTTGAGTTGGTTATAAGTTTTCCTCTCTTGCTGAGATTTTCTTCCGCATGAAAAATAATTTTCGTCCGCACGAAAGATTCCGAGTGGCTGCGAGATGGCTCGGTATCTTTTGCTTGCTGTGTCGTGTGGGCATTCACCCCGTATCAGAGCCACAAGCACGCACTTAGACAAATGCGGGAGGAATGGTAGGTTTGTGCATTTACCAGTAGAGGAATAGGGTGAGCATAATTTATCACTCTTCAGAATAAAGAACCACCCGAAACAGCTTGGCTTGTTTTGGGTGGTTCAATAGTTTGTTGCTTACTATTTAGCTCGATTAGAAGCTCATCTCTTTTTTAAAAATGTCCCTATAACAAGCAGGGCATAAACAACCATTCCACCTACGGTGATCCCAAAGAGGAGAGTATCCTTATTAAAGGAAAGATAGAGCGAAATTAAAAAGTACATCAAAAACAATACAGCCCTTACACTTTCCAAGAGAAGCGGTTCTCTCTTCTTCCTATTGGATAGAAATAGTTGAAATAGATTCATGGCAAAGTCGTCTCCCAATATTTGAAACTATAAGCGGCAACAGAAAGACTCGAGTAAATTAACTCTTTCTGTACCAATTCGCTACTTTCGATTTTTTCTTCTGGCAGTTTAAGCGAGTTGTCTTTAGAGCAAGAAGAACTCATAACAAACAACATTGTACAAAGGGTGACAACACATGAAAAACAGATTCTTTTCATAATACCATACTACTAATTTGGTACTAAATCATATCGGGAAATACACTATTAAATTCCCTTGTGCCAAAGGTATAAAATCATATTGAAATACAAGGGGCACATCTCTACTGCAGGAGAGGGGTGAGGAAGGGGGAGGTCTTGCCTTCGGGGTAACGGGCTACCATCTCTTCGGGGGTGCCGGCAAAGAGCAGCCTGCCGCCCCCTCGACCGCCCTCGGGCCCCATCTCGATGAGATGGTCCGCACTCTTGATTACATCCAAGTCATGCTCAATAATCAGCACGGTATTCCCTTTGTCCACAAGTTGATTCACGAGAGATAGCAGTACCCTAATATCCTCAAAGTGTAGCCCCGTAGTCGGTTCGTCTAGGATGTACAACGTATTCCCGGTATCCTTTTTGGTGAGTTCCTCGGATAGCTTTACACGCTGACTTTCGCCCCCCGAGAGGGTGGTGGAGGGTTGCCCTAGCTTGATGTATCCGAGCCCTACCTTGCGCATAACCTCCAAGCGGCGGTGCAATTGGGGAATATTCTCAAAGAATTCGGCGGCTTGGTTTATGGTCATCTCAAGTACATCGGCAATGGTTTTGCCTCTATAGCGTACCTCCAGCGTTTCTCGAGTATACCGCTTGCCATGGCACACTTCGCAGGGGATAGTCACGTTGGGTAAGAAGTTCATTTCGAGGGTACGATAGCCGTTCCCTTTGCAGGCTTCGCATCTCCCGCCGGCTACGTTGAAGGAGAATCTCCCCGGTTTGTAGCCGCGCGCTTTGCTCTCCGGTAGGGCAACAAATATCTTGCGAATCTCGGTAAATAGCCCCGTATAAGTAGCCGGATTGCTACGAGGGGTGCGCCCAAGAGGGGATTGATCTACTACTACGAGTTTGTCGATATTCTTCACCCCTTCGATAGATTGATAGGGGAGGGGTTCGCGTTTGGAGTGGTAGAGTTGCCTCGAAAGTAGGGGTACGAGGGTACTATTGATGAGCGAACTCTTGCCGCTACCCGATACTCCCGTCACGCAAATGAAGGTACCAAGGGGGATTTGCACCGTTACATTCTTTAGGTTATTGCCCGTTGCCCCTTGTAGGGTGATGCTCTTCCCATTCCCTTTCCGCCGCGTGGAGGGCACCTCAATTCGCTTTATTCCATTCAGATAGTCAGCCGTGAAGGAGTGTGCGTGGGGTAGTTGTTGGGGTACTCCCGAGAATACGACGTTGCCTCCCAGGCGTCCTGCTCCAGGGCCCATGTCGATTAAGTAATCGGCAGCCAGCATCATCTCACGGTCGTGTTCCACTACCACTACGGTATTCTCTCCGTTCCGTAGTTTCTTTAGGGAGGTGATGAGCCGCTGATTGTCGCTTGGGTGCAGCCCGATGCCCGGCTCGTCTAGGAGGTAGAGCACCTCCACCAGTCCGGTGCCAATTTGGGTGGCTAGTCGGATGCGTTGGCTCTCTCCTCCCGAGAGGGAGGCAGCAGAACGGCCTAGACTTAGGTAGTATAACCCCACATCGAGGAGGAAGCGAATGCGCACCTCTATTTCCTTTATGATCTCATGCCCTACGGGCTGTAATTTTTCGGGAATCGCTTGATGAATCTGGGGTAGGAGGTCAAGAAGTTCGTTAAGGTCGAGGTTGGATAGCTCGTGTATGGGCCACTTGCCAATGCGGTAATGCTGAGCAATGGTGTTGAGCCTCTTGCCGTGGCACAGGGGGCAGGGTGCTGTTACGAGGAATTGCTCCGCCCATCGGCGGGTCAGTTCGGTAGCTTCGTCACGACTGGCTTCCATGATGATAGCGTCGATTACGCCCTCAAATCGGTCGCTCTTGCCGCCTCTCTCTTCGTGCGACTCGCCGTAGAGTAGCGTATCCATTACCTCCTCGGGGATCTCTCCTACGGGGCTGTTGAGGTCGAGTTCGTACGGTTCTAAGATGCGTTTGAGTGCTTCGCTATAGTATTTAACAGCTGCCGGTGTGAGGGGTTTTATCCCCCCTTTGAGGATACTCAGCTTAGGATCGGGCACTAACTTGCTGTTATCTACGCTACTTACATGCCCTAGCCCTCGGCAGGTGGGGCAGCACCCTTGGGGGGAGTTGAAGGAGAATGTGGCAGGGCTTACCTCGGGATAGGCGATACCACTCTCCGTATCCATCAGTTTGGTGGAGAGGTGTCGCAGTTGCTCTTCCCCTCTTTGGCGAATGTCGAGCATGCCATCACCCTGCCTTAGGGCAAGTGAAACGGCTTGGGTTAGTCTCTCCCGTGCCTCCTCTTTTACCACGAATTTATCAATGAGTACGGCAATATAGTGCTTGCTGTAGCGGTCTAGTTTTAGCCCGGGGTAAAGCTCAATCAGTTCGCCATCGGCATAGACATGTACGAAGCCTTTTTTGCGAAGATCTTCGAATAACTCCCGATAATGCCCCTTGCGATCTTTTACAACGGGAGCGAGAATCTCTACCGCTTTGCCGTCAAAATCTTGCATCACAAAGTCGATGAGTTCGGCTTCGCTGTACTTCTGCATGGGCTTCTCTGTGATGTAGCTATAGGGAGTGGCCACTCGGGCGTAGAGAAGACGGAGAAAATCGTAGATCTCGGTAACAGTCCCCACCGTGGAGCGAGGGTTATTGGAAGCCGTCTTCTGCTCAATGGAGACTACGGGACTGAGCCCATCGATACTCTCCACCTCGGGGCGGCTAGAGGAGCCAATAAAGCTACGTGCATAGGCCGAAAAGGTATCAATATATCGGCGTTGCCCCTCGGCAAGAAGTACGTCAAATACAAGAGAACTTTTACCACTACCACTCAGCCCCGTAACAACAGAAAGCTTGTGACGGGGTATGTCTACGTCTATGTCTTTTAGGTTGTGTACACGTGCTCCTCGTATGCGGATAGCTCCGGCTTCAAATACATCGTCTTGTGGTTGATCGGTCTCCGATGGGGAGGCCGAGGGGCTTGGGAGGGTCTGATTCTTCATCTCTTGCGTTTAGCTTTCCCACAAAGATACTCAAAAAAGCCTGCTTGATTTCCAATCCGAAACCAGCCGAAAAGAGGAGGCATTTTCAGCTGATTTGGGATGCGACTTTTGGGTGGAAAATGTTTTGATTTTAGGCAGGAAGTTTTTTGTTTTAGCCCTAGGATTTTCGAGAGGTAGCCCTCCTTGGCAGAATCACCCCCCTAGAGAGGGGTTTGGCTCTCGAGAGGGGTCGCTTCCGAAGGGGGCTTGGGATGAAGGTTAGTAGTAGTGGGTTTGTTGCAAGATCTTCACCACCTCTTGAGCAAAGAAGAGGAGGAAGAAGAGGTATCCTGCCAGTACCCCTCGCCAAATAGGTAGGGTGGCTCGAAAGGCTTCGTGGGGAGCGCGTGGGTGAGGCCGCGGCATCCACTTAGCACGTACCCAGCGGTACAACAAAAAGAAAATCCATCCATTAAGCAACCCAATAAGGCTACCCGGCACTACATCCGTGATAAAGTGCATCCCCAAATAAATGCGACTATAGACTACAATTACCGCGAGGGAAAAGACAATAATAGAGTACCAACGATCGCGAAAGGCGAGAGCGGTGAATAGCGCAATAGCCATAAAATTGGCAGCATGCCCCGAGACAAATCCAAATCCGCCGCCTAGGTTCTCATATGCATTCAGCACCAAATCCTTTGTATAAGGGTGATGGGTGGGGCGTAAGCGGGCGCAGAGAGGTTTGATTAAACTAGAGGTTTCTTGATCTGTAAAGGCGATCATTAGCGCTACAATGCCAATGAAAAAGAGAGCCTCTTTGGCAGGGCGTTTGTAGAATAGCCAAGCAATGAGGGCAACGATTACTGCCGTCCAAGTCCACCGAGCTGAGATGAGGTGAAAGAAAGCATCTAGGTAGGGGGTGTGTGGACTGTTGAGGGCAAGAAAAAGCTCACGCTCCCAGAGGACCAATTGATCAAGCATAGTAGGCAGTGGAGTTTTAGGGATTTAGAGAGAAGGGATAGATGGCTAGTAGAGCCTTAGAAGAGACCCATCCGAGGGTCCCATCAGGTAGGGTAATGGCTACTTGTCCGTTCTCTTCGGGGAGGTCTTCGAGCTTTATTTTACTTCCCTCGTGCAGTACAAATAGGGTAGTTGCAGCCCCCGTTGGAGCACTTTTGGCAGCCACTTGCCCCTCTATGACGATAGCTTCGCTTCCATCCCGATAGTTGTGTACAAGGCTTCGGGTCACGAATCCACAAAAAATAAATAGCACCAGACTTGCCAAACTTGTATAGAACGCTCCCTGCCGTATCACCTTCTTTCGCATGAAAATGAAAGCGAGGGTGGCAACAGCCAAGAGGATAAAAAGGAAAAGTGGGATCACCATCCAAGCCGTGGGGGGCAGGGCATAGCAGATAGAGTGCCATACGCTTTGTGAATAGGAGGTATAGTACTCTAAGCGGTCGGTTGTTTGGCTCGCGGCAATTTGTAAATTGTGCCGTACATATTTGTCTCTAGGGGCAAGTCGGAGGGCTCGCTCGTAAGAGAGGATAGCCCAGCCTAGCTCCCCATTGCGGTAATAGGCGTTGCCCAAATTGTAGTATAGGGCAGCGGATGGAGCAGCCTCCGAGGCTAGGAGTAGCCTTTTGTAACCCTCTATCGCTTGGGTGTATTGCTCTTTGTCGTATTGCGCCTTGATCTTCGCTTCGTTGGGTACTACGCCGGCGCTGTTTTGTGCGTGGGCAAGCGCGGAGACAAATAGGCAGATGAGGAGGAGAAATCTTTTCATCGGATGGTACATTTAACGCTTTCTATTGCTTCTATTGCCTCGTGAGCTTTGTGTAGTATTTCTTGCCGTTGTAGAGAGGAGGCGTCGGGTGCAAAGCGAGCAAACTCGGCCTGCGAGAGCGTTTCCAATAGCGAGTTGATGGTCGCTTGTGGGTATTGTGCCGCCTGTAGTTTAGCGGCAATCTGTTGCCGGCTGAGTTGACTTTGATCCAAGAGTAACTTATCTACAATGTAACCTTGGAGTGCTGCTAGGATCGCTTGATAGAAGTCCGCGTCCGACCCCCCTGTCAGCAACGTTTGGGCTTTGGCAAGATGTTTCTGAGCCACTTTGGTAGCTCCGCGAAGTCTCTTGCCCACCACATCTTTTTGTTTTACCAGGTAACGGCGGTACCCCCAAGCAAAGAGTGTCGAGAGCAGGGCAATAAGACAATAAAAAGCAAGGTACCACACGCTACCTAAGAAGCGTAGAATGCTCCCCGAGTCACCCTCCTTTAGGTTTTTGAGCCGAGCAATGTCGTTGCTGAGAAGCTCCACATCGGTATGGCTATTTTGGTCGTACAGCCCCGTGCTTTCTCCCTTTGCTACTTTGAGTGTGATAGGGGAGGTGGCTACGGTTTCGTACTTGCTGGTTTGAGGGTCGAAGTAGACAAGTCGGATGGCAGGCAGGGTGAAATCCCCAACATTGCGAGGCACGGCATAGTAATCTATTGTGCGAGTACCTACCACTCCGTCGGTTGTAGCTTGTAGGTTTGCTTCGCTCTTGGGGTCGAAGGCTTCAAAGCTATCGGGCCATTGTATCGTGGGCGACGTGATTAGTTTTAGGTTCCCACGCCCTGATATAGTGAGCCTTACGGTCATCTGTTCGTTGGTCTTGATCTCGTTGCGATTGGGTACTTCCACTTTGATGGAGAAGTTGCCCACAGCTCCGTCGAAGCCCTCGGGGGCAGGCTGAGGTAGCTCTCGTATGTTGAGGGGAATGGCAGGACTGAGTATTTTCTTGCGTACCTGACTGATGGAGGAGATGCCAAAGTAGTCGTCCTCATTGTCTATTTTTTGCTCCACCGCAGCTATGAGATCGAACTCCCCTTGGGGAATATTGAGCGAACCACTGCGCTGTGGGAAGATGAGGGTTTGGTGCAAGACGGCACTATAATAGTTCTTGCCGTTGACCTGCTCTAGGGAGAGTTGTACGTTGCGACTGCGCTCGATAGGTTGTTCTATGAAGCCGTCGTATTCGGGGAATTTGACGTTCTCAAAGTCGATATTGGCGTTGCGTGTGTAGAGTTTGTAGGTGACAAGTATCGCCTCTTGTTCGTAAGCCGTGGTCTTGGAGGGAGTGGCACGGATGAACATATCCGTAGCTTTCGAGACTTGGTTTTGGCTTTTCCCTCCGTTTTTCTCATCGGATAAGATACGGATATTGAGGGGTTGTGTGTAGTAGGTTTTGCCTTTTACCTTGATGGAGGCCTTCCCTATACGGACGGTGCCGGTGCGCTCTGCAAGATAGGTGCCGGTGTAGGTAACGCTTATCTTTCCGTTGATGTTGGCTCTAGATACGGCGTTATTGGGAGGAAATAGTACCGAAGCTCCCTCTACTTCGGGAGCTGTAAAGTCGGTTCCATCCCCATTGCGGAGAACGAATTGCACACGGATTTTTTCCGACAGAGAGACGGCACTGGGGGCTTCTGCTCGAAAGGTTGTTTGAGCCAAAGCACTCTGTGGCATCCAACTCAAAAGCACAATGAGCGGGAGCCAAAAGCACAATAGCTTGGTACGTATGGGGCGAAGTGGGATTACCATCTTTTCTTATTCTTGTCTTGGCGTTGCTGTTGCCCCTGCTGGCGTCTTGCCTCGTAGCGTTTCCTGCTTTCGTCTTCGTCTTGCTGGTATGCATCGAGTATTTTTTCTGCCGTTTTGGGGTCTATTTTTTCATTCTTTTGTGGTTGCTCAGGCTTTCCCTGCTCCTTGTTTTGTTCTTTTTGGGGCTGAGGCTTTTGCTCCTGCGGCTGGGGTTGAGGTTGATTTTGCGCGCCTCCTCCCTTGTTTTTGTCCTCGGGGGGAATCTGCTTGAGAGCTAGAGCGAGGTTGTAACGCGTCTCATCATCCGTAGGATTGAGGCGCAGAGATTGTTTGAAACTCTCGGCTGCCTCGGCAAATTTCTTCTGCTGGAGCTGGGCGTTGCCGATGTTGTGAAAAAGCTGTGCCGCTTGATTCACATCCTCCAGATGCTCCGGTTGGATACGACCATACTCCTCAAGAGCCTCTTTGTACTTGCCCTGTTTGTAGAGGGCATTGCCGAGAGAATAGTGGCCAATGGCAAGGGTGGAGTCTTGGGCTAATGCCTTGCGGTAGGCTGTCTCTGCCGTGGCATACTCCTCTTTTTTGAGAGCACTATGCCCCTTGCGGACGGCCGAACGAACCTTCTGCTGCCCCTCAGCTGGGAGGGCAAGCACCAGTAGGGTAGCTATATAGATAAAACGGAATAGCTTTTTCATGTTCGATCAAAAAGTCTAAGTCTGGCAAGGAATCTGTTTTTGCGCAGCTGGATGCATTCCATAGCCACAAGGAGCAGCAATGCCGCAAAAACAAACCATCCGAATAGCTCGTGTTTGGTCTCTGTAGCAGTATTTACTACGGCTTGTGGGAGCTTTTTTAGCTCATCGTATATCTTGGAGGAGAGCGAGGAGACACTTTTCCCTACGAGCATCCCTCCATCGCCGGCTTGTGCTATCTCTTTGCACATTTGGGGATTACTCTTCGAGAGTACCATCTTTCCTTCTTCGTCCATTAGGTAGCCATTGTCTTGAGGAATGGGGGCACCCTCTTCGCTTCCTACGGCAATGGTATATACCTTTACGCCTTGGCTCTTGGCTTTTTTTGCCGCCTCTAGAGCATCGCCCTCATGGTTTTCGCCATCGGTAAATAGGATGATGGCTTTGCCCACATCGTGGCGGTCTGAGAAGGAGCCTAGCGAGAGATCTATGGCAGAAGCAATGGCGGTACCTTGGTTCGATAACATGTCGGGATTGGCATCGTCGACCATCTTTTTTGCCATAGCTAGGTCAGTAGTGATGGGGAGCTGCATATAAGCATTGCCGGCAAATACTACGACCCCCACTTTGCTCTCGGCTAGGTAGTCGAGGAGTCGATGGATGGTTAGTTTGGCAAATTGTAGTCGATTGGGCGAAAGATCCTCCGCTAGCATGGAGTTGGAGATATCCAGAGCAATCATGGCTTCTATGCCTTTCGCTTCTCCCGGATTTTCCTTGCGTTCTTGCAATTGAGGGCGTGCCAGTGCAGCTACGAGGCAGGCTATGGATAGAAGCATAAGCCCGTTGCGAACAATACGGCGCAGGGTAGATGCCTCGGGCTTGAGGGCTTTGAGTAGGGGCACTTGGGCAAATTGACGCTGAGACCTTCGTCGCGAGCGGTATCCCCATTGTGCCAACAAGACAAGGGGAATCAGTATAAAGAGTAAATAGAAATACTCGGGTTGGACAAAGTACATAGCGATACTACTTGGGGCGACTAGGGGTTAGTACGGAGATAGGTACAGCGAAGTACAAAGGAGAAAAGGAGAAAGAGGAGAGCGGCAACGACCCAGCCAAAGTAACGCTCCTCGTAGGCTTTGAAGTTTTGGGTCATCAGTTTGCTTTTCTCCAGAGAGTCAATTTCGTCGTAGATCTGATTGAGACTTTCGTTGTCGGTAGCGCGGAAGTAGGAGCCGCCCGTAGTCTGGGCAATCTCTTTGAGGGAGGCTTCGTCAATCTCCACTTTTACGTTGTCGATAACGGTACCAAAGGCGGTTGCGTGGGGGTAGGGAGCCTCGCCACGAGTGCCGACAGCCACTGTGTAGATGCGTATCCCTAGGCTTTCTGCCAAAGAGGCCGCCATAGATGGGGCAATGCTACCTGCGTTGTTGGTACCATCGGTGAGGAGTACAATTATTTTGCTCTTGGCATGGCTCTCTTTGAGTCTGTTGCATGCCGTGGCAATCCCCAGTCCTATGGCGGTACCATCTTCGAGGTAACCGATCTCTACCTCGGATAGGCGATTGAGAAGGGTTGCATGGTCGGTAGTTAGAGGGCATTGAGTGAAACTCTCTCCGGCAAACATCACAAGTCCGATATTGTCGTTGGGACGATTGCCAATGAACTTCTGAGCCACCTCCACAGCCGCAACAAAGCGGTTGGGCTGCAAATCCATGGCCATCATACTTCCGGAAGCATCTATGGCGAGCATAATATCAATCCCCTCTACATTATCCTTTTGCCAACTATTGGTGTTTTGTGGGCGTGCCAGAGCAATAACCAAAGCCGCTAGAGCAAGCATTTCTAAGGCGAAGGGTAGATGCCTGATGTGGGTGCGGATCCCCCCCGCTTTGAGCCTGTAAAAAGCCGATAGTACGAGGGTCGCGTGGCGCTTTTGCAACAATAGGATGTAAGCGGCCGTGAGTAAAGGGATGAGCAGTAGCGCCCAAAGAAAAGACGGATGGACAAAAGTCATGCGTTGCCTCCCTTCTTTTCTGTCTCCGTTGCGCCTACCTTCTCTTGCGTTGCTTGGTAGAGGGCTTGTGCCACACGGAGCCAGTGTTTACTATCGCTTTCGGCTTCGTTGGGTGTATAGACTACCTTGGCAAACTTTGCGAGATCCACTCTTTCCGTAAGCTCATCAAGCTTTTGTTCGTCCACGAGAGAGCGGAGTCCGGCTTGGGAGAGCGCTCGGAGCAATTGTCGTGAGGTCATCTCTAGGGTATCTATCCCGGTGGTTGTGCGCACGAAGGTACGGGAGAGTATATCAAGCTCTGTATAGTACTCTCGTTGCAATCCCTGCTCCGGTAGGGACTGGGCATTGAGGGCCTCGAGAGCCATTTCGTAGCGTTGTAATTCCGAAAGGGAGGGAGTGGGTGACGGTGGAGCAGGGCGTAGCGCAAGTTTTTCTTTGCGGCGGCGGTAGTATTTGTATCCAAAAAAGCCTCCGAGTAAGACGAGTACGCCTAGCAACCAAGGTAGAGCCATGAGGAATATTTCGCCCCAAGTGTAGGGGAGTGCCCATACCCCTTTGATGTCGTTGAACTGATCGGGATGCTCCATATCCACCTTGGGCAGATTGACTTTGAGGGTGAGAGGATTCGCAAAAGACTCCTGATCTCCTACCCGTACCCCAAAGGCCGGGATTACCACAAGGGTTGAGTCAAACGAAGTAACAGCCATACGAGCATGGAGCTCCTTCGTGGTATTGTCTACGTCGATGGTGTCTGTGATCTCAAACGAGAGCGCTTCGGCACGGAGTTGCGCCGTGTCTATGGGGTTTATAAAATAGGTGTTCTCTAGGTCGCTTGTGCGTATTACAATATCGATAATAGCGACCTCTCCTATTTGTATTTCATCGGGAGCAATGCTTGTTGTAATCTTCGCTTCTTGGCTATGTAGAGCTTGAGGGAGAAGCGTAAAGAGCAGTAGTACAACTCCCCAAAGATGCTTAGATAGATTGTGTCTGTGTTGATTCATAAACCAATAACCCCAATACTCCGTATTCATCTTGCCTCTAGCGGTGTGAGAATATTTTGAGCAAAGCGCGTACAAAATCCTCTCCGGTAGCTACTTCGGCATAGTCTATACCATAGAGTTTCATAGATTTTCTGCGCTCCTCTTGTGCCATGGAAAAACCCTCGGCATAGGCACGGCGCACTTTTTTTGAATGGGTGTCAATCCAGCGTGTAGCCCCTGTCTCGGGGTCTTCAAACTGTACCAATCCCATTTTTGGCAGCCTTTCTTCTCGAGGATCTCGCACTACAATGGCGATTAAATCATGCTTACGCGCGGCAAAACGCAGGGCATTACGATAGCTTTCTGCCGTACCGTCGGTCATGAAGTCACTAATAATAAAAGTGGTGGAGCGTTTTTTGACGATGCGACTGAGGTACGTT
>ERZ772987.246-NODE-246-length-11543-cov-8.14206_pt1 | contig 11543 bp, 7 predicted proteins | sample MGYA00511129_ERZ772987 | MGnify/ENA primary metagenome ERZ772987 (study PRJEB29015, sample SAMEA2738058) | human oral metagenome | biome: human oral; feature: human-associated habitat; material: saliva | place: China | collected 2222 ...
GCTAGTGGGGCAAACAGTCCACGACTCGGATGGAGACAACTCAATTATGGCCATGAACACCCGTGCGCAGGCACCTCGCGTGCCCGACCGCGCCGCCCCCGAAGGCCTCGAAGCGAAGTGGGGTGAGGCCTGGGAGGACCAGGGCACCTACGCTTTTGACCGCACTGCGACGCGCGAGCAGGTGTACTCGATCGACACTCCCCCGCCGACGGTGTCCGGCTCCCTGCACATCGGCCATGTGTTCTCCTACACGCACACCGACGTCGTGGCCCGCTACCAGCGCATGATGGGCAAGTCCGTGTTCTACCCGATGGGGTGGGACGACAACGGCCTGCCCACCGAGCGCCGCGTGCAGAACTACTTCGGCGTGCGCGTGGATGCGACGCTGCCCTACGACCCCGACTTCGAGCCCCCGCACGTGGGCGGCGACGGCAAGTCGATCAAGGCTCGCGACCAGAAGCCGATTTCGCGTAAGAACTTCGTGGAGCTGTGCGAGCGCCTCACCGTCGAGGACGAAGCTCAGTTTGAGGCGCTGTGGCGCTACCTGGGCCTGAGCGTGGACTGGAAGCAGAACTACCAGACGATCGGCGCGCGTGCGCGCAAGGTCGCCCAGGCCGCTTTCCTGCGCAACCTGGCGCGCGGCGAGGCCTATCAGGCCGAGGCCCCGGGCCTGTGGGACGTCACCTTCCAGACGGCGGTCGCCCAGGCTGAGCTGGAGAGCCGCGAGTACCCGGGCTTCTACCACCGCCTGGCCTTCCACATCACCGACGCCGAGGCCGCCGCGAAGGCTGCTGCCGCTGGCGCGCCCGTCGAGGACGGCGTGGACGTGTGCATCGAGACGACGCGTCCCGAGCTGCTGGCCGCCTGCGTCGCCCTGATCGCCCACCCGGACGACGAGCGCTACAAGCCGCTGTTCGGCACGACGGTCGCCTCCCCCGTGTACGGCGTCGAGGTGCCGATCCTGGCCCACCCGGACGCCGAGATGGACAAGGGCGCGGGCATCGCCATGTGCTGTACCTTCGGTGATACGACCGACATCGACTGGTGGCGTGACCTGGAGCTGCCGCTGCGCGCGATCCTGCGCAAGGACGGCCGCATCATCACCGAGACCCCCGAGTGGATCACGACCGATGCGGGCCGCGCGGCATTCGAGGAGATCACCGGCAAGACGACGTTCTCCGCGCGCGAGGCCGTGGTGGCCGCCCTGCGCTCCTCGGGCGAGCTGAAGGGCGAGCCGACCAAGACGATGCGTCAGACCAACTTCTTCGAGAAAGGCGACAAGCCCCTCGAGATCGTCACCTCGCGCCAGTGGTACATCCGTAACGGTGGCCGCGCGTGGACGAACCCGGCCTCGGGCACGGACCTGAACGATGAGCTGATCGGCCGCGGCCGCGAGCTGGAGTTCCACCCCGACTTCATGCGCGTGCGCTACGAGAACTGGGTGAAGGGCCTGAAGGGCGACTGGCTGGTCTCCCGTCAGCGCTTCTTCGGCGTGCCGTTCCCGCTGTGGTACCGCGTGGACGCGGACGGCCAGGTCAACTACGACGACATCATCACCCCCTCTGAGGCTGCGCTGCCGGTCGACCCGTCGACCGACGTGCCGGAGGGGTTCACGGACGATCAGCGCGGCGTGGCCGACGGCTTCGTGGGCGAGCTGGACATCATGGACACGTGGGCGACGTCCTCGCTGTCCCCGCAGCTGGCGTGTGGCTGGCTGGATGACGAGGACCTGTTCGCTCGCACGTACCCGATGGATCTGCGCCCGCAGGGCCAGGACATCATTCGTACGTGGCTGTTCTCGACCGTGGTGCGCGCGGACCTGGAGTTCGGCGCGCTACCGTGGAAGCACGCGGGCCTGTCGGGCTGGATCCTGGATTCGGACCACAAGAAGATGTCCAAGTCCAAGGGCAACGTCGTGACCCCGATGGGCATCTTGGAGAAGTACGGGTCGGATGCCGTGCGCTACTGGGCGGCGTCGGCTCGCCTGGGCCTGGATGCGGCGTTCGACGAGCAGCAGATGAAGATTGGTCGCCGCCTGGCGATCAAGGTGCTCAACGCCTCGAAGTTTGCCCTGACGATGGGCGGCGAGGGCGCGGCGATCGATCTGGATCCGGCGCTGGTGACGGTGCCGCTGGATCGTTCGGTGCTGGCGGCGCTGGCTTCCGTCATCGACGAGGCCTCGGCTGCCCTGGCGTCCTACGAGCACTCTCGTGCGCTCGAGGTCACGGAGTCGTTCTTCTGGACGTTCTGCGACGACTACCTGGAGCTGGTGAAGGAGCGCGCCTACAACCGTGATGGCGCGTGGGACGAGGCCTCGGCCGCGTCTGCCCGTGCGGCTCTGGCGATCGTCATCGACAACGTCGTGCGCCTGCTGGCCCCCTACCTGCCGTACGTGACGGAAGAGGTGTGGAGCTGGTACCGCGAGGGCTCCGTGCACACGGCCCCGTGGCCGGTGGTGGCGGACCTGGCTGGCGTCGAGGGCGATCCTTCGGTGCTGGAGGCCGCGTCCTCCGCTCTGATCGCGCTGCGTCGCGTGAAGTCTGAGGCGAAGGTGTCGCCGCGTACGCCGTTCCTGGCGGTGACGGTGCGCGCCCCGCAGGCCCAGGTCGAGGCTCTGGAGTCCGTGAAGGGCGACCTGGAGGCCGCGTCGAAGGCTGTGGGTGCCCTGACCGTGGCTGCTTCCGACGACGCTGAGGCCACCGAGGCCGTCGTCGAATCCTTCGAGCTGGGCGAGGCTCCGGCTAAGCGCAAGAAGGGGTGAACCCTTAGAGCACTGGCTGCGCTATTTGGCGGGTGTGTGCCCCGGGCTGCTGGGCCCGGGGCACGGCCTTGTGTCAGAGCCGTAGCCGTCAAGTTGCGGGCGCAATGTGATATGTTTTTACCAGATTCTGGCGTCACCTATTGAAGGTAAAGACATGCTCACCCGTTTCGAAGTCTCCGGATTCAAGAACCTTGAGAATGTCTCTGTTGACTTCGGCCCATTCACCTGTATCGCGGGGCCGAACTCGGTGGGAAAATCAAACCTCTTCGACGCGATCGAATTCCTGTCCCTGCTGAGTGACCACAACTTCTTCGAAGCCTGCACACTCATCAGACCCACGCCCCAGCAGCGATCGGACGTCTCCTCCCTCTTCTCTACCCGAGTGATCCAGGGCCATGAAAACCTCCGTTTAGCAGCGGAAATGATCCTCCCCTCCCCGGTTCTCGACGAGTTCAGTCAACAAGTCGAACCCGAACGCACGTTCGTGCGCTACGAGGTCCGACTCGCCGTCCGCCGGGGAGACCCCCTCTCAACGGGCCTGCAATTGAGGCTGGTCAACGAACAGCTTTCACCAATTCCCTCAGCGAAAGATCATCTCCGCTTTCCGGATTCCGCAGCCTACGTGAACAGGTTCGTACACGGAGCCCACAAGTTCTTCCCGCTATCCACCACCGAGGAGAACGGCAACACAATCATCCAGATCCAGAACGGAAGCAGGGGCCGACCCAGGAAGATCGCAGCGAACAACGCACAACGAACAGTGCTGTCCGCGACCGCGTCGGCCGAGAACCCGATTATCCTCGCCGCGCAGGCGGAGATGCGCTCCTGGCGATTCGTCGCCCTGGAACCGAGCGCGATGCGCGCCCCCGATGATGTGGTCGAGGCCCGACCCATTTCCGCCACAGGCGCCCACATCCCCTCCTCGTTGTTCCGCCAGGAACTCCAAGAGGGGGACGGCAGTAACGTCATGAACCGCGTTCGCGACGCGATCGGAGCGCTTGTGGACATACGAGATCTGCATGTCGTTCAGGACCGTGCCCGCGACACGCTCGAACTGCGCGCCAAGATCGGGGCCACGCCGGAGCTGCCCGCGCGGTCGCTCTCTGACGGCACCCTTCGCTTCCTCGCCCTATCCGCGATGAAGGTGTCTCACGACTATTTCGGAATGCTGTGCATGGAAGAGCCTGAGAATGGTATCCACCCATCCAAGATCGCAGATATGTACCGGCTCCTGCGGGGGATTTCCGATCCTACGGAGCACTCGGCCCGACAAGTCATTGTCAACACCCATTCCCCCTACTTCATCCAAGCCACGAAAGACGATGACATCCTGTGTGCCGTCGGAAAATCGATTCCCGACGGCCAGGGAGGCATCCTGCGTAGCGTCGGTTTTCACCCACTCCCCGGCACATGGAGAGCCAAGACCAAACCGGAGGACAGCACGGGAGCCCGTCCCGTCTCGCGTGCCGAGATCGCGGCGTTCCTTGAGAACCCGGACAAGTCGATCGGCGACGAAGATGAATGAATGGTACTGCTGCCTCTTGTGCGAGGGTTGGCGGTGTCAATGGGTGGTAGCAATGAGTTCGTTGAATGCTTCTGTTGGGGTGCGGTAGCCGAGGGTGGCTCTGGGGCAGTTGTTGAGTTCGTAGGCGATGGCGTCGAGGTAGGGTTGGTGGCTGGTGATGGGGGTTCCTTTGGGCAGGTAGCGGCGGATGAGCCGGTTGGTGTTTTCATTGGTCCCTCTCTCCCAGGGACTGTGGGGGTGAGCGAAGAACACCTCCACGCCGGTGTCGTGGGTGAGGCGCTGGTGGCGGGCCATTTCCCGGCCTTGGTCCCAGGTCAGTGTACGCATCGCACCCTCGGGCAGGCCCTGGATACGGCGGGTGAGCGCGTCACAGACCTGGTCGGCTTTCCTACCCAGGGGCAGGGCGACGATGATCAGGTAGCGGGTGGTGCGCTCAACCAGGGTCGCGCACGCGCTGGCCCCGTCTTGGCCGATGATCAGGTCGCCTTCCCAGTTCCCCGGGATTTTCCGATCAGAAATGTCAGGGCGCTCATCAATCAGCCGCATCCCAACAATGGGGGGTTTGCGCCCGCCTGTGGGGGGTTTCTTGCGCATCCACCGGCGCGAGGGCAAGCAAATACCGTGCTCGATGAGCGTCTTCTTGGGGTGGGCGTAGATCCACGTGTCAATCGCCTCGTGGCTAATCGTGTGGCCCTGAGCATCGGGAGAAGTATCCATGGAGGGCAGTGTGCCACACGCCTCCTCACGCAAGCGGTGCGCTGATCTGGCGGGGAGTGTGCCCCTGAGACAAATCGCAGATCACTCGGTCGCGAAGGACCTCATTACAATCCAACAGGCGCTTCTTCGGGCGACGCCTGGCCGCTCGGGCTGCCTTGCCAGCCTCCTCGGCCCGGTAATGCCCGTCAGGACCCGTATGGCGGGCGATCTCACGGCACACCACCGAGGGACTACGCCCAATCAAGTGGGCGATACGCACCTGGGACAAGCCCGCATCCACCCCCGCCATAATCGCCGCACGATCCTCAACACTCAGCATCCGACGACACCCCATGATCAGCCTCCAAACAGCATCACCACAAAACGAAAAATGCTTACACCCTATGACACCGCCATGGTTAGACCAAATAACACCAGACAAAAATTACAAATACTGAATATCGGGCCAATTTGACTACCTAGCTAAGACTATTTCGCCCGAACCGCATACTTATCAAAGAGTTGATTATGTCCGATTCCATATCGCCGCATTGCAGCACTAATTTCTGAAGTGTCCGACAGCAATTGGCGACCATCTAACTCAACAAAGAGCGCCAAAACAGCTTCACGCAATTCAGAAAGTTTATTTGGCGTAATAACACGAGTGCCAGCGGGGACATGAGCATTATCGAGCGTATAATTAGAAGGATGAATAAGCACCGGTACAGTACCGGCAACGGGATCAATACACTCCGCGAACCAATTTAACGAATGCGATAGCTGCTGAGCATGAGATCTGGAAATCCTATTTTTTGACTGCACATCAGTCTTTGCTTCAATAACAGCATAACAATCACTAGAGATACGCCATAGGTTATCCGGCCCATCTCCAAACTCCTTATCAGGACGCGAAGATTCAAACCCTAGCAAGGCACCAATGTCTTGAATACAACCTTCTGCCTGATCAGCGTTACCCAATTCACCCCACAGAATATCATCAAACATGTGACGAATATGGAGTTGCAAGTCAACAATATTCTCAAACTTTAATGCATATAGCTTAAGAGACTCTGCCTGAACCTGAAGCTCCTTACTACGAACCTTGGTCGGAATATATACCGACGTCCTCACGACGGAAGAATTCAAACCACGAGCATGCTCAAGAGTCTCCTGAGCTCTTTGCTTATCAATAGCGTTCTGATACATTGCAAGCTCTTCAAGATACCAACCACGTTCAGTATTCCTCGTTGAATCGAGTGAGTTAATGCCTTTTTGAAGGATATTGATCGCCTTAGCTGCGTTGCCAATACCACAAATCAGATCAAACGACTTGCGCCGCGCTTTTGCCAATTCCGCCACTTTTGTCTCCTGCTGATACTCAACACTAGCCAAATGCTCCCGCATGAAGGTAGTCCATTCCTCTTGCCGGTCAAGAAACGCCGATAGCAATTCGACAATTGCGTCAATTCCTTCACCTTCAATCTGTTCAGCCATCACATTACTAGCCTCAATCTGCGCGCGAGTCGCCGATGAATAGAACTGGTACTGTTGTCTTTGAATAAGGCTGATAGATAGCTCTGCACCCAACAATAGAACAGCACAAAAATCACGGGTATCGCGCGTCCCACGCCCCATGCCTTGCTCCACCTGCTGGAGAGTACGCATAGTGAAGACATCCGTGCCATACAACCCTTGACGTTCTCGCCGCTCATATGGCGAAAGCTGGGTAGGCACACCATCGATAACGAGAATACGACATGCACTTCCAGGAAGATCGACACCATCATACTTGTTCACGAGCACAACAAGTCCCACATGCTCGCCTGCATGCAGGCGCTCCATTGTTGGTCCCATGTCTTCTACATGAAGTATCTCCTCAGCGAATTTCTCCCATCGCACAGCAGCACGGTCACTCGGAACAAGTACGACAACATTCAAAGGCGATTGCTCACCGTTTGCCTCACCTTTAGCGAAATCACTAACCATAATTCGTATTTTTTCTACGTCTAACTGCGGATTTATGGCAAGCGGTGCCAAGATCAGTCGATCACCCAGATCATATGATCGCTTCGGCGTAATAGCACACTCGACAGACTCAGGTCCAGCACCCAGCTCGGTGACGAGAGCACCCACATCCTGTAGTGTTGCCGTGAGATAGACGCGCCGTTTTGCACGCACAAAACCCAAAATTTTCCGAACATCTGGACACGGTGGACGTATTTCTATACAACTTGCTGCAACAGTAATTGAACAATAACGGAGAACGTCGGCAACTAGGTTCCAACTGAATATAAAACTATCATCCACAGCACCTTCAGAGACCTGCTCACCAATTACATCCGTCAAATGCTCACTCTTTTCTTGAACAGCTACGAAAGGAATTGGGATGATACGCTCTTGATCTCCCGAAACTATTTCATTGTACGCCTTTTTGTTTTGCGCCTTCAACTCCTCTTCGAACATATGAAATACTTTTTCATATAGGACACAGCCGTTTGTAATTCTCAAAGAAAACTGCGATTTAAGAATTGGCACAGAAGAATGAACATCATCAAGAACTAGCGTACCTGGACATACGCGTCCGTCCTTAATTCCTTCAACACCAAATGCGCTAAATCCATTAAAGAGCTTATGATATGTCGTGACAAGAATGGCCCGCTGTGACCCAAATTCAACAGAGTCAATATCGTCTGTTACCGGTATACAAGCCCCCTTAGCTTCGTCAACCACTTGTTTTATCAAATATTTATGAGGTACGAGATAAACAGATGGACCAACAGCTTCTCGCATACTCGCTAAGGCAATTAGCAATCCTGTCAAAGTTTTTCCAGTACCGGTATTTTGCCTTATCAGGAGATCTTTTTCACCCCTCCGCTCATACCATTGGTCTAGCACCTCAGCCTGTTCCGGACGCAGACTGCTCCACCGCCTCCCTTCGAGCGTGGAGTAAATCGTTCGAGGTTCATAATTCTTCGCTTCTACTCCATTTTTCAGACGACCCCAGTTAAGTGGCATACGACAGCCCTCACTATCACTTCTAAATTCTTCATTGACATGTGACATTTGCATGAGCAAATCCCTCATATAGCTTACCACACCAAGCTTTACAAATGCAATATTGACCGAACATACCAACTCAACCCATTCACATAATTCGCCCATCAAATCAATCGATTCAAGCCAGCCCTGTTGCTTACCTTCGGTCATCACATACTTTACAGAGACTTGTGACATGCAAGACATACTTGCATAATCTTTACACATGTTTTTATTCTTAGCCATTTGGAAGAGTTCATCACTATCCTAGGCTCGTTCAGCATTAGTTGTTCTAATTCTTGCAAGTAGGAACCACTTCGACCGTCGTCAAACCCTTCGAGATGGACGGTAGTTCCACCAAGTGCAAGGGCTAAACGTTCGACTGCTGGGGGTTGCCTGCGGAAAACCACGGGCGACCCCTTTCGTTTGGCGCAGTATAAATAGACACAGCACAAGGTGCGGTCGATCTGCACGTTTGCAACTTAGGGTGAAGCCATAGCAATCAAGACGCTCGACGAGTTCCTGGCGACCATCCCCGACGACGACAATCGAGCGCGGATGGTGGACGTGCTGGTGTGGGTGAGGCTCACCTACCCGGAACTGGAGCTGCACATCGCGTGGAAGCAGTCGATGTGTACCCACCACGGGACGTACATCATCGGGTTCTCGGCCACGTCCAAGCACATGGCGATGGCCCCCGAGCGCACCACCATGATCCGCTTCGAGCAGGTCATGCGTGAGCGCAGCACAGACTTCGGCACAATGCTCGCCCGCCAGCCCTGGAACAAGCCCTTCGACTACAAACTCCTCGACGCCTTCATCCGGCACCAGCTCGCGGAAAAGCAGAACATCACATCGTTCTGGCGCCAACAGTCATGAACATTCCGTGATGAAGCAACACGTAAGACTCTAACAACTTGTACAATTAGTACATGTCAACCGCTACACTCTCCGAGTTTCGCCAGAACCAGGCCCACTACATCGCCGCCGCCCAAGTCGAACCCGTCGAGCTTCGCTCACGCGGCGCACAGACCCGTGCGGTCTTGGTCTCCCCTGCCTTCTACGAGGAGGCAATGGAGGCGCTTGAGGAACGTCGCGACCGACGCACACGCGACGAGCTCGACCGCTGGCTCCGTGATGACCTCGCTCAGGCTGTTCGTGATTACGAGGAGAACCCGGACGACGTCTACACGCTCGACGAGATTCGCGCCGACCTGGGGCTGAAATGAACGGACAACGCTCTCACTTGATCCTTTCCCGCACGGCTCGGCAACAGTTCAGAGAACTTCGACGCTCGATCGCGTCCGTGAGCGGCTCCGAAGTCACGGCGCGCAACTACATGAGCGCCCTGACGGATTACATCGAGCAGCTTCCCGACTTTCCGCTACGAGGCCAAGCGTTCTCCTTGCATCACCCGGGTATGCGCATCATCGGATTCCGAAAGACCCTCCTCATCGCCTTCCTCGTGACCGGTGACAGCGTCGTCATCCTCTCGGTTCTCTCCACGCGCCAGTCCAGGCTGACACTCGAAGAAGCACTCACGCAAGCCCTCGAATCGTTCCAGCGTCGACGCTAACGCACACGGATTCAAGAGCCCCACAATGCAGTACCAACGCTAAAGACAGCCCCTCTCCCCCACCCTACGGGAGCGTAGGATAGGAGGAGCAGCAGCGCCGCTGGGCTCGTCCCGCGGCGCTCACCGCCCAGCGACCAGGGAGCACGCATGACCACGAAGGAAACCCCGGCCTCGTCAAACGACGAAGAGACGACGCAGACGCAGGCGCAGACGACCACCGAAGCCCTCGAGTGGCACGCCCCCGTCATGGTTCGCATTGACGAGCACACGACGATCCCCCACCTGCTCAAAGAACGCGTGCAGCGCGGCGCGACCCGCCCCCTCATCCTGCGCAAGGTCGGCATCGGCGACACGTGGCGCTCCATCACGGCGCGCGAGTTCTACGACGAGGTGCACGCGCTCGCCGCCGGCCTCATGGCGCGGGGTCTCGAACCGGGCGACCGGGTCGCGATCATGAGTCGCACCCGCTACGAGTGGACGCTCCTCGACTTCGCGTGCTGGGCGGCCGGCCTCGTCCCTGTGCCCATCTACGAGACCAGCTCCATCGACCAGGTCGCCCACGTCCTGGTTGACGCGGACGTCCACCTCATCATCACCGAGACCGTGTCCATGGCGGAGATCGTGCGCGCCGCCGCCGAACGAGAAAACCGCGACAACACGCACGTCCTCTCCCTGGACTCCGAGGCCATCGAAACCCTCATCGCGGAGGGCTCGGCCACCCCGCGCGAGCGCGTCCTCGCCCGTTCCGACGCCCTCACGAAGGACGACATCGCCACCATCGTCTACACGTCGGGCACGACGGGCACGCCCAAGGGCACGGTCCTGTCCCACGAGAACTTCACGAACCTGTGCCTGAACGCCCACGCGTGGATGCCGGAAATCGCGGCGGGCAAGAACTCGCGCCTCCTCCTCTTCCTGCCCCTCGCCCACGTGTTCGCCCGCTTCCTGCAGGTATTCCAGATCAGCGGCAACGGCGTCCTCGGCCACGCGCCCAACATCAAGAACCTCCTGCCCGACCTGGCGTCCTTCCGCCCGAGCTACCTCCTGGTCGTCCCACGCGTCCTGGAGAAGATCTACAACTCGGCGGACACGAAGGCGCGCGGCCCGAAGCAGAAGATCTTCCGCTGGGCGGCCAAGGTCGCGATCGCCTACTCCCAGGCCCTGGACACGGAAGACGGCCCAAGTGCTTCCCTCAAGGCCCAGCACGCGCTGGCGGACAAGCTCGTCTACCAGCAGATCATCCGCCTGGTGGGCGGCAACGCGGACTACATCGTCTCCGGCGGCGCACCCCTGGCGACCTGGCTCGCGCACTTCTACCGCGGCGTCGGCATCCCCGTCCTGGAGGGCTACGGCCTGACCGAGACGGTCGGCCCAGTCTCCGTCAACACGCCCCGCCTGTCCAAGATCGGCACCGTGGGCCCGGCCCTGCCGCCCATGTCCTTCAAGATCAGCGACGAGGGCGAGATCCTCCTGCAGGGCCCCAGCGTCTTCCAGCGCTACCACAACGACCCCGAGGCCACCGCCGCCTGCTTCACCGAAGACGGCTGGTTCCGCACGGGCGACCTGGGATCCCTGGACCGCGACGGCTACGTGTCCATCACGGGCCGCGCGAAGGAGATCATCGTGACGGCGGGCGGCAAGAACGTCGCCCCGGCCGCCCTCGAAAATCCGATGCGCTCCCACCCGCTCATCTCCCAGGTCCTGGTCGTGGGCGACCAGCGGCCCTTCATCGCCGCGCTCATCACGCTGGACGCGGAGATGCTGCCCGATTGGCTCGCCGCGCACTCCCTGCCCCCGATGAGCGTGGCGGAGGCGGCCACGAACGTCGAGGTCTTGGCCTCCCTGGAAAAGGCGGTGGCCTCGGCGAACGAGCACGTTTCGCGCGCCGAGTCGATCCGCAAGATCAAGGTCCTCACGACCGACTTCACGGAGGCGAACGGCCTGCTCAC
>ERZ772987.249-NODE-249-length-11441-cov-2.98112_pt1 | contig 11441 bp, 14 predicted proteins | sample MGYA00511129_ERZ772987 | MGnify/ENA primary metagenome ERZ772987 (study PRJEB29015, sample SAMEA2738058) | human oral metagenome | biome: human oral; feature: human-associated habitat; material: saliva | place: China | collected 2222 ...
CTCGCAGACGTTCGGGATAATCCCAGCAACACCCACGAGAGGTGGAGAAAAACCGCAAACTATGCGGCTCACAGATCAGGCGACAGAAATCTCAGCACACTCCGACTCGCTATCGGGCATCGTCAGGGCGTATGCCTCGTAGCCCGCAACCTCGTTCAGACCATCAACGAACCGGGTCAGCAGTTCGCGCAGGCCATCCATCGTAAACGACTCAGAGTATCAAATAAGGTTGCATGGCCTACAAATGTAGGTTATGCAGCCTTACTTGATACTCTCCACGGGAGAGCGGTTAAGCTCCGCGCCGGTACGCAGCGCGCGGTCAACAGAGCGCACGTCATCCACGCGCACGCCACCCCACACGCGACGCAACTCCTCTACCACCGTGGCGCTCATACGCTCAATGCCCTCTCTACGCGCCTACGCGCGCCCCTGTTTCCTTCTCCGGTCGCGCGGACAACAAGATGTTTTCACCGCGCAAACATCACAATAATACCACACGCAGTAGGAACGGCGCGCAACAAACACGCAAATAAGGTGCCGGTGGTGGCGCGATGTTGATGGTCGCGCCACCACCGGCCCAACAAAGCCGCCCAACGCGGTGCGCTCACTCGGCGGCTGCGCCACCCTTTAGCTTGGCAACCTCGTCACGGGCAGCGTCCTCAAAGTCACTAAAGCCCGCCGCTTCGAGGTAATCGCAACACGCTTCACCGCGATAATCCCAATTATCGACACCGCCGCACTCTAGCGCGGTCAGTTCCATATCGCTTTCGAGGAGACGAACAAGATCATCCTCCGACAGGACAAAATTCTTGCCATCCCACTGCGCGTTCACGAGAGCCATTACTACCGTTTACTTCCATTGGCTTCCAGCTCGCCACCCCGGCGAACCAACACAACCATCATAACATGCGCGTCCGCCATTTGTATACAGCACCGCGCCGCGCAGCGTCACAAAAGCGCCGTCCCAACCGCCCCAACTTGTGGTACAATGTGAACAGGCAAGAGACAAAGCGGGATACGCGAACCACACAAGCGAGGGAGAGAGGACAACCGTGAAGATCACAGTCACAAAGTGCCGCAAGATCAAAGAGTGGTACGACACCATTGGCGGCGAGGAAGAACTCTCAGCCATCTTCCACCACGTCACCTACAAGCGCCACAAGCTCACTTTCCGTGCTGAAATGAGTGACGGCCGCATCTACGAGACGACGCACACCGTCAACGGATGCGACGACTACCACGAAAGCGGGTGGCTCGGGAACCCGATCAACGACGTTGACCAGTTCACGCGCGACATTCAAGCCGCCACGTTCCCCGACATGGCGTTCTTTGACGAGTACGACGAGGAATACGAGAACGCCGAAAAGAACAACGACGAGAACCGCGTCGCAGTCTGCTTGATGTACCCAAGCGACCGCGCCAAGGCGGAACAGGCCGCCATCGACACCCTCATCAGCGACATCGTTGACGAGTACGCAGCGTGGTACTTCGAGAACGAGGGTCGCGGAATCGCCCCCTACGTTCAGAGGATGATTGACGGATTCGCGCCGCTCATCTGACGAGCGCTGACGGACGCGTCGCCCCGCCACCTCCCTGTCTCACGGGCACGGTGACGGGGCTTTTTGACGGTCGTTCACCCAAACTGCCACACTAACATGTGCCCCGAGACACAAAACGTTGTTTCCAACTTGCGCGAGCGCATCTACACGTGTAGACTACATGTTGTCGGTGGGACAGAAAACCGCCACCAAAAACCAAACCACCAGCCCGGCGGGGAAACAAGACCGACGGGCGGAGAGAAAGAAGAAACACCATGTCGAACACCTCCATCAAGGGCTTCATGAGCTTCCCCACCAAGTTCGCCGATGGCACGGTCATCGGCAACGAGGACGGCGGACCCGCCTTCCTCCAGTCCAACATCATCTCCGAGGCTACGCCCACCACGGGTGCGCTCACAGGCGTTAAGGTCATCACCAAGCACACGACGAACGTCCCGACCCGAGACATTTCGGTCGGCGAGGGCGAGCGCGCCCTCATCCCGACCGTCACGGCATGGGCACTCCCCGAGCTGCGCAACAAGGTTCTCGTCCCCGGCCCCGTTGCACGCCGCGAGGGACCGGCCCTCATTCTTGGCGGCCTCGCCAAGTTCAAGGGTGATGGGAACATGTCGTTCGGCGGCGACGCCGACATCGCCATTCCCGACTTCAACGACATTAACGAGATCGTCAACCTCACGCCGCACTCCATCACATTCAAGCGCGAGGGGATGGACGGCCTCGTTGTCGAGTCGTCCGGCTCCGCACGCGCCGAGGAAGTTTTCTCCGAGGAACCTGTTGAGTTTGTGGACGGAATCCCCGTCTACGACCTGTCCTACACGGGCCGCGTCGTTGACGAGAATACAGGCGAAGCCATTGACATGCCCGCCGTTCCGGGACGAATCTACATCGTCTCGATGATTACGGCTCAGGCTCTCCTCGCCAACGGCGTCAAGCGAAACGACGTGGTGTCCCCCAACTTTGTGCCCGCCCTCAAGGGCGCGCCTTCCGTCACCCTCCACGTCTGAGAGGCACAAGACGCACAGTAAGCCCGGCAAGCGCGAAGCTGCCGGGCTTACCCGCATCAGGAACACACGAGGTTCCACAAACGCGCGGAACCGTGATACAATCGCATCAGCAAAGCCCCGCAACAAGACGAAGGGGAGCACAAGTGAACAACAGTATCAACATCAGTGAGAACGCGACGGACGCGATGTACGACGCCGCCACCGCACAGTACGCATACCAAACGCTAAAGCTGCTACGACGCGAATACAACCTAGCGTCACCCCACGAGCAAGAGGCCATTAACAGCCTCATTAAACAGGGTGCACAGATAGTGTTCAATAGTGACCTTCCCGAAGTGTACGTAGCTATCTTCTGGCAACGAATCGACCTGGATAAGCGCGGCCTGGGCGACTGGGGTTACGCCACCCGGGAAATCTTCATCGAGGACGACCACGTTTCCACGAGGGGTTTCGCAGGCGCTTGTCACTTTAACGGCCCCATCGCGTACGAAACGTTCTATCCGCTCATTCCCACGGACAAGCAACTAGCAGAGGCGCGCGAAAAGGCAGAGCGGTACACGAAGAAAGCCGCCGCGCTCCTCGCCAGCGGTAACCGTAGCGTACCGACGTACGCGGAAACACCTGACATGCACATCCTGTTCGGCGGTGTGAGTAAATCGGCGGCGGCAAACATGACGCGACTCGCAGCCGTTATCGAAGCCACGAGCAGAGGCGCGAACTCGCCGACACGTTCCAACTCACCAAGACCAAGAACGGCACGTGGACGTTCGACCTGCCACCCATCCGCACCGGAGGTCCGCTCCCCTACATGCCGTCCGACCAAGGCGTGTACGAGACCGACAGCGAGGGGCGCGTCACCTACCGGGAAACCATTGAGCACCTGGCGTTGCCCGCCGACAAGCGCGGCGCAGTTATCGCACTGTGTGAGTGGTACGCGCTGCACGCAGTTGACAGTAACTACGAGCTGTACTGCGACGACAATGAGATGCGCGCGGACACCAAAGCAAGCATGATCGAATGGCTCCATGACATGTTGAGTATCAAATAGGAATACATAGCGGATATTCATAATCTACGCTTGCGCCCTGTTTGATAGTCGCCACACTGGTCCCCAAAGCGCCACGCGCGCCTTGGTCCGCTAGTACCCCGGTCACCAAGCATGGCGCTTGTACCCTAGCGGGACTCAAAGGGAGTTTCACCCCCTCGGTTCTCCTCGTTCCCCTTTTTGGCGTAGGAACGTTTTTCGTCCTATCCCGCCCTGGATATTTCAACGAAGCCCTAGCTGGCGGCGTTCTGAGTGGCAACTGTGTCTGGAGCTTGCGGTTTTTTGCGCGTGTCGCCCGAGCCTTAACCACACGTGGCACAACCCTAGACGCGATGTTGACAGCCGCATTAACGTCTCTATCCATCACCCCATGCTCGGCACAGACCGATAGCTTGTGCGTGGGGTGGGAAACACGCGCCCCGCATTTATGGCACCGTTGCGACGTGTTGGCCGGGTTCACTGCGACGACCCATCCGCCGTTCTGCGACACGTAATAAGCGAGCCACCGCACAAATGCCCCGCGATTCCACCTACCGTTACGCATCGTGTTACTAATCCAGCTTAAATCTTCCACCGCGACAACGGCGTTCCCCCACAAGTGAGAGAGGTCGGCTATCTCTTGCGCAGCAAGGATGGCAAGTTCTCTCCTCTTACGGGTTGCCGCCTCGCGGTGGAACTTAGCCTCGTCCAACACAGCCATACGCGCCTGCCGGTTACGAAGCAACGTCGCGGCCTTCTTTCGCAAGTAGCGGACCTGCCGCTCCGACGCTCTCGCACTGTTCCAGAGTGAATGGACACGCTGGGAGAGTGTCGTCTCATGTACTATTCTCCCCACTTTAACGTCACGAACTACGACAGTGGCGTAATCCGTGATTCCCACGTCCACACCGATAGTATAGTCCCCCGAAAACTGCGCAATCGGGTTGTCGATCACGACGGTGAAAATAAAAACGGGGCGTCCATCATGAACCTTGATAATGGGAAGCGTAACTTTCCCCTCAGTGAACCGCCTGTTATCAAAGTTAAAGACAATCCAATACCATTGACCCTGAATAACCATCCGCAGGATAATCTCACCATCAACAAAAGGGCCATTCTCAATACGGGCATAATTTCGGTCAACGGCACCCAAGTTTACGTAATCTTCACCATAAGAAGGCGTGGCTGCACTAGCAGCACGTTTCCACCCCTGAGAAACGCACTTGGAACTCTCACCGTTCGCTACCTTAACCCTCGCTTGCCATGAGCGGCAAGATGTAACGACATTATATTGGAGCATCTTCTCTTTACGCGACCTGCCGCTCCCAGTATTCAGAAATTCAGGCAACTTGACGCCCGCCTGGCGACCAGCATCAGCAGGCACAGATGTAGCAACAGCCGCCAGTTGCTTCCCCAACGCCACATCGTTACGAACCACGTAGGTCGCATAAGCCGAGATGTCACGCACCTCAGACGCGAGTTCTGCCATAATGGGTACGCTATCTAGTAGCTCACCATTCAGGTTTAGAACGTGAGATGGGCGCGCGACAAAAGCCTTATATGTCCGATTCTTTGCCAACGCCCCTCCCCCAAAAAGAAATACACTCAATACCAGCTATACAACCAATATCAATTAAAACCTCAACCTCCACATAGCCTAAGTCAAACAGACAAACAAAAAGCCCCGGAACACCGCCACACAAGCGAGCATGTTCCGGGGCTTTACCATGCCCACACTGGCGCTCCACGCACCGACAGCGAGCGCCAGCGCGAACCGCGCGCGTTTACTGGCCGCGCAACCCACCATCCAACAGCTCATCCACGCGGGCGGGCACCAGGGAGCGCGCGTCAACCTCCACGGACGCGGACGCGTTCACCATGCCGCCGCCCTCGCCGGGCACAAACAGGCTCGTGCGCGCACCATCAGCCACATCATCCAAACCCACGCCGTCAGCCGGGGTCCATAGGCGCATGTCACGCACCATCCCGTCCTTAGCGACGAACGACGTGACCGCGCTCGGAGCACTCTCACCCGACATGTTAGTGAACCATGAGGAACCCGCGTCAATGGAGGACACGCCCACCACCCACGTCTTATCTCCCACCAGGTACATTTCCGGCGTGTGATAATGCCCGTGGACGAAAATATTAGCCATGTGCGCGTAGGCGATACGCCCCGCTTGCATGTTTTTCACGTGCTGACGCATTTTCGCCTGGCTCGCTCCGCCCCCCACGTGGCCGTGCTCAAAAAACAGGACACTCTTATCGTCCGCACTGGGCTTGACCGTGCAGGCCGCATCGTAGTCGGACGGGCACACGAACGACATGTTACCGTACACGTCTGGCCGCATTTCAGCCATGCGCCTGATCACCCGCTGCACGTGAATGCCATAGTCGTCCGATAGGACGCTAGATGCGCGGTTTTTGTTTCCGACGCCCGTGCGCACCTCACAGTGGTTGGAGGGGACGGCCACGTAAATGAGGTTGTCGCACTTGGAATGGAGGACACGCAGCCCTTCCCAGATGAGGCTGATCGCGGCCTCTAGCTGGTCAGTCAGGTTCAGATCGTTGGACTGGCGCTGCGACCCAACGTTCATGAAGTTTTCGATAATGTCACCAAGGTCAGCGGCAACAATCGTCTTGTAGTGGGGCAGTTCGGCTTCCATTTGCGCGTACACGCTACGAACCCTCTTATACAGGTTCACCGTGCCGCCATGAACGTCGGTCTTGCCGGTCTGGAAGTCCGCGAGAGCAACAACCAGCGTCCCATCCGCGTAAGCGCCAGCCCCGGCAACACTACGAGTATTGTGGTGCTTCACGTAGTCGGCTGCGTACTTGTCCATGTCAGCGCGCAAAGACTCGAACGCAACACGCTCACCCTCATCCAACGCGGCTTTCGTCTGGTCGATGTTGACTTTCAGCCACGAACCATCCATCTCAGGGATACGCAGCGACGCACGATACGGTGTCACAGCATCCGGGGACACACCCAAACGGGATGCAGCCAACTCGGTAGCCGCATCATGAGCCTCTTTCAGCGCGCGCCTAGCCCTGTCAGCCAACACCTCAACATCCGAGCCGCCATTAGTAACAGTGACATCCGTGTTCGCGTCATCGTGAACGCCCACCAGATTTGAGTCCGCGTCCGAGGCGACACCCTCAACAGCTACGCCAACCGTCGTGACCGTGTTACCCGCCCCATCCGTAAACCACGACGAACCCGCATCAACATGCGACTCGCCAACCTCAAACGAACCAGACACAACAACAGGAGACGAGGGTGTGGGAGAAGCAGCGTTAGGTGCCGAAACGGCGGGCGAAACAGCAGGTGAACCAGCGGGCACAACACCCTGGATAGCGGACTCAGATCCGCGAGCATCAGACACGCCGGCCACGCCATGAGCACTATCAGCCCCGGAAACGCTCTCCCACACGTCAGCGACCACGCGCCCCGGCACGCGCGCAGCAGCCTCAAAAAACTCCGGGTACCTGCGCGCCACGCTCTTACGCCTGTCACGCACAGACCGCTCACTCACACCAAACACGCGCCCCAAAGCCGTGTTCGCCATATGCGCCACGCCACTATCACGAAGCAGCGTATCCGCGAGAACAGCAGCCTCATAATCGCTACCACCCGTCACGTCGCCAGCGGGAGCAGATACGCGCTCACGCGCAGCCCCCACCCCATCCACAAACTCACCAAGAAACGCCCACGCGCGCCCCTGAGACCAGGAACCGCCTACGCTATCGCCCACGCCCGTTGTCATCGTCTAAAAACCCTCTCTCACGCCACCAGGCACCGCGCTCTCCTAAACCACCCACACAAGGCAGCCAGCGGCACTCACACGCACACGCGCAACTAAGCGTGCGCACGCGCAGCGACGTGTCAACTTTTATATACTCCCATACAATATACCCGAACCCGCACAAAACACCAAACCCCCACACACAAAGAAACAAACAAGCGGCAAAGGCAAAAAGCACACACGCGAGAAATCGCCAACCACCCACCGCGACAGAAAACTCCACCACGCGTGCCAAACACGCCCCACACCTGCTATTATTGCACCATGAACACTATAATTATCTTCCTCTACGTTATTAGCGTCGTCATGTGGTGGGCGGGCTTCAACTATGCCGCAGCCCGCGCGAGCACGGCGCGCAGGCGCAAGCTCTTCTCCACCGCAGCAACACTAGCCCTCGCGTGGCCGTTCGCGTTCATCGCACTAGCAGCCGCGCTCGCAACCAAAGCAGCCGCCAACCTCATGATCGCCGTCGGCGACCACATCAACAACACGTGGGACGCAGCAGTCAGCGACGAGGGCGACACTACCACCGTCACCAAGCTCACCCCAACGTGTACCGCCATGCGCGTGCGCCGCGAGAACACAGAACACGGCGACACCGACACGGCGAACAGCAGCGACGAGGACAGCGACACCAACACGGCGGCCAGCGAAGAAACGCGCACGGCGCTCGCGGACAACATGCCACTCATGCCACCGCCCCAGCCGCCCGCCACAGATGAGGCCGAGCATGACGGTCTCGACCAAGCGAACACCAGCGGCGACGAAACGGCTCAGGCGACCGCCAACGACACAGACATGGACGACGAAACCGTCACCATCCAGAAGGTCACCCTCTCGGACCTCATCTAAACAACAGTCATTAACAGAAAGAAAGCGAAAGCAATGACCGGCAATACAGAGAAAACAGTGAACGACACGCAGCGCAGCAGGACATCCATTCTCTTCACGCCTGACACCATCAACCGCGAACAGCTCCCTAAACACATCGACCTCTTCATGGCGGGCGGAATCTCCGGCTGTTGGAACTGGCAGGACGCCCTCTACCAGGCCGTCGCAAACCGCCTCGACAGGCTCCTCCCGGTCGGTTGGGAACTGGCCAACAAGCCGTTCACTATCGCAAGTCCCAGGCGCGCGCACGGCCTCGAAAAGGACGGCAACGCGGCAGCCGAACAGATCGCATGGGAGTACGAGGCGATGCGGCGAAACAGCCTCACCTCGTTCTACTTCACGCGCGACATGGTACAGCCAATCGTTCTCCTGGAACTGGGCAAGCACCTCGCCAAGCCGTGGGGCAACCAGATCACGGCCTGTGAACTCGGCTACGAGCGCGCGTTCGACGTGTACACGCAAACCAGCCTCTCCCTAGAAGACACAGCCCTCAACCCGGGCGTGGAAGAGCGCGCATACGGGTGGCCGTACACAGAAACCGTCATCAAGCGCGGCGACAGCACCAGCAACGGTCCCCGTGGAGCCTACACGATCTTCCTCGACGAAAACAAGCCCCAAGAAGAACAGGACTTCACCAACAAGACCTGGAAGTTCGCGACCGCTATCGCGCGCGAAATGATCGCCAAACGCGAAGGTAAGACAATCGCGAACCTGACCGCGAGCGACGGGCATCCAGAAAAGTTCCTGTAACACAATAGGGCAACGCCACGCGCCGCCACCGGACACGCACACGCAAGCCCCCGGTGGCGGCGCTTCTCGCACCCACGCGACAAAACCGCACGAACATTACACATAAAACGCGGACAAAAGAAAGAAAAGGAAACAAACAATCATGAAAAGCAACGAAACGACACACGCCGCCAACCCGCTTGACGACATCACCGCCGCCCTCGAAAAAGCCCTCCACCAAGCCAGTCAACAAGCCGAACAAACCATCAACGACGCGAGGAAACAAGCAGACACCATCATCAACGACGCGAGGAAACAAGCAGACACCATCATCAACGACGCGCGCACGCAAGCAGACACCATCATCAACGACGCGCGCACGCAAGCAGACACCATTATCGCCGACGCGCAAGCAGACGCTCGCGCCAAGGGCGACATGGAACGCGCAAGCCTCGCCATCCAAGAACACGCCGCCGCACTCCACACCCTCGCCCTCGGACTCACCGGGCACGAAACCACGCCACGCGACAACAGCGGCGACACAAACGGCAGCGCGGACGACGATAACACAGGCAGCAGCGACGCAGACACCGGCACCAATGCGGACACCAACAAAACAGACACCGCCAACAACACCAGCCCAAACAACGCGAACACCCACAGCACGGACGTAATACCACCAGCACCCCCAGCCACAAACCCCAACAACACACCAACCGCTAATGCACCAACCCCCACCAGTCGCACGACAGTCACAGCACACCCCACCACACGACGCGCAAACGGCACCACACGCAAACTAGCACCCTGGGAAACACCAGAAGAACCACAAAGCGAGACAGTCACCGAACCGGAAGAAACCCACGCAAGCAACACCACGGGTACAAACACCGAACAAGACCCGCCAGCGCCACAATGGGACGCGCCACTCATCATCGACGCGCCATTGCAGCTCTAAGAGCCACACAACAAACACGCAAGAAACCCCGGACTGGTAACCGCTTGTCAGTCCGGCGTTTTTCACATGCGGCCAACGACCCCACCCGCACAACAACACACGTCCACACGTGTAGACGTTCAGGGCTTACCGTGATACAATGGCAACCGTCAACAAAACCGCCCCCAGTCAGGAGAAGAAAATCATGAACACCACCGCCTTCGACCAGATCAAGAACGACCCTCGTTCCACCATCGAAAAGCTGAGCAGCTTCAAGCGCGAAGCCAACTACGACGGCCCACTGTTTGGCGTGCTCGCCGTCGGCGAGTTCGTCACCGTAACCCCCGGTAGCGTCTCCAACGACCGCATTTTCACAATTGAGGTCAACGACCATCCGAGCGATTACCTGTCCCCGCTCATGCTCTGGGGCACCCACCTCGTCGGATACGTCTACGAGCAGTGTACGCCGTGGGACTGCCACGGACAAGACATCGACAGTCCGCGCATCGACACGGACGGGTACATTGCCGAGATGAACGACACGGGCGCGACGCTCTACACGGTCATCGAAGAAAGCGAAACGCGCCGAACGCTCGCCCAGCTCATCCGTTTCGGCGGAAACATCGACATCTATGACCATGATGCTTTCGCCTCCTGGGCAGGCACCGTCACCAATCACGACTTCCGCGAGTGTATCCGCTGGTCGCCGCGACAGGAAATCAAGGAAGGCTTCATGCAGGATGCCTGCGCGAGGATTATCGTCCGCGACCCGCGCGAAACAGAACACGGGACGCGCGGCGGTGGATACGGCAAGAACTGGAATCAGATCCGTCGCGTCCGGTAACACTAACCGAAAACGGCTACAAGGGGCATTGCGCGTCCTGTAGCCGCTTTCGTATTCTCCCCGTCAACGACAAGAAACCGCAAGGAAACAACAGTATGAACACCCTCGCACGCCGCATCGCCACCCTGGTTGCCGCACTCGCGCTCGCGGCCACCGCCACCGGATGCACCAACACGCCAACCGCAACACCCACCGCCGACTCGCAAGCCGCCTTGGACGCGCTGAACAACGCAAGCGAGATCACCGCCACCAAGAGCCTCCTCTCGTGGGGCGACGAATGGGGGATCGAAGCCGACGGAAACAAGGTCGGCACCGTCACCGGACAAGCCCTCTACGCAATCGGCGACGTTTACTCCCTGGTCACCACGAGCGGCAATCTTGTCGCCTCTGAGAGTGAGAACTTCCAGCCGATCACGCACGCGGCCACCCTCTACGACTGGAACAACCAGGAAACCGGACGGTTGGAAGAACGCTTCGTCGCGCTCACGCCCACTGTAGACATTATCCACACCACCAGCAGCGGCAGCGACATCATCACGGGGACCGCGACAACAGTTTTCGCTTCCCTCACACACCAGACCACCTTGACACTCCCATAGCTTCCGCCACGAGATTCCTGCGAACTAGGCTTGCTTAAACCCCAGTAT
>ERZ772987.255-NODE-255-length-11360-cov-4.24989_pt1 | contig 11360 bp, 9 predicted proteins | sample MGYA00511129_ERZ772987 | MGnify/ENA primary metagenome ERZ772987 (study PRJEB29015, sample SAMEA2738058) | human oral metagenome | biome: human oral; feature: human-associated habitat; material: saliva | place: China | collected 2222 ...
CTCGAAGTCTTCTTCAGGAACTTCTACTGTTTCTACAATTGTTTCTTCCACTGTTTCAACAACAGGTTCCACAACTTCTTCTATTCCTTCTTCGCTAACCATTGTAGCAACTGGTGTTAATTCCACTTCAGCATTTTTTTGACCGAAGCCAAACAATCCTTTTTTACCTTCAGAAATGATTTCCACAAACACTTGGTCTTGCGATAATCCTAACTGACGTAATCCTTTTTGAATTGCTTTTTCTACTGAAACGTCACTTACTTTAATTGTATTTGTCATCGTAAACTCTCCTACTCTATAAAAATCATTGTTATTATCTCATGATTGAGACATTTCAACAAGAGCTCTATAAGAATTATTTTCCGTGTCTTCTCTTCGCTTTTTCAAGCGCTCTTGCACGACGTTTTTTCTCAGCGATAATCGCTTTTTGCTCTTCTTGGAATTTAAATGGATTATTTAATAGTAATGTTTGGCCTACCATAAATACGTTTCCGACTACCCAGTAGAGTGATAACGCACTTGATAACCCAAGAGACATTAATAGGATCATTACTGGCATTACGTACATCATTACTTTACCAGCGCCACCAGTATCTTGCATTTTCATTGTTAACCATGTTGTGATGAATGTAGTTACTGCAGCTAAGACTGGTAAGATGAAGTATGGGTCTGGTTGGTCTAATTGGAACCATAAGAAATGACCTGTTTTCAATACATCTGTACGGCTAATGGCTTGATACAATGCCATCATGATTGGCAATTGAATTAATGTTGGTAAACATCCAGCGTATTGGTTAATCCCTTCGCGTTCATATAAAGCATTCATTTCCGCTTGAAGCATTTCTTGCGTTGCACGGTCACGTGCTGAATACTTCTCACGTAAAGCTTTAATTTCTGGTTGAAGAATCGCTTGTTTACGCGTACTTTGGTATTGGAAGTGCATTAAAGGAACCATAATTAAACGAGTAATAATCGTAAAGACGATAATCCCTAAACCGTAACTTCCACCTAATAGGTTTGATAACCAGATGATAAATTGAGATAAATTATAGAGAACAATTCGATCCCAAAATCCTGTACTAGACTCCGTAATTGGAGAAGTTCCACAGGCCGCTAAAAATAAAGTTAAAACTGCTAATGATAAAATCAATTGGCTTTTTTTCTTCACTGAAAAGTCCCACCTTTTAGAATATTTAATTTTCAACGATTCCTATTTATAGTAGGAATCTTAATTTTTAGGTATTAATGTAGCTAATTTTAAAACATGCATCATACTGCTTTTCATTTCTTGATAAGACATTTGTACGATGGGTTGACGAGCAATGACGATAAAATCTACATCTTGCGCCAATTGGTCGTCCAATTCCATTAAAATATGACGGATTCTTCTCTTTAGACGATTACGTGTGACCGCATTTCCAAGCTTTTTGCTGACAGAGATTCCCACACGAAAATGGGATTGTCCTTCCTTATTATATTGATAAATAACGAATTGACGGTTCGCTGTCGATTTGCCTTTATGAAATACCTTTTGAAATTCGCGGTCTTTCTTTACTCGAAATGATTTTTTCATCTACTTGAATCTCTCCAGTCACTCAAATGGTTTTTAAAAAAAAAGACCACTGAGACGTTCAGTGATCTAAGCTGCTAAAACTTTTCTACCTTTACGGCGTCTGCTTGCTAATACTCTACGGCCATTTTTTGTGCTCATACGTTTACGGAATCCGTGAACTTTTTGACGTTTGCGTTTGCTTGGTTGATATGTTCTTTTCATTCGTGTGCACCTCCTACTGTAAATGAAATATCTAGTCTCCCTAGACAGTCTAGTACATTATAAATATAAAATGTTTACTTGTCAATATAAACTATCTAATCACTAAATTACTGAAGTATCATAACATAATCCCTCTAAAAATTTCTACAAATAACTGTCTATTTTGTTCTATTTTTTTAGTTATTCACATCGATGGTGGATAGCTTTTTTGCATAAAAGACGATTTCCACATACTTATAAACAATTTATCCACAAAATAACAATCTGTTTACAAAAATTATACACAATGGTGGATAACTCTATTAAAATCCTTTTATATCAACTTTCTTTATTGTTTATAACTGCTATTTTTATGTGCATATCTCTGTGAATATCCACTTTTTTCTTCGAGTTATCCACCGTTTTGTGGATAAAGTTATCAAAAGTTGTCTTTTTTTGTGATTTTCTCCATCCGATTGTGGAAAACTTTTTGGAAAGATGGTACACTGTTAAATGGATTAGAATCTTGAAAACGATATAAGGAGGTGCATTTATGAATTCCATCCAAGAATTTTGGAAACTATTATTAGAACACTTTGAAAAAACAAATTCCGAATTTACCTTTAATCACTGGATTAAACCAGCTGAACCGATTCGAATTGAACAAAATATTCTCTATATTAAAGTGCCTTCTAAGACATTTGCGAGATATTGGCAAGATAACCTCATCAGAGACATTATGGAAATTGGATATGATTACTTTAGACAATCGTTTGAACCACGTTTTATCGATTCAGAAGATGAAGGTCCAGTAAATACTCCATTCCACCAAGGAGTCGAAGAAATTCAACCAAATATTCCTGAAACTCCTACAATGGTTGCCATCGAGGAAGACTCGCATTTGAATCCTAAATATACATTTGAAACTTTCATTATTGGGAAAGGAAATCAAATGGCCACGGCTGCCGCGCATTACGTTGCGGATAATCCTGGTAATACCTACAACCCTCTTTTCTTCTATGGAGGTGTAGGACTTGGAAAAACTCATTTAATGCAAGCGATTGGGAATAAATATAAGAAGAGCCATCCAAACGCACGTGTCAAATACGTGACGAGTGAAGAGTTTATGAATGAAATGATTGCTTCGATTGGATCAAAGACACCGCAAGAATTCCGCAATCGTTACCGTAATGTGGATATCTTACTGGTCGATGATATTCAATTCTTAGCGAAAAAAGAAGCGACTCAAGAAGAGTTCTTCCATACATTTAATGCGCTTTTCAATAACCAAAAACAAATCGTATTAACAAGTGACCGTCAACCAACGGAAATTAAAGAATTACAAGAACGTCTCGTATCTCGTTTCGTATCTGGTTTATCCGTAGATATTACGCCACCAGACTTAGAAACGCGTATTGCGATCTTACAAAATAAAGCACAATCACTTGGATTTAATATTCCTATTGAAGTGTTGAGTTATGTCGCAGGCCATATTCAATCAAACGTCCGTGAATTAGAAGGAGCTCTTATGCGTCTTCAAGCGTACTCCGTTATGGTCGGACAAGATATTTCAACAGACTTGGCTGCAGAAGCGTTGCAATCGTTCCTTCCTGGAGGCGACGAGAAGCTTCTTACCGTTCATGATATCCAAAGCGCCGTTGCGAAATACTACAATATTACAGTAGAAGATATTAAAGGAAAGAAAAGAACGAAGACAATGGTTCAACCGCGTCAAATCGCGATGTATCTTTCTCGTGAATTAACACGTGTTTCTCTTCAAAAGATTGGTGCTGATTTTGGTCGTGACCACTCAACGGTGATTCACGCCTATGAAAAAATTAGCCAAGAAGCTAAAGATGATCCAGAAACGATTCGCGTGATTAATGAAATCAAGCATTCGCTCGGTTATTAAGCTGTGGATAAGTGCCATAAAACGGTGGAGTTTTCCACAATGGTTATCCACAATTAAAAATGGTCTCTGTTATAAGGAAAATGGACTTTTCCACAATATACACAGGCCCTACTACTATTACTATTTTATTAATAAATAAATTAAATATAAAAGCACACCCTAAAGGAGGCAGTTATGAAATTTTCAGTAAACAGACAAGGGTTCTTAAAAAATCTTGTAGATGTGCAACGTGCAATTCCATCAAAAACAACAATTCCGATTTTGACAGGGATTAAATTAGTTGCAAGTGAAGAAGGATTAACATTAACAGGTAGTGATTCAGAAGTTTCTATCGAAGTATTCTTACCAATCGAAGACGAAGAATTACAATTAACAGTCCAAGAACCAGGTAGCATCGTTCTTCCTGCTCGTTTCTTTGGAGAAATCGTTAAAAAATTACCTTTAAATGTATTCACACTTGAAACAAATGATCAACTACAAGCAACAATTACAGCAGGTAATGCATCATTTACATTAAATGGATTATCAGCAGTAGATTATCCACAATTACCAGAAATCGAAAAAAATCATGTCATCACTATTCCTGTTCCATTATTTAGACAAGTGATTGTACAAACAGCTGTTGCCGTTTCAACTGCAGAATCTCGTCCAATCTTAACAGGGATTCATATGGTGATTAAAGACAACCAATTAAAAGCAGTCGCAACAGACTCTCACCGTTTAAGCCAACGAATCATTCCACTACAAATGCCAGCTGGAAGTGATGCATTGACTTTTGAAATGACATTACCTGGTAAAACATTATTAGAATTATCTCGTATCATCGACGGATTAGAAACAATCGATTTTGCGATTACAGATAATCAAATCTTGTTCCAAACAGAAACATTATCTTTCTACTCTCGTTTATTAGAAGGAATGTATCCTGATACAGACCGTTTAATTAACGACGGAGCGAACACTTCGATTACAGTGGTTGCTAGCGAACTTGTAGCAGCTGTAGAACGTGCTTCATTAATGTCACATACGGATAAAAACAATATCGCGACATTAACACTTTCATCGGAACGTATTCTATTAACAGGAAAATCTCCTGAAGTCGGTACGGTTGAAGAAGAAATCGCTGTGGAAAACTTCGAAGGAGCTCCACTTGAAATTTCATTCAACCCAGACTACTTAAAAGAAGCGTTGAAATTATTCGGTTCTTCAGAAGCGGTGATCAACTTCTTAGAAGCAAACCGTCCATTCACATTGAAACTAAAAGAAGACCACTCTGGTATTCCACATAGCTTCATTCAATTAGTGACACCTGTTCGTACATTCAACGGGTAATCATAAGAATTAACACTCTCACTCGAGCTTTCATTTTGAAGGCTCGAGTTTTTTTATTTTTAAACTTCATCTGCTCAATTTCCCGAAATTCACTTATAAGTGAATTTTGGGCAGCACGATTTTGGGGTAATTTTTGGCCCAAAACTTTCAATTTTTGAAAAAATCCCATTAAATTTTGTTTTTTGTTTTTTTAGGCTTTTTTGTTGATTTTGACTAAAAATTGAAATAACCCCCTAAATTTTGCAATTTCTTTGCGAAAAGCGTGTAAAAATTGTATAATATTGTAGAGTTATTCTACTTAAAAATATGTGAGCATGCATGAGTTTAATGGAGTTCTCACCAATATCCATTAGAAAAGAGGAAGTTCATGACAACTATCGTATCGATCTCTGATGAGTACATTACATTAGGGCAATTTTTAAAACATATTGACGTCATTACAACGGGCGGACAAGCAAAATGGTACCTGCAAGAATATACAGTTTTTGTAGATGGAGAGTTAGAAAATCGACGTGGTAGAAAATTATATCCGAATACACGTGTCGAAATACCTGATGAAGGTATTTTTATTGTGAAAGAAATGAAATCGGATGAAAATGATTTGAACACACATGACGCATGAAGCTGACTAATTTACAATTACAAAACTTTCGTAATTATGAATCTGTCCAACTAGAATTCACAGACGGTGTGCATGTTTTTATTGGTGAAAATGCACAAGGGAAAACCAACCTGATGGAGTCGATTTATGCCTTGGCGATGACAAAGAGCCACCGCACGACAAACGACAAAGAACTGATTGGATGGAAAAAAGAGTTTGCGACGATTAAAGGGACCGTTGAAAAAACAGCGACAAAGACGAATTTAGAATTGCAATTTTCTAAAAAAGGAAAAATCGCGAAAGTGAATTATTTGGAGCAAAAACGACTGAGTTCCTACCTTGGAAACTTGAATGTCATTCTATTTGCCCCAGAGAACCTCACGCTTGTCAAAGGGTCTCCGCAAAATAGACGTAAATTCGTGGATATGGAACTTGGACAAATGAGTTCCCTCTACCTCTATGATTTAGTGGAATATAATCGCGTCTTAAAACAACGCAATACGTATTTGAAGCAGCTAGCGATTAAGAAAAAGCAGCCGGACGAATACTTAGAGGTTTTAAGCGAGATGTTAAGCGAGTTAGCTAGTAAAATCGTCTTTCATCGTCTCGATTTTATGAAGCAATTGGAGGCTTTAGCCATTCCGATTCATGACCAGTTATCGCTTGGTCGTGAGAAATTCTCGGTTTCGTATCAAGCAACGATTCCGTTGGAGGATGGGTTAACCCCTTCGCAAATGAAAGAAATCTATATCGATCAATTCAAGAAGAATCAAACTCGTGAGGCGGATCAAGCCACAACGCTGATTGGACCGCACCGTGACGATTTGATTTTTTATTTGAACGAGATTCCGGTTCAAACGTACGGTTCGCAAGGACAGCAACGTTCGACCGTTCTCAGTTTGAAGCTTGCGGAAATCGAATTGATGAAATTATCGACAGGCGAGTATCCTCTTCTACTATTAGATGACGTACTTTCCGAACTCGATGATGACAGACAAACCCATCTAATTAAGGCCATTGAAAATAAGGTGCAAACCTTTATTACCACAACAAGCCTAGATGGGATTAAGCAACAATTTATTAATGAACCAGTCGTAATACCGATTGAAAAAGGAACTATTTTAAAAACGGAGAGTGAGAATTAGCATATGACAGAAGAAAACAAAGCTGAATTAGCTGCGCAATATGATGCCAGTCAGATTCAAGTATTAGAAGGACTCGAAGCTGTTCGTAAACGTCCTGGGATGTATATTGGTTCAACAAGTAGTGCTGGGTTGCACCACCTTGTTTGGGAAATCGTGGATAACTCAATCGACGAAGCGTTGGCTGGGTTTGCGACACATATCGAAATCGAAATCACGAAAGAAAACCATATTCGCGTAACCGATGATGGTCGTGGGATTCCGGTCGATATTCAAGAAAAAACAGGTCGTCCTGCAGTAGAAACTGTATTTACAGTGCTTCACGCCGGTGGTAAATTCGGCGGCGGAGGCTATAAAGTTTCTGGGGGTCTTCACGGGGTTGGGGCTTCTGTTGTAAATGCTCTTTCAACAGACTTAACCGTTCAAGTATTCAAAGATGGCAACATTTACGAGCAATCTTATAGCCGTGGTGCCGTATTAGAAGATTTAAAAATTATTGGGAAAACAGATAAACACGGTACAAGCGTTTATTTCGTACCAGACCCAGAAATCTTCCAAGAAACAACCGTCTTTGATTTTGATAAATTAGCCAACCGTGTGCGTGAATTAGCGTTTTTGAACAAAGGATTAAAATTAACGATTACGGATTTCCGACCAGAAGAGCCTGTCAAAAAAACGTTCTGCTACGAAGGCGGAATTAAGAGCTATGTAGAACACCTGAATAAATCAAAACAAGTGTTATTCGAAGAGCCAATCTATGTAGAAGGTGAACAAGATGGCATTCAAGTAGAAGTGGCAATGCAATACACTTCTGGATACCATACAAACCTTCTCAGCTTTACGAATAATATCCACACTTATGAAGGTGGGACTCACGAATCAGGGATGAAGACGGCCTTAACACGTGTGATTAATGATTACGCGCGTCGTCAAAAATTGATGAAAGAAAACGAAGAAAAACTAAGCGGTGAAGATGTCCGTGAAGGGTTAACAGCCGTTATTTCGATCAAACACCCTGATCCACAGTTCGAAGGACAAACAAAAACGAAATTAGGAAACTCAGAAGCACGTACGATTACAGACCGTCTGTTTGCGACGCACTTCGATAAATTCTTAATGGAAAACCCTCAAGTCGCACGTAAAATTGTCGAAAAAGGGATTTTAGCTTCAAAAGCACGTCTTGCTGCAAAACGTGCCCGTGAAGTAACTCGTAAGAAATCTGGTTTAGAAATTTCAAACTTACCAGGGAAATTAGCAGACTGCTCAAGCAATGACCCAACGATTTCTGAATTATTCATCGTCGAAGGGGACTCTGCGGGTGGTTCAGCAAAACAAGGACGTTCACGTCATTTCCAAGCGATTTTACCAATCCGTGGGAAAATCTTGAACGTTGAAAAAGCAACACTCGATAAAATTTTAGCCAACGAAGAAATTCGTTCGCTCTTTACAGCGATGGGAACTGGTTTTGGTGGAGATTTTGATTTATCGAAAGCTCGTTACCAAAAATTAGTCATCATGACCGATGCCGATGTCGATGGAAGTCACATCCGTACATTGCTCATTACTCTTTTCTATCGTTATATGCGCCCTGCAGTGGAAGCTGGATATATTTACATCGCGCAACCACCTCTTTACAAATTGAAACAAGGGAAAAATGAATACTACATTCAAAATGATGAAGAGTTAGAAGCGAAACTAAAAGAATTACCAGCACATCCAAAACCACAATTATCACGATACAAAGGTCTTGGGGAAATGGATGCGGAACAATTATGGGAAACAACCATGAACCCTGAAAACCGTTCAATGTTACAAGTATCTGTGGAAGATGCTGCAGAAGCGGATCAAATTTTAGATATCTTGATGGGCGACCGTGTAGAACCACGTCGTGAATTCATTGAAAGCAATGCGAAATACATCAATATGGACGATTTAGATATCTAATCTAGTAATCGAATTTGAAGAGAAGAATAGAAAAGGAGACGAATTATGTCTGAAGAAGTGAAACACTTTGAAGAAACTTTTGAATCAACTGATTTAGTACAAACGATGCGTAAATCATTTCTAGAGTATTCGATGAGTGTTATTGTATCGCGTGCCCTACCAGATGTGCGCGATGGATTAAAACCAGTACACCGTCGTATTTTATATGGAATGAGTGAACTTGGAGTGACACCGGACAAACCGCATAAAAAATCTGCGCGTATTGTCGGGGACGTAATGGGTAAATATCACCCACACGGTGACTCTGCAATTTACGATGCCATGGTTCGTATGGCACAAGATTTCTCATACCGTTACCCATTAATCGATGGTCACGGTAACTTTGGTTCTGTCGATGGAGACGGAGCTGCTGCGATGCGTTATACAGAGGCTCGTATGAGTAAAATTGCTCTTGAAATGCTTCGCGATATTAACAAAGATACGATTAATTTCCGTGATAACTACGATTCAACAGAACGTGAACCGGAAGTATTACCAGCACGTATTCCAAACTTATTAGTCAACGGTGCAACAGGGATTGCCGTAGGGATGGCAACGAATATTCCACCACATAACTTGGCGGAAGTCATCTCTGCTCTTCACTTATTAATGAAGAACCCTGATGTGACCACTACTGAATTGATGGAAGCTCTCCCTGGACCAGACTTCCCAACTGGAGGAATTGTCTTAGGTAAATCTGGAATTCGTCGTGCGTACGAAACAGGACGTGGATCAATTACGGTTCGTGGACGCGTACAAATCGAAGAATTGAAAAACGGAAAAGAACGCATCATCATCACTGAATTACCATATATGGTAAATAAAGCACGTTTAGTAGAACGTATCGCACAATTACACCACGAGAAGAAAATCGAAGGGATTACTTACTTAAACGATGAATCTGACCGTGTGGGAATGCGTGTCGTGATTGAAGTGCGTCGTGATGTTTCAGCATCCGTTGTATTAAATAATTTATACAAATTAACACCATTACAATCAAACTTCGGATTCAATATGCTTGCGATTGTAAATCAAGAGCCAAAAGTATTGAGCTTAAAAGAAATTTTACGCCACTACTTAGATCACCAAGAAGAAGTGGTTCGTCGTCGTAGCTTATTCGATAAGAAAAAAGCTGAAGACCGCGCTCACATCTTAGAAGGGTTACAAATCGCTTTAGACCATATCGATGCGATTGTGGCCATCTTAAGAAGTTCAGCAAGTGGAGATATCGCCAAAGACCGCTTCATGAATGAATACGGCTTAAGCGATAAACAAGCACAAGCGATTCTTGATATGCGTATGGTTCGTTTAACAGGATTAGAACGCGAGAAAATCGATGCAGAATACAACGAATTACAAGCAACGATTCAATACTTAGAAAAAGTATTAGCGAGCGAAGAACTTCGTTACGAAATCATCGAACAAGAGCTTCTTGAAATCCAACAACGTTTCGACAATCCTCGTCGTACAGAATTATTAGTCGGAGAAGCATTAAGCCTTGAAGATGAAGATTTAATCGAACAAGAAGATGTTGTCATTACATTAACGAAGAATGGATATATCAAACGTCTTGCTAACACTGAATTCAAGGCACAACGCCGTGGAGGACGTGGGGTTCAAGGAATGAGCGTCCATGATGATGACTACGTGGAAAACATGATTTCATGTTCAACACACGATTCACTCCTCTTCTTTACGAATACAGGGAAAGTTTACCAAGCAAAAGGGTATGAAATTCCTGAATATAGCCGTACTGCAAAAGGATTACCAGTCATCAACTTATTAAACATTGATTCAGCTGAGAAAATTCAAGCGATTATCAGTGTTCCAGAATCAGATGAATCAGAACGTTACTTGTTCTTCACAACATTACGTGGAACAGTTAAACGTGTTCGTCTATCAGAATTCAAGAATATCCGTACAAATGGTCTACGTGCCATCCAATTACGCGAAGATGATGAACTCATCCGTGTAGTGGTCACAAGCGGAAATGATGGAATCATCCTCGGAACGTATCACGGTAATGCTGTAAGCTTCCATGAAGATAAAGTTCGTGCGATGGGTCGTACCGCTTCAGGTGTTCGTGGGGTTTCTCTACGTGACGGCGACTATGTCATCGGAATGGATATTTTAACGCCAGACCGTGAAGTATTAGTGGTCAGCGAGAAAGGGTACGGAAAACGTACAGCAGCTTCTGAATACGCATTGAAAGGCCGTGGCGTGAAAGGGGTTCGTACACTTCGTATTACCGAGAAAAATGGACCACTTGTCTGCCTACGTACCGTAACTGGAGACGAAGACTTACTCATCATGACGAATAAAGGGGTTATCATCAGATTCCATGCCGAAGACGTGTCTCAAACAGGCCGTGGCGCACTTGGAGTTCGTATGATGCGTCTCGATCAAGATGCGATTGTAAGTTCATTAGCGATTGTAGACCGCGAAGAAGAAACAGAAGAAGATTCTCTTGCCACTGACTCATCGACTGAATCAGTAGCAACAGAAAATCCAACTGCATCCCTTTCAGATGAAGCTATCAAAGGCAACATGAAAGACTTTGCGCAACAATTAGTTGACGAAGAAAATGAATAATAAATAAGAGACTGAATAGCTCTATAAAATCGATTACTACGAATC